>Ga0318573_10000978_pt1 | contig 9703 bp, 10 predicted proteins | sample GRESIP089b5f21_FD_202515 | JGI IMG/M metagenome (GOLD analysis project Ga0318573, IMG submission 202515) | Tropical soil microbial communities from Luquillo Experimental Forest, Puerto Rico - GRE.SIPMG.089b5f21 | ecosystem: Environmental > Terrestrial > Soil > Tropical forest > Bulk soil... | reverse complement strand
CCGGCCAGCTGGGCCGAGTGGTGACGGATTTCCTCAGCAGCGTGCGGGGATAAAAAGAGAAGAGTGGCGCACCCGACAAGATTCGAACTTGTGGCCTCTGCCTTCGGAGGAATGAGGAAGGCGGTTTTTCTCTGTTTCCGTGAGTTTAGTGCAATTTAATAAGCCATTGCATTCAATCAATTATTCATCAATATGTAGGGCAACGGACCTTAGCCGAATCTAGCCAGGTTCAGCCCCGCGTGCTTCCGTGGTGCTTCCGTGGCGGATCAGCGGAAGCACGGAGGTATGATGCCGAAGCTCACGAAAACGACCGTCGAAGGTGCCCCCATCAAGGAAGGGGAGTATTTCCTTTGGGATGAGCAATTGCCCGGTTTCGGCGTTCGCATCTTCCCGTCTGGGAAGCGAGGCTATTTGGTACAATACCGGGCTGAAGGGCGAAGCCGGCGCGTGGCAATTGGTCTGCATGGCCGGATTACCTGCGATGAGGCCCGTAAGATGGCCCAAGGCCTACTGGGTGATGTTGCAAAAGGCGGAAATCCGGCAGAGACAAAGAAGTTAGATCGAGAGGCTTTGACGGTTCACGATCTCTGCGCCCTTTACATCGATGCAATTGATAAGGGGCTGGTGCTGGGCAAACGGGGTTTGCCAAAGAAGGCTTCAACGGTAGCCACTGACCGTGGCCGCATTGAGCGCCACATTCTCCCTCTGCTGGGTCAGCGAAAGGTGCGCGACCTGACCACGCCTGACATTGTGCGCTTCATGCGTGATGTCGCCAGCGGCAAGACGGCTGCTGACATCAAAACCGGCTTGCGAGGGCGCGCCATTGTTGAAGGCGGAAAAGGAACGGCGGCACGAACCGTTGGCCTGCTTGGGGGTATTCTGTCTTTCGCGGTAACAGAGGGCGTTATTGCCTCAAACCCTGCTCGCGGAGTTCGCCGGCCCGCAGACGAACGGCGGCAAGTGGTCCTATCACCTGAAAGTTACCGCGCCTTGGGCGAGGCTCTCAGGGCTGCGGAGGCTGGCGGCGAGCGGTGGCAGATTATTGCTGCCACGCGCTTACTGGCGTTTACCGGGTGCCGGAAAGGTGAAATCGAAAGTTTACGATGGGATGACGTTGACTTCTCTGGACATTGCCTGCGACTGTCCGACACGAAAACCGGGCGGAGCGTTAGGCCTCTTGGTGCAGCCGCCCTGCGTGTTCTCGCAAGCCTTCCCCGTCAGGGTGGCTTTGTGCTGCCTGGGGTAATCAATGAAGAGCGAACAGGCGAATTTGTAGAGCGTCATTTTGGCGGCATGCCCAAGGCTTGGCCCCGTTTAATCCTTCGAGCTGATACGTGGATTGACCGGGCATTAAAGAATGGGGAAATCACTGAGGACGAAGCTAGGCGAGCGCGTTTAACTGGCGTCACTCTGCATGGCCTCCGACACGGCTTCGCCAGCGTGGCAGCCGATATCGGCCTGACCGAAATCACCATTGCCGCATTGCTCGGGCATGCCTCCGGAACGGTCACAGGCCGATACATCCATCATGTGGATACTGCTTTGGTCGGCGCTGCTGATCGTGTTGCCGGTCGTATTGCCGAAGCCCTTGACTGGAAGAATGATGGCGCTGACGTGGTGCCGTTTCCTGGGCTGGCGGCAGTAGGTTAATGCCCTTCGGTGGGGGTAGGTCGGTCAACCGAAAAACGCGGATACCGCATCGCGCTTCCCCGCCGAACACCTTATGCGGGCCCCACCGGAGGGGTAAGAATGGTTGGAAACGAGGTTTATTGGACACTTCCCCAAACACTGATCTGGTTTGGGCACCGACAGCATAAACTAGTTGAGGCTTGGGGCGCTCCTCCCTGGGAAGAGGAGAAGGAAGCTATTCAGGCTGCTGAAAGCGTCAATGAACGTTTCCAACATGGGTTCTGCCCTTTGCCCTTTTATGTCGCGCTTGACGATCTGCGAAATGCAGCGAAAAACGGCAGTGTTTCAGTTGTTGGATGGAGCGCGAGCGGTGATCGAACACCCTTGCCCTCGCCAATTCCTCCTCTGATGTGGGTGGACATGGCGATCTGTCTTGATGGAGGTCGCTCCCTTCAAACCGGGAAAGTCGAATGGATCAACTTTAGATTCGAGCGGGGCGGGATACTGGCGTTGTGGCCGGAAAATACGCAAGAAACCTCAGAAAAACCCATCCTAGCGTCAGACTTTCCTAAGAAAAACACAGGCCGACAACCGCGCAAACGTCTGGCCGTGGTAGCCGCTATGAAGGCGGCTATCGACGCAAAGCAAATCACTCCGAAAGATTTGCACGACATGCCCTACAAGGTCTTAGAACATACCTTCGGTGTCCCTCTTGGGGCTGGAAAGACCATATGCCAAGAGGCCAGGATTCGCGTGCTGACGGAATTAAACGCTATTCCCAATTCCGGCAAATAGCGGAAAACGGAAAATAGCGGCAGGCACAAAGCTGAATAGTGTTGAGCCATCGTTAACTTTGTCCAATGGGGATTACGATGGTTGAGCTTAAATTTCTTACGACGAAGCAGGCCGCAGATTATCTCAGTGCGAATGGCGTTCGGAGAACTTCTGGGAGCCTTGAAGTACTACGGGTTACAGGAGGTGGGCCAAAATTCAGAAAAGATGGCCGGCGTGTCGTTTATGATTTTTTATCTCTTGATGAATACATTACAGCGCGCCTATCTCCTCCGCTGACAAGTACCTCCGATCACGCTCAAGTGGAGGTCTGATCATGGACAGCCCCGAGAGCTTTCCCTCCAAAGCGCCACCTTCCAGCTTGCCCGGTCACTGCCCGGTCACACCGCTGGGGCAGTTTGTTGATCGAGACTGCGACCACTTCTACGCCTACAAATCCGCCCTCGTGTACCTCGTAGCACTGAGCGCGGAACAGCACAGCCGCTGCCGCATTTTTGGATTGTTTGCTGGCAAAAGTTTTTGGCTGTGCAGGCATTTCCCTCTTCAGCCTCATGCCGGCGAGGCGGTTGATTGGGATTACGAAGCGGTCGTGGATGCCTTGTTCAAAGTGAATGATGCAATCGGCCCGGTTGATCCCTGGGACATCGGCTTCAGGTTAGAGCCGAGGCTCAAGCGGAAATGGGTGCCGGCAGATGAGGTCCGGCGATGAGCGACGCAACGGAGCCGTCTCCCGATCCGCCGCCCTCTCCTCTGCTGGCGGCCCATATTGACGAAGATCACGTGAACCGAGGCATTGAGGCTTTGCGGGCTGTGCCTTGGGTGGAATGCGGTGATGACTGGAGCGTTGACGGCGCAGAAACTGATCCATCTGACGGACTGTCTGAAACCAGCGACCACGAAGACGGGCTTGAAGATGGCGAGCGGCGTTCGCCGGATGAAGCCAGTCCGCCAAGTCAGAACGACCCCGCCCGGGGAAAATCCGCGAAACCGAAGAAGGAGCAATTTGCTCCCCCGTCCACCATGCCCGAGGATTCGCCGGTAAAGGCCCTGGGGCACCGCAGAGGGGTCTATTTCTATCTGGATGGAACAGGCCAAGTCCGCGAACTGTCGGAGAAGGACCACGCCCAATCCGTCCTTGATGGTCTGTTCGCCGGCCATGCAGAATGGGTCCGTGATCACTTCTGTGAGTTCTCGCGAGATGGCAACCCCTCGGATGTTCGCTATGCCCCACTGCGGCGAGCCTTGATGGACGCCTGCGTCCGTTCAGGGCATTTCGACCCGATGGAGCGTCTACGAGGGCGCGGTGCATGGTGCGGCGATAATGGCCGGCTCGTTCTCCACCGGGGGAATGCCATTCTTGATGGCCGTGAGTGGTGTAAGCCCGGTCTGGTGGGTGCCTTTCTCTATCTGGCGGATGCCGGCTTGCCGCCTCCCTCGCGGCATAAACAGAAGGTCGGACGCGGCGGTCCCGCTGAAGAGCTGCTTGGTCTGCTGCGGACCTGGAGCTTTCAAGGCGGTGAGACTGATGTTCGCCTCATCCTCGGCTGGATCGCCGCCGCCATGGTCGGGGGAGCCCTGCATTGGCGTCCGTCGATCTGGATCACGGGCGGCAGGGGAAGCGGCAAAAGCACCTTGCACAAACTCCTGACCGGGCTGTTTTCCGGTGGTGTGATCGCGGTGGCGGACGCTACGGAAGCGGGCCTTCGCCAGAGCCTGGGCTATGACACCTTGCCGGTGATGGTGGATGAGTTGGAGGCCGGCGAGAATATCAATTCCATCGCTGGCGTTATCCGCTTTGCTCGTATCTCCGCCAGCGGCGGGGAGTTGGTGCGCGGTGGTGTGGATCACAAGGCGACCCGCTTTGTTGCCCGGTCCTGCTTCATGTTCAGCTCGATCAAGGTTCCGCCACTGCCCCCGCAGGATCGTTCCCGCATTGTCGTCATGCGCCTAGGCAATCTGCGGGCGGGTGTTCCGCCCATGCTGGACGCCAAGTCTCTGGCGGACCTGGGAGCCCGTCTGTTGAGGCGGATTGTCGATCAATGGGGACGGTTGCCGCAGGCGCTGGCAGCCTATCGCGACGCCCTGTTGTTCGAGGGGCAGAGCGCCCGAAGCGCGGACGTGCTGGGAACGCTATTGGCCGTGGGTGATCTTCTTTTGAGTGATTACGAGGTTCACAGCGATACCGCCGCCGAAGCGGCGTTGGAACTGCTGAAGCAGATGGACACCTCCGATGATGACGGCCCTGATGAAGAGCAGTGCTTGGCGCATTTGATGAGCAAGGCCGTTCCCTTAACCGGGGTGACCCGCAAGCCGGTTTCCGAATGGATTTCCGAGGTCATGGAGAACGTAGACAGCCAAGCCAGCGAAATCCTGGCGAACCACGGACTCAAGGTCATGGTGAGCCCGAAATACGGATCGGTGCTGGCTATCGCCAATAGCCATGATGCACTTCGCCAAGTCTTCGCAGATACGGAGTGGGGCGCGCGTCCAGGCGGTGCCGGCGTGTGGGTGCAGGCTCTCCGCCGTCTGCCTGGGGCCATCACTCCGGAGAAGGATGGCAAGGTCCGGCTTGGCCGAGGCCAGCGGGGCAAGATGGTCCGCGCCACGCTCATTCCTTTGAGCTTGGTCAGTGACGCGGATTGGCGTTCCGAAGCCGGAAACCTTCTCAACCCCACCTTGCTGGATAATGATGACTAGCCCGCCGAAGATTGGTCTAACGTATTGTTTCAGAATGTGAATATGAGGAAATCCGCCGTCTTTCCTCCGCCCTTTTGCCCGGATGCCTGTACCCGCCTTGAAGGATGCCGGGTACAGGCAGGGGTACAGGACGATGCGCTATTTTTGATTTTAAAACAGATAGTTAAGGCCTGCTGTACCCGCTGAACCCGGTGTACCCGGTCCTCAGCGATTATAAGAGAGATACCCAAGTTATTCGCGCCCCCTCCAACGCCTCCCATCGAGTGGCGCTTTCCCACATACGCGCGCGAGGTGGGTACAATGGGTACAGCGGGTACACTCACACACCTTTATCCAGACATAGATATAGATATCAATGAGTTATTGGGCCTGAAGAGATTGACTGGCTGTACCCGCCGCTGTACCCGAGCCGGGTACAGTTAAATATTGGGGGGAAATGCGAGGAGGTGGAAAAACGGTGCCTTGCGTGCGGACTGGACGGACTTTCCAGAGTTTTTCCATCGAGGTCAGAGGCTTAAAGCCGCTGGTATCCTGAAAAAACCGCGCCAAACCTTTGGCTCGGCCAGGGGGACGGGGAGAGAGGCGGTTGTTTTCGTCTACCTGCGAACGCCGTTCGCCATCTGCCGTCTAATGAGCTTAGGCGGCGGCCTCTTCCAGCACTCGATAGACAGACGCCCGGCCAATGCCAAGGCGCTTGGCGATCTCTGAAGCGCCCAAGCCATCGGCCTTCAGTTGCCGAACCGCTTCAACGTCGATGCTGGGTTTGCGCCCCTTGTAAACCCCCGCTGCCTTGGCCTTGGCGATACCTTCGGCTTGGCGTTCCTTGCGCAAGTTCGTCTCGAACTCAGCGAACACCCCCAGCATGTCGAGGAAAGCCTTGCCGGCGGCAGTGCTCGTGTCGATAGGCTGTTCTGTGCAGGCCAGGAACGCCCCCTTTTCGCGGATCGTCCGCACGATGGTCTGAAGATCGGCGATGGAGCGAGCCAGACGGTCGATGCGGGTGGCAACCAGCACGTCACCGGCCCGGAGGAAATCGAGACAGGTTTGAAGCTCGGGACGGCCATCCATGCTGGTGCCGCTGGCCTTCTCTTCGCGGATCACCTCGCACCCGGCGGCGGTCAGTGCGGCAACCTGGATGGCGGTATCCTGATCGTTGGTGGAGACGCGGGCGTAACCGATGCGAGCCATGGGAACCTCTCAAAATGTCTCATTTGGGTTTAGACCATTCCATCTAACCGTCTTATAGGCGGCAAGTCAACCCTAATAAGACACAAAAGGTGTCTCGTCGTCGCGTCTCGTCCGGGTATACCCTAAAAATCCACTTTTAAGACACCGCAAGGGAGCGATGACAGGATGTGAGGCCTCAGCGCCATGCCCTTGGCGAGAGACGTGTTTGTGGTGCGGTACGGCGAGGCTGGGGCGCTAGTGGCTCCGGTAGCCACGCTTCAGGTTGATAGCTTCAAGCTGCGCGGCGCGGCAGCCTGAAACCGGAAAGAGCGAGGTGACTTGGTTTGGTCTCGGCTTGCCTGCCATAGCCACAAGGCTGCACTTCCTGTCGGCAGCCTCCGGCACAGGATGGCGGGGTGCCCAGGCTCCCCGAAGGGGGCCGCCCCCCTTTGACGCCAAGCCAAGCTCACTACGTGCCCGGTGCGCAGACTGCGGCACGATTTTGGGATTTCTGGCGAGTTGCTCTTGCCATTTGGGGCGTGGGGGACATGGGGGAAGGGATGGCATCATTGCTAATGCCTTGACGGCGGGGGCGTCCAGACTCATGGTTGCGGTGGAGGCGTCGAAATCCGCTCTAGCCAAGGCCACCGGCATTAATCCGGTTGAGCTTGGAGGCAATTACTTCGGCGGCTTACCGGAGGGTGATCCGCATTTGAGAATGGAAAAAGCCCTGGCGGAGGTTTCCCTGGGGCGTCAGGCCTGAAGCGGTGCCTTGGTGCGGTGGGAGGCGCGAACCGCCTCTCCATCCGCCACGACAGCCCGGAAGGGGGCTATTTGGCCTTCCTTCCCACGTGCTCCTCGCCGATAGCCTGATAGAGGGCATACAGCCTATCGAAGGCCTCTTCAGCAAGCGCGAACCATTCAGGGTGAGTGATGATCGCACCATGTTGAAGAAGCTCTCTGTCCACGGATTTGAGCATCGCGGACGCCATGTGGAGGGCCTCGTGGCAGTCAAAGGAACCAGGGGCGTATTGTTTTCTGACCTCCGCCTCGGATTGCTCCAAGTTTTCCAGAAACTCCTGACGGTATTCCTCATACATGCTCGGCATTTTTTGCGACGATCCTCTTCAGCCTTCAACGCTTAATCAAATGAGCATCCATCAGCTATCTATTCTGCGCATTCCCACAAGGCTTCTACCGATGCGCTTGTCAGAACGATACGCTCACCGTAAAGTTTGGCAAGCTGATCGAGATTGATCAACGTTTCTATTAACATGTCTAAATTGGGAAATATTCTATGCCGTTAACTGCAAAAGACCTGTTTTCCGAAGCCGGCTCTAAAGGCGTTGCCAATAATATTGCTGAGCGCCTATCCCAAGAAATAATTATCGCTCTTATCGGTCCAGTTGGCTCTGGCGTTTCAACATCAGCCGGCATAATTAAATCAATACTCGGCGATGAGTTTGATTATAAAGTTTGTGACATTATCAAGCCTAGCGACATTATTTATCGTGAAGCCCATCGAGTAGGCGTAACAAACATATCAACTTCTCCTCTAGATGCATATGTTCAAGAAATGCAGGATGCTGGCAATAAATTAAGAGAGAAATTTGGAAACAATTATCTCGCCGAAAAGGTTGTTGAGCAAATATATAAATTTAGAAAAGAGAATAATGGCTATAATGCAGATGGCGTTCCATTGCCGGGAAGGCGAGCGTATATTATCGATTCAATCAAAAATCCAGAAGAGTTATCTTTATTAAGGCAAATATATGGTGAAATTGTGTGTGTTTTTGGCGTTTTTGCGCCTGATGAATTGCGCGTTAAGAGATTAAAAGATAATGGAGCAGAAGACGGCTCCATCCAAAAAATAGTCGATAGAGATCAAAATGAAATAATGACTTTTGGTCAAAAGACGAGGAAAATATTTGTTGATAGCGACTTCTTTATATGCAATGACCGAAAAATTGACGAACTGCGCACTAAAATAAAACGCTATTTAGATATTGTATTTGATGCTGCTATTCATACGCCCACTCGTGAAGAGTCTGCAATGTACGAGGCCGGCGCTGCTGCTGCAAACTCTGCTTGCATGTCCAGACAGGTAGGGGCTGCAATCATATCCAGTGGCGGAGAATTGATATCCGTTGGATGGAATGATGTTCCTCGCTTCAAGGGCGGCCTATATTGTGAAGACGATCAATATATTTGGGATGAAAATAGCAGCGCAATTATTGATAAGGATAACCGCTGCTTTAAGTGGGGCGGGAATATATGCCACAATGAGACTAGACGAATCGATATAATCAATAAAATATCATCTAAGATATCTCAATCTGGAATTTTAAAAAAAGGAAAAAATGCTGAGGACGTTATATCTCTTATAAATGAGGGAACGGGAATCGATTCCCTTATAGAATTTTCTAGATCAATTCACGCCGAAATGGAGGCCATACTTTCTGTTGCGAGAGAGGGAAGACACTCCCTTGTCGGAGCAACCCTTTATACAAAGACATATCCCTGCCATAACTGTGCGAGGCACATTGTCGCGGCAGGCATCGGTACGGTAATCTACATTGAGCCGTACAAGAAAAGTCTTGCTATAGCACTTCACAGCGATGCCGTAACAGAGAATCCAGAAGACAAGACAAAGGTTGTTTTTAAGCAGTATGATGGAGTTGCCCCAAGACATTATTTGCGGCTCTTTAAAATACAGACTGAAAGAAAAATGAGTGGGAAATTTGCTAAGCGATCACCCAAGTCTTCCATTCCTGTTTTTCGTGAACCTCTTGACTCTCGCACCGAGTACGAAGCAAAGGTCATTGCAGATTTGAGCGACAAGGAGCAAACTCCATTTTGATAGTTGAGATGGAGGAGCGGAGCCCATGACTAAATGTCAGGAATCCAGCGAGCAGTTATCGCTCGATCTTGAGTCTAAGCCGCAATCTCGAAGCGTTGAGTTGGCTGATCAGAGCTTAGCGCGTCCCAACGTAGTGACTTTTGCCGATCGCGCCACAATTGCAATCCGCAAGGATGCTATTAATCGGGTGCAGGCATCAGGCATATTCGAGATTAAGCTTAAGGCTTAAAGCTATTACAGCGGTGCGCCTTTCTTATAAGGCGCACCGCATTTCTTAATTTCTAGATATCAAGGGACCGATGCGGCTTCAGCTTGGTCTCATTGAGCCGTAAAAGCCACACCACATCAAAATTCAGACATCAAAATTCAAAGCTACAGCGTCGTCCGAATGAGAGGCGGCGCATATCTTTCTGCTTCCGCCACGCTTCCGCAGCATGTGGAGGTGCTAGTCAAAAATCGGCTAAGTCATTGAAAAAATTGGCGCACCCGACAAGATTCGAACTTGTGGCCTCTGCCTTCGGAGGGCAGCGCTCTATCCAGCTGAGCTACGGGTGCACT
>Ga0318573_10000960_pt1 | contig 9777 bp, 9 predicted proteins | sample GRESIP089b5f21_FD_202515 | JGI IMG/M metagenome (GOLD analysis project Ga0318573, IMG submission 202515) | Tropical soil microbial communities from Luquillo Experimental Forest, Puerto Rico - GRE.SIPMG.089b5f21 | ecosystem: Environmental > Terrestrial > Soil > Tropical forest > Bulk soil | place... | reverse complement strand
TCCGGGTTCAGCCAACCCGCGATGGCTCACCAGCTCGGCATGGGAGCTGCAGCGGCGCGTGATCGCCTCGCCGGATACCGAGCGCCTTTTCGACCTGCAGAAGATCGCCGCGCTCCGCGTCCGCGGTTCCCGCGGCCCGGTGGGCACGCTGCTCGAACGCTACGCCAAGCAGATCCTGGCGATAGAGCCGCCTCCGGTCTCCGCCACGCCCGCGCAGACCAGCGCGTGGCGCGCGCACGTCCGCGCGCACGCCACGACCCTGATCGAGCAGCTCCGCAAGCGGGACGACCCGCACCGCCGCCGGCTCGGCCGGCAGCTAGCCGGACTGCCCGAGCATGATCGCGTGTGGGGCAGGAATCCGCAAAATCAGGTCAGCCGGAGTGCCGGGTCAGGAACGCCAGCGTCCTTGCGTTGAACTCCTCGACGTTCTCGTAGATAGGCGCGTGCGAGCAGTCCTCGAACACGACTAGTTCCGAGTCCTTGATCGCCTCGGTGAGCGGCCCGGCGAACCGGGTCGAGGTCACCATGTCGTGCCGCCCGAACGTGATCTGCGTCGGCGCCTGGATCGTGCCGATCACCCCGCTGGCGTCGTGCGTCAGCACGGCGTCCGACTGGCGCAGGAACGCGTCCACCGGCGGCATCGGCCTGCCCCGGACGAAGTCGGCCAGAGCGTCGATGTACTCCGGCCGCGCCGCGTACAGCTCGGGAGTGAAGCACCAGGGGAAGATGCCCTGGATAACCATGTCGGTGACGCTGTCCAGTGCCCTTGCCATGGTGCGCCAGCCCTCGGCCACAGCACGGAGGTAGGGATCGCTCGCGTTCCACGCGCTGTGCAGCGAGAGGGACTTCACCAGGGACGGGTACTTGGCCGCCAGCCACATACCGGTCGCGGCGCCGAGTGACAGGCCGGATACGTGCGCGGCGGGAATGCCCGCCGCCCGCATGAACTCCGCGATGTCGTCCGCGAACAGCTCGGTGGTGTAGGTTCCGTCGGGCTTGCCCGACAGGCCCGCGCCGCGCGGGTCGACGGTGAAGCAGGTGAAGTGCTTGGCATAGTCGGCCACCTGAAACGCGTAACAGGCCTGGTCGGCCGCCAGGTAAGGGATGAGGACGAGCGGTTCCCCGTCACCCTGGACCTCGTAGAAGATGTCGATGTTGTTCGCCTGGACCAGTGGCATCGTCGCCTCCTCGGATCCCGGCGGCCCCAGTGCCGCGCGGATGCTCCTTGGTGGATCATAAAGGCTTGCGCGCTACTCCCACGCAGGCCATCGACAGGACCTCGCCGTAGTCAGCCATGATCGGCGTGCCCGGGTCAGGACGCCACTCCGGGACCGTCACCAGGCCGGGCTCGACCAGCTCCAGGTCGCCGAACAGCCCTCGCACCTGCGCCAGCGTGCGGAACTGCGCGCGGCCCAGCCCCTTGAGCATCTGCGCCTGCATCGTGGCCGCGGCCGGGTCGCCGGTGTCGAGCAGGTGGTGGATGAACACGTAGCTGCCGGACGGGAGCGCGTCCACGAGCGCGGCGACGAGTTCGGCCGGGCCCTCGTCATCGAGGACGTAATGCACGATGCCGCACAGCAGCAAGCCGATCGGCTGCTGCCAGTCCAGCTGGGTGCGGATCACGGGGTTGTCGATGATGCTGGCGGGCTTGAGCAGGTCGCCTTGCACCACGAACGTGGCGGTGTCGTCGGCGAGCAGCGCCCGGGCGTGGGACAGCACCACGGGGTCGTTGTCTAGGTACACGACGCGGGTGGCCGGGTTGACCCGCTGGGCGATCTCGTGCACGTTGTCGGCGGTCGGCAAGCCGGAACCGATGTCAAGCAACTGCCTGATCCCAGCCTCACCGACCAGGTACCTGACGACCCGGCCGAGCACGGCACGCTGCGCCTGCACGCCGGCCTGGACCTCTGGCAGGGTGGCGATGATCTGGTCGCCTAGCGCGCGGTCGGCGGCGAAATTGTCCTTACCGCCGAGCAGGTAGTCGTACACCCGCGCCACGTGCGGACGGGACGGGTCAAACCCCCCGCCGGGAATGTCACTTCCAGCCACCAGAGGATTGTAACGGTCGTTACGTCAGCCTGCGCTCGGCGGCCCACCGGGTGAGCTGGTGCCGCGAGGACAGCTGCAGCTTCCGCAAGACCGACGAGACGTGGCTCTCTACCGTCTTGACGGAGATGTAGAGCTCGCGGGCGATCTCCTTGTACGTATACCCCTGGGCGATCAGCCGGAGGACCTCACGCTCACGGCTGGTGAGCTGGTCGAGCTCGGGGTCGAAGGACGGCTTCACGTCCTGCCCCGACGGCGAGGCGGCGAACGCGTCGAGCACGAACCCGGCAAGCCGGTGCGAGAACACCGCGTCGCCGTCGGCGACCCGCTGGATGGCGTCCGCCAGGTCGGACGTGCTGATCGTCTTCGTCACGTAGCCGCGGGCGCCCGCCCGGATCACCGCGATCACATCTTCGGGGGCGTCTGAGGCCGACAGCGCGAGGAATCGCACCTCGGGGTGGTCCCTCTTGACCGCGGCGATGACGGCCTGGCCACCGCCGCCCGGCAGGTGCACGTCGAGCAGCACCACATCGGGGACCAGCCGGCCGATCACGTCGATCGCCGGGCCTACGTCATCCGCCTCGCCCACCACCTCTACCTGGCGGCCGATCTCGGCGCGCACCCCTGAGCGGAACAGGCCGTGATCATCAACCAGGACGACCCGCGGCAGCGTCCGGGCCTCAGTACTCATCGCCGGCTTCCTCCCTTCGCCTCGGCGGACGCGGCGGACCGGGGCATCGTCAAGGTCACCTTCGCCCCCTCGCCAACGGCCGACTGAACGGTCACCGAGCCGCCGTGGCGCGTCATCCGGCCGTGGATCGATTCCGCCAGTCCCTTGCGGTCGCTAGGCACGGCGTCCGGGTCGAAGCCCTTGCCGCGGTCCCTGACCGCCACCTCTACCTGCTCAGGCTCGACCTCGGCGTACAGCGAGATCACCCTGGCGCCGGACCACTTCGCCGCGTTGACCGTGGCCTCACGGCCCGCGGCGAGCAGCGCGTTCAGGTCGTCGTCGAGCGGGCAGTCGCCGACGGTGACGATCTCGACGGGTACCCCGTGCCGCGCCTCGACGTCCCGCTGTATCTGCCTAATGCCCTCGACGAACGTGGTCGCGTCCCCGTCTCCGAGCGTGCGCCCCTCGAACAGCCAGGAGCGCAGCTCGCGTTCCTGCGCCCGGGCGAGCTGGACGATCTGCTGTGGGTCGTCGGCGTGCCGCTGGATAAGCGCGAGCGTCTGCAGCACCGAGTCGTGCACGCGGGAGGAGATGTCGGCCCGTTCCTCCGCCCTGGCTCTGGCCTGGCGTTCCAGCACCAGGTCGCGGGCGATCCGCAGCCACCACGGCCCGAGAAGGACCACGATCCCGGCGGTCACCAGGATTAGGCCGGCGAGCGGGCGGAGCAAGGCGATGCTCTCATGCGACGTCAGCAGCCAGCCGAACCCGGCCGCCAGCAGCGCGACCGCCACGGCGAGCCGGATCCCCAGGCCGCGGCGCGTCCCCTGCCCGCCGCCGAGGCTTTCCAGCGGTTCGACTAGGTGCCGCATCGCCTCTTGCTCGCTGTCGGGCGCGTTCCGCCAGATAAGCACCAGGAAGGCCACGCTGGGGACCTGCTGCCAGCCGTAGGTGTTGATCAGTCCGGCGTTCAGCACGCTGGCCAGGCCCAGTAGCACCAACAGGACCGTGCCCAGTGCGACGGCCAGCGCGATGCCGCGGGAATCGTGCCGCGCCCTGCTCCAGATGTTGGCCTGTGCGCCCTTCGCCGGGATCAGCAGCCAGCAGGCGAGATAGACCGGGATCGTCCAGCCCTGGGAGATCAGCGCCACGACCACGAACACGATGCGCACGGTGGTCGGGCTGAAGCCGCGCCAGGCCCCAACGCCGGCCGCGACCCCGCCCGCGAGCCGGTCCTCCGGGTCGCGGCGCAGCGGTTCGCCGTTGCCGCGGCGCCGCCACCGGCGTGGCCGACCACGCCAGTCGGGACGGCCCTGCCAGTCGCGCTCGCCGTGCCAGGCATGCCGGTCACGGACGCGGAACGGCGGCCCTGGCGGTTGGCTCGGTTCCTGCTGCACACAACTATCATCGCCCGCCGGACCCTTGCCTGCCATCGGGACTTACCCTGATAGGCCCCGCGGCCAGAGGTTCCCGGGTCAGGGTCAGACCAGGGCCGTTCCCCATACCCCTTGACCGCGCGCGGACGCACGCTTGAGTCATGAACACTTTCCCTGACACCAGCACAGAACCGCAGCCGATCCGGACCGGCCGCCCGCCGCTGCGCCGCGCCTACCACGGGCGCATGCTCGCCGGCGTCGCCGCAGGCCTCGCCGACTACTTCGGCGTCGACGTCACGCTCATCCGGATCGCCTTCGTCGTGTTCACCTTCCTGGGCGGCGCTGGCATCCCGGCCTACCTGGCCTGCTTGCTGCTCGTCCCAGAAGAGGGCAGTGACGAGTCCATCGCGAGCTCGGTTCTCGATTCCTTTCAGCACGGCGACCGGTAGGAGGCCAGCCATGTCACCGACATCCAGCCAGCAATGGGCCCGCCGCATCCGCTACTCCGACCAGCACCTGCGCGTCTCTGACGCGGAGCGCAACGCGGTAGCGGAACGCCTCGGGGTGTACTTCAGCGAAGGCCGGCTCGACCAGGCCGAATTCGACGAGCGCGTTTCCCGCGCGATGACCGCCAAGACCCGCGGCGACCTCGAGGGCCTGTTCGACGACCTCCCCGACCCTGAGCCTGCGGGGGCCCCAGGGAAGGGCGGCCTGTCGGCGCCGTACCGGGTGCGACGCCGCTACGGCAGCCCCATGCGCCCGATCCTCTTCGTGGCTCTTGTCATCGCCCTGGCGGTCGCCGTGGGCCACACAGTCGCCACCATCTTCATCCCATGGTTCTGGGTCGCGGTCTTCGTCGCGGCCATCGTGCTGGTCACCCGCTCCACCCGCGCCCGCCGCGACCGTTGAGCCACCCGGCGCCGGATGCCCGGATGCCCGGCAAGCCAGCAGAGCTTGGGGCTGTGGCCCACCACCCCACCTAGATCGGGGCGTGGACCACAGCCCCAGCGTCATGCGTGCCAGGCTGGTCTTATGGCGACGGTCGTCGCGTTCCACGCGCACCCGGACGACGAGGTGCTGCTGACCGGCGGCACGCTGGCACGGCTGGCCGCCGAAGGCCACCGGGTAGTAGTCGTCGTCGCGACCGACGGCGCCGTGCAAGCGCCCAACAACAGGCTGGATGAGTTCCGCCGGAGCGCCGCGATCCTGGGGGCGGCACGCGCCGAGCACCTCGGCTACGCCGACAGCGGACGCGGCCCGCTGCTCTACCCGGACCCGCCCGGCCGGGTCCGGTTCGTCCGCGCCGATGTCGGGGAGGCGGCCGGCCGGCTCGCCGCGCTGCTCCGCGAGGAGCACGCGGACCTGCTGCTGAGCTACGACCCGGGCGGCGGGTACGGTCACCGCGACCATGTGCGCGTCCACGTGGTCGGGGCCCGCGCCGCCGAGCTCACCGGGATCCGGGTACTCGAGGCGACCGCGCCGCGGGAAATGGCCGTCCGGGTGTCCACCGTGCTTAACCGCCTCGGCGGCCTGGCCCGCCGGTACACGAGACAGGAAGCCAGCGCTGCCGGCACGCCCCGCGCCGCGATCACCCACCGGGTGGACGTCCGCCGCTACGGGGCGCGCAAGCAGGCGGCCCTGGCCGCGCACCGCTCGGCGATATACGGGAGGGGCCGAGCGAACCGCCTGCTCCGCCTGGCGGTCGCGCTTCCCGTACCGGTCTTCGGACTGCTCGCCGGGCGGGAATGGTTCGCGGAGCCGGGCGCCGCCCCCGGTCCCGTCCTTGACGACGTCCTGCGGTCCCGCTCCGGCTGAGCATCCTTTTTATCCGGAACGTATCGTGGCGCCTCGCCCGGCCCGCCCAGACTCCGGGCGCGGGGCGGGCCGCAGGGCCAGCCAGTACACGGAGCACATCGCGAGCCCGCAGGCGAGCAGGGCCGGCCCGAGAACTCCCGCGCCGCTGGCGCCGATCGCCAGTCCGACGCCGGAGGGCAGCGCGACACTGCCCACGGCTGAGGCGGCGACCTGCAGGCTGACGACCGCGGTCGCGCCCGCGGCGCCGACCCGGTCCGTCGTGGTGAGCGTGAGCAGCGGGAACACCGGTGCCGCCGCCAGGCCGAGCAGCATCATCCCGGCGATTGCCACGAACCCGGGCGCGGGCACGGTCATGAGCACGGCGCCTGCCGGGACCCCGGCGACCGCGGCGGCGAGCACCCGGGACGCCCCGGCCCGTTCGGCCACCGGGCCGAGCAGGACGCGCCCGGCGAACATCATCGCCCAGTAGGCCGAAACGGCCGCGCCGGCGACCGTCGCGGGCAGACCACGCCCCGAGGTCAGGAACACGTAGCCCCAGATGCCCGCCGCCGACTCCACTCCCGTCTCCACGGCGGTGAACACCACCCCCGCGGCCACTCGGCGACGGGGGGGCCGCGGCAGCGGCGCCGCCACCTGTTCGTCCGGTGTCCGCGGCGGACGCTCCCCGCGGCCGCCGGCGGGCGGCGCCCAGCCGCGCCGACCCGCCGTTAGGATCAGCGCGATCACCGCCAGGACGGTGGCCAGCGCGGCGAGCGTGAGACGCCAGGACGACCCGCTGCCGAGCAGGGCGGTGACGAGCAGCGGCCCGAGCGTCGCGCCGAGCCCGTAGCTGGCGTGCATCCAGTTGATGTCCCGGGGGCCGAAGCGGGCGGCGGCATAGGCGTTGAGCGAGGTGTTGATCATCCCGAAGCCCGTGCTGAACACGGCGCTGCCGATGACGATCAGCCACAGCGCGGGCGCCGCGGCCTCGACGGCGAGCGCCGCGGCGACGAGCGCCGCGCCCGCGGCCAGCAGCGAGCCGACCGGGACCCGAGAAAGGATCCGCCCGGTGATGGTGCTTGACGCGACCGAGGCGGCTACCCCGGCGACGAGTATGATGCCGAGCGCGCCCACCGGCTCGTGGATGCTCAGCCGCATCGACGGCCACAACATGCCCAGGGTTGAGCCGGGCAGCGCGACACCAAGGTAAGTAAGGCAGGAAAGCAAGAACACAGACACGATGAGGAGTCCTCGGAAAAGGTGCTGTGGTCAAGACAGCACGCGTCGACAGTGATGCGGTCAGCGCGTGCTTGGTTGCCCGGGCACCTTCAGCTCCTCGAGGTCTTCCGTGTCTCACCGCGGAGCTTACCTCGTAGGGTCACCCCCTCTCAAAGGGGTACCGACGTGGCTGCGAGGATCATACGATCGGCGGACTAGCCATCTGCTAACTGGAAGAGGCAGGCAGGCATGAGTTTCTGCGCGACATGCGGGCAGCCGCGCACGGGGACGGCACCTTTCTGCGCGAGGTGCGGGGCGCGTTTCGCCGACGCCGGGGACGCCGCGGACCAGCCGGCGAAGCCGGAATCCGGCTCCGCCGAGACCCGGTGGGACACCCGAATTGAGATGCCGGGCGGACACGTTCCGTCCGCCGCGCCGCCCACGCGGCCGTCTGCCGCGGTCCCCCCGGCGGACATCCCGCCCACGGCGGTCCCGTTCTCTCCGGTGCCCCCGGGCCAGGGGCCGTACTCCGGACCTGTGCCGCCGAACCAGCAGGGCTTCGGCCCGCAGCCACCATCTCGCCGCGGCGGGTCAGGCCTGCTGATCGCGATGGTGATCGTGCTGGTGTTCTTGGTCGGGGGTGGCGCCTTCGCGCTGGTCTCGGCCCTGACCAAGAACAAGACCGCGGCACCGTCCGGTCAGCCGACGTCCGGGGCATCCTCGCCCGCCGCGAGCGCGACCGGGTCCGCGAGCGCCCCGGCCAGCGCGTCGCCGACCACCAGCCCGACCGGGGGCACTTCCACGGTGGCCGTGTCATCCTCGGCCGCGGCGAACCCCTCGGCCCCGCAGGTGCAGGCCCTGGTGGAGCGCTACTTCGGCGCGATCAACTCGCACGACTACGCGGCGTACAACGGCATCCATGACGCGAAGTCGCAGATGGCTCAGTCCACCTTCGACTCCGGCTATGCCACGACCACGGACTCGGCGGAAGAACTCACCGCCATTTCGGACGCGGGCGGGGGAGAGCTGGCGGCGACACTCTCGTTTGTCAGCCACCAGGACCCGGCGAAAAGCATCAACAACAGCTCGTGCACGAAGTGGACGATCATGCTGTACCTGCTGCCGCAAGGCAACAGGTACCTGATCACGTCCACGCCGCCCGGCTATCACGCCGCCTACGCGGGCTGCTGACCGCCGGGAGAACACATGGCTGTACCGCTCGCCGCCCGATGCGTTGCTGCGGTGTTCGGCGCGCTGCTGCTGCTCACCGACTGGAACAGCATCATCGGGACGCTGATCGTGCCCCGGCCGATCGGCTCATGGCTGACCAAATTGGTGGACCGGGTAGTCCTCGCCGCGTACCGCTTCGTGACGCGGGGCGTCGCCGACTACCACAGACGGGACCGCATCTTCGCGACGCAGGCGGCGGCTATCCTGCTGACGCAGCTCGTCGCCTGGCTGACCATCGCCTTGATCGCCTTCACGCTCCTCATGTGGCCGTTCGCGGACCGTGGCATCACCGCCGCGTTCACCGACGCGGGCTCGTCGATCTTCACCCTCGGCTTCGCGGAACCGCTGGGCACGGCCCCGGTCGTGCTGGTCTTGCTGGCGGCCGCCACCGGCCTGATCGTCGTGGCGCTGCAGATCGGGTACCTGCCGACGCTGTACTCCGCCTTCAACCGGAGGGAAACCGAGGTCGCGCTGCTCAACGCGCGGGCCGGCGTACCCTCCTGGGGCCCGGAACTGCTCGCGCGAACCTTCTACGCGCTCGGCACGGGGGTCTCGACGGTCGACACGCTCCCCGACCTGTACGCGCGGTGGGAACGATGGGCCGCCGACGTGGCGGAGAGCCACACCACATACCTGCCGCTGGTGCGGTTCCGCTCACCGATGAGCCTGTCATCCTGGGTGATATCGCTGCTCGCGGTGCTGGACTCCGCGGCACTCATCCTCACGCTCGCCCCGGATATAGCGCCGGCCGTCCCGGCCAGGCTGTGCCTGCGGGGCGGGTTCCAGTGCTTCCGCCGCGTCACGCGAGCGATGGGCATCGAAACGCCGGAAGAGGCCGACCCCGACGCTGGCATCACGCTGACTTACGAGGAGTTCCTGGCCGCGGTGGGACGGATGCACGAGGTCGGCTTCCCGACCAGCCGTGATCCGGCCGAGGCCTGGCCCGAGTTCGTGGGCTGGCGGGTCAACTACGAGCAGGCGGCCTACCGGATCGCCGAGGCCGTGGAAGCGGTGCCGGCCCTGTGGTCGGGGCCGCGCCACCGCCCCACGCCGCCTATTCCCCCGCTGCGCCCGCAACCCGGCCGCCAGCCGCCCAAGGCTTCCTTACATGACTCGTCATTGATTACCGCGCTATCCTGGGATTATGACCGGAATGTGGCTCACCGCGGACGAGCAGCGGGCCTGGCGTACCTACGTGCGGATGAGCTCGCTGCTGCCTGCCCAGCTCAACCGGCAGCTGCAACGGGATTCGGGGCTCACCCTGCCGGAGTACGAAGTGCTCGTGCAGTTGAGTGAGGCGCCGCAGCAGCGGCTGCGCCCGTTCCAGATCTGCGAGGCGCTGAACTGGGAGCAAAGCCGGCTCTCACATCAGCTGACCCGTATGCAGCAGCGCGGGCTCCTCACCAGGGAGGAGTGCGAGGCCGATGGCAGAGGCGCATTCGTCGT
>Ga0318573_10000959_pt1 | contig 9787 bp, 8 predicted proteins | sample GRESIP089b5f21_FD_202515 | JGI IMG/M metagenome (GOLD analysis project Ga0318573, IMG submission 202515) | Tropical soil microbial communities from Luquillo Experimental Forest, Puerto Rico - GRE.SIPMG.089b5f21 | ecosystem: Environmental > Terrestrial > Soil > Tropical forest > Bulk soil | place... | reverse complement strand
GCTGAGGGTCCTGGAGCTGGTTCATCTTGGCCCGGATGCCGCAGGGGCGTCCGGCGCGGGCGTGCCCGGCCTCGCGCCGGATCAATTCGGTGAACCGCTCGCGCAGGTCGTGCGGCGCCACCAGGAGCTTGCCCGGCGTCGGGGCCGGGATGCCAGCGGTCAGCTCGTTGAAGACTGCCGCGGCGTGAGCGGCCAGCTCCGGATCGGCGCTGAGCAGCCCGAGGTCCTCGTACAGCCGGGCCGTCCCCTCGTGGTAGTTTCCCGTGCCGACGTGGACGTACCGGCGGATGCCGTCCGGCTCCTGGCGCACCACCAGCGCCAGCTTGACGTGCGTCTTGACTCGCTCCACGCCGTACGCGACGTGAGCTCCGGCCTGTTCGAGTTCCTTGCCCCAGCTGATGTTGGGCGCCTCGTCGAAGCGTGCGGTGATCTCGACCAGGACCGCCACCTGCTTGCCCCGGCGGGCCGCTTCCTTGAGCGCGCCGATGATCGGGGAGCGGCTGCCGGTGCGGTAGATGGTGAGCTTGATCGCCAGGACGGCGGGATCGGTGGCGGCGCTCTGCAAGAACCGCAGGATCGAAGTGTCGAAGCTGTGGTACGGCAGGTGCACCAGGATGTCCCCGCGGCGGATCTCGCCGAAGATCGCGGACGGGTCGGCGGGGTCCAGGTCCCGCAGCCGTGGATGGGTCACCGGCTCGTGCGGGGGGTCACGCTGGGCGGCATGGCCGGCCACCGGCAGCTCCACGAGGTCCCCGAGGCTCAGCAACCCGGGAGTCGCGATGACGTCGGCAGGGCCGGCGTCGAGCTGAGTCGCGAGCCAGCCGCGCAGGCCCGCTGGCATGTCGGCGCTGACCTCCAGGCGGACCACGCCCGCGTACCTCCGGGCGGTCAGCTCGGCCGTGACCATCCCGATGATCGCACCGGGCCAGAGGTCCGCGTCCTCGTCCCCGGCCTGGTCTTTCCACGGATCATCCTTCGCCCCCCGGGTGACCCGGAAGAAGAAGCAGGCCAGCTCCGATGCCCGCGGGAACAGCGCGCTCAGGTTGCCGGCGATCACCTGCTCCAGGGGCACCCAGCCGGCCTGGTCCGGCAGCGGCACCCAGCGCGGCCGGCTGGGCGGCACCTTGATCCGCACGAACCGAGGGTTCCGGCGACCCGGTTCGGTGACCAGGACCGCCAGGTTGAGGCCGAGGTTGCTGATGAACGGGAACGGATGCGCGGCGTCCGCGGCCAGCGGGACCAGGACCGGCTCCACCGAATCCGCGAAGTACCAGGCCAGGAAGTCCCGCTGGGACGGGGCCAGATCCCCGGCATCCACGATCGGGGTCCCCAGGTCGCGCAGGGCAGGGCGCAACTGCTCCTCCACCAGCCTGGCCACCAGCTCCTGCTGGGACCGCAACTCGGCACGGCAGGCCCCGAGCACCTCGGCCGGGGTCAGGCCGTCGGGTCCGCGGTTGCACCTACCCCTGCGGACCTGCCGGAGGAGGCCTCCGATCCGCTTCATCGCGAACTCGTCGCAGATCATGCCCATGATCCCGGCGAACTTGACCCGCTCCAAAACAGGCTGCTCCGGGTCCTCGGCCAGGGCCAGCACGCGGCGGGCGAAGCTCAGCCAGCTCAACTCCCGGTTGATGAGCGCCGCCGGAGAATCTGGTGTGACCGGTACAGGCTGTGACATCTATGCACACCTCGACTGGCAGGGTCGTATTTCCGCTCGATCTCACGCACGACGGTGGCCACGTTCCATGCCCCCTTACGCACAACCGCCCGGCCCGGCGAGCTTCACGGCTGCATATGAGGGGAGCCGACCGACCGGCGACCGGCCGGCGACCGGTCAGCTCCCGTCTGCCCTGCAGCCCGGTCAGGCGACCCGGCGCAGGGTCTCCGAGTTTTCCATCAACTTGGCCTCATCGGTGTACTTGCGGTACAGCCCGCCGAACATGCCCAGTACCTCGCGCCAGAAGTAGCCCACGCCGGCGAGCATGAATCCCGTCAGCGTGACCGCGATGTCGCTGTTGCGGACCGGGATCGACCAGATGCCGAACAGGTTCAGGTTGGTCAGCCAGGCCGCCCCTACTCCGAGCGCCACCAGCGTGGCCGCCCAGGCACCGGGTATCTGCCGCAGATAGTGGTTCCCGATCTTGGCTACCACCAGGATGGCCAGTCCCAGCAGCACTACCATGCCGAATGCGTACATGATGCCTTCTTCCATTGGCCCTCTTATGTCGCCAATTTCCACATTCCCGCGGGCGCTGCCTCGGGGTTAGGGTCCAAGGACCCACGGCATCAGGGCGGAAAGGCTCTTGTTGCTGCCGGGTCAGCTGGGTAACTGCCCGCAGGCTGCCGTCCAGGCCAACCGCGGCTCGCTTGTCAGGGTTCTTCCGGTGATGAGAGGTAAGGGACTAAAGACTCTCGTTTTGGTGCTCTCCGTCCGGCAGTGTCGGGATATGAGTGATACGGCCCTGCCCGTCGCCCTGGTCGGTGATGCCCTGCCGGTGCCCTGCGTAGACGGCGCGGAGCGGCCATGTCTTCCGTTCGACGCAGCGAGCGCGTCAGGCGCGCTGCCCCAGGTGCTGGACGCGGTCGAGGGGTTCCTTCCCTGGTATTCGAGCGCTGAATGCCGCGTCGACTACAAGGCCCAGGCCTCGGTTCTGGCTTATGAGAGCACCCGCCTGGCTACGCTGGCCTTCGCCGGGCGCGGGCCTGACTCCGATGATGTCGCGGTCATCTGCCAGAACGCGACTGAAGCCATCGATCACCTGGCCGTCCGGCTGGGGCTGGGCTCCGGCGACGTCGTGGTCACCACGGTGGCCGAGCATCACGCCAACCTGCTGCCCTGGTGGCGCGCGGCCAGCTGCCGGTACGTCGAGTGCGGCCGGGACGGCACCTTCGAGCCCGGCGATGTCGCGGCCGCGCTCGACCGGGGGCCCGCGCCCCGGCTGCTGGCGGTCACCGGCGCCTCGCACGTGACCGGCTGGCTGCCGCCGCTCGGTGAGATCATCGCAGCCGCGCATCACCGGGGGATACCGGTGCTGGTGGACGCGGCCCAGCTCGCGCCGCACCGGCCGCTGCCCGCCGAGGCGAATTACCTGGTCTGGAGCGGTCACAAGATGTACGCGCCGTTCGGCGCAGGTGTCCTGATCGGGCCGCGGCGGATGCTCGCGGCCGGGGACCAGTCCCTGCTCGGCGGCGGCGCGACCTCCGTACTCGATCCGAACGACGCGACGTGGATGGCCCGGCAGGAGCGGGAGGATCCGGGCTCGCCGAATCTGATCGGCGCTGTTGCCCTGGGCGCGGCGATCAGCGCCCTGCAGGGCATCGGGTGGCCCGCCATCATCGGCCACGATAGGCGCATCGCCCGGTTGCTGCGGCGTGGGCTTGCGGCGATCCCGACGGTGCGGCTGCTCGGGCCAGATCCTGGCACCGACACCTTGCCGGTCGCCACGTTCACCGTGGACGGCATCCCCAGCGCACTGGTCGCGGCCCGGCTCGCCGCCGAGGACGCCATCGAGGTACGGCACGGCTGCCTGCACGCGCACCCCTACCTGAGCAGGCTGCTCGGACTCAGGCCTGCCCAAGCACGCACCAGCAGGGAACAGGCCCGCAACGGCGGCCGCGGCGCCATGCCGGACGCCGTCCGGGCGAGCGCCGGAATCAACACTTCCGAGCGGGACGTTGCCCGCCTACTCCGTGCCGTGAAACGACTCGTGTCCGAGGAGCCGCCGGTCCGGTACCGCCGTGACCCGTCAACCGGCGACTTCTACCCGGCGGGACCCGTGCCCCAGCCGGTCAGCCGTTAACCCCGGCGCTGCACGGTGCCCGGCAAGCCGACCGCACGGGCCCGCGCAATGCCGTTCAGAACAGCGTGATCGCTGGCGGGATCAGCGTGCTTCGCGCCGCGGCATCGTGACCTTCGCCTCTAGCGAGCCTGCTCCGCGGGCCGGAAGCTGACACTGGGGGTCTTGGCAAAGGGGGTGGCTGCCATGTTTGATCTCATGGTGCTGGCGCTCGCCGCGGCCGCGATCTTCGGCGGCTTCTACTACTGGGCGCGGCGGCAGGGCCTGGTGGCTACGGAGGAGGGGCAGCCGGAGGGGCGCATCTCGCTTGTGACCGAGGTGGTGGCCTACATCGGCGTGATCCTCCTGCTGTCCGGCGGCGTGGCCGCGGTCGGCCAGCAGTGGAACCACTTCAGCGCCTGGGGGCACGTGGCCGCCCTCGCCGGCGCGGCGGCGTTCCTTTTCCTTATCGGCTTCATACTGCGACGGGTGCGTGAACCCGCGATCCAGCGGCTGGTCAGCGTCCTGTGGTTGCTCTCCGTGGCCTGCGTGGCCGGGGCCGCCGGGTACCTGGTGCACGGCGTGATCCCTCCGCCCGCGGGCCCGGACGGGGGCGCGACGGCCCTCAGCGTCGGCCTGGCCGCCAGCCTGTACGCGGCGGCGCTGTGGCTGGCCCGCCGGAGCGCACCGCAGGATCTGGCTTTGTTCGCGGGCCTGATCATCCTGATCTGCGGCATCGTCGCCGTCGTGGCCAGCGGCCACACGGACGCCGCCGTCCTGGCCGATGCGCTCGCGCTGTGGGGCTTCGGCCTGGCATGGGCGTGGCTCGGCTGGCGGCGGTACGTCGAGCCGATGTGGCTGACCGTCCCGCTGGGCGCCGTCCTGGCCCTGGTCGCGCCGAGCATCGCGCTCCATCCGTACGGCTGGATGTACGCGACCGGAATCCTCACCGCCGCCGCGGCCATGGCCATCAGCGTCCCGCTGCGGAATACCGTGTTCCTCGGCCTGGGCGCGGTCGCGATGTTCGGCTACGTCACGGGCGTGGTAATGACCTACTTCCGCAGTTCGCTCGGCGCCCCGGCGGCGCTGTCGATCACCGGTGCGCTGGTCATCGGCGTGGCCGCGGTCACCGCGCGCCTGATGCGGGCGACCCGCCGGGCCAAGCCGGGCGGGTCCGGCGCGGAGGAGCCGGGACAGGCGCCGAGGCCCACCGCGGAAAACCCGTCGCGACACGATCTGCCTAAGGCCTCGTAGACGGCAGGTCCAGCTCGGCCATGGCCTCAGCCGCCGTCTGCGGCCCGGTCGCGTAGCTGGCGCGGCGGGTCACCTGGCGCTGGTCGCCTGGGCGATCGCCGGGCGCTCGACGGCTGGGTCCGCGGCCACCGCCAGCGTGACCGGGGGCCGACAGGACGGGCTCGGCGATGGCCACGAACAGCGAGCCGACCTTGGCCGCGGCTAGGTCCGCAGACCCGTTCGGCACCCTTCCGTGGGTCTCGACCCTCGCCGTGGCGGTCTCGGTGGCCGTTATCGTCCGCTCCCTTCCGCGGTGACCGGGAAGCGCAGCTTCGCGGCGACGCTGAACGGGGCGTCGCGGACCACGGTCACCCGGCCGTCGTCGTCGAGGGTGCGCTGCACCATCTCCTCCAGCAGGTCTGGCACCGGCCGGGCGGCCGTGCCACAGCCCGGGCATTCGCCGCGGCCGGCGCTCAGCGCGCCGCAGCGGTCGCACGCGTACCCACCGATCATGCCGTCGTCGGGCACCAGCAGGCGGTCGACCGCTCCCCGGCTGACCGCGGCCAGGCAGGCCGGCAGGCCGATCGCGGCCAGCCGTCCCGGCGGCCCGGCGAGCACCTCCTCGGCCAGCTCCCGCTCGCGGCGCGCCACCCAGCGACCGACGACCGGGCCGGCCAGCTCCCGGATCCTGGCCTCGGTCAGCGTGTGCGGGTCGGCGTGGAAGCTGCCGGCGAACTCCTCGCGGGCCGCGGCCGGCAGCGCGCGCAGCAGGCCGGCGATGCTGTCGTGGTGGCCCCCGATCACCAGCGGCACGTGCCCGCGGCCGGCCGCCCGTTCCAGGATCGCGGCGGTGTCCCGGTAGTGGTGACGGCCCAGCTCGATGATGCGCCGCTGGATCCGGTACGCCTGCAGGCCGTACCAGCCGCCGAAGCCCGAACTGCGCGGGCCCCGGTCGACCCGGATGGCCACGGTCTCCACCCGGCCGGCGCTCACCGACAGCACCCGGGCGTGCTCACGGTCGGCGATCGCGACCCGGTAATCCGGGCCGCGCTGCACCGCCGCGAGCAGCGGCCGGATGTACGGCCGGCTCGCGACGACGGCCTGCTCCGGCAGCAGGCACGGCAGCGGCAGCGCCTCGAACAGCTCGAGCTCGCGGCAGGCGAAGAACGCCACCGTGTGGCCGCCCCAGTCCCGCCCGTGCGCGGCCAGCGCATCGAACACCGCCTCGCGGTCGGCGTGGTCTACCCGGGCCCCGCCCCTTTGATCCCTTTCACTTTCGCTTTCACCCCCGCCCGCCGGGCCGACGGCGCGGGCCATCAGCCCGGCGGCCTCGGCGGCGAGGCCCCGGATCCCGGCCGGATCCAGCGGCACCGCCAGGTACAGGGACAGCACTTCCGCCCCCGGCGCGCACACGCGCCTCAGCTTCTCTATATCCGCATAGCCGGACATCGCAGCCTCCTCGGACGTACCCCGGACGGCATGCGGCTAGGGCATGCCTTCCGTTTTCCGGCTCAGCCCCATGACTTCAGGCTGAGCCGGCCGAAACGCGCAGGGGCTAGGGTCTTTCGTCATCCGCGGGTCCTCCGAAGTCCCGCGGCCTCCAGACGGTCGTGGCCCGTCACCGGCTCGTCGCGGGCTGCGGACGAGAGGCCGCCCGAAGGGTTTTCGCGCTGGCCGCCTCGAGCGGCTCCCCGTCCCGGTGGCCGCGAACCGACCTTCGGCCTGCCGTGGCCCGACCAACGCCTCTGCCCTTCGGGCTCACCGGAGACGAGGCTGTTGAGCGTAGGGAGCTAGGCAAGGTGATGAGGATGAAGACCGTCAAGGACGTCATGTCCGCGCTTCCAGTGTCGGTGAGCAAGACCGCGTCGTTCCGTGAGATCGTCGCCAAGCTCCGAGAGTGCCGGGTCAGCGCGTTCCCGGTCCTGGACGCGGACGGGAAGGTGATCGGTGTCGTGTCCGAGGCGGACCTGCTGGTCAAGGAGGCCGTGGCGGACGAGCCCAACGTCGCCTGGGGATTGCTGGCCGGCATCGTGCACCACGCCGCGCGGGCCAAGGCGGGCGGGGTCACGGCGGCCGATCTGATGACGAGCCCGGCCGTGACGGTCGGTCCCGGCGAGACGGTGGAGCGCGCCGCGAGGCTGATGTACGACCGCAAGATCAAGCGCCTCCCCGTGGTCGACCCGGCCGGGCGGCCGATCGGGATCATCAGCCGGACCGACGTGCTGGCCGTCTTCGACCGCACCGACGCGGAGATCCGCGAGGAGATCATGAGCCAGGTGATCACGGGCCGCTCGGAGCCGAGCTGGTACTCGGTCATCGTGCGGGACGGCGTGGTGACGCTGGAGGGCACGCCGGAGACCGCCGCCATCGGCCACGCCCTGGTCCGGCGGGCCCGGCACGTCCAGGGCGTCGTGGCGGTGCGCGATCGCCTCGTCTACCCGGTTCCTCCCGTCCTCGGCAGGCCGCGCCCCTACTTCTGAGTCTTTCCGGCGCCTCTGGAAGGAGGCAGTCGCCATGAGGTGGTCCCGCCGGAGGATCGTGATCGGAACGTCGGCCGCCGTCGCCGCCATCGGGCTGGCAGTGGGGCTTGTCGTCGTGGCGTCCGGCCCGTCCGCGGCGCCGGAGCCCGGGCCGGGTGGCCCGTCACAGTCGTACTCTCCGTTCACCGGCGAGCCGGTGCCAGGCCTGCGACCCGTACTCGCCGTGAAGAGCGACAACCTGGCGCCCGCGCGGCCGCAGACCGGGCTGACCGGCGCCGACATCGTCTACGTCCTGCCGGTGGAGGGCGGGCTGAGCCGGTTCCTCGCCGTGTTCTCCTCGCACTCCCCGCCGGTCATCGGCCCGGTACGCAGCGCGCGCGAGGACGACCTCGAGCTGCTCAGGCAGTTCGGGCGGCCGGCGTTCGCCTACTCCGGGGCGCAGCCGCAACTGCTGCCCGTCGTGGAGCGGGCGCGGACCGTGGACCTGTACGCCGGCCGCGTCGGCGGCTACTTCCGCGACGCGCGCCGGGTCGCGCCGCACAACCTCTACGCGCGCACGTCGCGGCTGCTGGCCGAGGCGGCCGGCGCGAGCCAGGCGCGCGACATCGGGTTCCGGTTCGGCCCGGCGCCGGCCGGCGGGCGGACGACGGCGTCTTTCCAGGTGTCCTACCCGGCGGCCTCGTTCACGTTCCGCTGGTCGGCCGGGGACGGACGGTGGCTGGTCTCGATGGACGGCTCGCCCGCGCGCGCGGCCGAAGGCGGCCCGCTGAGCGCGCCCACCGTGGTCATCCAGTACACCAAGGTGCGGACCTCGCGGTTCCTCGAGGCAGGTGCCCGGCCGCCGTACGCGGAGAGCACCGGGGCCGGCACCGGCGTGGTGCTGCGCGGCGGAAAGGCCTACCCGGTCCGCTGGTCCCGGCCTGACGCCGACGGCGGCACCACGTTCACCACCATGTCCGGTCAGGCCATGACGTTCGCCCGCGGACCGGTCTGGGTGGTGCTTGCCGCCGCTCCGTGAGTCTCCGTGAGACGGGGCCTCAGCGGCGGCGGCCGCTCCAGAGCGGGCCGCTCGCCCGCCACTCGGCCTCCCAGGCGCGCAGCCGCCGGCGGTCGAGAGCACGGCAGGTCAGCACCCAGGTCACCAGCAGCACCAGCCATGACAGCACGCAGGTCGCCACGACGGCGAGGCAGACGTCGCCGACGATGATGCGGTGGTCGAGCGGCGGATCGGTGAGCGCCCCGGAGGGGCCGATCCAGGTCCGCACGGTGCTTCCCTTGTGTGCCCCGGCCACGGCCAGGACCTCGCCGGTCCTGGGCGGCTGCCCCGGAGGCTGCCAGCGGGCCGGCACCCAGGTGGTCGGAACGGACGTGTACGGGTCCGGGATCCCGATCGCCGGGGCGTCCCGGAGCAGGACGGCGGTGACCAGGTGGCTGGCCGCCCGCTGGGCCTGAGCCTGGTGCAGGGCGCGGTGATCGGCCCACCGGCCGGCCGCGATCGCGGCGGCGGGTACCGCCACCACGAGCAGGACGATCATGACCAGCCGCAGCGCGGCCTCGGTCCGGTCCGTGCCGCGGCGCAGCGGGTTCCGATCGAGACCGAGCCACCGGACCAGCCGGGCCAGGCTCCGGTCCGGTCCGCGGCCTGCACTGCTGCGCATCGCGTTCACCTCCGAGCAGGCGAGCCTGCGCTCGGAACCTGCCGCAGCGCGGACCGGACCGGTAGGGTCTTTCGGCCCTGGCTTTGGCTCATCGTCACCGGTAACGATGGCACGCACCGTCAGGCACCGGTGTCTGGAACGCGGCACGGGACCTTCTCCTCTGTTGTCCAGCCCGGGGCGCGGCCAAACTGGCTGACGGGGACCTGAGGTGAGGAACGATGGCGAACTGGCCGTTCTCTGACGATCGCCTCCGGGCCATGTACGCCGGGGGCCGGGCGGACGCGGTAGCCCGCCGGTTCGCCCGTCTGTGGGCGGCCGTCTTCGCGCTGGGCCTGGCGCCCCGGCGGTGGATAACCCTCGAGGTAGCCGGGCGCCGGTCGGGACGCATCGTGCGGTTCCCGCTCGGGATGGCCGACTGGCACGGCCAGTGGTATCTCGTGCCGATGCTCGGCGGGCAGTGCAACTGGGTCAAGAACGTGCGGGCCGCGGGCGGGCGGGCCACCATCAGGCGCCGGCGTGCCGTCGAGTGCCGCCTGGTCGAGGTGCCGGTGAGCGAGCGCCCCGCGATCATCAAGCGCTATCTGAAGCAGGTACCGGGCGCCCGCCCGCATATCCCGGTCGACCGGCACGCGCCGTTGAC
>Ga0318573_10000958_pt1 | contig 9789 bp, 9 predicted proteins | sample GRESIP089b5f21_FD_202515 | JGI IMG/M metagenome (GOLD analysis project Ga0318573, IMG submission 202515) | Tropical soil microbial communities from Luquillo Experimental Forest, Puerto Rico - GRE.SIPMG.089b5f21 | ecosystem: Environmental > Terrestrial > Soil > Tropical forest > Bulk soil | place... | reverse complement strand
GCTCGACCAGATCGACTCGGTCACCCTCGTCGACGTGCTGTCGATGCCGATCGGCATCGCCACGCCCACGAACCACTTCCGCAAGGTGCTCGACAAGAACACGACCATCCCCTCGACGCGGAGCTTCCGCCTGCCGCCGCCGCGCGAGCCGGGCCAGCCGATCGAGATCGACATCTACCAGGGCGAGTCGGACCTCATCGTCGACAACGAGTTCCTGGGCTCGATCCGCCTGCCCGCCGCCGCCACCGGCCGCCGGATCGACTTCCGGCTCGACGAGGAGTGCCTGCTCAAGGTGAGCTTCGACGATCCGGCCAAGGGGTTGACCGAGGTCCGCCTCTCGACCCGCGACACCCCCGAGGCGCTCCGCCGCGCGCTCGCCGAGGACGCGACGCGGCGCGAGGCGACGCCGGGCGAGGCCGCGGGCGCGGAGAAGCGCGGCGGGATCTTCGGCTGGCTGAAGCGGGGATGAGGAGGTTCGCCGCGCGTGCGCTTCGCCAGCCGCGAATGGATTGACGCCGTCGTCGTGGCGCTGAACCGCCACCCCGACCTCGGGCGCGCGCTCGCCGGGCTTCCCGCCGACGCGGCGTTCGTCGTCGAGGCGGAGCGGCCCGCCTGGCCGGCCGACCTCTCCGCCTACGCCCGGCACGACGGCCGGCGCGTCGTCTCGTGGCGGCTGCTCGCCGATCCCGACGACATCCTCGAGCTCGAGCCGGCCTACGTCCTCCGCGCGCCGTACGGCACGTGGAAGGGGCTCTTGAACGGGGCGGACCCCGTGAAGGCCGCCTTGTCCGGGCGCATCCGGGTGGAGGGTGATCTCGAGGCGCTCGTCCGCCGGAGCTCGTACCGTTACGTCGTCGACGCCGCGCTCGCGGCGATCACCACCGAGTTTTGCTAGGAGGCGATGGGATGGCGCGGAAGGGCTTCGCCGAGCGGCTGTTCGAGGCCGGCACGCGCGCGATGGCGCAGGCGGCCGAGATGGTGATGAAGGACCCGCGCGGTCAGGAGGCGGTGGCGCGGGCCGTCGGCGCCGCGCAGCGGGGGCGCAAGCGACTCGAGGAGGCGCAGGGCCGGCTGATGCGCGCCGCAGGCATCCCTGGTCGCCAGGATTACCAGGACCTCGCGAAGCAGCTCGCGCGGATCAAGCGAAAGGCGCGCGAGCTGTCCGCGAAGCTCGACGGCGCCGAGGGCGACGAGGGCTCACCCCCGACAACGCACTGATCTCGTTGACACATCCCGGCACCGACGGCATACTTCGCCGCCTTCGAAGCGCCCGGGCGTTTAGCTCAGCGGTAGAGCACCGTCTTCACACGGCGGGGGTCGCTGGTTCGAAACCAGCAACGCCCACAGTATCCAACGCCCGCAACGCTCCATCGTTGCGGGCGTTTTCCTTTTTGGCGTCGGTCCCTGTGAACTCTTCCCCGCTCGGGGTGGAGGGCACGCGCGGAGCGACCGTCCCCGATTCCGCCGTCGCTTAGCACGACGAGAGCGGCGTGCGCTCGCCCGCCGCTCTCACGATCCACCCGCCGTCGAGGACTCAGGTCGTCGCGGCCCTGCTCTGCAGTGCTTCCAGGCGCTTGTGCCCGCTGTGCTCGCCCCTCGGCAAGGCGACGAGATCTGCTCCGGTCGCCTCGGCGATGGCCTTCAGCTCGGACATCCTGAGGTGCTGCCCGTAGACCTTCAGGTTCATATCGTGCACCGCCACGAGCATGTAGCGGGGCCTCTGGGCGCCGTCGGTATACTTCACTCGCTCGCGATAGAAGATTGTGCCGGCCATATGAAAGGGTGTCTCCTTTCCTCGCTTCCTCCATACGTGGAGGGGTACATCCCGATCCTATGCGTGCGTGAGGGCTTCTGCACGTGTGATGGCGCTCCAGGGCGGTGTATCGCCCGGAGCCCACCGCGCGGGTGGGACACGGTTTCGCACCTGCGCTCTCACCGCCTCACGACGGTCCCGACCTTCTCGCCGCGGATCGCCTTCGTGAGACAGCCCGGCTTGTGGCCGTTCACGATCTTCACCTCGCGGACGTTCTTCGCGTCCCTGAGGATATCGAGCACCTTCCGCTCGATGACGAGGTCCTCCATGTCCCGACGCATGAGCTCGTCGGTCCCGATCTCCTCGATGAGGGTCGCCTTCGGATTGACCCTGGGATCCTCCGTGTAGAGACCATCGACGTTCTTCACGAAGATGCAGCTCTTCGCACCGAGCAGCTCGGCGACGAGGAGCGCTCCCGTGTCCGTCCGGTGGGGCGGGATCCGGCCCACCTCCGGCGGATGCTCGTACAGGCCGTAGGGAGGCGTGCCGTGGATGACCGGCAGGAGGCCGAGGTTGAGCATCGTGGGCAAGCCGAGCAGGTCGCTCGTGTGGACGCGCGTGCCGCCCCACTTCGACAGCAGCAGCGTGACCATCACCGCGTTCTGCTCACTGATCTTCGAGGCCAGCTCGGCGAGGACGCCGGTCGGCATGCCGAGGTCGATCCCGATGTCGAGGACGTGCCTGACCCGGGCGCCGCCTCCCGTGACGACCAGGATCTTGTGTTGCTTCGAGAGCTCACCGATCTCCTCGATCAGCGGGAGGAGCACCTCGCGCCCGTAGTCGACGAGCCCGTGCCCACCGATCTTCACGACATTGAGATCCGGGATGACGCGGAGAACGGGGATGTCCTCGTGCCTCTCCATCAGCCCTTTTCGAACCAGCGTCTCCCCTTTCAGCTTGGACTCCATCTCGTGTCTCTGCGCCATGCTCGAGCATCTCCTGTGCGTGGGGTGACCGATCTCGCGTCGGGGGCACGCACTAGCTTACGCGACTGACGCGAGCGCCGCTCCGGATTGGAGCGGCGCGGCCGTCTCACGGGACTCGTCTTGACGGAGCGCGGGATGCGTTCCTGCCGCGCGTCGAGTACCGCTCGCCCGGGGGCCGCGTGCCGGACGGCGGGCGGGCGCGCGCGAACGGTCCAGGGCGCGCGCGACGGTGATTCAGAACGACTTCAGGACCGACCTGGGGCACGTTTGCCAGCGCGCCTCTTCCGACGACGACTCGGTGACCAGCAGGACTCCTGTTCCGCCCTGCATCACCGGCTTCACCTTCCAGTCCGACAGCAGGACCGCCTCGTCGTCACGGAGGACGACGCCGTCGAGCGTCCGCACCGAGGTGATGTGCGGATGAGCGCGAAGGTCGCGCACGGTCGTGACTCCGTTCGCGTCGACCTTCTCGATGACGACATGTCCGCGCAGCCTGCCATCGTTGCCGCCCAGGCGCAGACCGACCGCCGCCAGCGCTCCGATGACGCCACCCCCGGTCCCGCCGTGTGCCGAGAGGTGGATCCCGAGCCGGCGCGCAAGGTCGTGCGCCTCCTCCTTCTCGAGAACGGTCCGCTTCGCCCTCTCGCCGAACGCGACGAGCTCGTCGGTTCGGTTCAGTCGCTCGGGCACGGCCAGGCATAGACCCGGATCGGATCCGGGCGCGCTCTCCCGCTCGAGGAGCGCCGCCGCATCCGACGTGAGCTCCTCGAGGTGCGCCTCGGAGAGGTCTACGGCGAAGCACATCGAGCTGTTGTGCGACGTGTACGGTACGTCGGGATGGACGAGGAGCTGGTGCCTCGTCACGTAGGAGCGCGTGCCCCAACCCTTCTGCTCGACGCCGCACGCGATCGCCTCTGCGAGGTGACCGGTGCCCTTGGTCTCGAGGTTGTCGGTGTCGTCCACGGCGACCAGCACCCGCATGCTGTGCTCCTTCGTCGGAGGCTGCGCTGACCACCCGGCTCGCCGCTCTGGCCGGCCGCGCACCGCGACGTCCTGCGACGCAGCAAGGACTGCGCCATGCTGCAACAGCGCGGCCCGCAAGGAGAAATCGCGGAGAGCCGGCGCACCAAGGAAGTGACATGTCACAGCCGTGCGCAGCCCGCTCGCCCGTCATGCCCATCTCACAGCCTTCGCGGTGCCGGCTCGAAGTTGATGCGAGTCGGGCGCCTCGCATCCGAACGGCCGCGTCATGATGACTCTCGGTCAACTATGAGGGACTGACCGTGCAGGCACGCACGCCTCCCGTCCGAGCCCATTGCTCGGGTCTTAAGACGCGAGTCCGCCGGCGAAGCGCCGGCATCACAAACGAGGCAAAGATTGCCACGCCCTGAATGATAGGGCACAACACTTTGCGCAACTCGGGAACAGTCGGCGCCGTTTCAACACGCTACGGAAAGCGACGTACCGCGCACCGTTCCAGATGTCCGCGATTGAACTCTCCCGCACGCTCCCCATCGGCACCTGCAGTGAACAGGGATAGACATCCCCGTAAGGGTTTATCCGCATCGCGTACCATGGGTAAAAACACTTGTCTACGAACGCGTAGGCGTCGTCGTGATATCTCATTCGGATCTCATCAGCGGTCAGATCCGGTCCGAACGTGACCGATACCCCCGATGCGCGCGCAAGCCTCTTGATGCGTTCGACTTCTCGGGCAAGCTCCTCCGAGCGGACCGGCTTCAACTCGTCGGGAATGTCTTGATTCTCGGGTTTCGCGACCGTCGTCCTCTGGAGTGCACGGTTCGTATCCTGCTGCATCTGTTCCGTCGTATAGAACACGTATCCGAACCCAAGGTGCGCGCGAAGGTCGCTACCGAGAGGCACGAGCTCCGTCAACCTCGACATGTTCCCCGCGACGATTGTCGTAGCCAGCGTCACGTTCGGAGTCTTCGAGCCGAGCGCAGTCTTCGCCGCCTGCACCAGCCGAATCGCCGCGACGGAGCGAGCGAATGCGCCTTGCTTCCCCCTGATGACGTCATGTATCTCGGCGGGACCGTCGATCGAGACATTCAGCGAATCGAGCCCCGACCGCACTACCTCGTAGGCGTCGGTTTCATGAATCAACGTGCCGTTCGTAGTGATGTTGCAGTACATCCCCTTCTGTTTCACCCTCCGAACGAGCGAGAGCAGGTCGGGGCGAAGGAACGGCTCTCCTCCGGTGAAATGCAATTCCGGTTACGCCCCATCTCGCCGCGTCGTCAACTACTGCGGTGATCTCCTCGCGCGGCAGCTCTTCTCGGTGCGGCTCGGGTGCCTGATCGCCCACTTTCGCCTTCTTGTCGAGATCGAGCGGGCACATCGCGCATCGGAGATTGCAACGAAACGTGACCTCCATATTGATTCGCGACGGACGCCATGCTCGACCGTTGGCGAATACGTATGGAATGTAGTATCGCGGAATTTCCAGGGCCTTGTAGGCGCTTCGCGCAGCAGGAACGAGAGACGCGGGCAACATCGCCTGAACGACACTGCGCACTTTCATGGCAACCGTTCCCCTTCGTGCTGACTTCAATGAACCAGCAAAGCAGGCGCGAGGGTTCTCGCGACTACCGCTCGTTCGTGATCGGCGCGCGGGCGCGAACGGACACCAAGCTTAGATTCCACAACCGATTGGGTGAAGCGCTCCGAGGGGTTCGAGTATTTCTCCGGCGCTCATTTGGAGGAGGCTGCGCGGCCACGCGCAAAGAAGCGCGCTGTCGTGTTCTCATCATTCGGACGCAGCGCCCGCTTGACGCCGGTCAAACCGCTGCTGGCGCTAGCAAGTCGCTGTTTGCGACGCAAAACCGGACCGCTGCGTTCGTGATGCGCTTAATGGGTGAAATGCTCCTCGCCGATTCGCTCCCCGAGCGCCCGACCCGTGACGCTGCGAGTTCCCCAAGTCGGTAACGCCGGCCCCAGCCGATGTGACACCGCACCACTGCGGTGATGTGACATTGCACCGCCCGGGGACGCCTCACTGCGAGGACGAGGTGCGTGATCGTCGCTGGTGGTCCGCTCGCTTCCAGCGCCGAGCGATCGCCACGAGCCAGTTGGCCTCTGTCTCGCATGTGTCTGACTCGATGGCGTACCCGCTCGAGAACACCACGACGCTCGCCACGGATCTGCGCCGCCACTTCGACAACTGGGGGACCAATTCCGGCGCGTCGGAGGCGCAGCGCCGGGGATGGCCCGGGACCGCGTTGCCGTACGGCGCGCTCGGCGCCGACGCTCCTCGTTGTCTCGTGCTGCTCGAGGAAGATGGACACGACGGCAGGCCGGTCGGGAGCTGCGATGCATCCCGCGCGGCTCGGTTCTTCAGCTCGACTGACCATGTCTTCCCTCCGGCGCGCGATCTCGTCCGGCTCGGCGTCTTCTTCCATCTGGGACTCTTTCGCACTCTCCAGCTCGTCGTGAAGAACCAGTGGGAGGAGTCCGTGCTGCGCGAGAAACGCCGACCCACGGACGGCCAAGCGCGGTACGCGGAATTCGTCACGAGCCTCGACGACGACGCCTTCGCGCGCCTGCTGGGCCGCTTCCGGCCGGGGCTCGCCGGGACGCCGGGCGTGGACGAGATCCACCTTCTCCTCGAGGAGCACGGGAACCTTGCGAGCGCTTCTGGCTTCGACCGGGAGAGCCTGGCGGCCCTGATAGACCAGATGTTCCGCGCGGGCGTTCTCGTCTGTGCGGCGAACAGTCCGGAGCTGGAGTGCTTCGAGGCTCGCCTGGAGCAGGAGATCGCGCTGCTGCGTGATGCAGCGCGGGAAGCGGCGGACCAGTTCTGGCTGAAGAAGAGCTGCTGGCTGACGATCCAGGGCGAGCTCGAGGACAAGCTCCTGCTCCGCGAGGACGTGAGGCTGAGGAACTTCAACGTCGACATGGAGTGGATGGGCACCTTCGGGCGGGCGTACGTCGAGCTGCTAGAGGCGCAGATGCGCCATCGGCGGCTCGAGAGGCGCACGGCGATCGCGAGGGCCGACCCGTCTCTCACGGACGAGGATATCGAGGCGCGGGTGAAGGAGAGCATCGAGGAGGAGCTCGCCTCGCTCGAGAAGGCGAGGGGGGACGCAATGCACGCGGCCCGGTTCGCCCGGCCTCACGAGATGGAGGGCGAGACCCTGTCCGACGCTCAACTCGATCGCGACCGCGACGAGGCGAAGAGGATCATCAGGGAGATCTGGCGGCTAACGCACCCGGACACGCTGAACGGCTCGTTCACGGAACGGCAGCGGAAGAGATTGCGTGAGTACCTCGAGGAGGTCGTGAAGATCAGGCGGTCCGAGGCACTGATCGACGTCCGCGCGATCCCCGTCCTGACGGAGATCCTCGCGAAGGTGAGAGAGCTGTACGACGTGATGGGCGTCGACCTCGAACCCGCGAGCGTGATCCGGGGCGACACGCTGGCGGAGCGGATCGCGTGGCTGGAGAACGAGATCCAGAAGATCGAGGCCCAGACCCGGGAGCTGATGGCGGAGATCCACGCCATGATCACGGATCCCGATATTCGGGAGAAGAGGGCGTCCCTGGGCGATGAAGAGGCTCGGAAGGTCACGCTGCTCGGGCTGGAGCGGCTGAAGCGCGAGCTCGAGGAGAAGAGCGTCGCCCTCGAGGCGGAGCAACGGCGCCTCGCGGGCGACTGAAGATCGGGGATGGCGTCCCGATAGAGACGACGGTCGACCGCCACATGGGACGAGACGACACCTTCCTCACCCCGCGCGACCACGCGCATCTGCGAGCGACGACGCTCGGCAGCCTCGGCATCACGCCGAGAATGCGGATGGACGCCCATTGCTTCGGTGGCCACACGAGCGCGGTGCGGTCGGTCGCGTTCTCACCGGACGGCCGCTTCATGCTGACGGGGAGCTGGGACAAGACCGCCATCCTGTGGGACGTCCCGAGCGGACGGATCGTCCGCACGTTGAAGGGGCATTCGGAAGGGATCCGTTCCGCCAGGATCTCGCCGGACGGGCGCCTCGCGCTGACGGGCGGCGCGGATCGCTCGGCGATTCTCTGGGACCTCGCGAGCGGCAGGATTGTGCAGCGATTGACCGGGGCGAGAAACGACGTCTTCTCGGTGAGCTTCTCAGCGGACGGGACCCTCGCATTGACGGCGAGCTGGGACAGGACAGCGATCGTCTGGGAGGTCGCGAGCGGTCGGATCGTGCGGAAGCTCCCCGGTGCGAACCTGAGAGAGATCCTGTCCGCGAGCTTCTCGCCCGACGCGCGAACGGTCTTGACGGGGCACGGCGACGGCACGGCCGTCCTGCGGGACGTCTCCAGCGGCGACGTCGTTCGCAAGCTCGAGGGGCATTCGGACGCGGTGTCGTCGGTCTCCTTCTCGGGCGACGGCCGCCTGGCGCTGACGGGGAGCTCCGACGCGGCGGCCGCGCTGTGGGACGTATCGAGCGGTCGTGCCTTGCGCAGGCTGGACGGACACTCTGGCGGAATCTGGTCCGTTCATCTCTCCACGGACGGCCGTCTGGCGCTGACAGGGAGCGCCGACGGCACCGGGGTCCTCTGGGAGGTCGCCGGCGGAAGGATGCTCCGCCGGTTGAGCGCTCGGAGGAAGGAGGTCCTCTCAGTGAGGTTCTCTCCGGACGGAAAGCTGGCGCTCACCGGTCATGGAGATGGCGCCGCGACGCTCTGGGACGTCTCGAGCGGCCGGGTGGTTCGCACGCTCGAGGTTCATTCGGACGGCGTCCGCTCGGCAAGTCTCTCTCGCGACGGGAAGCGGCTCGTGACCGCGAGCGCAAGCGCGTTCGCGACCATCGACCTTTCCACCGGGCGCGTCGCGTGGCGAATGACGGAGCCGCGACGTCGTGGCCGTGAGCGGCACGCAGGACGGCGAGGTCGCCCTCGCCGGAAGTGCCGACGGGACCGTCACGGTGTGGGAGGTACGCACGGGGCGGATGATGCGGCAGCTCGAGGGTCATTCACAGTCCGTCCATTCGGCCTGCCTCTCGTCCGACGGCAGCCGGGCGCTGACGGGGAGCTGGGACGACACCGCGATCCTATGGGAGGTCGCCACCGGGCGGATCGTACACCGGCTCCACGGACACTCGCGGGGGATCTCCTCGGTCTGCCTCTCGCCGGACGGGCGCCTCGCGCTCACGGGGAGCGCGGACGGAGCCGCGATCGTGTGGGACGCCGCGAGCGGCACGACAGCGCATCGACTGACGGAAGCGCGGAAGAGCGTCCTCTCCGTGAGCTTCTCGACCGACGCACGGTTCGCGTTGACGGGGAGCTCGGACAGGACCGCGAGCCTGTGGGAGGTCTCCAGCGGGCGAATGGTGCGAAGGCTCACTGGCCATTCGGGCGCGATCAGATCCGTCTGCTTCTCGCCCGACGGTCACCTGGCGATGACGGGAGCCGCGGACGGCACCGCGCTCCTCTGGGACGTGGTCCGCGGCGGGATCGTTCGTCGGCTGCAGGGGCACGCGAGCGACGTCCTCTCCGTCTCGTTCTCGCCGGAAGGAACGCTCGCCGTGACGGGAGGGGCCGACGGCGCGGTCATCTTCTGGGACGTGAACACGGGCGAGCAGCTGGCCACCCTGCACAACCTGAGATCCGGCTACCTGTGGATGACACCGCCGACCCGTAACGCTCCGTGTGGCTGGGTTCACACGGACCGCGAGGATCTCGTGAGCGTGTTTCGAGCCCGCGAGGAGAGCGGCGACGTCGACGTCCTCGGCGACGGCGATCCCGACCGGAGGCTGTATCTCCAGACGTACAATCGCCAGGACATGGTGATGAACCAGATCAACGACCGGACGAAGGCCCGGGCAGAGGAGGCGCGCATCTCGGGTTACGCGCGCGCGTCCGCTGCCGAGGCTCGGGCGGGGCTGTTGCGCGGCGGCCAGCAGATGCTCACGGGTAGGAGACCGGCTCCCGACGGCGATGCGGCGAGCTGACCCCGCGAAGGTGATGGATCATGGACGACGCTGGTCCCGATGCGCTCCGCGAAGCCATCCGCGACATGCACGGCTGCCACTCGAGATGGGTGGAGAGCGTGGC
>Ga0318573_10000942_pt1 | contig 9866 bp, 9 predicted proteins | sample GRESIP089b5f21_FD_202515 | JGI IMG/M metagenome (GOLD analysis project Ga0318573, IMG submission 202515) | Tropical soil microbial communities from Luquillo Experimental Forest, Puerto Rico - GRE.SIPMG.089b5f21 | ecosystem: Environmental > Terrestrial > Soil > Tropical forest > Bulk soil | place... | reverse complement strand
TGTTCGCGGCCGGCGCCGATATCGTGCAGATCGACGAGCCTTGGATGCAGTCGCGGCCGGACAAGGCCCGCAAATACGGGATCAAGGCGCTCGATCGCGCGCTCGCGGACGTCGGCGGGACGACGGCTGTGCATATCTGCTTCGGCTATGCCGCGGTGGTGAAGGACAAGCCGTCCGGCTATTCCTTCCTGGCGGAGTTCGAACGCTCGGCGGTCGATCAGGTCTCGATCGAGGCGGCGCAGCCCAAGCTCGATCTTTCGGTCTTGCAACAATTGCCGTCGAAGACGATCATCCTCGGCGTGATCGATCTCTCCGACCTGACTGTCGAGGCGCCCGAAACCGTCGCCGCGCGCATCCGCAAGGCATTGCCGTTTGCCCCGGCCGATCGGATCGTGGTGGCACCGGATTGCGGCCTCAAATATCTTCCGCGCGAGGTCGCATTCGGAAAAATGCGCGCGATGGTCGAAGGCGCCGAGATCGTGCGCCGCGAGATCGCGGGATAAGCATCATGCCGCAAGCAAGCAAGAACAGGAGCCAGCCATGCCCTACGTGACCGAAGACAACCTGACCGATGTCGCGATGGAGCGGTGGAAGGATATCCCCGATCCGCGCCTGCGGCAGATCATGCAATCGCTGATCAAGCATCTCCACGGCTTCGTGCGCGACATCGAGCCGACCCAGGCCGAATGGGCGGCGGCGATCGATTGGCTCACGCGCACCGGCAAGCTGTGCTCGCAGAAGCGGCAGGAATTCATCCTTACGTCGGACGTGCTGGGCGTGAGCATGCTGGTCGACGCGATCAATCATCGCCGGCCGAGCGGAGCGACGCCGAGCACGGTCGAAGGCCCGTTCCACGTGCCCAACGCCCCGCCGATCGCGAACGGCGGCAACATGGCGCAGGGCGCGCCCGGCATCCCCTGCTTCGTCACCGGCACGGTGCGCGGTCTTGACGGCGAGTCGGTCGCGGGGGCGCTGCTCGACCTCTGGCAGACCGACGGCGAAGGGCTCTATGAGGACCAACGCGACGTCACGGGACCGTGGATGCGCGGCCTCTACCGCACGCAGCCCGACGGCAGCTACGCGATCCGCACCGTGGCGCCGATCGCCTACACCATCCCCATGGATGGCACCGTGGGTGAACTCATGAACCGCACCAATATCAGCCACATGCGGCCCGCGCACATTCACTTCGCGGTCTCTGCGCCGGGCTACCATGGGCTCGTCACCCACCTCTTTCAAAGGGGCGACGACTATATCGAGACCGACGTGGTCTACGGCGTAAAGGAGCCGCTGATCGTCGACTTCGCCAAAAAGCCGCCGGGCAAGGGGCCGACCGGCGAAACGGTGGCGACGCCGTTCTACGAAGTGAAATACGACTTCGTGCTGGAGAAGCGGGCAAAGGCGCTGGCCGCGGCGGAGTGATCGCCCGCTTGCTAGGTGTTGCGCTGCGTCAGCGATAGGGTCGGGCATGCCCCGCACCAAGCCGCCGTTTCGCGCCGATCACGTGGGAAGCCTGCTGCGTCCCGCTGCGCTCAAAGCGGCGCGTGGCAAGCGCGAGCGCGGCGAGATCACCGCGGCCGAGCTCGCGGCGGTCGAGGACCGCGAGATCGAGACGGCCATCCGCAAGCAACAGGGCGTCGGGCTGCGATCGGTCACCGACGGCGAGTTCCGCCGCGCGTTTTGGAACTACGATTTCCTCGGCAAGCTTAACGGCGTCGAGGCCTATCTCGGCGAGCGCAAGATCAAGTTCCAGGGCCGCCAGCCCAAGCCGATGATGTTGCGCGTGATCGGCAAGCTCGGTGCCCAGCGCGCGCATCCCATGATCGAGCATTTCAAATTCGTCGCCGCGCATGCCAAGGCGACGCCGAAAATGACGATCCCTTCGCCGTCGTCGCTGCATTTCCGCTACGGGCGGGACGCGGTGCCGGCGTCGATCTATCCGGTGATGGAGGATTTTTATCGCGACCTCGGTGAGAGCTATCGCGCGGTGGTGCGCGCCTTCGCCGACGCCGGCTGCCGCTACCTTCAGCTCGACGAGGTCAACTTCGCCTATCTCTGCGATCCGAAACTGCGCGCGTTCGTCGCCGAGCGCGGCGACGACCCGCAGATGCTGCCGCACATCTATGCCCGCATGATCAATGCCGCGATCTCCGACGTCCCCGCGGACATGACCAAGGCGATGCACCTGTGCCGCGGCAATTTCCAGTCGAGCTTCGTGGCCTCCGGCGGCTACGAGCCGGTGGCCGAAATCCTGTTCAACGAGATCGACATCGACGCCTACTTCATGGAATACGATAGCGACCGCGCCGGCGGCTTCGAGCCGCTGCGCTTCGTGCCCAAGGGCAAGATGGTGGTGCTCGGCCTCGTCACCTCCAAAAGCGGCACGCTCGAGGAGAAGGACGCGCTCAAGCGCCGCATCGACGAGGCGGCGAAATTCGTCGACCTCGACCAGCTCTGCCTCTCCCCGCAATGCGGCTTCGCCTCGAGCGAGGAAGGCAATATCCTGGCCGAGGACGAGCAGTGGGCGAAGCTGCGGCGGATCGTGGAGGTGGCGGATGAGGTATGGGGATGACGCCGACCACTATCGGACTACGACGATGACAACGCGACAGGTCCAGTCATGAAGCGAGCCAAGCCCCCATTCCGGGCCGACCACGTGGGTAGCCTGCTGCGTCCCGCCGCGCTCAAAGCGGCGCGCGAGAAGCGCGCGAAGGGCGAGATCGGCGCGGCTGAGCTCAAGGCGGTCGAGGACCGCGAGATCGAGCGGGTGATCAAGAAGCAGGAGGAGGTGGGGCTGCAAGCCGTCACCGACGGTGAGTTTCGCCGCTCCTGGTGGCACCTCGATTTTCTCTGGGGCCTCGACGGGGTCGAACGCCACGTCATGGATACCGGCATTGCCTTTGCCGGCGTCACCACCCGCAACGAGGGCGTGCGCGTCACCGGCAAGCTCGGATTTTCCGGCCATCCGATGATCGAGCATTTCAAATTCGTGCAGGCGCACACCAAGCGCACGCCGAAAATCACCATACCGGCCCCCTCGGCGATCTACGGCCGCCCGGTAATGACTCCCATCGACAAGACGGTTTATCCCGAGCTCGATCAGTTCTTCGCCGACCTCGGGCAGGCCTACCGCAAGGCGGTGCGCGCCTTCGCCGACGCCGGCTGCCGTTACCTGCAGCTCGACGAGGTCTTCATCGCCATGCTGTGCGATCCGAAATATCGGGCGCAGATGACCGCCCGCGGCGACAATCCCGAACGGCTCGGCGCGCTTTACGGCGATCTCATCAATACCGCGATGTCGGACATCCCCTCCGACATGACCATTACCATGCACCTGTGCCGCGGCAACTACAAATCGACCTTCATGGGCACCGGCGGCTACGACGCGGTGCAGGAAATCCTGTTCAACAAGATCAAGGTGCACGGATATTTCATGGAGTACGACGATCCGCGGTCCGGCGGCTTCGAGCCGCTGCGCATGCTGCCCAAAGGTAAGCTCGTCGTGCTCGGCATCGTGACCACCAAGAGCGGCAAGCTCGAAAGCAAGGACGAGCTCAAGCGCCGCATCGAGCAGGCGGCGAAATATGCGCCGCTCGACCAGCTCTGCATGTCCGGCCAGTGCGGCTTCGCCTCGACCGAGGAGGGCAATTTGCTGACCGAGGACGAGCAGTGGGCGAAACTGCGCCGCATCGTCGAGGTCGCGGACGAGGTATGGGGGTAGCGAGATGGCGATTAGCGTCCACGGCTACATCGAAGAGAACGACGCATGACAGGGATGGTCGCCGGCAAGGTCGCAATCGTCACCGGCGCCGGCCGCGGCATCGGCCGCGGCATCGCGCGCTTGATGGCGCGCGAGGGCGCCGCCGTCGTCGTCTGCGACATCGGCGCGAGCCTCGAAGGCGCCGGCACGGACGCCTCACCCGCGCAGGAGGTGGTCGAGGAGATCAAGCGCAGCGACGGCAAGGCGATCGCCTCGACGCTATCGATCGCCGAGCCCAAGAACGCCGACGAGATCGTGAAGGCCGCGCTCGCCGCCTTCGGCCGCGTCGACATCCTGGTCAACAACGCCGGCATCTTGCGTGACCGCATCTTCCATCGCATGAGCTGGTCGGACTGGTCGGACGTGCTGGCGGTGCACCTCAACGGCTCCTTCAACATGAGCCGCGCCTGCGCGGTCCAGTTCCGCGAGCAGAATGGCGGCGCCTTCGTGCATATGACGTCGACCTCGGCGCTGGTCGGCAATTTCGGCCAGGCCAATTACATGGCGGCCAAGTTCGGTATCGTGGGGCTCTCCCGCGGCATCGCGCTCGACATGCAGCGCTTCAAGGTGCGCTCGAACTGCATCGCGCCGTTCGCTTGGACGCGCATGATCGATTCGATCCCGACGGAGACCCCGGAGGAGAAGCTGCGGGTCGAACGCATGCAGCAGATGACGCCGGAAAAGATCGCGCCGCTGACGGTCTACCTCGCCTCCGACCGCGCCGAGGGCATTTCCGGCCAGATTTTCGGCGTGCGCAACAACGAGATTTTTTTGTTCAATCAGCCACGCGTGGTTCGCGCCATCCATCGCTCCGACGGCTGGACGCCGGAGAACATCGCCCAGCAGCTCAGGGGGGCGCTCGCGCCTTCGTTCACGCCGCTCGAACGCTCGAGCGACGTGTTCTCCTGGGATCCGGTGTAAGCTCGCGGACGAGGGCGCGGCCGACCCAACCGTTTGCGAAAAGCCGCGCCGACGTGAGACGATGGCAAGTGCGGTTTGAAACCGATGGCCCAAGCCGAGCGTAGTCCCGCGAACGAGGACCTCGCGCAGATCCGCGAGTCCGTTCGTGCCCTTTGCGCCAAGTTTCCCGGCGAATATTGGCGCGACCTCGACCGCGAGCGCGCCTATCCGACCGAGTTCGTCGCGGCGCTCACGCAAGCGGGTTTTCTCGCGGCGCTGATCCCGGAGGACTATGGCGGCAGCGGCCTGAGCATGACGGCCGCGGCCGCGATCATGGAGGAGATCCAGGCGTCGGGCTGCAACGGCGCGGCCTGCCATGCCCAGATGTACACCATGGGCACCTTGCTGCGGCACGGCAGCGCGGCGCAGAAGGCGCGCTGGCTGCCGGCGATTGCGTCGGGTGAGCTGCGGCTGCAGGCGTTCGGCGTCACCGAGCCGACATCGGGCTCCGACACGCTCAACCTGCGCACCACCGCGGTGCGCGAGGGCGACCACTACATCATCAACGGGCAGAAGATCTGGACGTCGCGCGCCGAGCATTCCGATCTTCTCCTGCTCCTTGCCCGCACCACCCCGCGCGAAGCGACAACGCGGCGCAGCGACGGCCTCTCGGTCTTTCTCGTCGACATGCGGCTCGCGCAAGGCACCGGCATCAGCATCAATCCGATCCGCACCATGATGAACCACGCGACGACGGAGCTGTTCTTCGACGACCTACGCGTGCCGGCGGAGAACCTCATCGGCGAGGAAGGCCAGGGCTTCCGCTACATCTTGAGCGGCATGAATGCCGAGCGCATCCTGATCGCGGCCGAATGCATCGGCGATGCCAAGTGGTTCATCGCCAAGGCGACCGGCTATGCCAAGGAGCGGATCGTGTTCGGCCGGCCGATCGGCCAGAACCAGGGCGTACAATTCCCGATCGCGCGCGCCTATGCGCAGATGCGCGCGGCCGAGTTGATGGTGGGCGCGGCTGCGTCCCTCTATGAGGCCGGGCGCGACTGCGGCGCCGAGGCCAACATGGCCAAGCTCCTCGCCGCCGACGCCTCCTGGGCGGCCGCCGACATGTGCCTGCAGACCCACGGCGGCTTCGGCTTTGCCGAGGAGTTCGACGTCGAGCGCAAGTTCCGCGAGACGCGGCTCTATCAGACCGCGCCGATCTCGACCAACTTGATCCTGTCCTACCTCGCCGAGCACGTTCTCGGCTTGCCGCGGTCGTATTGAGCAGCTGCAGCATGGAAAAAACTGCAGTTGTGGCTTGCCGACGCGGCAACCCGTTGGCTAGGAGATGGTTATCACGCGGGGGTAGCCGCGATGCGTACGACCCTTCTCGCCGATATCGGCGGCAGCAAGAGCCGGTTTGCGCTCGCCAAGTCGGCTGGCGCGCCCGAGCGCATGTTGGTGATCGAGAATGACACGGTCGCCGACCTCGATGCGGCGGTCGCGCGCTACCTCGAGGAGACCGGCGCGCGCCCGCGCGCGGCGACGCTCGCCGTGGCCGGCCCCTGCGACGGCGAGGAGATCGCGCTCACCAATCGGACGAGTTGGCGCTTGCGGCGCGGCGAATTCGCCAAGCGCTTTGGATTTTCGCAGCTTCGCGTGATGAACGATTTCGAGGCCATCGCCTGGGCGCTGCCGCGGCTCGGCGCGGCGCAGACGCGGCCGCTGGGCAAGCCGGTCGCACCGCGCGCGGGCGTCAAGATCGTGCTCGGCCCCGGCACTGGCCTAGGCGTGGCGGCGCTGTTGCCCGCGGGTGGCCGCTGGCATGTGGTCGCGAGCGAGGGCGGACATGCCTCGTTCGGTCCGCAGGCGGCGGACGAAATCGAGGTATTCGCGCGGCTTCGCCAGGAGTGCGGGGCGGTCAGTGCCGAGACGGTGCTCTCCGGCCCGGGTCTGGTGCGGCTCGCACGCGCGCTCGACCCGCGGGCGGCCTGCCACGAGGCGGAGACCATCGCCGCCAGCGCGCTGGCGCGCGAGCCCGCGGCGCAGGCGGCGGCGCGGCTCTTCGTGCGCCTGCTCGGGCGCTTCGCCGGCGACCTCGCGCTCACCTTCAAGGCGCTCGGCGGCGTCTACATGGCCGGCGGCGTCGCCAGCGGGCTTGGGCCGCTGCTCGACGAGCCGCAGTTCCGCGCCGCCTTCGAGGCGCACCCGCCCTATCAAAGGCTGCTCGAGGCAATCCCGACGCTCCTCATCACCTGCGAGGAACCCGGCCTGATCGGCTGCGCGGCGGTGGCGAATGCGCATGCGGTAACGGCGTAGGCGATCGCCGACATCGCCGGCACCGCGCCGCGCGCGTCAGACCAGCCCCAGCTCAGTGAACGCGCGCGTGTGATGCTCGGCGGCATCCGGCGAAAAGCAGCAGAACACGACGCGCGTGAGGCCGCGCGGCGCATGCGCGAGCTCCGCCGCCACGGTGCCGACGGCGACGCGCGCCGCGCGCTCCGGCGGAAAACGATAGACGCCGGTCGAGATGGCGGGAAACGCGATCGAGCTCAGGCGCTGCGCGGCGGCGAGCGCCAGCGCCGTGCGATAACACGACGCGAGCAAGTCGTCCTCGCCCTTGTTGCCGCCGCCCCACACCGGGCCGACCGCGTGGATGACGTGCTTGGCTTTGAGGCGATAGCCGCGGGTGATCTTGGCGGAGCCGGTGTCGCAGCCGCCGAGCGTGCGACACTCGGCGAGAAGGTCAGGGCCGGCGGCGCGGTGGATGGCGCCATCGACGCCGCCGCCGCCGAGCAGCGTTCGGTTGGCGGCGTTGACGATGGCCCCGACATCGAGCGTGGTGATGTCGGCGACGCAGATCTCGAGCCGCGCGGTTCCGACTTCGGCGGTGAGGAGGGCAGCGCTCATCGCCGCCGATGGTAGCGCAATCGCCTGCGCGGCGCAGCGCCATACGTGTCGCGGCTATTGGCGCTCCTCGACCAGTTCCGGCTCGGCCTTGGCGGGAAAATCGATCGTGCTGCGGCGGCCGATGTCGTCGAAATGGGCGTCGAGGAAACGCCGCGTCGCGCGCTGCCCGAGCTTGTGGAGCATCTCGAAATATTCGTAGTCGGTCTTGAGCGTGCTGCGCGCGCCGAAGGCTTCGCCCAGATCCTCCATCACGATGCGATGGAGCTTGAGCCGGCGGAACTCGCCCGGCCGTAGTCCGCGCGGCAGGCGTCCCTCGTCGATGAGCCGGTTGACGAACGCGACCCCGCGCAGCTCCGAGAGCAGCGAGGCGTTGAAGTTGATCTCGTTGACGCGGCTCATGATCTCGCGCGGACGCGTCGGGACCTTGCGGCGCTCGCGCGGATTGATCTGAACGATCAGCGCGTCCTCGGTCGCGGTCGCGCGCAGGAACGGGACGACCACCGGATTGCCGCTGTAGCCGCCGTCCCAGTAGGGCACGCCGTCGATCTCCACCGCGCGGAACAAGAGCGGAAGCGCGGCCGAGGCCATCACCACCTCGGGCGTGATCTCCGCGCGCGTGAACACGCGCAACTCCCCAGTCTGGACATTGGTGGCCGAGATGAAGAGTTCAAGACCGCGATCGCTGCGGATCGCCTCGAAGTCGACGAAGCGCTCGATCAGCTCCTTGAGCGGATTGATGTTGAGCGGATTGAGATCATAGGGCGACAACATGCGCGACATCGCGCCGAACCACAGGCCGTCGCCCGCCACAAAAGGGAACAGCCGCTCCACCACGCCGCGCTGCAGGTGTCCGAGGTGGCCGTCGACGCTGACCGCGCGCCAGAAATCGGCGAGGCGTTGGCGCGCCTCGTCCGGCCCGCCGCGGGTAAGCCCGTCGGCGAGCATCACCGCGTTGACCGCTCCCGCCGACGCGCCGGAGATGCCTTCGATCGCGATGCGGCCGTCGTCGAGCAGCTGATCGAGCACCCCCCAGGTGAAGGCGCCGTGCGCGCCGCCGCCCTGCAGCGCCAGATTGATCGGCTTGGCGCGGCCCTTGCTCGCGCGTGCGGGCGGCTCGTGACGCCGGCGCGGCGCGCGCGGCGTGAGCGCGCTGGAAACGAGGTTTGCAAGCAGAATGGGGAACATTCTCGAATGCCGATGTCGGGGGCGCCTCGGGGGAAGGGATTGGCACAATGTGGGGATGGTATTGCTGCATTGCAATATCAAATTATGGCAGTGCAGCAAGCGCAAAAAATGTCCAAAACGGGTAAGGTCCGTGCATGTCGAAACCCAAAACCGCGCGAGTGGCCTCGAATCGGCCGCCCGCCGTGTTCCCGCACCCCGATCACGACCACGATCGCTGCTCAAGCGATGCCATGGCGGTCGCCGAGGCGCTGTGCGCGCAACGCGGCCAGCGCCTGACGCCCATCCGGCGCAAGGTGCTCGCCGCGCTGCTCGCCAGCCACAAGCCACTGGGCGCCTACGAGATCATCGACCGGCTCGCGCTCAAGGCTTCGCGCCTGGCGCCGATCACCACCTACCGCGCGCTCGAGTTCCTGCGCGAGAACGGCCTGGTGCACCGCATCGAAAGCCGCAACGCGTTCATCGCCTGCGTGCACAATCACGCCGCCAGCGCCCTGGTGGTGTTTCTGATCTGCGAGCGCTGCGGCGCCGTCGGCGAGGCGTCCTCGAACGACGTCGCCGCCACCTTGACCTCCGCGGCGCGCGCCGCCGGCTTCACGCCGAAATCGCCGGTGATCGAGCTCACCGGCGTCTGCACGCACTGTCAGCCGCGGGGAACCCCCGGATGAGGGTGATAACCCGTCATGCTGCCTTGCATTTGCGCGTGAACCGGGCGCGTTGACGGCGGCGGCGCAGTCTGGCACTTCCCTGCGCCAAAGGAGCCCAACCATGACCGAAGCCGGGCCGCAGCAACGACGCCGGTCGGTGGCCGTCGATGTGGGCGGCGTGCTCGTCGGCGGCGGCGCGCCCGTCGTCGTGCAGTCCATGACCAACACCGACACCGCCGACGTCGAGGAGACGACGCGGCAGGTGGCGGCGCTGGCGGCCGCGGGTTCCGAGATCGTGCGCGTCACGGTCGACCGCAACGAGGCGGCGGCCGCGGTGCCGCGCATCAAGGAGCGGCTCCTCAAGATGGGCGTCGGCGTGCCGATCGTCGGCGACTTTCACTATATCGGCCACAAGCTCCTGGCCGAATATCCCGCCTGCGCCGAAGCCCTCGACAAATATCGCATCAATC
>Ga0318573_10000941_pt1 | contig 9867 bp, 10 predicted proteins | sample GRESIP089b5f21_FD_202515 | JGI IMG/M metagenome (GOLD analysis project Ga0318573, IMG submission 202515) | Tropical soil microbial communities from Luquillo Experimental Forest, Puerto Rico - GRE.SIPMG.089b5f21 | ecosystem: Environmental > Terrestrial > Soil > Tropical forest > Bulk soil... | reverse complement strand
GGGCAGGAATCCACTCACCGCAGTAGAACTCCAGCCCGTTCGCGGCGCAAGGCGCGCACTGATCGACTCAAGATTTGGCAGACGGTCCTTCTGCAATCCGATGATTGCAAAGCCCTCCAAATATTCGTGAGCCGCGTGTTTTTCCAGTTCCGGAAGTGCGCGCTCAACGAGTTCCGACCAGAGTTCGTGCTGCTCCGGGGTGTAGGCCGCGTAATCCTGTTTGATCAGATATGGTGCGGCGGACGGGATGGTTGCTGTGTTCACCGGATTCACCTATAAGTTGCCACGCGCCTGCTGCTCACGCTCAATCGCTTCAAAGAGCGCCTTGAAGTTGCCCTTGCCAAAACTGCGGCTGCCTTTGCGTTGGATGATCTCGTAGAAAAGCGTGGGCCGATCTTCAACTGGCCGGGTGAAGATTTGCAGCATATAGCCTTCATCGTCGCGGTCAACCAGAATGCCGAGGTCCTCCAATTCACTCAGTGGCTCATCGATTGGACCGACGCGGTTTTGCAGCTCCACGTAGTACGCATGAGGAATGTGCAGGAATTCGATGCCCTGCTCACGCAGACGGCTAACCGTGTGCAGGATGTCGTTGGTGGCCAGTGCAATATGTTGCACGCCGGCGCCGGAGTAAAACTCGAGATATTCTTCAATCTGCGATTTCTTCTTGCCTTCGGCGGGCTCGTTGATCGGGAATTTTACATAACCGTTCCCGTTTGCCATCACCTTCGACATGAGCGCCGAGTATTCCGTGGAGATATCTTTGTCGTCGAAGTGCTGGTAGAGCGAGAACCCCATAACGTTTGCATAGAAGTTGACCCATTGATTCATCTGGTGCCAGCCAACGTTGCCGACCATGTGATCGATGTGCTGCAAGCCGACGGGGCGCGCTACAGGGTCGTGATCCACGACGTGATAGCCAGGAAGGAATGGTCCTGAGTAGCTGTTGCGCTCGACAAAAGTGTGGATCGTGTCGCCGTAGGTGCGAATGCTCGACACCACTGCTGTTCCCTGCTCGTCGGACAGAATATGCGGTTCTTCAACGCTGACGGCACCACGGCTCGTGGTTTCAAACCACGCCTGGCGTGCATCATCGACCCAGAGGGCAATCCATGTACACCGTCCCCGTGCTGGAAGATGTGCTGGGCGATGGGGTGGCGGCTGTGCAGTGGGGTGGTGAGCACAAAGCGAATCTTGCCTTGCTGAACCACATATGAGGAGCGGTCGAGCTGGCCGGTCTCTGGCCCGGCGTAGGCAACGAGGCACATTCCAAACGCGGCACGATAGAAATACGCGGCCTGACGCGCGTTGCCTACATAGAACTCGACATGGTCTGTGCCTTTCAACGGCAGGAAGTCAGTGCCTGCCGGCTCCATCAAGGTCTTCGGCGCGGACTGGGGAGACGGGGAGTGGTGATAGGTGTTCATGGCAAGAACCGTTGGCGTCTATGGTCGAACGTGCGGGGAAGTCGCTCCTAGACCCGCAAATAGCATAGGCGTGATTCAAATTGGCAGAAAATGGGGATTCGAAGGGAAATTCCTTGCAGGGCCTAAAGAAGTTAAACATAATGGTCACGCTGCCTAAGGATTGGTGGCCCATGCCCCACAGGACCCTGCCTGACGTTCTGGAACTCGACAAAATCTCCTGGAAGCTTCTGGAAGAGCTGCAAAAGAATGCCCGGCAATCATTTGCGGGACTCGGAAGGAAGGTAGGACTTTCTACGCCGGCTGTGGCTGAGCGCGTTCGCCGGCTGGAGGAAGCGGGAATTATCACCGGTTACCATGCTGCGCTCGATGTGGCGAAGCTGGGCGTACCGATTCGAGTGCTTGTGCGCCTGACGATTCACGACGGCGAACTGCAGGTGCAGCGCACGGTGGCGGCGGTGAAGGAACTCACTGAGGTCAATCGCTGTCATCGCATCACTGGAGCTGAATCATTCGTCATTGAAGCGAACGTGGCCTCGATCCGGCATCTTGAGATTCTTATCGACAAGCTATCCGCGCTTGGCTCCACGTCGACCTCAACGGTGCTCTCATCCCCGGTCCAGCGCCGCGAATATTCCGGCAGCCAGATTGAAGTATTCCACCACTATGTTTAGGGGAATGCGCGTCGAACAAGGAGCGGTGCTCGTTGTCGCGGAGTGGCGGTTCGTAGACCCAATGCCCGTCTTCATTGGTCTGTGGCTTCCAAAAATGCTCTTGGACCATTAGCGTGTCTCGGCGACAGGATAGCGGTGGAGGAGCGCATTTCGCCCCGCCAAATTATTAAGTCGCAGCCTTCCGTCCGACAGTGCGCTTAAATCGGATGCGGACCAATCATATGCGGCGACTTCAGCAGACATGAATCTGGGAGGCTGTTAAGGTCCGTATGGTCCGTCCGAATTAATAGGACATCCCATTGCGTCGCTTGTTCCTTCTCTCGTCCAGGGTAAGGCGACAGTCAAACACCAGTTGAGAGAGGAGGAGTGATTCTGGCGCCAAGAGTATGGATTTCGTCGCAGTTCAGTCGCAGGACTGCACGCGATTCCGCTCGCCGCCTATCGTGGCTGTGTTCACGCGAGACGCAGGTCAAATCGACATAGAGCGCTTGAGCGGGCGCAGCGGTTCGTTAATGCGATGCATTCGCTCAACTGCTATGATGTGCAGTCGCCTCTGGAAGTACCAATCCAAGGCTTCGTCTGGATGCGAAAACACCATGCAAGTTTGGCGCACGTAGACTCTGGATAGACTTGGTTTGTTCCATACCCATTGCTCCTCGGTAACCGAGTAGCAGTAATGCTCCTCTCGTTCATCGGCTTGAAGTACCAGTTCGCGCAATTCATCACCAGTCGCCAGTTGGGAAAGGGCGCGCGCAAGCGCGAACACCTCTCGCCTTTCCGTCGCGGAAACGGGGCGCAGCACGCATCGTTGCCAAAAATTGCTCAAGCGGCCGATTATCCCCCTATAAAACCGAGTCAACACTCCACCCACTCCTGCCGTACTCATATCAACGTGATTCTACCAACCCCTCCGTGCGTCTCGCGCCCTAGCAGAAAAATCAACTCTTCAACTCTCCAAGCTTCCGCGGGCTGGTATATGGCCCAGGTGATCGCACCGTCCAATTCCACATAATCTATATCGGTTATGCGGCCATGCTCGCCCCACAGACATCTGATTTGGCCGAAAGGAATTCCACACAATTGCCCTGGAGCATGTCTTTGCAGTCGATTCTCCAGTCTGAAACTGCTGGGCAACTTCTCAGCAGCCGAGATGCGAAACTCCTCATCTGTGCCGATGCCCAATGGTGAAGTGGGAAGCTTAGCAAGCACGACCGAGATTTCTCCTTTGCTGATAGAGGATCCGCTAATTGACCGAGCTTTCCCGGGATCAATACCCGGCGGCATGAACTGAAATGCTTCCACACAGTCCCGTGCAATCGCATTCAACAGATTGAAGCCAACAGTCCTTCTGCTTGGGTACGCGCGGTGATTCTCGTGCGCTGTTCCGCGTTGTCCGACAACGGATTCTCAATGACCGCCAGAACTGGTGTTCCTGTGTAAGCAGCTTCCGGTTCATAATGGTGATGTCGTATATTGTGCTTGAGGCGGACCGCGTTACTTATTGCCAATTCTGAATCGCAACTTGTCCACACCTGAATCGGAACTTGTCCACGACTGCGCCCGTAGACAAGCTGATCCGAATCCTAGGGGGCGATGGCTTCGAACCGGCTGCCGGTACGGTGGACGAATTGTAGTTTATGCGTCAAGCCTTGGCCCGAACCCACTTTTTCTGGGCTTTTCGAACCGCAATGTCTGCTCGGGCTCCACCAACTGAGTCTAGTCGAAGCAAGCACTGTCACAAAGGGGAGCAGCACATTATGATTTCCAGGTTCAACCGAACAAGCCGAGCACATTCTGCGAGGGAGCAGTTTTCGGTGACGTCGGCTGCTGGAGATGCGCTGACGATCCTGCTTGGACTGACGGTTATTACAACGGTGCGCCTAGTAGGAGATTTGCCGGTAGGGGAGATTCTAGTCCTCGTGCTGGTGGCGCCTATCTTTGTGATGTATCACAAACGCGGTCTGCGGACGGACCTGAGGATCCTGTATTGCCTTCAGGCTCTTTGGCTGCTCAGTCAGATTCTGACAGATATCTATCGTCGAACCCCGTCAATCGACTGGGTTCGCGGCAACGCGGGGATAGTTTTCTTCTTCATGGATTTGCTGTTTATTACGATGTTGATAACGGGGAATCAACGACGAAAGATCATGTTCATAACAGCACTGGGGATTGGCTCGATGCTTTCCACGCTGCTGTTTCCGACCGATTTCTCGAGCTCATATCCTTGGAAATTCGGCTATTCGATGGGTGTAAACCTTCTGGCGGTTTTAATCGCCAGCATCTTATGCAACAAACAGAGATATATCATCGCATTGATTGTCTTGTTGGGAATCAGCGCGGTGAACATGGCAGTGAACTTCCGCTCGCCAGTACTGTTATTCCTCGTAACGATAGCCTTGGCGATGCCTGTGATTCCGGAGTATATAGGCGCGTGGCGTGTACTGCCGCCGTTGGGAAGCTATAGTCGGCTGTGGATACTCATTGCCCTGGCAGTTGGGGCCAGTTTGGTGGCCTTCGTGGCAGTAAAGACCCTGTCTGTAGCCGGGTATCTTGGCGAGGAAGCACAGCAAAAGAATACGAGTCAGGCACAGGTGAAGGGCGGTCTTCTAATTGGCGGCCGGCCCGAGATTGTAGTGTCCTCACAGGCGGTGATCGATAGCCCAATTCTAGGGCATGGGTCGTGGGCCAAAGACTACCACTACACCGAGCTCCTATACGACCGCATGCGTGAATACGGACTGATCCAGCAGGAGGACCTGGATTCTGTGGAGTCCAATGGCGAAGGAGTGATTCCGTCGCACTCGCACTTGATGGGGGCCTGGGTATTTTCTGGAATTGGCGGCGCACTGTTTTGGTTCTACTTGTTATGGATGGTGTCGAAGGCCATTTTTCGAGTTTCTTTGAAGCGTCCGCCGTTTTCTCCGTTGCTCATCTACCTGTGTATTGGTAATGTGTGGGACATTCTCTTTTCGCCTTTCGGGGCTTCGCGCAGGCTCATTGAAGGATTTCTTATCGTCATGACTTTTGACCTGCTGCGAGATTCAGGGATGACGGCCAGATCCCTACTGCCTCTTCGACGGAACACTTGGCAGCGAGGGCAGTTTGTGCCACGGGTTCCGGTAACGGCTCAAGGCCGCTGAACGCCAGGTGGAAGAAGGCATATGAAGGAGACTGGACGGCCAGGAACAGCGATCCTATCCTGCGCGTGGAATGCACTGTGTGTTCTGTCCCATCGCGATAGCGGATCCGCGAGCCGGTCGCAGGAGCGCTATCGGCGTGCGGCATTGTCGGGAATCACTGCGGTGGCGAGTAAGTTGGTCTCGATTGGCACTTCTCTTCTTACTGTGCGGCTGACCTATCGCTATCTAGGTGCAGAACGCTATGGGATGTGGCTGACCATTAGCGCCTTTGTTCTGATGCTAAATTTTGCGGACTTCGGGATGAGCAATGGGTTGATCAATCTGGTTGCAGACTCCCTGGGCCGCGACAACCGGGTTGCTGCAAAGCAGGCAATCTCGAGCGCGTTCTGGATGCTCAGCGGCATTTCACTAATTCTGACAGTCCTGGTCGCTAGCACGTATCCATTTGTCAACGTGTCCCGCTTGTTTAATGTCCACTCTGACCTTGCTGTACATGAAGCCGGCCTTTCTGCATTAGCGTTGCTCGCATGCTTCATTGTGAACTTGCCGCTCGGCACAGTCAGGGGCACCCAGACCGGGATGCAGAACGCAGCCTCCAATAATCTGTGGGGCATGACAGGCACAATCGCTTCGCTCGTCGGATTGCTGTTCGCAATTCATTTGCGGGCTGGGCTGCCGGTGCTCATCCTCAGCCTTTCTGTGCCACCGATCCTGGCTCTGCTATTCAATGGTGTGGCGCTTTTTGGAGGCGAAGAGAGGGATCTGGCGCCAGGTCCTTCTGCGATTAACCGAGACACAGCGTTGTTGATGCTGCGCGTGGGAGCCACGTACTTCGTGCTACAGCTTGCGATCTCGATTGGCATGCAGACGGACAACGTCGTGATCGCCCAGATTATGGGCCCGACGGCTGTGGCGGACTATGCTGTACCTGCGCGGCTCTTCAGTCTTGTGAATAATGTATTGATCATGCTATCCGGTTCGATGTGGCCCGCCTACGCAGATGCAGTTGCTCGTAAAGATGCAGAGTGGGTTCGCCGGAGCTTCTTGAGAGTGAGCATAGCCGGTGCGGTGTTTACGGTCTTTGCGGTGTTTGTACTGATGATCTGTGGAAACCGAATTCTGGCAATCTGGGTTGGTCCGCAGATGACTGCGACGCCTCTACTGCTAGCTGTATTCGGAGTGCAATGCATGGTCTATGCGTATTTGCAGCCCATTGGATTTTTGCTGAACGGCACAGCCCAGTACAGGGTTCAAGCCATCTGCGCAACGTGTATGGCGGTACTCAATCTCGGCTTATCCATCCTATTTGTGAAGTATCTAGGGATCGTTGGTGCCGTACTCGGGACCGTAATCGCACAATTGATGGTGCAGGTGGTTCCACTTACCCTGGTTACGCGCCAAGTACTGCAATCTCTACCGCAGTCATTTGAAGCCGAGGCGCAGGAAAGAAGTGCGATCTGAAGTGGAATGGATGCCCTTGAGGCCACTGGCTGAAGCTGTATGCTCCATCAGAACATTGTGCGGAGCTCCAGCCGGAGCTCCTCCGCTTAAATAGGCTGGACAATGTACCTGCCGTCCGCCGCTATTCCTGTAACAGCGGTCGATTCTCAACTGCCGCTGCGGAGTTGCCGTACCCTTCGGCGCGTACCAGCTTGCCGAGTCGTGCAGGACGATCTCAGGCTTCCCCCCATACAGTTCAATTTCGCCTTTGACGCACATCCGTTCTGCTGACGGCAGCGTACCGATCTGTGCACGATCCCGACCCCACACGAGTACGGTGAAAGTCTTATTCGGTTATGGGCGCTCAAAGTTGATGAACGTTGGTGCTCCCGGTAAAGACGCCGCGTAGTGCTCACCGCTAATCGTGCCGCAGATAGTGGCCAGTTCCCCGAAATGCTTTGCGGCGTCAGTCGCTGGGACTGCCTGCGTTTGGGCGGCGGTGGAACCAATCAACACGATGAGAACGAAAGATTTGAGCCCTCCTAGCATGCCTATTCCTATCGTCAGCGACTGTAGTGCCGGAGTTTTCTGGGAGTAATACTACAAAGTCATGTGACCCGGTGACTTTGCTGAAAGAAATAGGGCAAATGAAGATGCATTGCTCACAGAAAACTGGTGGCGCTGCAAGATGAAAAGCCCCCGGCGCGACCGACGTGTCCTCGTCGACGATGGAAGTATTGAAACCTGCTAATGGTTACGCGCGCGGAGTCAATAGGGGTGAGTTCGGAGGAACTCATGTCATTCTCTTGCCCACAATGTGGTGATAAAGGGACGCAGAAACTTTCGATGATGTATAACTCCAGCACACGCCGCTGGGTGGATGACCGGGGACGCGGGTGGAATGCCCGGCGATCTTTGATCCATTGAAGGGCGACACAGGGACAATAGCCGTCGAAGAGGCCATTGCCTCCGTGCCAGCATCTTGCTAGGCGTGATTTGCGGCCGCTTCCTGAGAGCAGCAGATCGAGCACTCAACTCTATCGGCGTCGTCCTTTGAAGACCCGGGTTGACACGAGAACGCCGTCAAGTTTTTTGTAGATCGGACGAAGAATCATGTGTGTAGTACATCGGAATCGTTAAGGAAAACCTCATCCGCGATTCGCGGCCCGCTCATTTCCAGCTCATTCCAAACCGTTTCAACCAGCAATATGCTCACGCTCCGCCCAGGGCGCGTTGAGGGATTGTGCGCGAGGTTTAATGTTCTCCAATATTCGCAATTTGAAGCTCTCATACAAGTTCGCTGCCGCGTTCGGCGTCATTTGTATCCTGACCGTACTGCAAGGAATAGCCGCACTGATCGGGTTGTACCGAATCGATAGCGTCTCAACTGATCTCACAACCAGAACACACGCCGCACTTGAACAAACTTCCGAGATGCGCCAAGAGATGCAGGCTGCGCGACGCATGGAACTCGCAATGCTTCTCTGTGCCGATCAGAAATGCGCCGACGCTTACATCGCCCGTCGCAACACAGAACTCGAGAAATACGGAACAGTGAAGGAGCACTTCCTGTCCTTGCAAATGTCTGAAGAATTCCGAAATGAGTTTCGTGTTGCGGATGAGACCTTCCTTCAGTACAAAAGCGGCAGCGATTCGATAATCTCGGCTTTCAATCAGCAGCTTCACAAAGATCCAACAGGTCTGGGCACTCAGGAGCAGCAATTGCTTGTACAGTTCAACCAGGCTGCGAATCGCATGGATCACATCGGACATCAATTTGCAGATGCCAGCAGAGACAACAGCGAACTTCTCAAGCGAACGAACTCAGCTATGCGTCGGGCGGTCGCCTTTGTCATGGTGCTCGTCACTCTGTTAGGCGTCATGACCGGGGTGCTACTGACCCGTATGATCGTCCGGCCGGTTGAAGAAATGACTGCCGCCCTCGAATCTCTGGCTGACAAGAACCTGACCGTCCAGGTAGATTCCCAGACAAAAGACGAGATCGGAAGACTCGCGAGCGCCTTGAACACAAGCGTCAGCTCAATGCGACAGGTGCTTATTGCCGTATTAAAAGGTGCCGATCAGCTTGCCTTGACATCGCAAGAAATCAGCGGCAATTCAATTCAGGCGTCCGCAAACGCCCAGCATCAATCCCAAAATACCCAGCAGATCGCGGTCGCGGCGCAGGAAATGACGGCCACTATCAGCGAAATCAGCCACAATGCAGAGGCAGCAGCAGTGGCCAGCCAAGACTCGGCCAGAAAAGCCGAGGAAGGCGGAAAGGTAATGCAGTCGGCAGAGTCGACGATGGGGAAGATTTCGCGGGTAACGGCGACAGTGTCTGAGAAAATGAACTCCTTGGCGCTCCACTCCGAGGAGATTGGGAAGGTAGCCAGCGTTATTGGTGAAATCAGTGAGCAGACCAATCTGCTGGCTCTCAATGCAGCAATTGAAGCAGCACGGGCCGGTGAACACGGGCGCGGGTTTAGTGTGGTAGCTGGTGAAGTTCGGCGCCTCGCGGAGCGAACAAAAGAAGCGACCGAAGAGATCTCTGCAACAATTAAGCGTATTCAGAATGGGACGGCCGAAACGCTGAGTGTGATGGAAGAGAGCAGAGCAGCAGTTGGGACCGGTCTGGAAGAGACTATACGCGCGCGGCTCAGTCTAGAATCAATCATCGACTCTTCCAGGCAAGTGGGCAGGCAAATCGGATTGATTGCCACCGCTGCAACTGAACAAACGGCAGCTTCTGGTGAAATCTCAGAATCTGCAGCCGAGATCTCTCAATGGACTACTGAGAATGCTCGTGGAGCGGACTTGGCCGTTGTCTCTACGAAAAATTTGGTTGGACTTGCGAACGATCTGGACTCCATGATCCGACAGTTTCGGCTGTAATCTTTTCCAGAGGTTTCAGCATAGCTATCTGAAGTGCAAGCCCGTACGAGCAATGTCTATTTCCTGTCTCCGCTCTACCATGCGGTTCCTAAACAAGTGGGAGCCAGGCTAGAGCCGATTATTAACATCGCGCGAGTGAGCGAGGTTAGCGAGTATGAGGCTGGTGAAGGCCAGGTAGTGATCGGCCTCGATATTCCTGAACCAGATTGACTGTTAGTCTTCGGCCAGAACCGAGCCTGGAAAGGCGGAGGGTTGGCTGATGAGGAAGAAGCGCTTCAGTGTGGAGCAGATGAT
>Ga0318573_10000932_pt1 | contig 9899 bp, 9 predicted proteins | sample GRESIP089b5f21_FD_202515 | JGI IMG/M metagenome (GOLD analysis project Ga0318573, IMG submission 202515) | Tropical soil microbial communities from Luquillo Experimental Forest, Puerto Rico - GRE.SIPMG.089b5f21 | ecosystem: Environmental > Terrestrial > Soil > Tropical forest > Bulk soil | place... | reverse complement strand
CCGATCTCGGCCAGGAGCTTCGCCGCCAGCAGGTCCGGCACGCTGTGGCGGAGCGCCAGCGCGACGGCCGGATCGCGAGGTGGCGCGACCTCGCTGCCGTCGGGGCGGATCGTGGCAGGGCCCCGCGGCCCGGGGCGCGGCAGCGCACGCGCCACCGTGGCCAGCGCGGCGTCCGAGAGCGCCCGCGGCCGGCGAGGCCCGGGCAGCGCCAGCTCGCGCAGCGTCGCCGCCTCGTCCTCGCCCAGCACCGAGAGGCGCCAGGCGAGGTAGCGCAGCAGCGCGCGATCGGCGGGGATGGCGTGGGAAGCGCGCGCCAGCGTCAGCGCGGCGTCGCAGATGCGCAGCCAGCGCGCGACCCCGCGCGCGGCGACCGCGGCGTGGCGCCGCTCCCGCGGCCCGAGCTTGCCGGCTCGGGCGAGTGCCTTCGACAGCGCCAGCCGGAGCGGCTGCCCCTCCCCGAGCGCCTCGACCGCGGCGAGAGCCGCGGCGAGGGCGGGACGGGAGCGAAGCTCGCGAGCGTGGGACGCCAACTCTCTCTCCGTGCGCCCGCCCTTCGACTACGGCCCGCTCCGCGGGCCTACGCTCAGGGCGAACGGAAGAGTTTCCTCCGCTCGTCCTGAGCGGAGGCCGAAGGCCGTAGTCGAAGGACGAGCGCCGCCCAGGTGAGCGGGGCGTGCCCCCGAGCACGTCGGCTACTTCTTGCCGGCGGTAGCCTTCTTGGCGGCCTTCTGCGTCTTGAGGCGGCGCTTCCAGCGCTGCCGGCGCTTCATGATGAGGCGGACGTGCTTGCTCTTGGACCGGGCCATGTCTTCTCCTTGGGTTCCTGGCGGGGACGAGCCCCCGCCCTTCAAGGCCGTGGCAGGGACGAGCCCCGGCCGCGGGTTTGGGTTCCGTTCACCCTGAGCGTAGGCCGGCGCAGCCGGCCGTAGTCGAAGGGTGAACGCACGGGCATGCTCGCCCGTAATTCACAGTTCGGGGGCGGCACTCTACCCCACGCGCCTCCCAGGCAGAAGCCCGTCACTCGACGCGCCGGGGGCCCGGCGCCGGCCGCCGGCGGGGGTCCACCTGCCGGTGCCATGCCTGCGCCAGCTCGCGCACCGCGCTGAGCGGCAGCGCGCGAGAGACGTTGCCGTTCACCCCGTCCATGTCGCGCGCCTGGCAGAGGGCATTCAGGATGGCCTCCTCGGTCGCCTCGATGACGGCCTCGTACAGAGGGTCGAGCCGCTGGTCGAGCAGGATCTTCATCCGGTAGACCATCTTGCGCGTCTCGCGCGGCACCATGTTCGCGGTCGAGAACGCGAGCACGATCTCGCCCGAGCCGTGCATGGCCGACGAGCCGACCCGGCCGAAGCCGAGCGCGGCGCGCTTGGCGAGGCGGTTCAGCTGATGCGTGATGAGGGGCGCGTTGGTCGCGATGACGGCGATGATCGAGCCGTAGGTCCGCTCGCGCCTCGGCACGGCGCGGTAGCGCTCCTCCAGGATCTCACCCACCGGCAGCCCACCCACGTGGAGCTGCCGCATGAGCCCGAAGTTCGACATCACCAGCACGCCCACCGTGTAGCCGCCGAGGCTCTCGGGGAGCTTGCGGCTCGAGGTGCCGATCCCCGCCTTGAAGTCGCAGGTGATCATCCCGGTGCCGCCGCCGACGCTGCCCTCGGCCACCGGGCCGTCGCTGGCGGTCGAGATGGCCTCGTAGACGTGCTCGGCCTTGACGTGGCGCCCAGCGATGTCGTTGAGCCAGGAGTCGTCGCACTCACCCACGAGCGGGATGATGACGTCGTGCTCGTCCCCGATGCCGGGGAACTTCTCTACCATCCACTTCACGGCCGCGTCGGTGACGGCGCCGACGCTGAGCGTGTTGGTGAGGAAGATGGGCGTCTCGATGAGCCCCCACTCCATGAGCTGGGTCATCCCCGACACCTCGCCGGCGCCGTTCAGGATGAACCCGCCGCCCACGACCCGCTCCTCGAAGACGTTGGCGGGATTGGGGAGGATGGCGGTAACGCCGGTCCGAACGGGGCCCTTGCCGACCACGAGAGGGCCTGCCCCGCGGATGAGGGTGGAGTGCCCCACCTTCACGCCCGCCACGTCGGTGATGGCGTTCCAGCGGCCGGTCTTGAAGCGCCCGAGCGGGATCCCCAGGTCGCGGGCCCGGCAGCGCGGCTCGGCGGCGATGGGCGTGGCCTCCGGCATGCCGGAGATCTAGCACGGGCTAGGCCGCGCCGCTTTCACCTCTCGTGCCGTCGTCGCGCCTGTCCGGGGCGACCTCGCGGCTGGCCGCGATCTGCGCCCGGCGGGCCCGCTCGCGCTCGCGCTCGCGCTCCTGGTAACGCCGGATGGCGAAGGAGAGGATCTCGCCGATGAGCGCCCGGTAATCGATCCCGGCGGCCTGCGCGATGAGGACGAGGTCGGACCAGCCCGGGGCGAGGCCCGGCAGCGGGTTCGACTCGATGAAGTAGATCCGCCCCTCGGGGTCCATGCGGAAGTCGATGCGCGCCACGTCGCGGCAGCCGAGCGCGGTGAAGCACTCGCGGGCCGCCCTCTCGAGTCGCTCCAGCTCGCGCCCCTCGAGCTTGGCCGGGACCTCGTAGCGGATCTTCTCGTTCCAGTCCTGCTTCATCTCGAACGAGTAGATAGGCGTCGGATCGTCCCGGTCGAGGAAGACGATCTCCATGGGCGGCAGCACCCGCGGCCGCCGCTCGCCCAGCATCCCGACGGTGAACTCGCGCCCGCCGATGTACTCCTCGACCAGCGCCGGCTGGCGGTACTTCGCGATCATCTCGCGCGCCACCTCGCGCATCTCGATCTCGTCGCGGACGACTGACTTCTTCGTGACGCCCTTCGAGGTGCCCTCCGCCACCGGCTTCACGAGCAGCGGAAAGCCCAGCTCCTTCGGGAGCCGCTCCTTGCCGCTGTGCATGACGAGATAGCTCGGCGTGAGGATGCCGTGCGTCCGCACCATGCGCTTCGCGAGCGCCTTGTCGAGCGAGACCGAGAGCGCGGCCGGGTCCGAGCCCGTGTACGGGATGTCGAGCAGCTCGAGCAGCGCCGGCACCTGCGACTCGCGGTTGCGGCCCTTGAACCCCTCCGCGATGTTGAAGACCACGTCGACCGGCGTGGAGGCCAGCTGGATGGGCAGATCGCTCGTCGCCTCCAGGTCCACCACTTCGTGGCCGTAGCTGGCGATCGCCTCGCGGATGGCCTGCAACGTCTTCGGCGAGTCGTACTCGGCCTCGTCGTCACCGTCGCCGGACAGGTCCGGCGTGACGCGCTTCACGTTGAAGGCGAAGCCGACCTTGAGCCGTTCGGCTCGGCGCGGCCTCCCCCGCCGTGACCGTGGCTCGGCGAGGTCGTAACGCGCCACCGCGCTCTGGATGACGGCCCCCAGGACGCCGTCGGCGTGCAGCCCCTCCAGCGCGGCCGCCACGTAGATGCCGGCGCCCGGCTCGAGCGAGGGCAGCGCGTTGATCTCGAGGAAGTAAACCCGCCCGTCCTCGCCGACGCGGAAGTCGATCCGGCCCAGGTCGCGGACGCCCAGCACGCGGAACACGGCGGAGGCCTGCTCCTGGATGCGCTCCTTCTGCGCCCGCGCGAGCTTGGCCGGCGCCCGCACCGAGACGGCCCTGTCGAGCTTCGTCTTGAGCTCGTAGTCGTAGATGGCGTGGCGCCGCTCGCCCGCGATCGCCGTGTCGATGACGTACTCGACCGGCTGCAGGACCCCTCCGCGCTCTGGCGCCGCCCCCTCCAGGAACGGGACGGTGACGTCGCGCCCGACGATGAACTCCTCGACGAGCAGGCCGGCCGGGTACTTCGCCAGGGCCGCCGCGACGACCTCGTGTAGCCGCAGCGGGTCCTCCACCACCGAGTCCTGGGTGATGCCCTTCGAGCTGCCCTCGAAGTTGGGCTTCACCATGACCGGGTAGCGGAGCGCGTTGACCTGGAGCTGCTCGGGCCGCTCGACATACTGCCAGCGCGGCGTCGAAACGCCGTGCTGCGCCAGGACGAGCTTCGTCAGCTGCTTGTCGAGCGTGAGGGCGAGCGCGTAGGCGTCCGAGCCCGTGTACGGCATGCCGAGCTCGTCGAAGAGCGCGGGGAAGAACGCCTCGCGGAACCGCCCGCGCCGCCCCTCGGCGGTGTTGAAGATCAGGTCGGGTCCGAACGCCTCCAGGCGCGCCACGGTGCGTGAGGCGGGACCGGAGACCTCGATCCGCTCCACCCGGTGGCCGAGCCGCTCGATCGCCGACGCGAGCGCGTCGACCGTCTCGCGGGTGTCGAACTCGGCCTCCTCCTCGGAGTCGGTGAGGCGGAGGTTATGCGTGAGCGCGATGCGCATGGCAGGTGCGAGGGGGGCCGCCGACGGAGGACGTCATGCGACGGAGCGGAGGCGCCGCACCGCGCCGGCGGCGGGCCCGGGCGGCGGTGCGGCGGCGGTGCGGAGCGGGCTCTCGGGGACGAGCTCCGCCTTGGACAGGACCTTGCCGTCCACGACCTGGGTGTCGGCGAAGATGTCCCCGATGCGGTGGCCGAACGGATCCCGCCAGACCAGGTACGCCTCGAAGGCGACGATGGGGACGCCGACGACGAAGAGGAGCACCCAGCCGACCAGCGACAGCCCGTAGAACAGGCCCACCAGGGCGAACGGCGCGTTGCGCAGCACCGAGTCGCGGTAGCCGGCGGGCCGGCCTCGCGTGCCGCCGGGCGGGGGCAGCACGACGGCGCGCACGCCGAAGAGGCGCTTCCCGATCGACTGCCCTTGCATGAGGCCATCGGCGAAGAGGAGGTACAGCGCCGCCAGCGGCGGGCCGGCGTCGCGCGCCGCGTTCGCTACCGCGAAGGCGAGCACCAGATCGACGAGGCGCGCCAGACCACGCAGCCGGAGGTCGGCCTTGGGGTACGGCGATCCCTCGCGCCGGGCGTCGCGCATCGCGCTAGCCGGGCGAGCGCCCCGGTCCCCCGTCGTCGTCGTCACGCACGCGCGTGAAGAAGAGGTAGGCCATGGCTGGCCGATGCGAGCCCTCGCGCGTGACGAAGTGCACCGACTCGATCCCCCACCCCTCTGCCGTGCGCTCCTCGAGCGCCTTCTGCAGCGTATCCTCGGCCACCGGCGCCACCTCGACCACCTTGTAGCGCAGGCGAGGCGCGGTCAACGCCGGACCCCGCTGAGCAGGCCGGCGACGTGCTTCGCGTAGTAGGTCAGCACGAGGTCGGCGCCGGCGCGGCGGCAGCAGAGCATCGTCTCGACCGCCACCCGGTCCTCGTCGATCCAGCCGCGCTCCGCGGCCGCCTTGATCATCGCGTACTCGCCGGAGACGTGGTACGCGGCGAGCGGCAGGTCGAACCGCTCCTTCACCGCCCGCACGATGTCGAGGTACGGGACGGCCGGCTTCACCATCAGCATGTCGGCGCCCTCGGCCACGTCGAGCGCCACCTCGCGCAGCGCCTCGCGGACGTTGGCCGGGTCCATCTGGTAGCCCTTGCGGTCCTTTGGGATGCCGGCGCCCTCGCGCGGCGCGCTCTCGGCCGCGTCGCGGAACGGGCCGTAGAAGGCGCCCGCGAACTTGGCGGCGTAGGAGAGGATGGGCACGTCCTGGTAGCCGCTCTCGTCGAGCGCCTTGCGGATGGCGGCGACGCGCCCGTCCATCATGTCGGACGGCGCGACGATGTCGGCCCCGGCCCGCGCGTGCGCCACCGCCTCCTTGGCGAGCAAGGGCAGTGTGGCGTCGTTGTCGACCACGAGCTCCGAGCCCGGCGCGCCCACCTTGGCCGGCTTCAGCACGCCGCAGTGGCCGTGGTCGGTGTACTCGCACATGCAGACGTCAGTCATCACCACCAGGCCCGGCACGTCCTTCTTCAGGGCCCGGACGGCGCGCGGCACCGGCTCGTCGTCGGCCCAGGCGCTCGTGCCCGTCGCGTCCTTGACGGTCGGGATGCCGAACAGGATCACGCTGCGGACGCCCGCCTCGTAGCCCGCCTGCGCCTCCGCGACCAGCTCGTCGACGGAGAGCTGGAACACGCCCGGCATGCTCTTCACCGGATTCCGGACGCGCTGGCCGGGCGCGGCGAAGAGCGGCCACACGAGGTCGTTCGGCGCCAGCTCGGTCTCGCGCACGAGGCTGCGCAGCACCTCGGTGCGGCGCAGGCGGCGGGGGCGTTCCTGGGGGAAAGGCATGGCTTGGGTTTACCGCAATTTGGCCCGTACGGGGAAGGTACGCGGGGCGCGGCCAGGGGCCGCCTGCTCCTCTCCCCGTTGGCGCGGGGCGAGGGTGACGAAACCCACGGGTGAACGACCCTCTCCCCCACCGGGGGAGAGGGCAGGGAGACGGGGCCGTGACCGAGGGTGCATGGCCCTACCCGAGCTCCTCGTGGATGCGCCGCAGCACGAGCCCGCTCGCCAGCTTCGGGTAGAAGAACGTGCTCTTCTGCGGCATGGTCTCGCCCGACTCGGCCACCGCCTGGACCTGCCACATGGGCGTCGGGTTCACCAGGAAGCCGAGCTGGAACTCGCCCGCGAGCGTGCGCGTCACCACCTCGCCCGCGTCCATCTCGTAGCGGACGTTCTCGCCCAGCTCCTGCGACCGCGGCGAGAGCCCGAGGACGTGCTGGAAGAGGACGCTGTGGAGCGCCGTCACGTCGAGGTCGCGGAGCGTGACGTTGGACGGGAGCGGCACGCCGGACATGTCCGCGTCGTCGCGGAGCGTGAGGATGCGCCCGCGGCCGTCCTCGGCCGTCACCATCAGGAACGCGGTCGATTTCCCGGCGTGCTCGGCCAGCTTGGAGACGGCCCAGGCGCGCCCGGCCGGCCGGCGCACGTCCTCGAGCAGCGTGTCCACGGTGAAGAACCGCCCCAGCTCCTCGAGGAAGCGCCCGAGCCGGAAGTCGCGCAGCCCCGTGAGCAGCCGGTGGGTGGGGTAGATGACGAGCCCCGGGTCGGACATGGAGCAGAGCGTCATCATGATGTAGCGGTGGCCGGCCCGGTCGGGCAGCCCGGGCCGCTCGGCGTCGACGAGGGAGCGGTAGACGAGGGCGGACTCGTACCGGTGGTGGCCGTCGGCGATGAAGACCTTCCGCTCCGCGAGTACGGCGCGGAGCCGCTCCACGGCCGCGCGGTCGACGACGCGCCAGAGCCGGTGGTGCGTCGCGTCGTCGGAGTCGGCCTCGGCGACCATCTCAGCGGAGGCGATGGCGTCGTCGAGGGCGCGGCGCCCCTCCCCCCTGTCGTCCTCGTAGAGGCCGAAGATGGGCGAGAGGTTGGCCTTGACGCGCTTCAGGATCTCGAGCCGGTCGGCCTTGGGCGCGCTGAGCGTCTTCTCGTGCGGGAGGACGATGCCCTCCTCGTACCGGTGGAGACGGCAGGCGACCACGACGCCGCGCCGGGTGCGGGGCCGCCCGTCAGGGCCGATGAAGCTCTGCTCGACGGGGTAAAAGGCGGCGGCCGGATCCTGCCGCAGGGTGCCGTCCGCGAGCCACTCCTCGAACCAGCGGCCGGAGCGCACGTACCGGTTCTCCGCCGCGTCATCCCCCGGCCGCTCCTTCTCGAGGTCCAGGCGGATGATGTTGTGAGGGCTGCGCGCTTCCAGCTCGTCGCGGTAGCTGGGCGACACGGCGTCGTACGGCGGCGAGATGAGCTTGGACAGCGTCGCCGGCCGGGAGGCCGCGTATCGTACGCCGCGGAACGGGAGCACCTCGGGCATGCGCGCGCGAACCGTACAGCACGCCCTTTAGCCCCGCAAGGACCGGAGGGGACCCTCGTCGTGGTCAGCCACCGCGGGAGGCGGCCACGACCTCCGACCATGGGATTGCGCCATCCCGGACGCACCGGATCGTGTCCCCGGATATCGCGACGAGGGTGCTGGGGAGCCCTCCTGGCGTGGGGCCGCCGTCGAGCACGCCATCGAGGCGCGCCCGCAGCGCCGGGGTGAGCGCCCCCACGTCGGCGGGCGGAGGCTCGCCCGAGACGTTCGCGCTGGTCGACACGAGCGCGCCGCCGGCGGCGAGCGCCAGCGCCCGCGCGACCTCGGAGCCCGGGATCCGGATGGCCACCGTGGCATCACCCGCCGTGACGAGGGGGTCCAGACCTGGGACGGCCGGCAGCACGATCGTGAGGGGACCCGGCCAGAACCGGCCCGCGAGGCGCCGCGCCAGCGGCCAGGCGAGTGACGCCACCTGCTCCACCTGGGCAAGGTCGCCGGCGAGGAGCGGCAGCGGCTTGCCTTCGGGCCGGAGCTTCGCCGCCGCGAGGCGCTCGAGCGCGCCGTGGTGGGATGCGAGCGCGCCGAGGCCGTAGAACGTCTCGGTCGGATAGGCGACGATCCCGCCCCGGCGCAGGAGCGCCGCCACCTCCGCGACGCGCGCCTCGAGAACCGGATCCACCGCCGCTCCTGGCCTAGCGCGCCCCCCGCCCGAACAGCACGGCGGGGATGGTGCGCAGCACGATCGAGAGGTCGTGCCACAGCGACCAGTGATCGATGTAGTGCAGGTCGAGCTCCATCCAGCGGTCGAAGTCGACCTCGTTGCGTCCCGACACCTGCCAGGTGCAGGTGAGCCCCGGCCGCACCGACAGCCGGCGCCGCTGCCAGCGCTGGTATTCGCGCACCTCGGAGGGGATGGGCGGCCGAGGCCCGACCACGCTCATCTCGCCCTTCACCACGTTCCAGAACTGCGGGAACTCGTCGAGGGAGGTGCGCCGCAGCCACCGGCCCACGCGCGTGACGCGCGGGTCCTGCTTCGACTTGAAGGCCGGCCCCCCCATCTCGTTGAGGGACGCCAGCGCCGGCAGCATGGCCTCGGCGCCGTCGCACATGGACCGGAACTTCCACATCCAGAACTCGCGCCCGTTGAGGCCGACCCTGCGCTGACGGAAGAAGACCGGCCCCGGCGAGTCGAGCTTCACGGCGAGCGCGATGCCGAGGAACAGCGGCGCGAGCCAGATGATGAACAGGAAGCTGACCGCGAGGTCGAAGATGCGCTTCGCCGCGAGGGGGGCGACCTCGGTGGGGGCGGTGGCGAACGACAGGACCGGCATCCCCTCCAGCTCCTCGACCGCGACTCGCGACGTGCTGTTCGGGAAGAAGTCGAGCAGCACCTTCACGCCGACGCCCTGCTCCTCGCACAGGCGCAGCGCCTCCTCGATGCGCTCGAGCCGCGCCTTGCGCGCCCCGATGACCACCTCGTCGAGCACCTCGCGCTCCAGGATCCTGCCGAGGTCGTCGAGCTGTCCGAGCACCCGCGCCCCGGGAGGGGCGGCGTCCCCATCCTCCAGCACGTACCCGGCAAAGACGTAACCCCACTCCGGGTGCGCCGCGACCGCGTCGATGACGACCCTGGCCATGTCGCTCGTGCCGATGACGGCGAGCGCACGGGTGTTGAACCCGCGCCGCCGCGCCGCGTGCGCCGTCAGCCGCAGCGCGACCCGGTTGCCGGCCAGCAGCAAGAAGGCGACGGCGTAGTAGAGGCCGAAGAAGATTCGCGACAGCTCGCGTTCGGGCCGCTTCCAGACGAACTGCGTCGCGGCCACGATGAGCGCGAGGACGACGAAGGCGCGCCCGAGCCGACGAATCTCGGTGCCGATGGTGCTGGTCCGGTACCGGCCGTACAGCCCCGAGAGCCGGGCCGAGAGCTGCCACACGAGCAGCGTGGCGGCGAAGAGCGGCCAGTACGAGGCGATGGGGTACAGGTGCCCCTGGCCCGTGAGGTACTCGTCTCGCAGGTAGTAGGCGACCGGGAACGCGACGCCCAGCATCGCCATGTCGACGGCGCGTAGGCCGCCCGAGACGAGTCGTGCCCGTTCCTTGAGCATCGCCGGGTCCTTTTACACCGGCCTGGAACCCCCGTACACGTCGCTCCCGCCTGTCCTCGTTCACCGCCCCCTCTCCCTGCCCTCTCCCCCGCTGGGGGAGAGG
>Ga0318573_10000928_pt1 | contig 9912 bp, 7 predicted proteins | sample GRESIP089b5f21_FD_202515 | JGI IMG/M metagenome (GOLD analysis project Ga0318573, IMG submission 202515) | Tropical soil microbial communities from Luquillo Experimental Forest, Puerto Rico - GRE.SIPMG.089b5f21 | ecosystem: Environmental > Terrestrial > Soil > Tropical forest > Bulk soil | place... | reverse complement strand
CGCACGACGGCTCGATCACCCCGTCGGCCACCCACGTGTCGAGCCGCCGCCCCAGGGCGCTGCCGCGCAGTTGCTCACCTCGGTACGGCACCGACAACTCGCGCTCGGCCACCCCGGTCCCCGGCACCGTGACCGTAACCAGCCCGCTCCCGGCCGGTGCCGAGACCAGCGCGTCGAGCCCGGCTTCCCGGCCGTCGCGTCCGATGACCCGCATCCGCTGATGCAGCGACTCCAGGCCCCCGCGGGCCACCGACACCGCGGCCTGCTTCGAGGCCAGCCCCGCCTCGATGAGCCCGCGGAAATGCGCCGGGTAGCCGGTGCGCCAGTTGGCTTCCCGCTCCGCGGCGCGGGCCGCGACGGGATCGACCAGGTTCAGCGCGTCCGCGACCACGGCCCGGCCCAGCGCCGAGGTACTACGGCGCCCGTCGGCCGCCGCCGGGAAGGCCACCCCGGCCGGCTCGCCGTCACTCTTCTCCGGCATCACGCCCGTCATCAGACCATCATCCATGCAGGTCCCGCCGCACGCACCACGGTCCGTTCGGGTAAAGATCAAATTTATGCCGAACGGGCCGTGGTGCACCCGCCCGGCCCAGGACACAGCCGTCCCGCGGTCAGGTCGTCGCCGGTGGAAGCGCCAGTTGAAGCATGGCGCCCGGGCGGCTGGGCCGGGGCACCCCGCCCCCTCTGACGGTCAGCTTCGTACCGTGTTCATTTCCGGCGAACCCCGCCCGGCCGCCCAGGCCCGGACCAGCGCCGATCATGACGCCGCCCCGGAGCAGCACATCAAGCTTGCGGCCCGAACCGGTTCACCGCGCTCTGAGCCGGCCCCCGCATACCCGGCTCAACTCCGCAGGACCTGCTTGCGGCCAGATCAGCCCACCTCAGTCGGCCCGTGTGGCAGCCTCATGCGGGCCTTGTGTGATTCATGTGGAGAGTCCGCGCTCTCAGCCTGGGTCACCTGCGCCGCCGGGACCGGCGGATGAACAGCAGGCGCAGGCCGATCGCCACCAGCCCCGCCGCGAAAACCAGCCACGGCAGGAGAATCAGCAGGCTGGCGGCCGTCGCGTTCACCTCCCTCGCCTGTCATATCCTCGGTTCCCTCTCCTCCAGCCCCAACGACACCGCACCGCGGCGCATGGCGGGTGAAGCCACTGTGATGATCGCGTGGAGGTTGAGCCGCAGGCGGCTACGAGCCCGCCCGGCGGGAATCATGGATAGTGCCGGGCGGGCCGGCAGACAGGTGGTAAGGCAGATGACGGCGACGGTGTTGCTGGTGGAGGACGAGCGCAAGCTGCGTGAGCTGGTCCGGTCCTATCTGGAGCGGGCCGGCCTGGCCGTGCTGTCGACGAGTTCCGGTGCGGAGGCCATCACCCTCGCGTCCGGGGCCGCGCCGGATCTGGTGATCCTTGATCTCGGGCTGCCGGACGTGCCTGGCGAGACCGTCGCCCGGGAGCTGCGCGCCGCCGGATCCGTGCCGATCCTCATGCTGACCGCCAAGGCGGGCGAGGAGGACCGGATCGCGGGACTGGAACTCGGCGCCGATGACTATGTCACCAAGCCGTTCAGCCCGCGCGAGCTCGTCCTGCGGGTCCAGGCCATCCTGCGGCGTGGTGCCCCGGTCACGGCGCCGGGCCCGGTCAGCTACGGCGGCGGCATCCTGCTCATCGATACGCCGCGACGGCAGGTCTTCGTGCGTGGCGCCGCCGCTGACCTCACGCCGACTGAATGGGGCGTGCTGGGCGCGCTGGCGACCGTCCCGGGCCGGGTGTACTCACGGTTCGAGCTGATCAACCGGGTGCGAGGGTACGAGTTCGAGGGGTATGAGCGCACCATCGACTCGCACGTGAAGAACCTGCGCCGGAAGATCGAGCAGGACCCGGGCCGTCCCCAGATCGTGGAGACCGTGCTGGGCGGCGGGTACCGCCTGGGCCTGACTCGCGATGACTGACGCCGGCGGCCCGGTGCCGGTCCCCGCGTCTCGCGGCAGCACGCTGGGCCTCCGGCTGGCGCTGGCGTTCCTGTCGGTCGCGCTGGCCGCGGTAGCCCTGGTCGCCGGGCTCACCGCTGCCCTGGCCGCCGCGGACGTCTCGGCCCTGACCAACCAGCAACGCGCCGACCTGACCAGCGCGATCGCGGCCGCCGCGGCCGCCGCCTGGGACCATGCCGACAGCTGGGCCTCGGCCGACCTGTCCCCGGTGCTGGACCTGGCCACCCGGACCGGCGCCGAGGCTCAGGTCCGCAATACCGCCGGACAGGTCGTCACCACATCACCGAACTTCGCCGCGCAGGGGGCGGCCCCGGAGCAGAGCGCGCCGGTGCTGGTCGGCGGCGAGCGGGCCGGGGAGGTGGTCATCCGGTTCACCAATTCCGGGCTGGCCAGCGCGGACCGGGCCCTGCAGTCCGACCTGCTGCAGGCCATCTTCGGCGCCGCCGGGCTAGCTGCGGTCCTCGCGCTGCTCACTGGCTTGGCCATGGCCCGGCGCATCACCCGTCCGGTGGAGCGGATCATCGGGGTGACCCGGGCCATGGGACGCGGCGAACGCACCGCCCGGGTCGGCGACATCGCCGCGCCGGGCGAACTGCGCGAGCTGGCCACCGCGTTCGACCAGATGGCCGACACGCGGGACCGGCAGGACCAGCTGCGCCGTGACCTGGTCGCCGACGTCGCGCACGAGCTGCGTACCCCGGTCGCGGTCCTGCAGGCCGGCCACGAGGCCCTGCTCGACGGGATCACCGAGCCGACCCCGGACCAGCTGGCGTCGTTGCGCGATGAGGTGCTGCGGCTGGCCCGCATGGTCGGCGACCTGCAGACCCTGGCCGCCGCCGACGCCGCGGCTCTGCACCTGACCCGGCGTCCCTGCGACCTGGCTGACATCGCTGCCGCCGCGGCGGACAGCCTGGCCGGCCAGTTCGAGGCGGCCGGGATCACCTTGAACCGCAAACTCGCCGCGGTCGGCATCGACGCCGACCCGCGCTGGCTGCACCAGGTCATCACGAACCTGCTCACCAACGCGCTGAAGTTCACCCCGGCGGGCGGCCGGGTCACGATCGAGGCCGGATCCGTAGACACCAAGGCCGTGCTGACCGTCACCGACACCGGAACCGGCATCCCCGCCGACGAACTGCCCCGGATTTTCGACCGGTTCTGGCGCGGCCGTCAGGCCGCGCAGCTTTCCGGCAGCGGCATCGGCCTGGCCGTGGCCGCCGAACTGGTCCGGGCGCACGACGGACAGCTAACCGCCCGCAGCCAACCCGGCGAGGGTACCGAACTGACGCTCACGCTTCCCCGCGTCTAAATCGCGGCCGGCCTGAACCGCCCGCACCGTCCGGGCCAGCGGGATCCCGGCCAGCACCGCCAGCAGCATCACCACGGCCAGCCAGCTCATCGTGCCCGCCAGAGCGTGCCCGGAGACCGCGGAGGCGGCTGCGCCCCGGCCCGCGTCCAAGGTCAGGAACAGGCTGCCGAACGTCGCCACCCCCACCGCCTGTCCGAGCTGGATGGTCGTGGTCAGCAGGCCGCTCGCGTCCGCTGCCTGCCGCCTCGGCACCCGGACCAGCGCGTGCGTGACCAGCGGGCTGAACCCCAGCGCCAGCGCCACCCCGGTGACGACCATCGCCACCTGCAGCGACACCCCGCCTTGACCGCCCGAGCGCAGGACGGACGCCACGGCCAGGTAGCCGCCCACCGCGACCAGGCAGCCCGCCGGGGCCAATAGGTGATGCCAGGAGGACGGCAGCCGCCGCCAGCAGTATCCGCACACCCCGAACGCGAGCGCGCACGGCGCGAAGGTAAGGCCCGCGCGCAGCGCGCTGTCGCCCAGTCCGGCCTGCAGGTGCAGCGCGAAGCTGAACAGGAAGCCGCCGTAGGTGATCATCAGCACGGCCACCGCGGCCAGGCCCGGCACCAGGCCGGGCGAGCGCAACACCGCGAGGTTCAGCAGCGGATCGCCGCCCCGGTCCGCGATCCGCCGTTCTACCGCCACGAACAGCGCGGACAGCGCGAGCCCGAGGGCGATGCACCCGAATACCCAGGCCGGCCAGTTCTCCTGATGGCCCAGCATCAGCGGCAGCACGACGAGGAACACCGCGGGCACCGCTATGGCCAGCCCCATGAGATCGAGCCGCCGGCCCGCCGGCCCGCGACCTGGCTGATCCCGCGGCACCACGCGCGGCACCAGGGCCAGCACGGCCAGCCCGATCGGTACGTTGACCAGGAATACCGGCCGCCACGCCTCGCCGAACAGGTTCGCGGTCACCAGCACACCGCCGATCACCTGGCCGGCCACGAACCCGGAGGACAGCACGGCCGTGTACGCGCTCAGCGCCCGCGCCCGGGCCGCCCCGTCGAACCGCACCTGGATGGCGCTCATAATCTGCGGCACCATCGCCGCCGCCCCGGCCCCCTGGACGAACCTGGCCGCGATCAGCACCCCCACGCTGGGCGCGATCCCGCAGATCAGCGAGGCCACGGTAAACAAGGCGACCCCGGCCAGGAACATCCGCCGGCGCCCGTACAGGTCACCCATCCGCGCGCCGGTGATCAGCAGCATCGCGTAGCTCACCGTGTAGCCGGCGACCACGAGCTGAAGCTCAGCTCCCGACGCGTGCAGCGACCGCCCGATCGTGGGCATCGCGACGTTGACGATCGTGACGTCTAGCAGCGCCATGAACTGCCCGGCCAGCAGTACGATCAGCATCAGCCAGCGCCCCGGCACGGCGGTGGCCGGATCCCGTATCAGTGGATCGGTCGTGGTGGTCATGACTCCAGCCTGCGCCCGCGCCCGCCACCATACTGAGAGCCTGCTGATCCTGGTGTTACCACTACCCGGCTATCTCTGAGGGGGGTCGCAGCCCTCGGCTGCCTGGACGGTGCCGCTAGAGTCGGCAGCACGTAAGCAACGACGCTCAGTGGGAGGCAGCGTGACGGGTTCGTATGTAACCGTGGGATCCGGATACCACCACGTCCTGGCCATCCACGGCTGGTTCGGCTCGGCCCGCGGCTGGGGCTCGTTTCCCGACTTCATCGACGGGTCGGCCTACACCTACGTCTTCATGGACCTGCGCGGCTACGGTGACCGCCGCCATACCACCGGCGCATTCACCGTGGACGAGGTGGCCGCCGACGCGCTCGCGGTCGCCGACGACCTCGGCTGGGACCGGTTCTCGGTGGTGGGGCACTCGATGGGCGCGAAGTTCGCCCACCGGGTGCTGCTGCAGGCGCCGCACCGGGTGCGCAAGCTGGTCGGCCTCAACGCGGTGCCGGCCGGCCAGATGCCCATGGACAACGAGAGCTGGGCCCTGTTCTCCGGCGCGCCCACCGAGCCCCGGAACCGGGCCGCGATCATCGACTTCACCACTGGGAACAAGCTGACCAAGACCTTCATCAACCGCGTGGTCCAGTATTCGCTGGACAACTCCACGGTCGAGGCGTTCGCCGCCTACCTGCAGGCCTGGGCCAGATCGGACTTCTCCGCCCTGGCCGCCAGGGACAGCGTTACGCCGGTCAAGCTGATCGTGGGCGTCAACGACCCGGCGCTGTCCGCCAACCTCATGGAGCACACCTGGTGCGTGTTCTTCCCGAACGCCGAGCTGACCATCCTGCCCGATGCCGGGCATTACCCGATGTTCGAGTGCCCGGTGTCGCTGGCCACGTCCATCGAGGAGTTCCTGGAGCGTTAGTGACGCTGGCCCGGCCCGACCCGGAAGTCGTCTTCGACCCCGCCACCTACACCGAGGGCGTGCCCTTCGACGCCCTGGCCCGGCTGCGCCGCGACACTCCGGTCGTCTGGGTGCCCGAGATCCCGGTGCTGGGCTGGCCGGAAGGCCCGGGGTTCTGGCTGGTGCTCAGGCACGCCGATGTCGAAGCGGTCCTCACCAGGCCGAACCTGTTCTCCTCCGCGCTCGGCGCGACGCAGATCCGGGACCCGGCCACGCCGCAGGCGCTCGGCTACGTCCGGCGGATGATGCTCAACATGGACCCCCCGGAGCACGCCCGGCTGCGGCGGCTGCTGGGCCGCTCGTTCACCCCGCGGGCGGTCGCGAAGCTGGAGGACCGCATCCGCGGGCATGCGCGGGCCATCTGCGACCGAGTTTTCAAAGGCTCACGAGGCCAGACCGACTTCGCCAAGGACGTGGCCGCGGACCTGCCCCTGCTCACCCTGGCCGATGTGCTCGGCGTGCCCGAGCAGGACCGCTGGCTGCTGTTCGACTGGTCCAACCGGGTCATCGGCTACCAGGACCCCGACTACGCCACCTCGGCCGAGTTCGACCCGGCGCAGGGCACGCCGATGGCCAGGGAGGCACTCGCGCTACGGCCGTCACCCCACAGCAGCGGAAGGATGCCCGACCCGCGCACCCGGGAGGGCATGCCCGACCTGTACGGCTACGCCCACCTGCTGGCGCAGGAGAAACGGCGCCGCCCCGGAGACGACGTGATGTCCATCCTGCTGGCCCAGGCCGACGAGGACGGCGGCCGGGTGTCGGTGGCCGAGTTCGAGAACATGTTCTGGCTGTTCGCCGTGGCCGGGAACGAGACGCTGCGCAACGGCCTGCCCGGTGCGTGCATCGCGCTGATCGAGCATCCGCAGTCACAAGATGAACTGCGCGCCCATCCGGCCCTGATGCCAGTGGCGACGGAGGAGATGCTGCGCTGGTGGACGCCGGTCATGACCTTCCGCCGCACCGCCGCAGCCGATGGCCAGATCGGCGCCCAGCCGATCCGGGCCGGCGACAAGGTGGTGGTCTCCTTCACCTCGGCCAACCGCGATCCCCAGGTCTTCAAAGAACCGGGCCGCTTCGATATCCGCCGCCACCCGAACCCGCACCTGGTGTTCGGCCACGGCCCGCACTTCTGCCTGGGCGCGCACCTGGCCCGGACCCAGATGAGCGCGCTGTTCGCGGAGGTCCTGGCCCGCACGTCCTCGCTGGCCTACGCCGGCCAGCCCTCCTATCTGCGGTCCAACTTCCAGCGCGGCGTGAAACGGCTCCCGGTGGCCTGGACCGCGTGACTGCGGCCCGGCCCGCTCCCGCGCGTAGCCGGTCAGGCTGCGGACAGGTGAGCGATCAGCTCGGCGCGGAATCGCTCGGGGTGGTCCAGGTGCGGGCCGTGGCCGGAGTCCTCGATCGCCACCTCGCGATACCGTCCGCCCGCGGCGGCGTAGCCGTCCAGCACGCCGCGGGTCTGCGCCACCATCGGCTGGGGCGGCCAGGTCTGCTCGCCGGGCCAGCCGGGCACGGCGCCGAGCGAGCCCAGGTAGGCCAGGTCGTACAGGGAGGTGTCCGAGACGATGACGTCGTCGGCGCCGCGCAGCCACAGCACCGGCGGCTTGGGCCGCACGCCGGACAGGTCGGCGATCCGGAAGTGGGTGGGCGCCATCGTATTGAGCACGCCGTGGTCGCCCGGCGCGAACCCCGGCCACACGTCGGCCGGCCGCGAATCACCCGGGTAGTGATCGGTGCCGATCCGCGTGGACAGCATGGACTCCACCAAGATGTCCAGATGCTCGGGTACGTGCGGCGGCTTCACGTAGTGCGCCAGCAGGACCTGCCGAGGTGACAGCACGCTCGTGTCGCCGCGGTCTTGACCGGCCAGCCGTTCGACGAACTCCGGGTTGGCGGCACCGCCGCCCGAGCCGGCACCCTGCGGGTCGCACAGCATGCCGTCCACGCCCTTGGTCCCGCCGAACCCGAACGGAGACACCGGGTCGACCAGCGTCAGCGACGCGACCCCGCTAGGCCGGTCGGTCAGGTACTGCAGCACCACGCCGCCGCCCATGCTCCACCCGACCAGGTGCACCGCGTCGAGCCCGAGCGCGTCGATGGTGGCGGCCAGGTCGTCCGCGTAATCCCGCAGCCCGCGGGTCGCGTCGACCGGCTCCGGGTCGGTCTCCCCGAACCCGCGCAGGTCGATGGCCAGCGGCCGGTAGGGCTCGGGCAGCGCCAGCATGGTCGGCTGCCAGAACAGCGAGGACGACACGTTGCCGTGCACGAACAGCACCGCCGGCCCGGTCCGGCCGGTCACTGACAGCACCGCGACCGTCAGCCGGCTGGTCGGCATCCGCTCGGCGGTGATGCCGGGCAGCAGCGTATCCAAGGTTCCTCCCAAGGGTCACGATCGCGGCGACGCCAGGCTACTACGGCCTCCCTTCGGCCGGCCTGGCCCCGATGCCGAAGCTGTATGGCGAACCTTGCTCGCCCCGACGCTCGCTGACCACTACGGTAGATGTGTCCGCAGTTGACAGGGTTGATGGGCCGATGCGTGGCGTTAACTGAGGGGCGTGGGAGGGGCTAGTGAGGTGCGGGCAGTGCGGTGCGTCGGTCACAGCAGGCGACCGGTTCTGCGGGGCGGGTCATGTCGTCCCGGTACTGCAGGCCCACCAAGCCCAGTACCAGATCCGGGTCTGACCGATGACCTCGCCCGTCCCCGAGGAATCCGTAGCCGCAGCCGAGCCAGCTCCGGCCGTGGCCGATGGCGGAAGCGCGAAACGCGCGGCGCGCGGGCGCTACCGCGACGCGCTGCGCCATCGTGACCTGCGGCTGCTCATCGCCACGTTCCTGGTCGACCAGATCGGCAGCTGGTCCTACATCGTCGTGATCTCGGTCTACATCTTCGACCGCACCCACTCCACCCAGTGGCTGGCCGCCAACGCCGCCTGCCGCTGGGGGCCCAGCCTGCTGCTGGCCAGCTATGGCGGCGTCCTCGCCGACCGCTATCAGCGGACCACCGTGCTGTTCGTCTCCGCGCTGGCCAGTGCGGCGCTCATGACTGGGATGGCGGTCGTCGTCGCCGGTGACGCCCCGGTCGCCCTCGTGCTGGTCATCTCGGCCCTCTCGGCCGTCGCGCTGGCGCCGTACCAGCCCGCGGCCGGCGCGCTAACGCCCGAGATCGTCGGTGAGCAGGACCTGTCCGCCGCGAACTCCATCTTCTCGGCCCTGGATAATCTGGTGGTCATCGTCGGGCCGGGCATCGGCGGCCTGTTGCTGCTCACCGGCCGACCGGTCATCGGTGTCGCCATCAACGCGGCCAGCTTCGCCGCCGCCGCCGTCCTCGTAACAAGGCTGCGCGTCCGTTCTCGCGGCGGCGGGAGCGCCGACGACAGCACGGCGCAGCAGTTGGTCACAGGGCTCAGATCGCTAGCCGGGCAGCCCGTCGCGGTGGCACTGATCTTGTTCTGCGCGCTGGATTCCGCCGTCTACGGCGCGGCCACCGTCCTGTACGTCCCGTTGTCGGTCCGGCTGGGCACAGGTCCCGACGGTTACGGCTACCTGCTGGCCTGCTCGGCGCTCGGCGGGCTGCTCGGCGCCGGCCTGGCGAACCGGCTGAGCGGCGCGTCCCGGCTGGCTCCCGTCATCATGGGCAGCATCTGCCTGCAGGCGCTGCCGTTCCTGGCGACGGTCCCGGTGCACGCGCCCGCGCTGGCCGGCGCCCTGCAGGTGGTCTCCGGTGTCGGCATGATCATCGTGGACGTGCTCGCACTCACCAGCCTGCAGCGCGATCTGCCCGGCGACGTGCTGGGCCGGGTGTTTGGCATTTTCGGCACCGTGGTGTTGGCCGGCGTCTTGCTAGCCAGCCTGGCCACCGGTGTCCTGCTGGCGCACGCCGACGTCAGCGTCGCGCTCGTCGCTGTGGGAGTCGGGATCCCCGTCCTCGGCCTGGCCGGCCTACCGATGCTGCTGCGGGCCGATCGCACGTCGGCCGCGGCCGCCGAACACCTGCGGCCTCGGGTCGAGCTGCTCTCCAAACTGGATCTGCTGGCCGGCGCGGACCGCCGCACCCTCGAGCGGCTGGCGGCGGCGGCGCAGGAGGTCGCTATGCCCGCCAGCCAGGTCGTGATCCGCGAGGGCGACGAGGCGGACGCACTGTGGATCCTCGCCGCTGGCGAGCTGTCGGTACAGGCCAGCGGCGACGGCCCC
>Ga0318573_10000920_pt1 | contig 9969 bp, 8 predicted proteins | sample GRESIP089b5f21_FD_202515 | JGI IMG/M metagenome (GOLD analysis project Ga0318573, IMG submission 202515) | Tropical soil microbial communities from Luquillo Experimental Forest, Puerto Rico - GRE.SIPMG.089b5f21 | ecosystem: Environmental > Terrestrial > Soil > Tropical forest > Bulk soil | place... | reverse complement strand
CGCCACCAGCTTTTGGTCTTTCACACTGTCAGCCTCGGCGATCCAGCCGTCGCCGTACTGCCCGGCGAGGTGTGCGCTTTTCGGGCCGCCCGCCGCCACGAAGATCGGCGGCGGTGACGATGGCAGATCGTAGAGCTTGAGCTGGTTCGTCTGGAAATAGCGGCCCTGGAACGAGATTCGTTGGCCACTCCACAGTTGGCGGATGAGCTGGATGGCTTCGACCAAGCGGTCGTGGCGCTCTTGATAGGGCCCGAATTGTGTGGTGGCGGCCTGTTCGTTGAGCCGCTCGCCGGTTCCCAGGCCGAGAAAGACCCGCCCGGGGTAGAGGATCGCCAGTGAGGCGAACGCGTGGGCGACCGTGGCCGGGTGATAGCGGTAGATCGGGCAGGTCACGCCCGTGCCGAAGGGCACATGTTTGGTTCGCTGGCCGACCAACGCCAGGGTGATCCACGGGAACATCGAATGCCCCTCGTTGTCCTGCCACGGCTGGATATGGTCGCTGGCCCACAGGTAGCGGAATCCGGCCTGCTCGGCGGCCTGGGCTTGATCGACCAGCTGGGCCGTCGGGAATTGTTCGTGGGACAGCACGAAGCCCACGCCTGGGCCCAACGGCGGTGGCGGACCAGCGGGGCTGGACGGTGACTTCGCGGGTTTCGGGCCGCAAGCGGCTGCCAGCCCGGCCGCACCGGCCGTGCTCAAGCCCGCCGCCAGCCGTCCAAAGGAGCGCCTTGACATACCTCTCATGGGGCAGGTGTACCTCAACTCCGGCGACCCAGACGGAAAAACACCACGATCGAGTGCGGCGATATGCAGCAGCAGTTCGCCACGCTGCTGCCCTGCGGCTCCGCATTGGGTCCGGACGTGGCAGTCTCGGCTGCTGCCGCGCGAGAAGGCATTTGGGCCCGCGTCACAACTTTGGAAGTGAGACATGCTGTGCGTTCGGTTTTTGTCTGGATCACGGGCGCGGTGCCGTCGTGAGCGTCTTGTCGCTAACGACGCGCACGCCGTCGCCTCAGGCGACCGGGAGGTCAGCTCGATAGGGGTGGGGGGATACCCCTCCTGACCGTTCCGCCGGACCGAGCTTGCGCGGTCGGGCTTCCCCCTAGCAACAACAGTGGCAATAAGTTCCGCTCTACCGAGTGGTTAGCGGTGCGGGTGTTATTTGTGCCCCGCGCCGCGCCGCTCGCCCACCCAATCGAGGACGCCTAATAGTTCACGAAGTTTTTCGGTTAGGTCTCGGTGAAATCGGTCAGTTGCCCTGGCGTTCGGCTGCCGCTCGCTCGTCGAGCAACTGGTCGATGCGCCGGGCGTTCGGCGTGCGGCCTTCTTCCTCGCGGTTCATCGCCCGAGCCGCCCCGGCTTCCGCCGAGGCCACTCCTGATTGGTGACTTTCAAAGGCCCCATTCAGTCAGCGTCATCGGCAGCTTCGATCGACCAATTAATACGCAATTGTGAAGGCCTGCAAGCGCCTCGGCGGGCTGGGGTGAACTCCTGGTTGCTGACGACGATGCTTGCTTTGCAGTGGTAATGCGCTGCACCCGAAAAGACCTGCTGGACGGCGGGAATGCCTACCGGTTTCCCAGAACGCTTGCATTGAACGGCGAACCACTGGCCGCCTTTCTTGGCGACGAGGTCGACCCCGAAGTCGAGACCCAAGCCGAACTTAGAGTGCCTCTATTAGGTAAGGCTGACCTGAGTTAGGCTGCCCTAGTTGATTCCCATCTCATAGGAGCGAGGGTCATGTCTTCCGCCCAGATCGCCATCCTTGGCGCGATCGCCGGATTCACCATCTATCTCGGGCTGCCCATCGGCCGCCTGCGCGCGCCCCTGCCGCAGCTCAAGACGGCGCTCAACGCAGTGGCCACCGGCATCCTGGTGTTTTTGCTCTGGGACGTGCTCACCCACGCCTGGGCGCCGATCGACAAGGCACTTGGACACCACCAAATCAGTGAGGCGCTCGGCAACGGCCTGGTCCTCGCGGCCACCTTCGGTGCCGGACTGCTCGGATTGGTGTGGGTAGACCGGCGGCGCGGCCGCCGCGGCCCGACACCGGCCAGGCCCGGCGCGGCCGCCGTCGGTGAGCTCGCCGCCCCACCATGGGCCAACACCGCGGATCGGCTGGCGGTGATGATCGCCGTCGGCATCGGGCTGCACAACTTCGCCGAAGGCCTGGCGATCGGCAATTCCGCAGCCGCCGGCGACCTCTCCCTGGCGGTCATGCTGGTCATCGGATTCGGGCTGCACAACGCCACCGAAGGATTCGGCATCGTCGCACCACTGACCGGCCAACGCCCCTCCTGGGGCTTCCTCGCGCTGCTCGGGCTAATCGGCGGCGGCCCCACCTTCCTGGGCACCCTGGTCGGCCAACGATTCGTCAACGACACCGTCTCGATCGGGTTCCTGGGCCTGGCCGGCGGCTCCATCCTCTACGTCGTCATCGAACTGCTCGCCGTGGCCCGAGCAGCCAACCTCAAAACCATCACCAGTTGGGGCATCTTCGCCGGGCTGATGCTGGGCTTCGCAACCGATGCGATCATCACCGTGGCCGGCGCCTAGCGACACCGCAGGAAACCCCGTGAAACACTTCGCATACCCATACTCGCCGCCACCGGATTGGCCACCGCGGCGGCTGCGGGCCTGGCCGCACCGGGAGCGTATGGTTGCGCGCCGCTGGCAGCACAGCCCGCACGCAGCCCGCAGGAGTCTCACCGACCCCCGTCCGACGTCGTCGGGTCTCGTCGGTCAATCGGGTTGTGCTCGTTCAGATTTACACCAATCCCCGGCGATCCCCGTCAAACCCCGCGAAATCCCATTTCCCCAGGTCAAGCCGCCTTCTAATCCCTAGGTCGCACGTTCGAGTCGTGCCGGGGGCACTCTTCACAGGGGTTTCGGCCCTGCAGAAAATGCCGGGTCATCGATTATTCAGCGTCTATGTCCGCCACGGCGATCCGGCAGGTCAGGGACTTGGGCGGTACGCCTCGATCGCGATATGCCAGCATTGGGACGTGAGCGCACGCCAATTCGCTCGGTTGCTGGGTGCCGCGGTGGCGACAACCTGGGCGACGCTGCTGTGCGCACCGATTGTCCCAGCGTCCGCTGCTCCCTGCCCCGACGTCGAGGTGACGTTCGCCCGCGGCACCAACGAGCCACCTGGTGTTGGTGGGGTCGGACAGGCATTTATCGACTCGCTGCGCTCGCAGATTGGGGGTCGGTCGCTCGGGGTGTACCCCGTCAACTACCCCGCCACCGAAGATTGGCCCCCGTCTGCATCCGCCGGCGCCAGCGATGCGAGCGCTCACGTTCAGTCCATGGCCGCGAGCTGTCCCAACACCAGGCTGGTGCTGGGTGGATATTCCCAGGGAGCGATGGTGATAGATCTGATCACCATCGCCCGAGCATCGGTCGCGGGCTTCAACGCCGCGACGCTGTCGGCGGACGTCGCTGATCACGTCGCTGCGGTCGCCGTCTTCGGTAATCCGACGGACAGGTATCTCGGGGGGCCAATAAGCGCGATCAGCCCCTGGTATGGGTCCAAAGCCATTGACTTGTGTGCGCCCGGCGATCCGATTTGCTCTCCGGGCGGCTTGGCGCTGCCGACGCATGACGAGATGTTCTCCGCAGCGCACCTATCGTATGAGCAGTCTGGGATGCCCAGTCAGGCCGCGACTTTCGTGGCGGGCCATCTCTAACACGGTTTCACCAGATCCTAGAATCGCGTGACCCACCAACGCCAGCCGTCATTGGTAGAAGGTCGGCTGAACTCGCAATGAATCTCTCGGCAATATCGGTTGGCGCCGTCTAGCACCCGCGGCCGCACAATGGTTCGATCGAAATCGTAAGAAATACAACAGCTTCAGGAGAAGTATCCATGTCAACTCTGCCTGTCCAGCGTCAGCCCCGCACCCTGATGCCCGATTTCGCCGAGCTTCTGGGTGGCACTCCCCTGCTCGCCGGCCTGCGTCCGCTCTTCGACCGCAGCCTCCTTCGCGTCGAGGATGAGATGGACGACGGCCGCTACGAGGTACGCGCCGAGATTCCCGGCGTCGACCCCGCGAAGGACATCGATATCACCGTGCACGACGGGATGCTCACCATCAAGGCCGTACGCAGCCAGGCCGTCGAATCCCACGGTCGGTCCGAATTCAGCTATGGAGCTTTCGCGCGGTCCGTTCCGCTGCCGGCCGGAGCCGATGTCGAGGACGTCCATGCCACCTATGAAAAAGGCATCCTCGTCGTCTCGGTGCCGGTGCCCAACGGTGCGCCGCAGGCGAAGCGCATCGAGGTCGAAACCCGAGACTGATGCCCCGGCCGTAGTAACTAGCCGCTGAACGCGTTGGGGCGCTTGCCGTCGACGCTCGCGTAGAGGTACCAAGTACCCTTACCTGAGTCTCGCCCGGAGGTGCCGATGGCCCAATCCGACCTGGTTCTGTTCAGCGTCGACGAGCACGTCGCGCTCATCACCGTCAACGATCCCGATCGGCGCAATGCCCTCACCGGCGACATGTCAGCGCGCCTGCGCGCCGCCGTGGAGCGCGCCGAGGGCGACCCCGATGTGCACGCCGTCGTGGTCACGGGCGCCGGCAAGGCGTTCTGCGCCGGCGCCGACCTGAGCGCCTTGGGCGCCGCTGGTGGCGGAGAGGCCGAATCTGGACTGCAGCAGCTCTATGACGGCTTCATGGCCGTCGGCAACTGCCGGTTGCCCACGATCGCCGCGGTCAACGGCGCGGCCGTCGGCGCGGGGCTGAACCTGGCGTTGGCCGCCGACGTGCGCATCGCCGGGCCTGGCGCGTTGTTCGATGCCCGGTTTCAGAAGTTGGGATTGCATCCCGGCGGGGGTGCGACCTGGATGCTGCAACGCGCTGTGGGTCCGCAGGTGGCGCGTGCGGCCCTGTTGTTCGGCATGCGCTTCGACGCCGAATCGGCGGTGCGGCACGGATTGGCGCTCAGCGTTGCCGACGACCCCGTCGCTGCGGCGCTGGAGCTGGCCGCGGGCCCCGCGGCCGCCCCCCGGGAGGTGGTGCTGGCGACCAAGGCCACGATGCGAGCCACGGCCAGCCCGGGCTCGTTGGACATCGAGCAACACGAACTTGCCATGCGGACCGAGCTCGGGCCGCAGGTGCACTCGATCCAATCGCCCCAATTCGCAAGCAGATTGGCCGCGGCGAAACGCAGGTAACAAACCGCGACACATACGCCAGGTACACGACACGCCGGGCGGCGTCGCCCTGGTGCAAGTTTCGGGGAGCCAGACGTGCTATAGGTCCAGCAGCGCCGTCTCGGGTGACTCGATCAAATCCCTCAGCTCGCAGACGAACCGCGCCGCCTGGGCGCCGTCGGCGACACGGTGGTCGAACACACAGGTCAGTGTCATTGTCGACCGCACGGCAACCTCATCGCCGACGACGGCCGGGCGCGGTTTGATCGCGCCCATGCCGAGGATGGCAGCTTCGGGGTAATTGATCACCGGCACGCCGTCGTCGGCGCCGAGCGCCCCGAAGTTCGACACGGTGAACGTCGAGCCTTGCAACTGCGCGGGCGTCAGGGTGCCTTCGCGTGCGCCGGCTATCAATTCGGCTGTCCGGCAGGCCAGTTCCCGCGTGGTCTTGTCCTCGGCGTTGGTGATCACCGGGACCAGCAGGCCGCGTTTGGTGGCCACACCGAACCCCAGGTGGATCCCACGATGGACGTGTACCTGGGGACCTTCGGGCGATTCGACCCAGGTGGAGTTGAGAATCTCGTTGTGAATCAAGGAAATAACCAAAAGCCGCAGCGTCAGCACAAACGGCGTAATCTCCTGATGCGCGGAACGAAGCCGGTCGCGGAGCCGCAGCAGCGCGGTGCAATCAGCTTCGACGCTGACCTTCGCGGCCGGAATCTCCCTGTGCGACAACGACATCTTGTCCGCCATCCGCGCCTGCACGCCGCGGACCGGTCGAATGTCGGCCGCACCTCCGGACCCCTCAGCCGCCGCCAGCACGTCCGCTCGGGTGATCAGCCCACGCGCCGGTATCGAGGAGAGGTCAACCGAGAGCTCTTTTGCCAACTTGCGCACGGGAGGGGCGGCAAGCGGCCGACCGCGACGCCGGCTGGCGTCGATACCCGCGTCCGCGCCATAACCGACCAGCGTGGGCGCCGGAATCTCACCGTTAGACGCGGGCACCTCCCCGTTCGCCGGCGCGGCGTCGATGCGGACCAGCACCGCGCCCACCTTGAGCACATCGCCCTCGGCACCGCGGGTTTCGACGACCCGGCCGGCGTACGGGCTCGGGATTTCCACCTCGGCCTTGGCGGTCTCCACCGAGCACAATGTCTGATTGAGCTCGACGTCGTCGCCGACCGCGACGTTCCAGCACGTCACCGTCACCTCTTCGAGTCCCTCTCCAAGGTCGGGGACGCGGAACGACTTTACGCGCTCTCCAGGCGCATCAGCGCTCACGGCAGCTCCAGCGCTCGCTCGACGCAGTCCAGCAGCCGGTCGGGACCCGGCAACCACAGCCTCTCCAGCCGGGCCGGCGGGTAAGGGGTGTCAAAACCGCAGGCCCGCAACACCGGTGCCTCCAGTTCGTAAAACATCTCCTCCTGGATGCGGGCGGCCAGACCGGCTCCATACCCCAGGCTGCGGGGCCCCTCGTGCAACACCACGCAGCGACCGGTCCGGTGGATCGACGCGGCGATGGTATCGAAGTCCAATGGCACCAGCGACCGTAGGTCGATGACGTCCAGGCTCCAACCGCGCTGGCGCTGAGCCTCTTCCGCGGTTGCCACCGCGGTACTCACCAGGCTGCCGTAGGTTACGACGGTTACGTCCGTGCCGGGTCGGCGCACCATTGCCTGGCCGATGGGTGGTTCGGGCCGGCTGGCGTCGACCAGGCCGCGACCCTGGTAGCGCCGCTTCGGCTCCAGGTACATCACCGGATCGGGGCACACGATCGCGTGGCGAAGCAGCCAATACGCGTCGGCCGGGTTGGATGGCACCACCACCTTCAAGCCGGCGGTATGCGCCCAGTAGGACTCGGTGGACTCCGAATGATGTTCGGCCGCACCGATTCCACCGAACGACGGGATCCGGACCGTGACCGGCATGTTGATCTCGCCGTGGGTGCGGGTGCGGTACTTCGCAAGATGGCTGACCACCTGATCGAAGGCCGGGTAGGAGAATCCGTCGAACTGGATCTCGGGCACCGGCACGAACCCACGCAGTGCCAAGCCCACCGCGATCCCGATGATGGCGGATTCCGCCAGTGGCGTGTCGAAACAGCGCTCCTCACCGAAGGTTTCGGCCAGCCCCTCGGTCACCCGAAACACCCCGCCCTCGACCGAGACGTCCTCGCCGAACACCAGAACCCGATCGTCGGCGGCCATCGCATCGTGCAAGGCGCGGTTGAGCGCCTGCACCATGGTCAACGGTTGCGCGCCGAGTGCGACATCTCCTTTTGAGGCTGCCTTCGTGAGCGTTTCGTCGGGACCGGCCGGAGGATCGGCGAGCTGGGTCATTCACGCCTCCTCAGTCGTTCCGGGCCAATTCGGCGCGCAGCTGTTGGCGCTGCGCCTGCAATCCGGGCGTGATTTCGGCGTACACCGTCGTGAACACCTCGTCGATGTCGAAATCGGGCGCACCGAACACCGCGTCGCGCAGCTCGGCCCGCATTCGCTTGGCCCGGGCGGAAACCCGCTCCTCAAAACGGTCCGACCACAGTCCTTGGCCCCGCAAGTAAGCGCGATACCGGGGAATCGGGTCCAACGCGGCCCAGTGGTCCACTTCGTCCTGCGTCCGGTAGCGAGTCGGATCGTCGGCGGTGGTGTGCGGCCCGAGCCGGTAGGTGACCGCCTCGATCAACGTCGGGCCGCCACCGGCACGGGCCCGGGCGGCGGCCTCGGCCATCACCGCGTAGCAGGCCAGCACGTCGTTGCCGTCCACCCGGATCCCGGGCATCCCGTAGCCAATCGCCTTATGCGCAATGGAAGGTGCGGCCGTCTGTTTGGATACCGGCACCGAGATCGCCCACTGGTTGTTCTGCACGTAGAACACGCACGGCGCGACGAACACCGCCGCGAAATTCAGGGCCTCGTGAACGTCGCCCGCGCTGGTGGCACCGTCACCGAGGAATGTCACCGTCACCGAATCTTCGCCAAGGCGTTGCGCAGCCATCGCCGCACCGACGGCATGCAGCGTCTGGGTCCCGATCGGAATCGACATCGGGGCGCAGCATTTCCTGGTGAACTCCAGACCACCGTGCCAGGTTCCGCGCCAGGCGAACCCGACGTGTGCGGGCGGGATGCCACGCACCAGGTAAGCGCCGAGCTCGCGATATTGGGGAAACAGCCAGTCGGTCTTGCGCAGGCAGGCCGCGGCGCCGACCTGGGCGGCTTCCTGTCCGCGGCAGGACGCGTACAGCGCCAACTCGCCTTGGCGCTTCAGGTTGACGAACTCGGTGTCCAGCTCCCGGGTGACCGCCATCGTCTCGTAGAGCCAGCACAGTGTCTCCGCGGGAAGGTCACGGGTATAGCGGCGTTCGGGCGACGGCGTGCCGTCCGCGGCGACGAGTTGCACGGGCTCGAGGTCGACAGTCATCGGCACCTGAGGAATCTCCGCCATACCGCCTCCTAGCCCAGAGCCGCGTGGCAGGACGGGGCACAGCAAATCCTCAGCCGGGACCTACCGCGAGGAGAGGTCAATCGCCCACTGCAGGAAGGGCTCCGCTCGCCGCGACACTGGCGTATGTCTCATTATGCGCTCAAATCCGAAGTCACCGCGTTCATCGCAGGTGAGGCGGAAGCGTGTCGCGCCAATGGGAGTGTCGAGGTCCGGCAACGTCGGCAGCGCCGCGGCCTATCAGAAACGGGGTCCGCCAGCAACGGTCACCCCGGCGCGGGCTCCCCCGCACGCCGCAGCATCATTTCCGCGTGCTTGAGCACCGGCGAGTCGACCATCTGTCCTTCGAACGCGAACACCCCGCGCTCGGTCCGCGCGGCGGCCAACACCCTTCGCGCCCAGTCCAGCTTCTCCTCGCTGGGGCGATAGGCCGCACGCACCACCGGGATCTGGCTCGGGTGGATGCAGACGGTCCCGTCGAATCCCACCGCGACGGCGTCGTCGGCCTCCGCGCGCAAGCCCTCGATGTCGCGGATGTCCAAATGTACGGCGTCCAGCGCGATCCGGCCGAACGCGGACGCGGCGAGCAGAGTCGCCGACCGAACGTGGCGGGCGACGTCCCGATAGGTGCCGTCGGCCTGCCGGCTGGAGCTGCCGCCGAGGGTGGCGATCAGGTCCTCGGCACCCCACATCATCGCCACGGTGCCCTCGGCGGCGGCGATTTCGGTGGCGAACACCGTGCCGCGTGGTGTCTCCACCAGCGCGATGACCTCGCGCGGCGCGAGCGCGGCCACCTGGTCGGCCGATTCCGCCTTGGAGAGCATCACGGCCGTGTAGGCGGTCTCGGCCAGGGCGTCCAGGTCGCGGGCCTGCTGCTCGGTGTCGGCCGGGTTGATCCGCACCACGGTGCGCTCGGGGTCCAGCGGGGTCTCCCGCAGCGCCTTGCGGGCAGCCGGCTTGTCCGCTTCGGCGACGCCGTCCTCGAGATCGAGGATCACGACGTCGGCGGCATCTGCGGCCTTCGCGAAACGCTCGGGGCGGTCGGCCGGGCAGAACAGCCACCCGGGACCGGCGGCACGCAAATTCATCGAGCCTCCCCTGCGTCTGCTTCAAGCCGTTTCTGGACCAGCGTGGTGCGCACGGCCCGTGCCACGACGTCGCCGTGCTGGTTGCGCCCGGTGTGCTCGAGCGTCACGATGCCTTCGCGCGGTCGGCTCTTCGACTCCCGTTTGCCGGTGCAAACGGTCTCCGCGTACAGGGTGTCGCCGTGGAAGACCGGCTTGGGGAACGACACCTCGGAAAAGCCGAGGTTGGCCACGATGGTGCCCAGCGTCAGCTGCGCGACCGACAGACCCACCAGTGTCGAAAGGGTGAAC
>Ga0318573_10000905_pt1 | contig 10031 bp, 8 predicted proteins | sample GRESIP089b5f21_FD_202515 | JGI IMG/M metagenome (GOLD analysis project Ga0318573, IMG submission 202515) | Tropical soil microbial communities from Luquillo Experimental Forest, Puerto Rico - GRE.SIPMG.089b5f21 | ecosystem: Environmental > Terrestrial > Soil > Tropical forest > Bulk soil... | reverse complement strand
CCACTCAGCAGGAAAATGACAAACGGGCCCACGGGCCCAGCTCATCGATCACAAGACGGTAACGAACCGGCCAATGTTCAGCAACTCCAGGGCCACTGTGTTAGCAGAATCACCGGTCGGTAAAGCCTAGTCGGACGCCAGTCCATAGACCCGGCACGCATTGCTGGTGGTAATTCGCGCCAACTCTTCGGGACGACGATCTACCAGTTCAGCGATCGCCCGCACAGTATAAGGAAGGCAATACGGCTCGTTCGCTGAGCCCCGGTAGGGATGCGGCGTCAAAAAGGGCGCATCGGTCTCCACCAGAAGCTGCTCAAACGGGATCAGCGGGACGGCTTCGCGCAGGGCCCTCGCGTTACGGAAGCTGACGGTCCCGGCCAGGCTGAGCAACCACCCGGCGTCGACGCAGCGGCGGGCCATCGCAGTGTCCGACGAAAAGCAGTGGAAGATCACCGCGTCGGGGGCGCCCTCGGCCGCCAGCACGTCGAGCACCTCCGCATCGGCCTCGCGGTTGTGGATCATCAGCGGCTTCCGGCAGCGCTTGGCCAGATCGATATGCCAGGCGAAGGCTTCCCGCTGGGCGTCCGGCTGCGCGCAGCCCTTTAAACGCCCGGGCCAGTACAGATCCATTCCGGTCTCACCGACGGCCACCACTCTGGGGTGGGCCGCCAGTCGCTCGATCTCGGCGCGGGCACCGTCGTTCAGCGCGTCGGCGCGGGTGGGGTGCAAGCCGACCGCGGCATAGACCCGCGGATCCCAGTCGGCCGCTTGCGTGACCCAGCGCGCCGAATCCAGATCGTCGGCGATGGTGACCACCGTGCCCACTCCGACCGCCGCGGCACGCTCAACGATGGCGACCACCCCTTCGGCGTCTCGTGCCCCACACGCGTCGAGGTGGGTATGGGCGTCGATCAGGGGCGCCAACGGCTCGGGCGCGGGCGGCGCTTCTCGTTTACCGGGGCGGTTGGAGGTCACGGCCACACAATAGGGTGAGTCTCGATGAGGCCCTACTACGTCACCACCGCGATCACGTACCCCAACGCCGCTCCGCACCTCGGGCACGCGTATGAGTACATCGCCACCGACGCCATCGCGCGGTTCAAGCGGCTCGACGGTTTCGACGTCCGGTTCCTGACCGGAACCGACGAGCACGGCCTGAAGGTCGCACAGGCCGCCGCGGCCGAGGGGCTGCCCACCGCCGAACTGGCTCGCCGAAACTCCGACGTGTTCCAGCGCCTGCAGGAGAGGCTGAACATCTCCTTCGACCGGTTCATCCGCACCACGGACGCCGACCACCATGAGGCGTCCAAGGAGATCTGGCGGCGGATGTCGGCGGCCGGCGACATCTACCTGGACGCCTACTCGGGCTGGTACTCGGTGCGCGACGAGCGATTCTTCGTCGAATCGGAGACCGCGGAGGTGGACGGCACCCGGATCGCCGTCGAAACGGGAACCCCGGTGACCTGGACCGAGGAACAGACCTATTTCTTCCGGCTATCGGCGTATGCCGACAAGCTGCTGGCCCACTACGAGGCGAACCCGGACTTCATCGCGCCCGAGGTGCGGCGCAACGAAGTGGTCAGCTTCGTCTCCGGCGGCCTGCGCGATCTCTCGATCTCGCGGACCTCGTTCGATTGGGGGGTGAAGGTACCCGACCACCCCGATCACGTCATGTATGTCTGGGTCGACGCGCTGACCAACTACCTGACCGGTGTGGGCTATCCCGATACCGATTCGGAGTTGTTCCGCCGGTACTGGCCCGCCGATCTGCACATGATCGGCAAGGACATCATCAGGTTCCATGCCGTCTACTGGCCGGCATTTCTGATGTCGGCGGGAATCGAGCTGCCGCGAAGGGTTTTCGCGCACGGGTTTCTGCTCAACCGCGGCGAGAAGATGAGCAAGTCGGTGGGCAACATCGTCGCCCCGGATGCCCTGGTCGACACCTTCGGCGTGGACCAGGTGCGCTACTTCCTGTTGCGCGAGGTGCCTTTCGGCCAGGACGGCAGCTACAGCGAAGAGGCGATCATCACCCGGATCAACACGGACCTGGCCAACGAGCTCGGCAACCTGGCCCAACGATCGTTGTCGATGGTGGCCAAGAACCTGGGCGGGGTGGTGCCCGACCCCGGCGAGCTGACCGCTGCCGACAGGGAGTTACTGGCGACGGCCGACGGCCTGATGGGGCGGGTGCGCGCCAACTTTGAGGCGCAGGCAATGCATTTGGCGCTTGAGGCGATCTGGCTGATGCTCGGGGATGCGAACAAGTACTTTTCCGCGCAGCAGCCGTGGGTGTTGCGCAAGAGCGAGTCCGAGGCGGACCAGGCGAGATTTCGTGCCGTTCTCTACACCACCTGCGAAGTGGTCCGCATCGCTGCGCTTCTGGTTCAGCCCGCCATGCCCGAGTCGGGCGCCAAGCTGCTGGACTTGCTCGGGCAGCCCGAAGACGCACGCACGTTTACCGCCGTCGGCGCACGTCTCTCCCCCGGCACGCTGCTGCCGCCACCGACCGGTGTGTTCCCGCGGTACCAGCCGCCGCCCGCCTCCGAAGTCGGATAAGCGGCAGTCGAGATGCGCCGCGGGTCTACTCCCGGCGATCTTGACCGCCCTCGGACAAAGCGTCCGAATTGCCGCAGTCATAGGCAATAATCGGCCTGTGGAGCGACGACGTAACCGGCAAAGCCAATCGCCGATGGCCACCTTGGAGCAATTGCCCGCCTTGGTCGTCTTGGAGAGGGTTCCGGTTCCCGTGCTCGCCATCGGGCAGGACGGCAGCATCCTGTTCACCAACACCGCGTTTGCCATGATGGTGGGGTTCGAGCCCGAGGAAGTCTTGTCGCTGCGGTTCCACGAGATCTTCCACCGGGTCCCGGAGTCGGAGTCCCTGCTATCGGTCGTTCATGCGCTGGCGGACATGGTGGTCGAATTGGCCCACAAGGACGGTTCGGTCGTGCGAGCTTTCATGAGCAAGTCGGCAGCCATGCGCGCGGATGATCAAATTGCCCTCGCGGTGTTCCAGGATCTGACGAAGCAGTTGTGGGAAGACGAGCGCTAGGCGGCGCCTCCAACTGAAACCGCCGAGCATGAGTCCGTTGCAATTGGATGCTTGCGGTATGGCCTCTCGGCAGACCCTAGACGACCTTTGGTACTGCGATGGCGTCACCGGGAGAAGGCGCAACGTGCCGGGCGTGGCGGAGTGCCTCGCGCGCAAGAAACTCGCGGAAGTAGGGCAGCGACTCGTCCGTCACAATGCCGCGCAGCAGAAGTTCCCAGAACTGATTCGTGCTGTCGGCGGGATTCCCGTTGATGCCTCTGACCTTGCCCTCTTTACGGTGCCCCTCCGGGCCCTTCGCCGATATTGCGTTGCGCAGCAATTGCGTTCCGAACATGGCGCCGATGATCGACTCACTGACGACTACCGGGTCGAGGTCTTTTTGCACATCTCCTTCAGCGCTTGCGCGCCGGGCCTGAGCCGCCATCTCCTCAACCAGGTTCGCGCAGAAGTCCGCAGCCGCCTGGTTGAATCCGCTTAAACCAGCGGTCAATTGCGCGGCGGTGCGGGCCATCTTGTCCGCACCGAGCACATTCGCGATCGTGAACGTGCCATGGATCATGTTCTCCAGCGCCGGCGATGCCGACCCGCAAACGTTGCGGAAGGCGACAAGTATTGCGTCGGAACCTTCCTCGATGATCGCCGACGCCAGCGATTCCTTCGAGTCGAAGTGGTGGTACAGGGCCCCCTTCGTCATTCCGGTCCGCTCGATGATCGTGTTCCACCCGGCTGCCGCGTAACCGACCTCGCCAAACACATCGATCGCCGCGTTGAGAATTTTTCGGCGGGTGGCTTCAGATCGAACCTGGCGCGCCATCGCGTCTGCACCTCCGGAGTTCCGTCGACGTGCTTGGACCCCGGATCTCGGCGCCTTCAAATCGAACGGCCAGAGGACCAAGCCTAACAGCCGCCGCTACCCGGTCCGGGTCGTGCGACCGGTAGGTCGCGCTAGTCGGAATCCGCATCGTACGAGCCGGCGGTGACGGCGAGCGCCGCGCGCCGCCGCAAAAATTGGCGGAAGTATTCTGTTCGGTCGGCTTCCAAGATGCCATTCAGCAGCAGAATCCAGCACTTCTCTAGTTCGTGCAGGAACCGCTCCGGTTCTTCCAAATTGCTGGTTTGTCGCAGCCCCATATGCAGGGACACCATCAGACGTCCCACATCCTGCGGATCGCACTGCGGGTCGATATCGCCCTCGGCGATGGCTTGCTCGACAACGACCGCCAGGGCCTTGCCCCACTCGTCTAGCAGCCTCTTCTGCAGACCTTCCGACCGTCCGACCGACTCGAGCAGGTTCAACCCCGCCCTGACCCCATCCGTCTCGATGTCCCCAACGGCGATCAGATACGACAAGTCGATGAGAGTCTCCAACCCCGAGAGTCCCCGAGTGAGCAATTCTTCCACCGCGAGGTTGGCCGCAGCGGCCTGCCTTTCGATGATCGCAACGGCCAAAGCGTGCTTCGAATGGAAGTGGAAATACATTGCGCCCTTGGTCAGCTCCGCTTCGGAGAGGATGTCGTCGAGGCCGACATCGTGATAGGCCCGTCGAGCGAACTGATGTGAGGCGGCCCGCAAAATCTGTCGCCGCGTCGCTTCTGCGCGTCCGTCGGTCGAGTGCGCCGTCATCGGAACCGAGAGTCCGGCTGTGGGGTGCGGGGCGATCGCGGCCCGAAGCGAGCAACGCGCGTCATCTTTCCGAGGCCGGCGCCGTGGGCCGGATCAATCGCCTTCGCGTTCACGATGCTTTCCTCGGGCAGGGCACAAACCTCGGATCGTCAGTGCATTGGGGGCCGCTTCTGAGGTTAGCAGCAAGTCGTCGACCTTAGGCGTTTGAACACCGCGAGTCGAGATGACGGGGTCGAAGAATACCCACAGTACGTAGTGCGGGTGATATCGCGATTCCTGGGCTTCCGGCGGGCGTGGGCGGTCTGGCGCGTCCGCCTGGATGCGACAGGTCATTGACCGCTTGCTGACGTCGTCGAGCCGCGTGGTAGATCAAGCGTGGCAATCGGATACAGACCCGCGCCGTCGCGGCCGTCGCGGGCCAGCGCCATGGGCGCATAGTTCACCACGTGCGACGTGCCCGGCTTGTGCTGCTGCCAGTCCACGGACGCGCGCAGCGTGTAGTGCCCCGGCGCCAAGCCGGTCAGGTCGATGTGAACCGACTCGGTCGACGACGCGGGGACCGCCTCTTCGCGTGACTGGCTGGAGTCGTCGTGAACCAGCGTCCTGAGGTTCACCGTCGCCGGCAGGCTCCGAACCACCGCTCCCGAGAAATCCACCAGCTTGTATCCGGGTGCCCATTGCTCGGTGGCCGCCGCCGAGCCGTAGTTGGTCCACGCGACGGATATGGTCGCCACTTGTCCCTGTCGTGATTGCGATCCCGGCCGCGCCTCGACCGAATACCGGTAACCGGCGGAGGTGTTGGCCTGGGCCCACAGCGGATACAAGTTGGAATCCATCGTCGAGGTCGAGTCGCGATCCGGGAAGTTGATGCTCGACGTCATCGACACGTGATACCTGACGACGTCGTGCAGGCCCTTTTCGTAGTAGGACCGCGGATCGCTTCCCTTGGGCAACTGGCACCATTCGGTTATCACCGGCGCCGAGACCAGCCGCTGCTTGATCGCGTTGACGACCGGATCGTTGACCTTCACGTAATGGGAGTCGTTGGAGTCGGCCCATGCCGGCAACGGCGCCTGCACACCGAGGCAATCCGAGCGGATGCCCACGGGCGCGGACAGTTTCTTGGTCACTTCGTCGGCGAGCAGCTCGCGGACGATCTCGGGATTTTGCGGGATGACCACCAATTGTGTATGGGGGAAGGCGTTTACGTTCGCAGCGACCAGCTGACGGATGGACGCGGCGGTGATGCTCTGATCGTGGAACTGGCTGTAATAACCCAGAGTCCCGGCGCTGTTGTCGGGCGTCGCACCCGGCGCGCTCAACACGTCAGGCAAATACGCGATGCGATTCTCGCTGAAATCCCCGTATCCGGAGAATTCGAAAACGCTGAGCCGCTCGTCGCCATCGTAGCGGCCGCCCAGCGCGGCAAGCAGCTGCCGGAATGCATCGAGGTAATTGGGCTCGTTCCAGTTCGGCACCACCTGCGTAACCCCGGGTGTGGGGCTGTTCGGCGGCGCGGGGTAGTTGGTGGCGACCGAGCGCATCCAGTCGGGAATCGCGATATTCGTTTTGTCCGAATAGGAGTCGTTGCAACAGGACTTGTAGGCGTACACGCGAAGGCTCAGCCGCATGTTGCGGTTGGCCAGCTTCGTCAGAGCGTCATCGATCACGCTGAAGTCGAACTTGCGATCGTCAGGAGCGTCGGGCGGCAGCGTTCGCGGATCGACGGGCTGCAACTGCCGCCACGAGACTCGCAAACTGGCGTCGTAAGACGCGGGCCACGACGGATATCGTTGCTGCGCCGGATTGGCCTGCGGGAAAAGCGGATTCAACAGATCTTCGTACTGGCCCCGCAGCGGATTCGATATCTCTTGAACGGTGGGCGGTATGGCCGGGAAGACCATCGCGGACAGCGGGCCCGGGTCGGTGTGGCCACCACAGCCGTTGAGCACCAGCGCCAGGCACGTGACGACCACACCGGCCAGCGCGCCCTTTTTCAATGGAGGAAACATCGTCACCGGGGCTAGATCGCGCCCAACGACAAAACCTCGTGGTCGGCGACAAACGGCATCGGCAGCCAGCGCGCGGCCAGTAACGCTTCCATTGCGTTGCCCGGGACGGGTCTCGACAACAAGAACCCCTGCGCGCGATGACATCCGTGTTGCATCAAAGTCAGTGCGGCGGTGGGTGTCTCGACCCCTTCAGCGACCACTTGCAGGCCGAAGGCCTCGGCGAGTCCGATGATCGCGCGGACAATGGCCAGGTCGCCGGCGTTGGTGCCCAAGTCACGGACGAATCCGGCGTCGATCTTGAGCATGTCGACCGGGAGGGACTTCAGATGCGACAGCACCGCATAGCCGGTGCCGAAGTCGTCGATGGCGATCTGGACCCCGACCTCCTTCAGCTCCCCCAGGGTTTTGCGAGTGGTTTCGATGTCGTGTACCACGGCACGCTCGGTGATCTCCAGACAGACCGATCCGCCGTCGATGCCGAACTCCTCGATGGTGTCGGCAACGCTATCAACGAAACCACGCGTGATCAGCTGGACGGGTGACACATTGATGCGCAGGACGGCGCTCTGCCCCACTCCGTTGGATCGCCACCGGCTGAATTCGGCGCATGCGCTTCGCATCACCCACCGGCCCAGTTCCCCGGCCAGGTTGGTCGATTCGGCTACCCCGACGAACGAATCGGGCAGCAGCAGCCCCCATATCGGGTGCCGCCAGCGGACCAGTGCCTCGGCCGCCAAGATGGCGCCGGTGCGCAGGTCGACCTCGGGCAGGTAGTGCAGCAGCAGCGCTTCGCTGTCGATGTCACCCCGGAGGTGCAGCTCGATGTCGTTGCGGAAGGCGCTTTTCAAGGACATGTCGTCGGTGGACACCGCCACCCGGTTGCCGCCCTCCCGCTTAGCTGTCAGCACGGCCTGGTCGGCACGACGCAACAGATCCGTGCTGTCGTCCCGCCCCGGCATGCCCACCGCCAGCCCGATGCTCACGGTGCGCGTGATCATGTGGCCGCCCATGGCTAGGCGCTCGCGCAACATCGCCCCCAGGCGACGAGCGAACGACTCCGCGGTTTCCGTCGACATCGACTGGCCCGGAATGACGACGAACTCGTCGCCGCCCAGCCGCGCGATCATGCTCTGACCCGCGCACACCCGAAGGCGTTGCGCGAAGACTCTGATGAACCAGTCGCCCGCGGCATGGCCGAGGTAATCGTTGATCGGCTTCAGCCGGTCCAGGTCGAGATAGAAGAGGGCGACTGGTCCGGGGCTGCCCGCGGCGAGCCGTCCGGACAGATGCGCGACCAGCGCGCGACGGTTGCAGAGGCCGGTCAGATCGTCGTGCTCGGCCAGGTAGCGGAGCTTTTCCTCGGCGGCAATGCGGGCCTGCAGCTGTGCGAATAGGGCGGCGACGGCCTCCAGCGTGTTGATCTCTTCTTGCTTCCACTTCCGGGCGCCGTTCTTGACGAAGCCGAGCACGCCGGTGGTCGTCTCGCCCGAGACCAGCGGAGCCGCGGCAACCGACGGAGACGTGATCTGCTTGGCTCCCCCGATCCAGCGCTGGAACGAACGACTGGTCCGCTCAGGGGCGATCACGACCGGTTTCCTGCCGTGTTCGCAGCAGGCCAGCGCCGGGTCGGCGCTGGTGAAGTGCACAACGGCCATCGGATCAGGGTCGGGAACGCCGACGCGCGGTGGCCATTCCGCGACCAGCACCGAGGCCCGAATGTCGTGGTCGTGGTGGCGCAAGAAACTGGCGTCCACATCGAACTGCTCGACGAGCTGGGCGAGTACCTTCTCGCTCACCTGGGTCGCGGTGGAACCCGTGGCCTCCATCAGCTGGGTGGCGACCGAGGTGACGACGAGATCCAGGCTGCGCGGCACGGGCTCCTCCGATATGCGGCACATGTCCCAGCTGGGCTTGGCCTTGCCGGGGCCCAATCAGGGGATCTTCGTCTTCAATGTCGTTGCTTCTCACAATGCACACTGAGTCATCCGGAGTTTAGCAGTGAGACAGCTCACAATTGCGGCCTTGACTGTCACGCCTTGACCCACCGCGGTGTCTCAAGGGCACAAGTCCCGTGAGAGTAGGAGTCAGGCATGACCGAGATGGCCACCCCAAGAACTCATGTCGTCGTTGTCGGCGGCGGATACGCCGGAACCCTGGCCGCCAATCGGCTGCGGCAGCGCGCCGACGTCGACGTCACCCTGGTCAATGCGCGTGCGGTCTTCGTCGAGCGGATCCGCCTGCACCAGTTGGTCAACGGCACCGGCGCCGCGACCGCCGATTACGGCACGCTGCTCGGGGACGGTATCCGGCTGGTCGTCGACACCGTCGAGCGCATCGAGGCTCCCGACCGGCGCGTGCTGCTGGAGTCGGGCGCCGAGCTGGACTACGACTACTTGATTTACGCCGTCGGCAGCACCGGCGCGATGCCCGCCAACATGGCGGAGACGTCCAAGGTGCCCGGCTTAGCCGAATTCGCCTATTCGGTGGCCGATCTGGAAAGCGCGCAACGGCTGCGGTACGCGCTCGCCGACCTGCCGCTGGCCGCACCCGTCACCGTCGTCGGCGCCGGACTGACCGGCATCGAAACCGCTTCCGAACTGGCCGAGCGGGGACGCCCCGTGACCCTGGTCTGCGGCGGCGTCCTCGGCCCGTCGCTGAGCAAGCGGGGGCAGCGATCGGTGGCCAAGCGGCTGCGCAATCTCGGTGTCAACGTTCTGGAATCCAGCAGAGTCAGCCAGGTGCGCTGGGATGCGGTGGTGCTGAGTGACGGCGCGGTGCTGCCAAGCGCGGCGACGGTGTGGACGGCGGGGTTTGCCGTGCCGGATCTGGCCGCGCGCAGCGGGCTTCGCACCGACGCCCTGGGCCGGCTGCTCACCGACGAAACGCTGACCAACGTTGACGACCAACGCGTCGTGGCCGCGGGTGATGCCGCCGCGCCGTCGGGTCAGCCGTTGCGGATGAGCTGCCAGGCGGCCGGGCCGCTGGGCGCCCAAGCCGCCGACACCGTGCTCAGCCGCATCGCCGGAAGCGCGCCCGCGGTGCTGAACCAGGCCTTCGTCGGGCAGTGCATCAGCCTGGGCCGCTCCCAGGGCACGGTCCAGCTCGCCCGCACTGACGACACCCCGGTGAACATGATCGTCGGAGGCCGATTCGCGGCCTCCATCAAGGAAGCGATCTGCAAGGGCACGCTGTGGGCGATCCGGCGGGAGGCGGCCAAACCCGGCTCGTACTTCTGGCTCAAAGGGGGCACGCGGCCCGCGCAGGTGCCGGCCGGCCAACAGGCCGCGCTCCGATGACCGCGTCGTCGCGCGGCGGTGAGCATGCCGAGCGGTTCACCCTGC
>Ga0318573_10000888_pt1 | contig 10111 bp, 9 predicted proteins | sample GRESIP089b5f21_FD_202515 | JGI IMG/M metagenome (GOLD analysis project Ga0318573, IMG submission 202515) | Tropical soil microbial communities from Luquillo Experimental Forest, Puerto Rico - GRE.SIPMG.089b5f21 | ecosystem: Environmental > Terrestrial > Soil > Tropical forest > Bulk soil... | reverse complement strand
GGCCGGCGCGCCAAATCGTCATCAACGCCGGCGAGGACGGCTCCGTGATCGTCGGAAAGATCATGGAGAAGGATCAGTACGGCTTCGGCTTCGACGCCCAGACCGGCGACTACGGCAATCTGGTGTCGAAAGGCATTATCGATCCGACCAAGGTGGTGCGCACCGCGCTGCAGGACGCGGCTTCCGTGGCTGGCCTGCTCATCACCACCGAGGCGATGGTCGCCGAAGTGCCGAAGAAGCAGGCGCCTGCCATGCCGCCGGGCGCCGGCGGAATGGGCGGCGGAATGGACTTCTAGCGGTAGCTATTGAAATCGCTATCGTTTTTGAAATCCACCGCTGTTTGCCCACAGTCGGGGCCATAATACGAAAGGGGGCGGCGTTTACCTAGCGCCGCCCCTGCTTCTTTAGGTAGTCGCGCAACACTTCTCGATCAGGTTCGCAAAGCTGCGGCTGTCATTGGCCGCGGCCTTCGCCGAGTCCTCCTTGAGCTTGCGCGCCTCCCGTCTAACTGTGCAGCAAAATGGTAGCAAATGGAGCTGTACAAATTTCCCCGATGGGCGAAGACGGCAGCACCAAAATCCCGATCGGCCTACGAGTATCAGCCATCATTCTCAGAGCGCTGTTCATCAGTGCGCTCGTGGCAATAACATTGCGCGTCAGCACCCCCCAAAGCGAAACTCTTTGGTCCGTACACGAGACGCCCGCCGACCTCGTTAGGCTGGCACTGGGTCTCGCGGTGTGTCTGTGGGTCGTAATTCACCTGTTCATACTTCCCAGGACGGTCGAGGGATATAAGAGGTGGGTCTACCTCGGCCTTGTAATTGCCCCGCTTGCTTCGGCGGTCGCCATTATCATCTGGCGATAACCCGCCAAATACTCCTTCCAGCTCTTCATCACCACCCGCGCGCCTTGGCGCAGCGTGATCTTGTCCATCGGCCTGCTCTGGATCGCAGCCAACAGGCAGCGACCGCCATGGCGTAATCCTCGACGCCCGCCAGGGGTTCGGTGAGGCTATTACTGGCGCTGTCCCAAACGTCGATGCGGAAGGCAAAATAGGTCTTCGTCTTCATCGCGGCGAATCCGACTCGACTCGCCCGCGCCCCGGCTCCATCTATAGGTTTGCACCCGCGCGATGCGCGATTGCGTCTGGACGACCACGTCCCGGCTTCGCAGCGTACTCACCGCCAGTTCAAGGACCTCCCGGATGGCGTCACCGGCGCAACCCATTCCGCGCCGACCCGGCTAGGGCGGATGAAATAGAGCGATGTCCCGCCAAAGCGATGGGCCATGCGCACGATGCGATCATTTGGCTCCCAATGCGCGATCCCTTCTGATAAATTGAACGCAAGGTGCGCCATGCATTTCGTCTGGCGACTAGCCATTTTGTTGATGGTGGGTCTCGCGCCTTCGGCCTCGTTCGCGCGGGAACCCCTGCCGCGCTCGGTGCTGTACCTCGACGAGAATGACCCGGGTCTTCCCTTTGCGCAGGGTATCTCCGCGGCTTTCCGTGCGGCCCTGAACGCCCGCAGCGCCGAGCGAATCGCCGTTTATGCGGAGAATCTGGATCTCGTTCGTTCCAGCGGCCCGCGCTACGAGGAGATTCTGAAAACCTATCTGCGCGAGAAGTATCGCGACAGGCCGATCGGCGTGATTACCACCATCGGACCTGCCGCGCTGACGTTCATGCTGCGCGCACGTCCCGAGCTGTGGCCGGATGTCCCCGCCATCTTTGCGTCGGTCGATCCGGAGACCGCGGCGCAAGTGCAAATTCCCGTTGGGGTGACTGGATTGGTGCGGCGGCAGACCGTGCGCGACTCGGTGAGCGTTGCGCGCGCGCTGATGCCCAACCTTAAGCGGATCGCGCTGGTGGGCGATCGGCTCGAGCGGCAAAATTTCCGCCGGCACTTCGAGGAGGAAATCCCGCTTCTCGCCGCCGAGGTGGAGATCATCGACCTCACTGGGTTGCCGATGGTCGAGCTTCGCAAACGCGTCGCTACGCTGCCCGAAGATACCGTCATCTATTTCACCACGCTGACTTTCGACGGTGATCGCCCGGCCTATATTTCGCGCGACGCGCTCGTCTCAATCGCCGAGGTCGCCAATCGGCCGATCGTCGTCGACCTGGAACCGAATGTCGGCTACGGGGGCGTGGGCGGCTTGGTCGCCGACCCCGACCGGATTGGCAGCGAGGCAGCGCGGCTTGTGCTGCGCATTCTCAACGGTGAAAGCGCGGCGGACATCCCGGTCCTTGCCGGTAATTTTGTCAGGCCAGTCTTTGACTGGGGCGAGCTTCGGCGGTGGAACGTCAGCGAGCACAGACTACCCGCCGGGAGCGACGTCCTTTTTCGCCAACCGGGTCTGTGGGAGCAATACAAGTGGTACATCCTCGCGGCTGCAGCGTTGGTCGTCATCGAAGCCGCCTTCATTGTCGCGCTGCTGGCGAATCGGCGGCGCTTGCAGGCGAGCGAAGACAGGATCAGCCTCGCCGCCGATGCCGCGGATCTGTATTGCTGGGAGTGGGAGATTCCATCCGATCAAGTGTGGACGACGGGGACGGGCCGGAACGCGCTGGATTGGCGGCCTTCGCGGCCGCTCACCTTCGAGCAGGTCATGGAGAGGGTGCACCCCGATGACCGCGAGTCAATGCGACAAGCGTTGCAACGGTCGGTTGAGGGCGGTGGTGACTATGAAGTCGACTATCGCCTGGTGGCGCCGGGCGTGGATACGCGCTGGCTCGCTGCGCGCGGGCGGTGCGAGTTCGACCGCGACGGCAAACCCCTCCGCATGCGCGGCGTGACCATCGACATTACCAAGCGCCGGCAAGCGGAAGAAGCGTTGATCGCGAGCGAACAGCGCGTGAGCCTCGCCGCCGATGCCGCAAATCTGCGTTGCTGGGTACACGACCTTGTAACCGATCAAATGTGGGCCACGCAAACCGGCCGGAACGTGCTGGGTTGGTGGCCTTCGCGGCCGCTCACTTTCGAGCAGTTCATGGAGAGGGTGCATCCCGATGACCGCCAGTCAGTGCGACGAGCGGTGCAACGGTCGCGTGAGGATCGTAGCGACTATGAAGCCGAATATCGCCTGGTGGTGCCGAGCGTGGGTACGCGCTGGGTCGCTGCGCGCGGGCGGTGCGAGTTCGACTGCGACGGCAAACCCCTCCGCATGCGCGGCGTGACCATCGACATCACCAAGCGCCGGCAAGCGGAAGAAGCGTTGATCGCGAGCGAACAGCGGGTGAGCCTCGCGGCCGATGCCGCAAGTCTGCGTTGCTGGGAGTATGACATCCAATCCGATCAATTGTGGGCCACGCAAACCGACCGGAACATGCTGGGTTGGTGGCCTTCGCGGCCGCTCACTTTCGAGCAGTTCACGGAGAGGGTGCATCCCGATGACCGCGAGTCAGTGCGACGAGCGGTGCAACGGTCGCGTGAGGATCGTAGCGACTATGAAGCCGAATATCGCCTGGTGGTGCCGGGCGGGGGTACGCGCTGGGTCGCTGCGCGCGGGCGGCGCGAGTTCGACCGCGACGGCAAACCCCTCCGCATGCGCGGTGTGACCATCGACATCACCAAGCGCCGGCAAGCGGAAGAAGCGGCGCGCGAGCTGAGCGGACGGCTGATTAATGCGCAGGAAGAGGAGCGCTCGCGGCTCGCACGCGAGCTTCATGATGACGTGACGCAACGCTTGGCTCTGCTCGCGATCGATGCAGGCCGCGGAGAGCGCAATTTGCCCAGTGCTGCCGGCGGCACGGCGATGCGCGCAATGCGCGAAAGTTTAATACGATTGAGCGAGGATGTGCACGCCCTTGCCTATCGGCTGCATCCCTCGATCCTCGAAGACCTCGGCTTGATCGAGGCATTGAAAACCGAGTGCGAACGTTTCGGCCGGGTGGCATCCATTCCAGTGGACCTGAAGGCACAGGAGGTTCCCGACCCGCTGCCGCACGCCGTCGCGCTCTGTCTCTATCGCATCGCACAGGAGGCATTGCGCAATGTCGGCCGCCACGCCAGGGCCAGCGCGGTGCAGGTTTCGCTGCGGCGTCTGGACGGCGGCGTGCAGCTTGCCGTCCGCGACAACGGGGCCGGTTTTGATCCCGCGCAGCAACGCGATCGGCCGAGTCTCGGTCATGCGAGCATGCGGCAGCGGGTTTATCAACTAAACGGCGAGCTCGAGGTCGAGAGCGCCCCCGGTCACGGCACCACGGTCCTGGCTTGGGTACCGCTGAAGGAGGAGCAAAGTGAACCGTCCGCGCGTGCTGCTGGCTGACGATCACCGTGTGGTCACCGAAGGGCTGAAGGGCGTCCTCGCCGACGAGTTTGAGGTGGTGAGCGAGATTCCCGAGCCGCTGCCGCCCGTCGCAGGTCCTGTGCTTAAATGAGGCAATTGGGAGGGCGTGCGACATGCTGCAGAATCTACGGGAGCAGGTTCAACGCCAGCCGTCCGCCGTCCCCAGTCCGGCGCGCCGGTGGGTTGCCTCGATCGGGCTCGCTGTCGCAGTCGGCATTGCCTATTTCCTCGCGGCGCGTCTGAGCCTTTATCTACTGACCAAACCTGATGGCGTGGCCGTGTTCTGGCCTGCCGCGGGAGTTTCATCGGGCGTCCTGATCGCTCTTGGGCGCGATGCACGATGGCCGGTGGCCGTAGGGACCATTGTCGCGACCCTCGTGGCCAATCTCACGGGCGATCGGAACGTCTGGAGTGCCTTCGCCTTCGCTCTGTGTAACGCGGGGGAAGCCCTGCTCACGGCATGGCTGATCGAACGTTACTTCGGTTCGAATTTCAGCCTCGACCGGTTGCGCCATGTGCTGGGGCTGGTGGCGGCGGCGATCGTCGGCACCTCTGCTTCGGGGGTCGTCGCGACCGTGGCGTACAAGCTGCTCCACAGCCCGGCGGCGTCGGCCTTGATCACCTGGCAGCACTGGGTTGCATCCGATGCGCTCGGAATCATTACGGTTGCACCGCTGGTGATCGGGCTGGCTTCGGCCTTGCGCAAACCGCCGCCTCGCAGCGAGCTCATCGAAGGCACTGTGGCGCTCGCGGCGCTGGCCGCGATGACCGGAATGATCGTTTCGATGCCGTCGGAGCCTTGGGGGGCCTTGGTGCCAGTCGCCCTGCTGTTCCCGCTCCTGCTGTGGCTTTCGGCTCGATGCCGGCCGGTCTTCGCCTCGGGGGCTGCGTTCATCGTGTCCCTCACGATCGTTTGGGCGATCACCTTCGGCGTCGGGCATTTCGGTAACCCCGGTCTCGCGATGGACGACCGCATCCTGGGCGCCCAATCCACCATCTTGGGAGTGGCGATCTGCGCGTTCGTTCTTGCTGCGCTTTTCGCCGAGCGGCGTCAGCACGAGGCCGTGCTCAAGGAGAGCGAAGCGCGATTGCAGGAAGCGCTGGCGGCCGGGGCGGTGACGGCGTTCGAGTGGGATGTCCGCACCGATTTGTCGCGGCACAGCGAAAATGTCGCGCAGGTCTTGGGGTTCGATCCGCAGCAAACTGTTACCGGCTCTTCCTTCCTTACGCGGGTCCATCCGGACGACCGCGCGCGCTTCAAAGCCTTGGTGCGCGGTGTCCGCCCCGACAGCCCTTCGTATGCGGTCACCTTTCGCTTCATACGCCCCGACGGCCGGGAGATGTGGCTCGAGGAAACAGGGAGAGCCGAATTCGACGCTGAAGGGCGCCTCGTGCGCCTCAAGGGTCTGACCCGTGACATCACCGAGCGCAAGTGGGCTGAGGAGCACCAAGCGGCGCGCGAGTTGAGCGGACGGCTGATCAATGCGCAGGAAGAGGAGCGCTCGCGGCTCGCACGCGAGCTTCATGACGACGTGACGCAACGCTTGGCTGTGCTGGCGATTGAGGCAGGCCGCGGAGAGCAAATTTTGTCCAGTGCTGCCGGCGGCAAGGCGATGCACGCAATACGCGAAGGCTTAATACGATTGAGCGAGGATGTGCACGCCCTTTCCTCTGGGCTGCATCCCACGATGCTCGAAGACCTCGGCTTGATCGAGACATTGAAAACCGAGTGCGAACGTTTCGGCCGGATGGCATCCATTCCAGTGGACGTGAAGGCACAGGAGGTTCCCGACCCGCTGCCGCACGCCGTCGCGCTCTGTCTCTATCGCATCGCACAGGAGGCATTGCGCAATGTCGGCCGCCACGCCAGGGCCAGCGCGGTGCAGGTTTCGCTGCGGTGTCTGGATGGCGGCGTGCAGCTTGCCGTCCGCGACAACGGGGCCGGTTTTGATCCCGCGCAGCAACGCGATCGGCCGAGTCTCGGCCATGCGAGCATGCGGCAGCGGGTTTATCAACTAAACGGCGAGCTCGAGGTCGAGAGCGCCCCCGGTCAGGGCACCACGGTCCTGGCTTGGGTACCATTGAAGGAGGAGCAACGTGAACCGTCCGCGCGTGCTGCTGGCTGACGATCACCGTATGGTCGCCGAAGGGCTGAAGGGCGTCCTCGCCGACGAGTTTGAGGTGGTGGGCGTGGTGGAGGATGGACGCGCGATGGTGGCGGCCGCCAACAAGCTGCAGCCGGACGTCGTCGTGGCTGACATTTCCATGCCGCACCTCAACGGTATCGATGCGCTGCCCCGGCTGAAGAAGGACAATCCTGACATCAAGGTTGTGTTCTTGACGATGCACCAGAACGCGGCCTATGCGCGGCGTGCATTGGAAGCCGGTGCCGCAGGGTTCGTGGTGAAGCACTCGGCCCCCGAGGAACTGGTCATCGCGATCCGCGCTGCGCTGAAGGGCAAGACGTTCATTACGCCTGCGCTAACGGAAGACTTGTTGGAGAGCATTCAGCACGGATCAAAAGGAGGGAATGATCCGTCCGCGTCGCTGACGCCGCGCCAGCGGGAAATTTTGCAACTGCTGGCAGAGGGCCGTTCGGCCAAGGAAATCGCCGAGACGCTCGCAATCTCGCCCCGCACGGTCGAGTTCCACAAATACCAGATGATGGAGACCCATGGTTTTCACAACAGCGCCGAGCTCATCCATTTCGCTATCAAGCACGGGATTGTCACGATCTAGCCCGGAGCGGTGTGGCGATTGAGGTCGCTCGGGTGCAGCGGCCCGTCGCCAGGCCCCGTAATTTTTTGTCCGTCAACTAGTAATTTTTCGAGGTTATACCCTGCCTCGCCTTTTTAACTCTCTATCGATTCTCACCCGAGCGGAGGGGCACCGCATCGGTGCAATAGACATGACTGAGGCCATGAGTTTTCACAACAGCGCCGAGCTCATCCATTTCGCTATCAAGCACGGGATTGTCACGATCTAGCCCGGAGCGGTGTTGTGACTTCCGATATAGCCGGCGCCGCCGGTGACCAGGACCGTCATGGTTCATGCGCTCGTCGATGCCGGCGAGCGCGTCGTGGTGCTCGACAACCTCGCGACCGGTTTCGATTGGGCGATAGCGCCGGGCGCGTCGCTCGTCATCGGCGACGTCGGTGACCAACCGCGCGTGGCTGCCTTGATCGCGGAGCACCGGGTCGACGCCGTTATCCATTTCGCCGCCTCGGTCGTCGCGCCGGACTCGGTTCGCGATCCGCTCAGCTATTACCGCAACAATACGGTGAACTCGCACGCGCTGATCGAGAGCGCCGTCAAGGGGCGTGTGCGCCATTTCATCTTCTCTTCGACCGCCGCGGTCTACGGCAATCCCGAGCGCGTGCCGGTACGCGAAGACGATGTCACGGTGCCGACGTCGCCCTATGGATCCTCGAAGCTGATGACCGAGATCATGCTGCGCGACGCCGGCAGTGCCCATGGCCTGCGCCATGTGATCTTGCGTTATTTTAATGTCGCCGGCGCCGACCCGCTCGGTCGCACCGGCCAGTCGACCAAAGGCGCCACCCACCTCATCAAGGTATCGGTCGAAACCGCGCTCGGCCTGCGGCCAAAAATGGATGTCTTCGGCATCGATTACCCGACAGCGGACGGCACCTGCATCCGAGACTACATTCACGTGTCCGATCTCGTGCGGGCGCATTGCGATGCGCTGGCGTATCTGCGCGGCGGCGGCGAGTCAGCCACGCTCAATTGCGGTTACGGCCGGGGTTTTTCCGTGCTCGAGGTGATCGAGACGGTAAAGCGGGTCTCGGGCGTCGACTTCAAGGTCGCGTTCGCCGGCCGGCGGGCTGGCGACTCCGCACAGATCGTGGCGGCTTCCGACCGCGCCCGTTCTTTGCTCAAATGGGAGCCGCATTTCGACGACCTGCAAACCATCGTGTGCCACGCGCTGGCATGGGAGCGCAAGCTTTTGACGCGCGCCGGTTGACCGTTGCGAACTCGTCGATTCCGCGGCTCGATCGATGGTTGATAATTCGATATTCTGCAATCTGGCTGGTGGGAAATTGATGCAATCTGATCGATTGAACCGTCGCGAGTTCATCAGACTGCTCGGCGGCGCGGCGGTGGGGTGGCCCCTCGCGGCGCGGGCGCAGCAGAAGGCCGTGCCAGTGATCGGATTCCTCGGTTTCGGTTCGCTTGAGAATTTCGGGCCCTTCTTGACGGCGTTCAGGAAGGGGCTCAACGAAGCGGGCTTTGTGGAAGGTCAGAACGTCGCGATCGAGTATCGCTGGGCGGAGGGTCAATACGATCGGATGGAGAAATTGGCGGCCGATCTGGTCGGCCGTCGGGTGGCGGTGATCGCGGTGCCGGGCAGCCCGCCGGGTGCACGCGCGGCGAAGGCCGCTACCTCGACGATCCCGATCGTCTTCGGCGTCGGTGAGGACCCGGTCAAGCTTGGTCTCGTTGCGAGCATCGCCCGCCCCGGAGCCAATGCGACCGGGATAAATTTCCTCACCGCTGAGGTGGTCGCCAAACGGCTCGCGGTGTTGCATGAGCTGGTGCCCGGCGCCGCGCGTGTGGCCGCGCTCATCAATCCGAGTGATGCCATTCGCGCCGAAGCCGTGCGCAATGACCTGGAGGCGGCTGTGCGCACCATGGGTTTGCAACTGCAAATCCTCAACGCCAGCAGCAGCCGCGAGATCGATGCGGCGTTCGCCGCGCTTGCGGGCGAGCGTGCTGACGCGCTCTTTGTCGGCCCCGACGCTTTCTTCAACACCCGGCGCGTCCAGCTTGCGAACCTTGCGGCGCACCATTCGATTCCAACCGCGTTCGCGGTGCGTGAATATGTCGAAGCGGGCGGGCTCATGAGCTACGGAACGAGCGTCGCGGACATGTATCGTCAGGTCGGCGTTTATACCGGCAAAATCCTCAAGGGCGCGAAGCCTGCCGATCTACCGGTGCTGCAATCGACCAAGTTGGAACTGGTCATCAACTCTCAGACGGCAAGAATGCTGCGCCTCACCGTGCCACCGTCGCTGCTCAGCATCGCCGACGAGGTGATTGAATGAAGCGCCGCGAGTTCATCACGCTGCTCGGCGGCGCCGCGGCGTGGCCGCTCCCGGCGCGCGCGCAGCAGCCGGTGAGGGTGCCGACCATTGGTTTCTTAGGCCAGAGCACGCGTTCGGCCACTTCCGAATGGACCGCCGCCTTTGTGCAGCGACTGCGCGAACTTGGCTGGATCGAGGGTCGTACCGTCGCGATCGAGTATCGCTGGGCCGAAGGCCACGACGAGCGCGGACTACTACATATAGTATATCGGCGGAATGGACTTCTGATCGCTCCGCGTTTCAACGACGCTGCGAAGGCCCGGGCAAGCCCGGGCCTTTTTTCGTCAGTCACTCGGCCGGCGCCACCACCCGCGAACGCTGCTTCTCCACCCCATTGACCAGCACCGCGATGACGGCCGTCGCGAAGACGAAGCCGAGCGCGATGGTGGCGGTCGTCCCAAGCACCAGGTCGAAGCCGCCACGCCCGTACAGGAGCGCAATTGCCGTGACCGCCGCGCCCGCGGCGAGGAAGGTGAGGAAATAGCGCACCGCATAGATGCGGCCGCGCCAGGCGTCGGCGGTGTAGCGGGCGATCACGAGGTCGTTGACGGTGACTTGCGCATAGATCGCCGCCATCGTCACGGCGAGCGCCACGATCAGCATCTTGCCGTTCGCTTGCGCCGCCCACAGCACGCCCAGGAACTGTAGGCTCGCGATCACGGCAAAGAGGATGTGGGGCGGGAATTTCTCCACCAGCCGGCCGACCGCGATTTGGG
>Ga0318573_10000887_pt1 | contig 10113 bp, 9 predicted proteins | sample GRESIP089b5f21_FD_202515 | JGI IMG/M metagenome (GOLD analysis project Ga0318573, IMG submission 202515) | Tropical soil microbial communities from Luquillo Experimental Forest, Puerto Rico - GRE.SIPMG.089b5f21 | ecosystem: Environmental > Terrestrial > Soil > Tropical forest > Bulk soil... | reverse complement strand
GTGGCGTCGAGGAAGAGGTAAGGAATCGCGCCGGCGATCGGCGCCTTCCGGAGCTCGGTCACCTTCTCGTCCAGGGACTTCGTCACTCGGCTCACGGTCGAGCGGCTCACCTGCTCGCCCATGAGCGCCTCGGTGATCCTGCCAACGTCGCGGGTCGAGGCGCCGGAGACGTACGCGCTCACGATGCCGGCATCGACCTCGGCGGCGCGCCGGCGGTACCGGCCGATCACCTCGACCGGCGAGCCGTTCTCGCGGGTCCTCGGCACGGCCACGTCGATCGCGCCCATCGTCGTGAGGAGGCGCCGCAGGTACGTGCCGTTCCGCACGTCCTTGCGCGATCCGAGCCGCTGCCAGCGCCGCGCGCCGATCATGTCCCGGACCACCTCTTCCAGCACCGACTCGAGCGCGAGCCGGACCGCACCCTGGAAGACGGTCCGCAGGTCAGCCTGGAAGTTCTCTTGCGTGGGCAGCTCAAGCTCGGCAACCTCGTTCACGGGAAGGCTCCTCGACCTCGCCGGCAAGCGAGGCCTGTTCACTCTGGGTTTCGAGGAGCTTCCCTTCTCTCTTCACCCTCCGCGAGTTTCCGAATCACACAAGTTTAGGGACACGAACCGTGCGTGTCCTTCCCCAAGTACAGCTCGGCTGCGCGCGCCGAGACGCAAATGACGGGGCCGGCTTCCCGGCCCCCAGCGCCTCGGCCCTGATTTTCCGCCCTTGGTCGTTGGCGCCCCGTGGGCGCGCTCGACACCTGGCACTTGGCTCAGGGAAGCTCGTTCGCGAGGGCATGCTCACGCTACGCCCGTCGATCATCGACCTGCAACGGACGCCCGTTGGGGCGCTCGCTCAGCGTCCAAGGGACCGCACTCGGTTGAGGTCACACTAACGAGCGTTGCCACAAGCTCAGGGGAGCGCGGGCGGCTCGCGCACGAGCACGACCCCGATGCGATCGGGCAACGGCGGCGCGAGCGCGGAGCCGTCCGGGTTCGTCGCGCTCAGCTTCATCGGCGCGTCGAGCCCGAGCAACGCGGCGCGCTCCTGGATGCAGCCGAGCACGACGGCAAGGAAGCGCGGGTCGCCATCGCTCTGCTCGCTGCGGACCGACAGCCTGTCGCCGCCGGTCCCGCCCTCGCGGCGCTCGCGGTACACGACCCGCTGCTCACCGATCGAGCGCCGCCACGCTTCCCATGCTTCGGCTTCGATCTGGCCGAGCCGCGCCAGCTCGGCGCTCCGGTGCGCGCTGATGTCGCGCAGCCCCTCCTCGCGCCAGCGCTCGTCGAGGGCTTCCACGTCGCGCACCACCTGCGCGAGCGACCAGGGGCGTCCCTTGGGGTTGGTCACGCCGTCGCGCGCCAGCTCCGCGACGATCTGTCGGCAGGAGCCGCGCACTTTGAGCGCCGCCACGCGCGCCCGGCGCTCGTCGATCGTAGCGGCGAGCCGCTTCTGGCAGTTGCCGTTCTGGCTGATCCGGCTCATGTGATCCGGAGCGTATCGCCTACTGCTCGGCCTCGCAGATGTACTGATCCGTCAACGATTCCTGGTTAGGCAGTAGCGACGCGCAAGCGCCGACACGAGGAGAGCGGACATGGCCAGGATGATCGCGGTGCAGGTTCCGAAGGCGGGGGCAGACCTCGAGGTCGTCGAGCGAGAGGTCCCACAGCCCGGCGCGGGGCAGGTGAGGATTCGCGTTCAGGCCTGTGGCGTCTGTCACAGCGACGTCGTCACCAAGGAAGGCCTCCTCCCCGGCATCTCGTACCCGCGCGTGCCCGGACACGAGGTGGCCGGGGTGATCGACGAGGTCGGAGCCGGCGTGAAGGCCTGGAAGAAGGGCGTGCGCGTCGGCGTCGGCTGGCATGGCGGCCAGGACGGCACCTGTCTCGCGTGCAGGAGGGGAGACTTCGCCAACTGCGAGCGCGGTCTGATCTGCGGCGTCAGCTACGACGGCGGCTACCAAGAGCTCATGGTCGCGCCGGTCGAGGCGCTGGCCCGGATGCCAGAGTCGCTCGACGCGGCCGAGGCCGCGCCGCTGATGTGCGCCGGCATCACCACCTTCAACGCCCTCCGTCGCAACGGTGGGCTGCCGAGCGAACTGGTCGCCGTCCAAGGCGTCGGCGGCCTCGGCCACCTGGCGATCCAGTTCGCGAGCAAGTTCGGCTATCGCGTCGCCGCCGTGGGGCGCGGCCCGGAGAACGCCGCGCTGGCGAAGCGCCTCGGCGCGCACGTGTACATCGACAGCAGCGCGACGGACGCGGCGGCCGAGCTGCAGAAGCTCGGCGGCGCTCGCGTCATCCTCGCCACGGCGCCCAGCGCCAGGGCGATGTCACCGCTCATCGGCGGTCTCGGGCCGAACGGCACGCTCCTCGTCATCGGGGCGTCGGCAGAGCCGCTCGAGGTGCCCCCGAACCTATTGCTCTTCGGCAGGAAGCGCATCCAGGGCTGGTCGGCCGGCACCCCGACCGATTCCGAGGACACCCTGCGCTTCGCTGAGACGACGGGCGTGCGCCCGATGATCGAGAAGGTCCCGCTCGCGAAGGCCGCCGAGGGCTACGCCCGCATGATGAGCGGAAAGGCGCAGTTTCGCGTCGTCCTGACCATGTGACGCTGCAGGTCGCGTTCGAGCTGGCGCAGAGCCTCGATGAACGCCTGCGGAATGCACGAGCGCATGCGGTCGTGGGCGGCGCGGAGGCGGGCCACGGCGTCGGCGAGGGCGTCGGCCCGGCCAGCGAGGCGGGGCAGCGATTCGAGGTCGCGGCCGCAGCGCGGGCAGCGAGGGCGCAGGTCGAGCTGGGAGGGGTCAGGCGTCGTCATGACCCCTCCGACTCGCGCGAACTCGCGCGCGGAGACCACCGCGCGAGTCCGAAAGAGTGTGACCCGCCCCACACTCTTTCCACACGCTTCACACTATTCCTGTTCCACGGCTCGGCGGCGCCACACGCTTCCCACACGCTTTCCTCCCGGCGCGCCCTCGACGGCTTCACCACCCGCCGGGACCGCGCGCTGCGCGAGCGCTGAGCGGGCTTCGAACCTTGTCGAAAAGCTGGAGGCGTACAAGGCGGCATGCGTGAAGTGCGCTTCGGCCGAGAGGTGCGAGTCCGAGGCTCTGCGCCTGCGTGGTGGAAACCGCGTGACCTGGGCGTCACTGCGTGAAGAGACCGCATGCCCTTGAATGCAATGCTGCCCGGGCACAGCTCGCATACTCGGGTGCGCGCCCCCCGTCGGAACCGGTCTTCGCGCGCACGGGAGCAGATCGTCGAGAAGACCGGGCTCGTCGGGTCGCGGGGTTGCTGACCACGGACGCGGTGGCCGGTCGCGGCGGCAGTGTTCAGCGAGATGGCCGCAGGCTGGTTACCGACCCCGTGAACGAGACCGCCCAAACGAGGCCTCCGCCACCAGTGAGCGCGCCCGAAACCGATTTAGAAACCGCTCTCATTTCGGCCTCTTAAGCGGGCGCGCAACTGCAAGCCGCCGAACCAAAAAGCGACCGTTGTCTGTTGCGCGGGGCCGTCGCTAGCGCCGTAACCTGCGGCCCTTCTCTCGGCTTGGGGTTCTATGATTCAGCCTTGGCTGCTGCGGCGGAACTCCACAGGGACCCGGGATTGGCGCGATCGGGATAAAGAGCCAGCATCCTATCATAGAGTTCTCGGGCGGTTGTCGTCGCGTCGTTCAATCGAATGAAGTCGCGGATGTACTGGCGTGTTTCTTCTATGTTTCGTGGGCTGTCATCGTTGGTGGGAATTTTATGTCCCGCAACAACTGCTGACGGTTTCAGAGCGTCGATTTTGTCAAGCGCCGCAAGCCATTGCAGCCGGGTGAGCCGGTTCGACTCGGCGAGAAATGGATGAATGCCGTTGTAGACGGCATCGCCGGCGAGGACCAATCCTATGGATGGGACGTGAAGACACGTCGTATCGTCCGTGTCCGTATGTCCGAGTCTCACAACAACCAATTTGCTGCCTTCCAGATCGATGTCATTGCCTCCAAGCGGATCCGCTATGGAAATCACATCCGGAATTTGATTTGGAAACAGCTTCCGCCATCTGGCATTCAATTTCTCTGGCGTGATCTGAAGCTTCATTCTTGCGACGGCCTCGGGCGTCGCCAGTGCTTTCACGTGCGGGAACCGGTTCTGCAAAACCTTTATCCCAAAAAAGTGATCGCCATGCGCATGAGTGACATAAATTGCGTTCAGCGTCTTTCCGCTCGCGACAATTGCGTCTGCCAGGCTGTTGCACTGCTCGACCGTCAGGAAAGTGTCTACGAGTACGGCGTCTCGCGCTCCGTAGATCAGGGTGGACGAATTGGCCACCCACATCAGGGACTCCTTGCCGGGCGGCACATCACGGTTTAGGCCGGGACGAGTGACGGTGAATACCTTGTAGCCCAGCGTCCCACCGCCCGAACCTGCCGATGCTAGTCCGGGCACCATGGGAAGCACGGCCAGAGAAGCCAGCTTCAGCATATCGCGACGGTTCATATCGACCTCATATACGAGCAACAGAAATCAGGGACGAGCCTACGCCCGGCCGTTCAGGCAACGATGCTTCAAGCCCATAGTATTATCGACGAAGTCGTCGGTCCGGGCTTCCAGGTCCCTCAGCCGGCCGCGCATCGCGGAGAGGCTGGAGATACTCGCGGCGGAGCTTCCAGTGACCTCCTGCGCAGCCGACCGAATCCGGAAGGAGAACGTCTGCGCGGCGGCGACGCCGACCCTGAAGGCCACCGCTACCGCCGCGAAGGGAGGCGGCGAGCGCCCGCCCGGTCCTCGGTGAGCGAAGCATGCGTCAACCCGGCCACTACACTTCCCTGCAAGTGTAACCGTGTCAGCCGGCGAGGATGCCGTCCCTTATTGGAAGGCCGCGAAGCGCCCGAAATATCCACGATGGGTGCCAGCGCGAGCGCCGCGCGTAGACTGCCGCCGCTCGCGCCGCAGCAGCTCGTCGAGATCCAGAGAGGGAGTGAGGCTGGTCATGTGACTTCTCGCCGCACCGCGCTGCGCTCACCACCGGGAGGGGCTACGAGCGCTTCCCGTTAATGCAGCGGTGACCCTGCGGTGTGTGCTAAAGGTGCGCTTGAGTGCTGGTGCGAGCACGACCGGAAACGGGCCACGCCCGTCGGCGGCAGCTTCAGCGACCTCGGCCCCAACGACGGCGGCGATGACGATGCCGCTGATGAGGGGGAGCCAGACCGAGGAGGGCGAGGTGGTGGAGGCGTGGATCGCCACGCCCCGCGAGCGCTTCTTGGAGGTCCTGGGCGGCCGGCACGGAGCCGGATTCCTGCTGGAGTCAGCGACGGAGAGCGAGTGGGTCGCGAGGGTGCTCGAGGGGGTTGGGCACGAAATGATCGTCGCTGACCCGAACGCGCCGATGTACGGACGCGGACGCGGCGGATGAAGACGGACCAGCGCGACGCCAGGGCCTGCCGTCTCGGGATCTACCGACCGTCACACCGCGGTCGGAGGAGCGGCACGTGACCGCTCGCCTGGCGGTGCGAGACGCACTCGTTCAGAGCCGCACTAAGTTTCTGCGAATAGCGCGTGAATTGGTACACGCGAGCGAGCCGGCTGCCTCCTGGACGGGGTGACCTGGCATCGAGGGCGGTCTCAAGTAATCGTCGCAACACCTCGGCGATGATGAGCGCTCCAAGCGCCGAGGGGTGTGGATGCGGAAGCGAGCCGACTACGGCCACAGGCTGACCGAAGCAGACCGCCTCGAGATCCAACGACGAGTCACGGCAGGCGAGAGCTTCGCGAGCGCAGCGGCGGCCGCTGGGTGCTCGACGAAGTCGATCCAGCGGTTCATGGCCTGGACCGGAGCGATGCGGCCGAAGGTGCGGACGCGGTCACCGCGGCACCTATCGCTGGCAGACCGCGAAGAGGTTCTGCGCGGACTCCTTTCCGGCGAATCGTTCCGGGAGATCGCGAGGCAGCTCAGGAGGGCGCCCTCTACGGTCTCGCGGGAGGTCGGCAGGAACGGCGGCCGTCGTTACTATCGCGTGGCGCGAGCGGAGGACGCTGCGGTGCGGCACGCTCGGCGTCCCAAGCCGCACAAGCTGGTGGACAACCCCAAGCTCCGCAGAGGTGGAGCACAGACTCTCCCTGCGCTGGTCGCCGCAGCAGATCTCGGCGAGGCTCGTTCGCGACTACCCTGACGATCAGGAGATGGGGGTGTCGCACGAGACGATCTACAAGTCGCTGTTCGTGCAGGCCCGCGGAGCTTTGCGGAAGGAGCTGGCCGCCTGCCTGCGCACGGGCCGGACGCAGAGGTGCTCGCACAAGCGCACGGAGCACTCCGGCACGGGGCGCCTCCGCGAGATGGTAATGATCAGCGAGCGGCCTCCGGAGGCCGCGGACCGCGCTATTCCGGGCCACTGGGAGGGCGACCTCCTCATGGGCAAGGGTGGCCGATCCGCCATCGGCACTCTGGTTGAGCGGTCGAGCCGATACGTGATGCTCGTTCACCTTCCGAACGGGCGCACCGCCGAGGAGGTGCGCCAGGCATTGACGCGCCAGGTGCAGAGGCTCCCGGCGGAGCTCCGCCGCACGCTGACCTGGGACCAGGGGAAGGAGATGGCGGAGCACGCGAAGTTCAGCGTGGCCACGAACGTCAGGGTCTTCTTCTGCGACCCTCACAGCCCGTGGCAGCGGGGGAGCAACGAGAACTCAAACGGGCTCCTGCGGCAGTACTTCCCGAGGAACCGCGACCTCACTGGCGTCACCCGCGCCGAGTTGGCCGCCGTCGCTCGCGAGCTGAACGCTCGTCCTCGACAGGCTCTCAACTGGATGAAACCATGCGAGGTGTTCGGCCGGGCTGTTGCCTCGACCGCTTGAGACCGCCGTGAACACACGAGACACCATCAACATCACGGTCCGTCATCACATCGTAGCACTCCGCTCGGAGCCTCACGCGACGACGTCACCCGTGACGTCGCCCAGTTCCCCCAGCATGAACCCCGTCGACCTACCTCCCGGATGTCCGCCTTCGCGTGCACCGATGCACCCCGGCTCGCGGATCGACGACGTGGTGGTGGGGGTGGGGTCTCCGACGACCTCTCGCCCGGCGTCATGAAGCCGGCGGGCGAGAGCACCACGCGATTCACGGCGGTGGTCATGCCTATGCGCATCTGACGGCGCTGGTGCCCGTCGGCACCGCGCGGTAGACCTCGTGACGGCGTGCACCTCGCCTCGGTCGACGTCCAGGACTTCCGCAACCTCGCCATTGCTCCCGCATGCTGATTGGGTCGCGGTAGAGACCGCTCTCGCGAGCGGCCCCCCGCACGGCGTGCACTGCTAAGCACCGGGCTCTTGCCTCGGAACTGCGCGAGCGCCGGCCGACTCATCCTGAGCGGACCCTGCGCCCCGTGCCTCAGACAGCAGGCGCCTGTACTCCGGCGACGGTGGCTCGGTCAGGGCCTTCTCGATCTGCGCTTCCACGGTCCAGAGCACCTGCCTGGGGTTGATCGGCCGGGCTCGCAAGATGGGGCTGCACGGCCCACCACCGGGGAGCAAGAAGGGAATAGTAGCTTCCGGGCGACGTGACGGGCACCGCGTTGATGGAACGCGACTTATGAGGCTGTTCGCCATGGGCGGCGTCACTGATTCAGGGCGCTGACCGGGACGGCGAAGGGACGTGGACTATGGCTGAGGCTGGTCTCATCCTGGTGACCGGTGCCGGCGGGGGAGTCGGCGGCGTGGGCGGTAAGGTTGCGGCGTTGCTCCGTCAGCGCGGCCAGGCCGTACGGGCGATGGCGCACCACGACGACGACCGCGCCGATGCCCTGCGCGCGCTCGGCGCCGACGTCGTCGTCGGTGACCTCACGCGACCAGCAGATGTCGCGACGGCCCTCGACTCGGTCCACCGGATGTTCTTCAGCATGAGCCTGGCGCCGTCTTACCTCGAGGCCGCCGCCACAGTTGCCACGGTGGCCCGTGCCGTCGGCGGCTTGGATGCACTCGTCGCAATCTCCCAGATGACCGTGTCACAAATGGACGCGCTCAGCATGAGCGAGTCACACCATCAGCGGCTGCATTGGCTGTCGGAGCAGGTGCTTAACTGGTCTGGGCTTCCGATCATACACGTTCGCCCGACTCTCTTCTTGGACAATCCGTTGTTCACGACGCTGGCCGCGCGCTCCATTGTCGACAGCGGCACCATTCGGCTCCCGTTCGGGACCGGTCGCACGTCGCCGATCGCTACCGAAGACGTCGCGCGGGTCGTCGCTACCATCCTGAGCGACCCGGCGCCGCATATCGGCCGGGTCTTCGAGCTTACCGGCCCCCGATCGCAGGACATGAATGGCGTCGCTGAAGAGTACGCCCGCGCGCTGCGCAGACCGGTTTCCTACGTCGACGTCCCGTGGGAGACGTGGGCCGAGCAAGTGCTCGCACGCGCCAAGCTCGGACCGTACGTCGAAGAGCATCTCGCTACCATGGCCCGGCTACATCGCGAGAATCGGTATGACCGCGTGAACGCCACGGTCGAGGAAATCACCGGCCGACCCGCGGAGTCCGTGGAGGAGTTCGTCGTCCGGCGAAGCGACCTGTTCGCCGAGTTACGTGCTGCAGGGAAGTAGAGATCGCTCCTGCCAGCCGTTCCTTCTCGGGTGGTTACAGCGGAACGGGGTCTGTGGACGTGGGCAGGCTGGCGTGCCCTGCGACGATGCGCGGCCAACTGGGGGGCGCATAGCGCACGCATGGCGCGGCGTCGGCGCAGCGCTTCGGGCCAGCGAGGCCTCGCTCGTCTCCACGGCGCAAGTCTGTCGTCTTGACGTGACCTTCGCGACTTGGCGACGGAGGCCCATGCAAGTAGGGGCCCCGTTCCTGGCCTCGAGGACGGTCGCTTCGCGGCCTGTCGCCGGGGCGGGCAATAAGGTGGCTACAGCCACGGTCCACGGCTGCGCACGGCGCTCCAGATGGCGACGACGCGAACACGGTCGTGGCCCACCACCCGGTAGTAGACGTGGTAACGCGTCCTGGGCATCAGCAGACGCCGGTGCTCCTGTCCGGCGACCACCTGGTACGTGCTGCCGAGCTGTGGAGCAGTTCGAATCTGGTCGAGAGCCGCGCGCAGCTCCTCATCGAAGAGATGCGGGCTGCGGGACGGTTCTCACGCCACCAGCGAGCACCGCGTTCGGCTTCGCGGACGGCTCGGGGAGCGAGCTCGAGCTTCACTTGATCGCCCGCAGCCTCGCCCAGAGCTCCTCTTCGCTCAGGGCCTGACCCGCGTCGAGCTCCTGCTCCGCCGCCAGGATCGCCGCGTGCAGCTCCGCCCGCTCGGCGTCGTCGAGGTCGTCGCCGTCGACGAGCGCCACGCGCACCTCGGCGCCTTCCGGGAGGTTCGTCGGTTCCTCCAGCACGAGGCGTCCGCCCCCGACATGCGCCTTGAGAGCCCGCGTCACGAGGTTCATCTTACTGACTCCCGTGCCTCTTCGCTCGTCCCGGGACCTTCCTTGGGTCCGGCGTCCTTGTCGACAACGCCAGGCCCGCCAGCGACAGGGTTGGCTGGGGGGTCGCCTGCGAGCTCCGGTGTCCCCTTGGCGACGAACCACTCGAGGGCCGACGGCTCGATCCTGATGGCGTTGCTGACCCGGAAGTGCGGGAGCCGGCCCTGCGCGCAGAGCTGGTAGACGGTCGAGGTCGAGACCTGCAGGGCCTCGGCCGCCAGCCGTACGGTGAGTGCGACCCGCGGTCTCGGACCCTTGGCCTCCGGCGGCGCACCACCGGCGCACCAAACGGAAGGCGAAACCGTGCCATTTGGTGCAAACGGGTGCGAGAGCCCGTCGCCGATTGCCCCGCCTTTTCCAGAACTTGACACGCCTGGCAAGACTTTCCCAACAGTAAAATCGAGACTGTCACGCCGGAGGCCACGGGTTCGAGTCCCGTACACCCCGCCAGTTCAGAAGGCCCTAACGTCCCAACGTTAGGGCCTTCTTCTTTTCGGTGCCCGTGGTCTGTGACCTTCGCCGTGACCTGGCCGAAGGGGTCAGGCGGCTCGCGCGGTGTGATCTCCAGGCAGTTCACTGCGCGGCACAGCAGCGGCCACACCTCGTCCAGCCGAGTGTAGAGGGTGTTGTACTTCGGGTGCACGCGGTCGAGCTTCTCCATGAACCTGCGCCAGTTGT
>Ga0318573_10000881_pt1 | contig 10152 bp, 9 predicted proteins | sample GRESIP089b5f21_FD_202515 | JGI IMG/M metagenome (GOLD analysis project Ga0318573, IMG submission 202515) | Tropical soil microbial communities from Luquillo Experimental Forest, Puerto Rico - GRE.SIPMG.089b5f21 | ecosystem: Environmental > Terrestrial > Soil > Tropical forest > Bulk soil... | reverse complement strand
CTGGTGGGGCTTTCGGTCATGGTGGGGCCACGGCGGCTGGTGGCACCCCTGGTGGGGCCTTCGCCCATGGTGGGGCGACGGCGACTGGGACGACCAAGGTGACTGGGGCTTCCCTGGCTGGGGCTTTCGGCCATGGTGGGGCGTAGGTGACTGGGACGACCAAGGTGGCTGGGGCTGGCCGCGCCCCTGGTGGAGCTGGTGGTGGTGAGCTAGCGCCGCGGCCACGGCGCTACCCGCCGAGAAGCCATCCATGCCGACCTGAGACCGGCCTCCAGGTCGGCATGGGTGCGTTTACGGGTCGCGGGGCAGGGTGTGAGGTTCCGTGAGGCGCTCATGTCGTGCAGGCGTTGGGTTTATCTGTTGCGGCTGGCTTGTCTTTCTGTGCCGTGTTTTTGTCGCAGTCCCGTCTCGTCCCAACGCGGTCGTCGAACTCGAGCCCTGACCCGATCACGAGGTTGGGTAATGGCGTCGTTCAGCTTGACTCCCATACCCGGCCGCGTCGCGGCCCAGGCGGATACTCAACAGTCATGACTGGCAACGGCGATGGTTTGCTGTCGGATGCCCACATCGCGGCGATGTCGCCCGCGGAACGCCGCGACCTGATTCGGCGGCTGGAACGTCCGTTTGACGAGGTGTTCTCGCCGGCAATCGCGAGGCGCATGCGTCGGATCCGGTTGACCTTGATGACGGGCGGCACGTTCGTCTTGATCCCGTGGATCGTCTACCTCGGCTTCGCCCTGCCGGAAAACTATGTCGCCCAGAATTGGCCTGCTACGTGGATGGGCTTCGACTGTCTACTCGTCGCGTTCATGGCCGCGACCGCGGTGCTCGGCTGGCTGCGCCGTCAGATGGTGGTGCTCACGGCGTTCACCACGGGGGTCCTGCTCATCTGTGATGCCTGGTTCGACATCCTGACCGCCGGCTGGGGACGAGGTTTGGCTGCCCCCGTGTCGACCGCGTTCGTAGAGCTTCCCCTCGCTGCGCTCATGATGACCGGCGCCGTGCGAATCGTGCGACTGACAGCAATCCGGCTCTGGTTGCTCGACCCCGGGACGCCGCTATGGCGCCTGCCTTTGCTGCCTTAGTCGACGCGATTCCGCGCACCGCGGCCACCAAGGTCAACCGGTCGGCGATGATCGCGGCCCGGGGCGGGTGAACCGATTAATGGCTACAACGCGCCCGACGCCGGCGGTGAGTCGCTGCGCATGTGGAAGCACTATTTTCGACGGGGCCTGATCTACGGACTCGACATTTTCGACAAGACCGCCCTTTCAGAGGACCGGATGCGTGTCTTACAAGGTGACCAGGGTGATAGGCAATTCCTTGACGCAATGGCCCGCCAATTCGGACCCTTCGACATCGTCATCGATGACGGCAGTCACATGAGCCACCACGTCATTACCTCTTTTAATGCCCTATTCCCACTCTTGCGGCCCGGCGGCCTCTATGTCGTGGAGGATCTGTCTTGTCTCTACCTGGCCGCAATGGGGCGGCACTGCCAATCCATCGGACCAGTACGGGGCCATTGAGATGATCAAGAGCCTGTTGGACGGTCTGAACCATCAGCAGCAGATACGGGACGGCAACCAGGCACCTTCGATGACCGAGTTGATGGTCACCGGCGTGCACCTGCACCACAGCCTCGCCGTCATCGAGAAGGGACTCAACACCGAGCAGGGGCTTCCGGAGTGGTTGCGAGGCACGGACTATTCACGCATGTACGCGAGCAAGTAACGGCATATTCGGGACTCGTCACCTGATCGTTGACTCCGCTGGGTCCGCCACGAGCGGCGCTACGACTAGTCGACAACGCCCCACCACCGTCTCGCTTCGCGGATTGTTCACGACGCGCGGTAACCTCATTCTCGGAGCGCAACCGCTGCGCAACGGAAGGGGGCGAAGCGCTCATGGCCGACCCCGGCGAGGAAGCCGAATTAACGCGCGCCGACCGCTTTATCAAGACGGCCGTTGCGATCCTGGGCGAAACCGGACGCACCGACTTCACAGTGCAGGAGGTCGTCGCACGGTCCAAGACCTCGTTGCGCGCCTTTTACCAGCATTTCAGCAGCAAGGACGAACTACTGCTCGCGCTGTTCGACAGGACGATCGCCCAATCGGTGCAGGCCTGGCGCACCGAGGCCAGCGGGCTCGACAGCACGGCCGCGCTGAAGCTGGTGATCGACCGCATCAGCCAACAACCGGAATCAATCACCCAGGACAGCCTCAACCGGGCGTTGAGCCTTTACAACCAGCATCTGGCCGAAACCCGTCCCCGCGAATACGCCCGTGTGCTCTCCCCCTTGCATCAGCTGATCCGCGACATCGTCGGGCAAGGCATCACCGAGGGGGTCTTCAACCCGGGACTCGATGTCGGGGCCGCGGCGGCGATCGTCATGCAGACGGTGGTGGGTGCGCAGCGATTGCACTGGCTGGGCAGCGAATTGAACGGAAGACCGATCGACGCCGGCCAGCTGTATGACTTTTGCAGCCGCGCCCTGGGCATCCGGGACACCGACGACGAATCGGCCACGCCCTCGCTGGCCGAGCTGTTCGCCCAGATCGGAATGCGTCCGGGCACCCACGAGGGCGAGTTCGCGATGACGATGCCGGTCAGCCCGCATGTGGTCAACACTTCCGGCGCCCTTCAGGGCGGCTTGATCGCGACGCTCGTCGACGTAGCGGGGGGACAGCTCGGGCTGGAGTATCTGCAGCCAGGCACCACCATGACGACCGCCGACCTCTTCGTCCGCTACCTGCGACCCATCCGGCAGGGCTCGGCGCGCGCGGTGCCGCGGATGCTGCGGTCCGGCAGCCGGGCGATGGTCATGCAGGTCGACATCTACGGCGACGGCGACGACGAACTCGCGGCGACGGCCACCGTGAACTTCGCGATCATCAACGGAACCACACCCACGGCGGGTCTTCGGGCGGATACCTGAGCGATCCAGGGCCCCGGTACACCTTGGAATGCAAAAGTGGTAACGTCATTACCACCTACAGAGAACCCAAGACTTCCGCAAGGAGATTGCCATGCCGTCTCGCGAACTTTCGTTCCCCGTGTTCGACGCGGACAACCACATGTACGAGCCACAGGAGGCGCTGACCAAGTTCCTCCCCGATAACCGCAAGAACGTCATCGACTACGTGCAGGTGCGCGGTCGCACCAAGATCGTGGTGCGCGGGCACATCAGCGAGTACATCCCGAACCCGACGTTCGAGAAGGTCGCCAAGCCGGGCGCCCAGGAGGACTACTTCCGCAACGGAGCGCAGGGCAAGACGTACCGCGAGATCCTGGGCGAGCCGATGAAGGCAATCCCCGCCTTCCGCGAACCCGGCCCGCGGCTAGAGGTCATGGACGAACTCGGCATCGACTACGCCCTGATGTTCCCGACGCTGGCCAGCCTGGTCGAGGAGCGCATGAAGGACGACCCGGAAATGACCCACGACGTCATCCACGCGCTCAACCAGTGGATGTACGAAACCTGGTCGTTCAACTACGAGGAGCGCATCTTCGCCACCCCGGTGATCACCCTGCCGATCGTCGAGCGGGCGCTCGAAGAACTGCAATGGTGCCTGGAGCGCGGTGCCCGCACCGTGCTGGTGCGGCCGGCGCCGGTGCCCGGCTACCGCGGTAGCCGGTCGTTCGGACTCGAAGAGTTCGACCCGTTCTGGCAGGCCTGCATCAAAGCCGAGCTCCCGGTCTCGATGCACGCCTCAGACAGTGGTTACTCGGAATTCGCGAACGTGTGGGAGCCCGGCGACGAGTTCCTGCCGTTCAAGCCGACCGCCTTCCGGAGCCTGGCGATGGGCCATCGGCCGATCATGGACGCGATGGGTGCGCTGGTGTGCCACGGCGCGCTGTCGCGCAACCCGGAGATACGGATCCTGTCGATTGAGAACGGCGCCGACTGGGTGCCGGACCTATTCAAAGGCCTCAAAGGCGTCTACAAGAAGATGCCGAACTCGTTCAGCGAGAACCCCATCGAGGCGTTCAAGCGCTGCGTCTACATCACCCCGTTCTGGGAGGACCGGTTCAACGAGATCGTCAATATGGTGGGCACCGACCGGGTGCTGTTCGGATCCGACTGGCCGCACCCCGAAGGCCTGAAGGACCCCATCTCCTTCGTCGACGAGCTCACCGACTTCGAGCAAGAGGACGTCGCCAAGATCATGGGCGGCAACCTGATGAAGCTGATGAAGGTCTCCGCGCCATCGAAGAAACCGGTCTCAGCCTGACGGCGGCAAAGCAGACCCTAAGCTTTTCTCCGGGCCGTTAGCAAACCCGGGACCCGTTGATAATCTGAACATCTGCGTGTGACTCGGTCCGTAGAACGGCTCCGCAGGAGGGCGGCCATATGGTGGCCGAAAAGGACTGGGACAAAACCGTGGGTGCGGCGGACACAGTGCGCCGCATCTTCGAGAACGTCCCCGTGATGCTGGTTGGTTTGGAGGGGCCCGACCACCGGTTTGTCGCGGTCAACGCCGCCTACCGCGCGTTCAATCCGATGGGCAACCCCGTCGGGAAGCTCGCCCGCGAGGTTTTCCCCGAGTTCGAGAGCCAGCAGATGTACGAGATGTTCGACCGGGTCTATCAAACCGGCAAAGCGCAGTCCGGGGCGGAGTGGCGGCTGCAGGCCGACTACGACGGTTCCGGAGTCGAGGAACGGTTCTTCGACTTTGTGGTCACACCGCGCCGCCGCGAGGACGGATCGATCGAGGGTCTGCAGCTCGTCGTTGACGATGTCACCAGCCGGGTGCGGGCGCGGCTGGCCGCCGAAGCGCGCATGGAGGAGCTGTCCCAGCGGTACCGCAGTGTCCGCGATTCGGCCACCGTTATGCAGCAGGCATTACTGGCCCCATCCGTGCCGGTCGTTGCCGGTGCGGACATCGCCGCGCAGTACCTCGTCGCCGCGGAGGACACCGGGGCCGGTGGCGACTGGTATGACGCAATAGCCCTCGGGGATCGCCTGGTCCTTATCGTCGGCGACGTCGTCGGCCATGGGGTCGAAGCCGCCGCGGTGATGTCCCAATTGCGCACCGCGCTGCGGATGCAGATTTCGGCGGGCCACACCATCGCCGAAGCGCTCGAGGCGGTCGACCGATTCCATGAACAGGTGCCCGGGTCGAAGTCGGCCACCGTCTGCGTCGGTTCGCTGGACTTCGCCACCGGCGAGTTCCAGTACTGCACCGCCGGACACCCGCCGCCGCTGCTGGTGAGCGCCGACGCCAACTCGCGGTACGCGGAACCGTCGGGCGCCGGCCCACTCGGCAGCGGCACCGGATTTCCGGTGCGTACCGAGGTGCTCGAAACGTGCGACTCGGTCCTGCTGTATTCCGACGGCCTGATCGAGCGTCCCGGCCGGCCGCCGGGCGCCAGCACCGCCGAATTCGCCGACTTGGCGGCGAAGATCGCCGGCGGCGGCAGCGGCTTCGTAATCGACGCGCCGCGACGGCCGATCGATCGCCTCTGTTCGGAGACATTGGAACTGCTGCTCCGGTCGACGGGCTACAACGACGACGTCACACTGCTTGCGGCGCAGCGGCGCACACCGCCGGCACCGCTGCGCATCACGCTGGACGCGACGATCCACGCCGCACGCACGGTTCGTGACCGGCTACGCGAATGGCTGTCGGAGATCGGCGCCGGCTACGACGACGTCTGTGACGTTGTGCATGCGATCTCCGAGTTCGTCGAGAACGCGGTCGAACACGGGTATGCCGCGGAGGCTGCAAACGGGATTTCAAACGGGATTGTCGTCGAGGCCGCGCTGGCCGGCGACGGCAACCTGCGCGCCTCGGTGATCGACAACGGACAGTGGAAGGATTACCGCGAGGGCGAGCAGGGCCGCGGACGCGGACTCGCGATGGCCGAAGCCCTGGTGTCCGAGGCGCACATCACGTCTGGCGCCGGCGGGACGACGGCCAGCCTGACGCACCGCCTGTCGCGACCGGCAAACTTCGTCACCGACACGACCGTCAGCCGGGTAACCCCTCGGCGACCGGTCACCTCCGAGTTCATCTCATTGGTCGGCGAGCCCGGCCACATTGTCGTCAGCGGCGAGGTCGACTCCGTCACCGCATCCACCCTCGACCGCCAGATCGCGGTCGAAAGCCGTTCCAGCATAGCACCTTTGACGATCGACCTCAGCGGAGTCACCCATCTTGGATCGGCGGCCGTCAGCGCCCTGGCCGCCGCCCGCGCCAGGGCGCGCAAACAGGGTGCTGACTGCGTGCTGATAGCGCCGCCCGGGAGCCCGGCGCATCACGTCTTATCACTGGTCCAGATACCGGTTGTCAGCGGCCAGGCTGAGAACATCTTCGCCGAAGAGTAGGGGCAGGCCGGTTCGCGGTCAGCGCGCCTGGCCGTGTCGCACCTGATTGAACGGCACCTCGCGGTCGGCGGCGTATTCCCGTGGGAAGCCCAGCACCCGTTCACCGATGACGTTGCGGGCCATCTCCGTGGTGCCGCCGCCGATGGCCACATTCTGCCGAGACAGGTACCGCAGCCCCGTCTCCAGGCCTTCACCCGGTTGCCCTACGACACCGGCACTTCCGGCAATCGCCAATGCCGTGTCCATATCCAAGGTCACGGTCTCGGAGTGGAACAGCCTGATGAGCGTTCCGGCGGCCGGGGGCAGTTCGCCATCCCTGACACTGCGGTACACGTGGTCGATCAGCTGCTCGGCCACCGCCCGGTGCACGAGCACCCGCCCGGCCATCTCGCGCACGCGTTCGTTGTCGGCCTGGCCCGTCTTCTCCGCAAGGCCAACGTAGTCAACGGGTTTCGTGGTTCCGCCCTCACTGCCGCTGCCGCTGGCGAACTCCGAGCCCTGCCCGACCGCCCTGCGTTCGTGATACAGCTGCCGCGAGGCCACCGCCCAGCCACCGTTGACCTCGCCGACAACGGCGTCGTCGCCGACGTCCACACCGTCCAGGAACTCCTCGCAGAACTCGGTGGAACCGCTCAGCATGGTGATGCGCCGCAACGTGATTCCCGGATGAGCGATGGGCACCAGGAACATGGTCAGGCCTTCATGCTTGGGCACGTCCCAGTCGGTGCGGGCCAGACACAGGCCGTAGTCGGCGGCGAACGCGCTGGTGCTCCAGGTCTTGGCGCCGTTGATCACCCAACGGTCGCCATGGCGTTCGGCACGGGTGATGACACCGGCCAAGTCCGATCCGCCGCTGGGCTCGGACAATAGCTGCACGAGCACTTCGTCGCCGCGCAGGGCGGCGGAAATGTGCCGCTTCTTCTGGTCTTCACCGCCGGTGTCCAGCAGTGTGGCGCAGCAGATGGTGAACGTGGGGGTATTGAGGATCAGCGGCATTTCGTAGTTGAGGCTTTCGGAGTCGAATGCCTTCTGGTACTCGTAATCCAGGCCCAGGCCACCGTACTCGCGCGGGAAGCAGATACCGGCGAATCCCCCTTCGTAGAGCCGCTTTTGCAGTTCTCGGGCCCTTCGCCAGGACCGTTCGTCGTCGCGCGGCACGGGCGGCGGCGACTCGGGGTCGATGGCGGGCATGTTGTCCGCCAACCACGCTCGAGCCCGGGCGGCAAACTCGGCGACCGATTCCGCGCGCGTCATTCGTGGGTCGTCATCGATCGGGCGGCTTTCTCCGACTCGTACACCCTCATGTTGTGCTCCTCGGGTGTGCCGAACGTCGAGCGGTACAACGTAACCCGCCTCAGGTACAGGTGCAGGTCGTGTTCCCAGGTGACGCCGATGCCGCCGTGCATCTGCACGCAGGCCTGAACGATCCTGCAGGACATCTCGCCGACGTAGGACTTGGCAATGCTGGCCGACAAACCCGCCGCGGGCGAGCGGGCGGCAACGTCGGCGACCGCCGCGGTCGTGGTGGCACGGCACGCTTCCAGCCACAGCTTCATATCGGCGAAGCCATGCTTGAGGACTTGATAAGACGCCAGCGGACGGCCGAACGTGTGCCGGTCCAGCGCCCACGCAGCGGTGAAGTCGAATACCGTCTGTAGGATGCCGACCACCTCGGCGCACTGCAGCACCTGGGCAAGCTGACTCTGGCGGTCGATCAGCGCGGCGGTCTCGGCAGCGCTGCCGACCACCGCAGACGGTGCCACGAGCACCCCATCGAAATGCACCCGCGCGTATTGCTTGACCAAGTCCACCGACTGCTGGGGCTCGATCCGGACGCCCGGCGCGTCCGTAGGGACCAGGAACTGACGAACCTCGTCACCGCATCGCGCCACCACCAGCAGCACAGCACTTTGGGCGCCGGCCTCGACGCGGTCCTTGGTGCCGTCGATGCGGAAACCGGTGTCGATCTGGGTGGCCGTCACCGACGGATCCAGCGGCTCCCATCCCCTGCCCGGCTCCGAAACCGCCCACGACGCCACCGTCTCACCCGAGACCAGCGACTCGATGGTGACAGCGTGCGATCGCGGGTCTGCGCAATCGGCTAGTGCGGCGAGCACGACGCTGACCGGGTACAGCGGCCCGGGTGCGACCGTCTTGCCGAGTTGTTCGGCGACCATGGCCAAATCCTCAACACCGCTGCCCGAGACGCTGCCACCGCCCAAATCCTCCGGAACGAGCAGGGCCGTCCACCCGAGCTCGGCGGCGCGCCGCCACCATGCCGTATCGAAGGACTCCCCCGCGGCATGCAGTTCACGGACGCGGCGCAGCGGCGCTTCCTTTTGCAGAAAGGCTTGGGTCGTCGATGCGAATAGTATCTTTTCAGGAGAGTCGACAGCGGTCATGATGCCGGTAGGTTCAGAATGTTGGGGTGGTTGATCATCCGCCTGATCGGTTCTCGTCGGAGTTCGCTAGAGACTCTGATGTTAGCAATACGGTAAGAGATACCGGAGTTCAATCGATAATGATGCTGATGAGTGGTAAGCGCGATGGCTGAGACGAACGAACCGTCGAAGGCCGACGCCAAGGCATTGCTCGAAGAAGCTGAGGCGCAAGCTGCCGCGGCCGAGGCAAAGGCCGCCGCGGCGCAGGCTCGCGCCCGCGTCGCCCGGCTGCGACGCGAAGCCCGCGGCCTGCACGACCCCGCCGAGGACCACGCCGACGAACAGTACGACGACGAAGACTACGACGAAGCGGCCGAAGAGGATTACGAGGATTACGACGAGGACGTTGACGCCGCCGCGTACGAATCCGAGTCGGCCTGGTGGCGACGCCGGATGCCGACGATTGTCGCAGTGGCCGCGATCATCCTCACCATCTGCTTTACCGGCCTCAGCGCATACATGGTGCTCGAACATCGTGACACCACGAAGCACCGACAGCGGGAAGCGGCGTTCGTCGCCGGGGCTAAGCAAGGGGTCGTCAACATGATCTCGATCGACTTCAACAAGGCAAAAGAAGACGTCCAGCGCGTGATCGACAGCTCGACGGGCCCATTCAAGGATGATTTCCAACAGCGCGCCAACGACTTAATCGCCGTGGCCAGTCAGTCGAAAGCGATCACCGAGGGAACCATTAGCGGCGCCGCCATCGAGTCCATGGACCGGAATTCCGCGGTGGTGTTGGTCGCGGCGACATCACGGGTGACCAATTACGCACCCGGGAGGGATGACCCACCACGGATATGGCGGCTGAAGGTGACCATTGCCGACGTCGGCGGCCAGTACAAGATGTCGAAAGTTGAGTACGTAGCGTGACTGACGAAGTGCGCGAGGCAACCGATGGTGCGGCCGAAACCGATTCGGACGCACCGGAAGCCACAGAAGAAGCCGACGACTCCGTAACGGAGGCCCCGAGCGACGAAGAAGAAGCCGACTCCCCCGAATGGGCCGAGCACGGACGGCATCGCCTATCGCCCAGGCTGCGCAAAATCGCTGCGGTGGTTCTGGCTTTGCTCCTGTTGATCTCCGGCGGCGTGGCGACGTGGTTGTACTTCAAGCAGTATCGGCCCGATCAACAGACCGACGCCGGCGTCGCTCGGACGGTGGGCAGAGCCGCGTCCGACGGAACAGTGGCCTTGCTGTCCTACTCATCCGACACGCTCGACAAGGACTTCGCCGCCGCCAAGTCGCACCTCGGCGGCGAATTTCTTTCCTACTACGAACAATTCAGTCAGGCTACCTTGGCTCCGGTCGCCAAGCAGAAGTCGATGAAGACCACCGCTCATGTGGCGGGCGCCGCGGTGTCAGAGCTACATCCCGAT
>Ga0318573_10000880_pt1 | contig 10152 bp, 10 predicted proteins | sample GRESIP089b5f21_FD_202515 | JGI IMG/M metagenome (GOLD analysis project Ga0318573, IMG submission 202515) | Tropical soil microbial communities from Luquillo Experimental Forest, Puerto Rico - GRE.SIPMG.089b5f21 | ecosystem: Environmental > Terrestrial > Soil > Tropical forest > Bulk soil... | reverse complement strand
TCGCCGGCGGACGCGATCGACTTCGACACGGCCGCCGGGGCGTACTTCTGAAGGAACACGGCGACGCCCCCGACGACGTCGAAATCGTCCCCGTACCAGTCGAAGATCTTCGAGCAGACGACGCGGGCGCCGGCCGCTCCGGAGGGAAAGGCCGCGGTCGCCACCGTGAGCTCGCCCGGAGCGGACAGAAAGACGCGCGCGCACCGGTCGAGCTGCGCCTCGATCTTCTTCCCGTCGTACGGCTCGGGAGAGATCGGCGGACCGGAGCGCGCCGCGCGGGACAGCGCGAGGAGAACGCGCGGATCTTTCGCGTCCTCGCGCAGCCGGCGGTCGAGGTCTTCGAGGGAGATCGACTTGCCGGAGACCTCGAGGACGGGCTTCCGGAAAACTTCGAGCCCCGTGCTCCCGGCGTCGAGCTCGCGGATCGACGTCTTGGGGGCGCGCGTAACGACGATCTCGAGAACCTTCGCGTTGTAGAGATTGATGTAGAGGGCCTTGCGATCGGCGGGCGACAGGCTGCGAGGGTCCTGCGCCGAGAGCTCCCGCACGACCCTCGATAGCGAGCTCACATCCTTGGGGGCCGCCCGCCAGGCGTCGTAACAGACGCCGGCGGGCGTCACATAGGTTCCGAGCAGCCGGCCGTACGTCGACAGCGTGGTCGTATCGACGAGGACGACCGGGCCGGATGCGGCCAGGAGGCCGGCGGCGGCCGCGACGAGCGAGGGGATACCGAACATGGGCTGGACACTCTACAGCGTGTGGTCCCGGGGCGCCCCGTGGGCGCCCCGGCCCCTTATCCGATCACGGGCAGGGCCGCGCCAACGCCCCTAGCGGCAACACGTCGACGGCGCGAAGGCTCCGCTCGATCGCAGCCCAGGTCCTATCGATGTCTTGATCGAGACCGACCGAGAAGCGGACGAGCCCGTCCGACAGACCCATCCGACGCTGCTCCTCGACCGGAATCTCGGAAGACGTGCTGTGGCCGGGTGCCGAGAACAATGTCTTGAAGTACCCCAGGCTCACCGCGAGGTAGCCGACCTTCTCCTCCTGCATCCTCTGCATGAGGCGTCCCGCCCTCGCTCCGTTCTCGACGTCGAGCACCAGCATCCCGCCGTATCCGTACCCCGGGTTCATCATCTGCATGAGCAGACGGTGCTGCGGGTGGTCCGGGAGCCCGGGATAGTAAACGCGCAGACCCGCCGCGGCCATGCGTCGCGCGAGCTCCAGAGCGTTCTCGGCGTGCTTCCTCAAACGCACATGAAGGGAATGCAGGTTCTTGAGGATGCTCGCCGCGCGGAACGCATCGAGCGTCGGACCGAACAGCATCGCGGGTCCCGACGTGATGTCCATCAACGCCGCGACCGTTGCATGATCGGACACCACGCACCCGGCCACGCAGTCGCTCGTGCCGTTGATGAACTTCGTCATGCTGTGGACCACCGCGTGGGCGCCGAGGCGCAGCGGCGAGAGGATCATGGGACTGAAGGTGTTGTCGACGACGAGGCGCACGCCGGCGGCGGAGGCGATGGCGGCGAGCTTGGGGAGATCGCTGACCTCGAGGAGCGGATTGCTGATCGACTCGCAGTAGAGGACCTTCGTGCGAGGCGTGATCGCCGCACGGACCGCGGCGTGATCCGTGATGTTCACGAACCGAGTCGTGATGCCGAAGCGAGGGAGCAGGTTCTTCATGAGCGCGTACGTCCCGCCGTACACCGTCCGCCCCGCGACGATCTCGTCCCCCGCCCCGCAGTGCAGCAGGAGCGTCGTCGTGATCGCGGCCATGCCGGACGACGTCACGACCGCCCCCTCGCCGTCTTCCATCCGGGCGAGCGCATCGGCGAGGACCTTGTTCGTCGGATTCCAGTGCCGGGAGTAGAGGAAGCACCCTTCGATCTCGTGCTCGAACAGCTCCTCCTTAGTCTCGGGGCGCAGGAACGTGTACGTCGAGGAGTCGGTGATCGACGGGTTGACGTCGCCGTACTCCCCGAAGACGAGGGTGTCCTGGACGCGGGTGGCGGGATCGAACGGCTTCATCGGGCCTCCCGGGAGCCTCACGGGAATTGTTCCGCCGCGCCGGGTCTCCTTCAAGGCGGGTCGCGCCCCGTTCCTGTCCGGAAATGCGATCGCCCCCGCGGCCGAGGCTTGACGGGGTCTTGGGCCCGCCCTACCGTGGTCCGCCCCGATGGAACCCCCGGCGTCCGAACCCGGAGCGAGCGTCCCGCGGCGGCGGTTCCGGACGCCGCTCGTCGTACGCAACCTCGGCCGCGTGCTGACCGGGCGCCCGCTGCGCCGGAAGCCCGACCCCAGCGGGACCGCCCTCTGTCGCGCGCGGCTGGCGCCGTACTGCCGCGGCTACGGTCTCGATCTCGGATTCGGAGGCGATCCGATCGCGGATCATGCGATCCGCATGGACATGCCGTCGCCGTACACGGCGGTCGGGCGGGAGAGCGTCCAGCTCGGAGGCGACGCCTCGGATCTCCGGTGGTTTCGCGACGGGGTCCTGGACTTCATCTATTCTTCGCACCTGCTCGAGGACTTCCCGGATACGCGGGCCGTCCTGCAGGAGTGGCTTCGCGTGCTCAAGCCCGGCGGACGGCTGATCCTCTACTGCCCGGACGAGCGCCGCTATCGCGAGTATTGCGTCCGCACCGGCGCGACGTACAACACCCACCACCAGCAGGCTTCGTTCTCGCTCGACACGGTCCGGAGAATCCTCCGCGATCTCGGGCAGGACCGGGTCGTTCACGAGAACCCGGACGTGGACACGTACTCGTGGGAGCTCGTCCTCGAGAAGTCCGCGTGAGCACCCTCGGCGTCTTCCGGCGCAACAAGTTCCCTTGGTTTCCGCGCCTCCTCAAGGTCAAGCGCGAGGACCGCGTCCACCCGCACGTCGCCGAGGAGCGGGCGGAGCTGTTCGAGGCGTTCAACGCGGGCACGACCGAGCTCGAGGTGCTCAACTGGCTCCACGCGACGATCATGCTGCTCAAGCCGTCGGCGATCCTCGAGACCGGAGCCGCGGACGGGCTGGGAACGATCGCGCTCGCGGCGGCGTGCCGGAACAACGGGTTCGGGACCGTCCACTCGGTCGAGCTGGATCCCGCGTTGTGCCGGTCCCTCGAATCGAAGCTGCGCCGGCAAGGTCTCTCGCGCTTCGTCGAGGTCCATTGCGCCGATTCCCGCGAGTTCCTCCGGGCGAACCGCACGGTCTTCGACGTCGGCTTCTTCGACAGCATGTGCGAGTTCCGCGCCGAGGAATTCGAGATCTGCCTCGAGCGCGGAACGATCCGCACGATGGCGGTCTTTCACGACACGGCCCCGACGCGCTGCGAGAGCCTCAAGGGCTGGCCGTCGGACGAAGAGCACGCGGCCTACCGCGCGCGCCTTGCCGCGCTCGGCGGGGACCGTCGGGTCGGGGGGTTCTTCGAGTCGAAGCTCTCGCGCGGCCTCACGTTCCTGATCCTGAAGCCGGTGGGAGATGCCTGAGGGGCGCCGGAAGCGGCTGACGCACCGGCTGCCCGTGGTGCGCCAGCTCCGTGAGCTCTCCGAGATCGTCGAGCGCCTCGAGCACCGCTTGGCGGCGCTCGAAGGACTGCGCCGCGTCGACGTCGATCTCGCCCGCGATCCTCGCGCCGCCGACCCGCGCCGCCTGCTGCGGCACCACGCCCAGGTGTCCTCGCAGAACGGCGAGGACGGGATCATCCACGAGATCTTCCGGCGGATCGGCCCCGGCCGCCGGGTCTTCGCCGAGATCGGCGTCGGAAACGGCCTCGAGAACAACACGGCGTTCCTGCTCGCACAGGGATGGACGGGATTCTGGATCGACGGTCGCGATACGTTCGTCCAGGCGATTTCCGGTCGGCCCGACCTGCGGGGCGGCTGCCTCGCGTGGCTGGTGTCGCACGTCACGCGCGAGAACGTCGGCGGCCTGTTCGAGCGCCTCGGCGTGCCGGTCGAGCTCGACCTGCTGTCCCTCGACATCGACCAGAACACGTACTACGCCTGGGAGGGGCTCTCGCTCTACCGCCCGCGGGTCGTCGTCGTGGAATACAACGCGGCCCTTCCGGCCGATGTCGACTGGAAGGTCAACTACGATCCCGGGCGGCTCTGGGACGGCACGCAGAATTTCGGCGCGAGCCTCAAGGCGCTCGAGCGGCTGGGCGCGCGGCTCGGATATCACCTGGTCGGTTGCGAGATCATCGGCGCGAATGCCTTCTTCGTCCGCAGCGACCTGACCGAGGGCAAGTTCGCGGAGCCGTACACGGCCGAGAACCACTACGAGCCGCAGCGGTATCCGCTGTCCCACCGGCGCGGACACCCGTCGTCGATCCTGGACCGTCCGGTCGGGGCGTGAGCGAGCCGCTGGACATCGTCGTGCCCCTCGGGCGCGATCCATTCACGGACTTCGCATCGGGAGTGCCCGCGCTCGGCGCGCCGGGACACCCCCCGATCAACTTCCACGCCTTCGCCGCGGCGACCGGCGGATCGTTCCACGACACGCACGAGACGGTGCGCCCGGACCGTCGGTTCGTCCTGGTCCTGGTGCCCCGCCGAGCCGGCCGCGCGCTCGATGCGGCGGCGGCGCTGAAGCAGCGCGGACACCGCGTGCTGTGCACGTGGAAGGAATGCGGCGCGCATCAGATCGCCGCGTTCGACAGCGTGGCGGAGAACCGCTCGGCCGTCGAAGAGCTGCGCGAGCGGGTGGACGCCTGGGTCGTCGCCTCCCCCGCCGCGCGCGAGGCGTGCCGATCGTGGCCGCCGTCGATCCGCACGATCGAGATGGCCACGCCTTATCCTCTCGACGTGCCGGGATGGAGCGTGTCCTGCCCCCTGGTCGAGCGCCGGGGAATCCTCGTCGGCACGCGGGACTGGGACGTGCCGTCGCGCCGCCACGAGAGCGCCGTGCGCCTCGCCGTAGCTGCCGCTGCGGCGCATCCCGGCGGATCGGTGACGATCGTGAACGGGGACGGCCTGATCGGCCGGCTGCGCGCCTGGCGGCTGCGCGGGCGCGCCCCGATTCGAATCCGGCCGCGCCTTCCCTATCCCGACTATCTCCGCCTCATCGCGGAGCACCGGGTCGTCCTCCAGCGGGACCAAAGCGGCGTCCCCGGGCAGGTCGCCGGCGACTGCCTTCTCGCGGGCACACCCTGTCTCGGCGGCGACGGCATGATCGACCGCATGGCGTTCGCGGACCTGCCCGGAGGAGTGGACCCGGACACGGCCGTCCTCGGCGAGGCGAACCGGCTGCTCGTCGACGACGCACGATGGACCGAGTCGGTCGCTTCCGCGAGAGCGTCGGCCGATCGGGCCCTGTCCTTCGCGGCGTTCCGGCGGGCCTGGGCCGAGATCACGGCATCCTGGGAGGGAGGGCGATGAGCCTCACGGTCGCCGGATTGTGGCGCTATCCGGTGAAGTCGCTTGCCGGCGAGCCGCTCGTCTCCGCGGAGCTGTCGATCGCAGGGATCCCCGGAGACCGCATCGTCCACGTGCGCGGCCCCGAAGGCGTGCGGACGTCGCGCCGATATCATCGCCTGCTCGGGCTCACCGCCCGTCTCGACGCCGACGGGACGCCGCTCGTCGAGGGCCACCGGTGGGACAGCGAGGAGGCGATGGCCGCCGTGCGCCGCGCGGCCGGCGAGGACTCCTGGCTCGAGGCGTACGACGGCCCGGAGCGGTTCGACATCCTGCCGCTGCTCGTCGCGACCGACGGCGCCGTCTCCGAATTCGGTCGGGACGTGCGTCGACTGCGTCCGAACATCCTCATCGGCGGCGTCCCGGGTCTGGACGAGCGGCGATGGCCCGGGAGCACCCTGCGCATCGGCACGGCGATCGTCTGGCTGGACTCCCTGAGGGACCGCTGCGTGATGACCACGGTCGATCCCGACACGAACGAGCGGGACCCGGAGGTGCTCCGCGACATCGTCCGCCGGTTCGGAGGCCAGCTCGCGCTCAACGCGGAGGTCGCGCGGGCGGGCACGATCCGCGTGGGCGACGTGGTGACCCTCGTGCCCGGGGGGACGACGCCTTAGCGCGAGTCGGCGCCGTGCGAGAATGCGCCGCGTGGTGCGGCGCGGATTCATGCGACCCGGAGCGTCGGCGGCGCTGTTTCTCCTGTTGTCGTCATCGCTCTGGTCACCGCCAGCCCACGCTGACGACCGGCCGATCGATCTCGTCCCGATGGTCGGCTTTAGGAACGGAGCCAATCTCGACGCCTCGCAGCCCGGGTATCCGCCGGCCACCGCCGATGCTTCTGCGTCGTTCGGGCTCGGCGCGGACTTCTACGTCCATCCGGACGCCTGGTTCGAGACCTTCCTCGAACGCCAGACGCTTCGTTTTCAGGCGGATCCGAACACGTTCGGCATCGGCAGGTTCGACGTCTCTGTCGACTATCTACAGTTCGGCGGCGGGTACGAACCGCACCCGGGCCGGACCCGGCCGTTCGTCTCCGCCACGGTCGGGTTGACCCGGATCGGCACCGGCTCCGGCTCGGTCTCCGACGGCATCGGCTTCTCGGGATCGATCGGCGGCGGGATGAAGGTGCAGATCGGGAGGCGTGCGGCGCTCAAGCTCGAGCTTCTGGGTTATGCGACGTTCAGCAGCTCGACGGTCGCCGTGACCTGCGGCCCGGGGTGCTTCGTCAATTTCAGCGGGACCGGGTGGTACCAGCTCGCGGCGCGCGCCGGTCTCGCCGTGCGCCTCTAGTGGGGAATGTCCCCGCTACGCGACGACCACCTCGGTGGCCCGTTGCCCCGACACCGTGAAGTGGAGGTGCTCGTCGCCGCTCAGGTGATCGATCGCCACGTGCGAGCCGGCCGCGATGCGCCCGCTGATCATGAGGTCCGCCACCGGGAACTCGAGGTAGCGGCGGAAGACGCGGACCAGCTCCCGCGCGCCCAGCTTGGGCTCGCCGTGCGCATGATCGAGCAGGAACGTGCGCGCCGGACCGAGCAGCTCGCATCCGAAACCGCGCTCCCGCAGCCAGCGGGCCATCCGATCGAACCTCCGGTCGAGGATCTCGCCGAAATGCTGCTCCTGGAGCCGGTGGAACACGACGAGCCCATCCAGGCGCGTGACGAGATCCTCGCCGAAGTGCTCCTCGGCCTGCGCGCGGCAGGTCTTCGCGATCCGATCCTCCTCGAGGCCGGGTCCGGCCGCCCCCTGGAATCCGACCCTGGGGCTTTCCTCGAGGATCTCGCTCGAGCAGAGGCTCGTGGTGATGAAGACCATGCAGTGGCGCAGGCGTCCGAGCCTCCCGCCGGGTAGCGGCAGGCGACCCGTGTCGAGCGTCGCCGTCAGCGCTTTCGAGATTTCCTTGCGTCCCCTCTCGAGGTACTCGATGAGCAACACCGAGAACGGAGGTGCGTCGAGCACCGAACCACCGTCGTCCTGCCGGGGATGCGAGAACATCGGGGCGAGCTGAGCAGCGAAGGCCGACCACGGGTCGCCGTGGACGAACTGCGTGCAATCCGCGATGTGAAGACCCTTCCCCTCCCCGTGGAGGGTCTCCGCCAAGGTCCGCACGAGCTGGGTCTTCCCTGTACCGCTGGGGCCCATGAACATGTAGGCGCACCAGGTCCGCTCTCGCGGGGTCAGCCCGCTCATCACGCGCGTCGTGCCCCGCACGACGCTCGCGATCGCGGCCGGCTGCCCCGCGATTTCCTTCTCGAGCGCGGATTTCAGGACATCCGAGAACACCGGCCCCTCCGCAGCTTCCCGGCGGGAGTCAGAAGCGCTAGATCCCGAACGGGCGATACCCCTGGAACAGCGGGAGCGTGTAGCCGTAGTGGCCGAGCATCGGATTGATGAGCGGGTTCACGAACGGCGTCTGCGTCGGGGTCTGGAAGTACGGAGTGACCGGCGGCGTGAAGTAGCTGGGATACTGCGGGTTGAAATACGTCGGCGCGATCGGCGGCGTGAACATCTGCGGAACCTGCGGGAACGGCGTATAGGGGATCTGGGTGTACGGGCTCATGAAGCGCGGGAACTGGCCGAGGAACGGCGTGGGGAAGTGGGAAACGTTGGGGGTGTCCTTGAAAGCGACGCTGTAGAGATTCGGATCGTTCCAGAACATGCCGTGCTCCTTCCTATCTGCCGCGCGCCCGATGCGGGCGCGAGCGGGTTCGTGGCCTCAGTGAACGATGGGGGGATACGCCGGCGGCATCACCGGTCCCCAGGGCATCGGGCTGGCCAGCTTCGCAAGGAGAATCTGCGCCAGGGTGTGGATCTGGTACGCCGTGCGCAGGTCGTCCGGAATCGCCCTCTCCGTTTCCTGGGGCTTTGCGATCGGGGTTTTCGTGTTCATCGACTCCTCTCCTGAACTGAGACCGCTCAGGCGATCTCGACCTTCATCTCCTTCGGCGCGGGGGCTTCCCGAACCGGGATCTTGACCTCGAGCACGCCGTCCGCGTACTTCGCGGTGAGCGACTCGGTCTCCGCGTTGAGCGGGAGGGAAACGGCGCTCGAACGTGCCGTACGGGAACTCGAGCGCCAGCGGCTGCAGGTCGCGGTCGGACTCCGGCGCCTTGCGCTCGCCTCGAACTACGCACTCACCCTCGGCGATGAGCACCTTGAGGTGATCGCGCCGCACGCCGGGGATCTCGAGGCGGATGAGGACCTCGTGCCGCCCGGTGAACGCGTCGGCGCGCGGGATCCACGAGACCGGCGTCATCGGGGAACGGACCTGCGCGACGAGCTTCTTGAGCTCCGCCGCCTCCTGAATCGCGTAGCGCATGGGGTCGACTCCGGGCGGGAAGGGCGCGTACCACCCCGGCCCGATCTCGGGCGCGGGCTGCCCGAGGAATCTGGTGTAGATGTCGTTGATTTCGTTGAGGGCCTGGGCTACCTCGGTCATCGGCGGCACCCTCCTTCGGATATGTGAAGTCCCTTATTGCCGGGCTGCGAACAACGCGTCACCACGTTACGAAGCCTAGAATCCGGAATCGAGAGTCCGGACCAGATATCCATGCCTTCCATGGCAACGGGTGGGCCTGGGATGACACGGAATTCCTCCGAGTTCGACCTCGGGTCGCGTCTGGCGGCGCTCCGGGCGGTGCGCGGCCTCTCGCAAGGAACGGCGTCCCGGCTCGCGGGCCTGTCCCCCGCGTACCTCTCGCGCATCGAGACGGGACGCGTTCATCCGACTTTCGCGACGGTGCTCCGCATCCTCGATGCGCTCCGGGCGGACGTCGAGGATCTGCGAGCCGCCGACCGGGCGCGCCCGCCGTCGGCCGCGACCTGTCCCATCACATCGCAAGGGCGTTGCCTGCTCGAGACCATCCGTACCGAGTCCGAGGTCGCGCGGGCGGAGGGCCGGGAGGTGTACACCATGCGGGAGGTCCAGATCCTGCGGGACCTCGCAACCTACATGCGCACCGCGAGCGCTGAGCGCGTCCGGGCCGTCGAGATGCTCCTTCAAGAATTGCTCCGGCGCTAGGTTGGAGGCGCTGCGCTTTTTCCCTCAAGATTCGAGGGAAAAGCGGAATGTCCCCAGGTATCATTCGAGGCGCCGCTGAATCTCCACCGGAGACACTCCCAATGCACCGTTACCGCTCGAGCCTCGTTGCCATCGTCACTGCGGTCGCTCTCCTCACCGGTTGCGCCGGCACGAAGATCGTCGCCTCGTGGGTCGCGCCCGATCACCACAAGGAGTCGGTCAAGAAGATCTTCGTGCTCGCGGTGGCGGCGAACATGAGCATCCGGCGATCGTACGAGGACGAGTTCGCGAAGCGATTGAAGGAGCGCGGGTACGAGGCGATCCCGGGCTATCTCTGGGCGCCGGACTCGATCAAGCTCGACAAGGATGCGCTCGTCGCCCGGATGCACAAGGAGGGCGTCACCCACGTTCTCGTGACGCGTCTGGTCTCGAGCAAGAAGATCGAGACCCAGGAACAGCCGACCGCGGTGGTCTCCGTGGGCGTGTCGCCGTACGGCCCCGGGTGGTACGGCGGATGGTCGACGTATTACTCGGTCGGCTACTCCTCTGCGGTGACCGAGACCGTGACGACGGTGAAGGACGTCGTGACGCTCGAGACGAACGTCTACGACACCTCGCGCAAGGAGGACGACGCCATCATCTGGACGGGGCACAGCGAAACTTGGGTCGACGCCCCATCATCCGGCAAGGTCAACGAGGTGATCTCGGCGTTGATCGCCCGC
>Ga0318573_10000865_pt1 | contig 10226 bp, 10 predicted proteins | sample GRESIP089b5f21_FD_202515 | JGI IMG/M metagenome (GOLD analysis project Ga0318573, IMG submission 202515) | Tropical soil microbial communities from Luquillo Experimental Forest, Puerto Rico - GRE.SIPMG.089b5f21 | ecosystem: Environmental > Terrestrial > Soil > Tropical forest > Bulk soil... | reverse complement strand
GAACAGCACGCTGATCACGTCGTCCGCGGTCAGGTCGTTGCGGCTCATGACCGCGGCGACAAGTTCCGCGGTGCCTTCAAGGATCGCATCCCGGTCGTTGGCGTCCACCTGGATCGCACCGCGAATCGCCCGGACTGTCACGTGCTCAACTCCTCCCGTTCGCGTGCTTGCCCGCCGACACACCAGCCGGCCGCAAGGCTACATGCCGACGGCGGCGTACAGCTCACCGATTTCCTTCGTCGTCAGGTCACGAGTGGCCCCGGGCCGCAGGCCGCCCAGCTTGATCGGGCCCACAGTGGTGCGGACCAGGCGGCTGACCGGGTGCCCGGCCTCGGCCAGCATCCGGCGGACGATGTGCTTGCGGCCCTCGTGCAGCGTGATTTCCACAAGCGCCCGCGAGCCCGCCTGCTCGAGCACCCGGAACCGGTCCGCGATCGCCACCCCGTCGTCGAGCTCGATGCCGGTGGCCAGCCGCCGTCCCAGGTCGCGGGGGACCGGTCCGGGCACGTCCGCCAGATAGGTCTTGGCCACCTCGTAGCTGGGGTGCGCGAGCCGGTGCGCCAGCTCGCCGTCGTTGGTGAGCAGCATCAGGCCCTCGGTCTCGTAATCGAGCCTGCCGACGTGGAAAAGCCGCTCCGCCCGGTCGCCGAGGAAGTCCGTGATCGTCCGCCGCCCACGGTCGTCGGACATGGCGGTCAGCACCTTGGGCGGCTTGTTGAACGCCAGGTACACCACGTCCTGCCGGGCCGGGATGCGCTTGCCGTCGACCCGGATGATCTGGTGCTCCGGGTCCACCCGGGCGCCGAACCTGCGGACGGTCTGCCCGTCGACCTCGACCCGGCCGGCGCCGATCAGCTCCTCGCAGTGCCGGCGGCTTCCGACGCCGGCCGCGGCCAGGACCTTCTGCAGCCGGACCCCGCCGGGCACGTCGGTGAGGTCGTCCCGTTCGCCTTCGAGATCGCCCCAGTCGTCGTCATCGTCGTCGATGTCGCCGCCGCTGGCAGACCGCTGGGCCGGCCCTCGCGAGCCGCCCCGGGTAGTGGGCCTGTTACGCCCGCGTCCGCTCATTGTCCTCGATGTCCTCGATGTTCTCCGGCAGGAACGGCGCCAGGTCGGGCAGTTCGTCCAGGCTCGCCATGCCCAGCCGCTCAAGGAAGTAGCCGGTGGTGCGGTACAAGATCGCGCCGGTCTCCGGGTCGGTCCCGGAGTCCTCGACCAGGCCGCGCAGCACCAGCGTCCTGATCACGCCGTCGCAGTTCACCCCGCGCACCGCCGACACCCGCGCCCGGCTGACCGGCTGGCGGTAGGCGATCACCGCCAGCGTCTCGAGCGCGGCCTGGGTGAGCCGGACCTCCTGGCCGTCCCGGACGAAGCGCTCCACCAGCGGCGCGCAGTCCTCCCGGGTGTAGAAGCGCCAGCCGCCCGCGATCTCGCGCAAGTCGAAGCCGCGCCCGTCAGCGGTGTACTCGGCCGCCAGCGCCCGCAACCCCGCGGCGACCTCGCCCCGCGGCAGCTCGAGCACCTGCGCCAGCAGCACCTCGGGCACCGGCTCGTCGGCGACGAGCAGGATCGCCTCCAGGCTCGCGCGCAGGCCGGGGCCGTCGGCGGCGTCCGGGCTGTCCGGTCCGCCGAGGTCGTCGCCGAGGTCGTCCGGCACGGTGAAGTCGCTGGTCATGAATAATCTTCTTCGCTTTCCGTCGGTGCATTGACGCTACCCGCTCCAGGCGGCGATGGCACCACCTCTCGGTCGCCGCCGGTCCAGCGGACGTACAGCTCGCCGAGCGGCGCCAGCTGCTCGAACGAGACCGCTTCCTCGCGGTACAGCTCGAGCAGCGCCAGGAACGACGCGACGATCTCGTAGTTTCCCATCGCGTCGGCGGTGAGCTGGCGGAACGACGCCCGGCCCAGGCCCCGCAGCCGGCCGGCGAGCAGCACCGCCTGCTCCCTGATGGACACGAACGGAGCGTGGATATGGTCGGTAGAAACGACCGGCGGCGTCTTCGGGGTGAGCGCCCGGGCGGCGAGCGCCGCGAACTCCCGCGGGCCGATCGCGAACAGCACCTCGGGCAGCAGCTCGGCGAACCGGGGCTCGAGCGGCACCCGCCGCGGGAAGCGCCTGGCCGCCGCCGCCATCCGGCCGGCGAACACCGCCGCGACCTCTTTGTACGCCCGGTACTGCAGCAGCCGTGCGAACAGCAGGTCCCTGGCCTCGAGCAGGGCCAGGTCTTCCTCGTCCTCCACCTCGCCAGACGGCAGCAGCCGAGCCGCCTTGAGGTCGAGCAGAGTGGCCGCCACGACCAGGAAGTAGCTCACCTGATCCAGGTCCCAGCCGCCGGCCCGCTGCCGGATGTAGCCGATGAACTCGTCGGTGACCTGGGACAGCGCCACCTCGGTGATGTCCAGCTTGTGCTTGGAGATCAGCGCGAGCAGGAGGTCGAACGGCCCCTCGAAGACGTCGAGGTGCACCTCGAAGGCGCCCGCGCCCCGCGGGGCGTCGGCCGCCTCGCCCGCGACCTGGCCGCCGCTCACCGTGCCACCCGTGCTGTTCGCCACCTTAACGACGGTAGCGGACGTGGCGCGTCACCCGCGTCATCCGCGAGCGGCTTGCCGTCCACCCCGTTGAGGCTCGCCTCGTCAAGGCTCGCGTGGACGCGCCGCGCCACCAGGCTGTCTTTCCCGCGGGCGTCAAGGTCGGCGAGCAGGATGGCGATCGCCTCGCGGACCAGCCGTCCGCGGTCCATAACGAAACCGAAGCGGCGAAGTCTCAACCGGGCATGTTCCAGGTCAAGTAGCTCAGCGGCGGAAAGGTACACGGTAATCTTCTGGTCGTGCTTTTCCCTGCCGGTCGCCTGCCGTTCATCTGAGGCGACTGGATCAGGTGCGACGGGGCGCAGCAATTCCGCAATCCCCGGAATACTTACCCGGCGTGACCGCCCCCTGCCTGCCGCCACCGCTCAAGTACCTCCTTGGCAAGTTCACGGTAGGAACTAGCCCCCATCGACGACGAATCGAAGCTCGTGATGGGCTCACCTGCAACGGTAGCGTCCGGGAACCGCACTGTGCGGTTGATCACCGTATGAAATACCTTGTCTCCGAAGCCATTTACGATGCTGCCGAGCACTTCGCGGGTGTGCAAAGTGCGCGAATCGTACATTGTGCCCAGAAGGCCATCAATCGTCAGCCTGGGGTTGAGCCGCTGCTGCACCTTGTCGATGGTCTCCATGAGCAGCGCCACGCCGCGCATCGCGAAGTACTCGCATTCCAGCGGGATGAGCACGCTGTCGGCGCACGCGAGCGCGTTGATCGTCAGCAGGCCGAGCGACGGCTGGCAGTCGATCATGATGTAGTCGTATTCCGGCACGACCTCCTTGAGCGCGCCGCCAAGCACGAACTCGCGGCCGACCTCGTGCACCAGCTGCACTTCGGCGCCGGACAGGTCGATGTTGCTCGGCAGCAGGTCCATGCCCTTGACGCTGGTGTTGAACAGCACGTCGTGCGCGTTGACGCCGCGCTCCATGAGCAGGTTGTAGACGGTGCTGTCGATGTCGTGCGGCTGGATCCCGAGTCCCACGGAGAGCGCGCCCTGCGGGTCGAAGTCCACGAGCAGCACCCGCCGCCCCTGCTCGGCCAGCGCGGCGCCGAGGTTGATGGTCGTGGTGGTCTTGCCGACGCCGCCCTTCTGGTTGCAGACCGCGACGATGCGCGCGGGGCCATGGACGGTCAGCGGCTCGGGCTCCGGGAAAGCGGGCAGCGGCCGCCCAGTCGGTCCTATGTCTCCCGGTAGAAGCTCTATTACGCGAGATGCGGCCACCAGTAAGATCCTCCCCGGCTAGAGGTCGCGGGCTGTTCGGGACTCTAGGCGCTGGTGTCAGGCGGTTTCAAGCCAACGCGCCGTAAGCGCCGAATTTTTACCAGTTACCGATCGATTACCCGAGTGCTCTCGGATGCGAGGCGGCGTAGACCTCCCGGAGCTTGTCCACCGTCACGAGAGTGTAGACCTGCGTCGTGGTCACCGAGGCGTGTCCGAGCAATTCCTGCACGACGCGGATGTCCGCGCCCCCGTCGAGCAGATGGGTCGCGAACGAGTGCCGCAGGGTGTGCGGTGACGCCCCCGTCAATCCCGAACGGACCGCTGCTTCGCCCAGCACCCCCCACGCTCCTTGCCGGGTGAGGCGGCCGCCGCGGGCGTTCAGGAACACCGCGGGAGCCGCCCGCCGGCCGGCGGCCGCCAGGGCGGGGCGTCCCCGGACGAGGTAGGCCTGGAGCGCGCGGACCGCGTAGCTGCCCACCGGGACGAACCGCTGCTTGCCCCCTTTCCCTGACAGCAGCACGGCGGGATCGGCGCCGAGGTCCAGGTCGTCGACGTCCAGGCCCACCGCCTCGGAGATACGGGCGCCGGTCCCGTAGAGGAACTCCAGCAGCGCGCGGTCGCGCAGCACGCGCGGATCAGGGTCGGTCGTGGCGCCAGCCGCGTCCAGCAGCCGTTCCACCTCGTCGACGGAGATCGCTTTCGGCAGCCGCCTGGGCGGGGCGGGGGGCGTGACCTCGCGGGCCGGATCGTCGCCGGCGAGCCCCTGCTTGAGCGCGAACGCATGCAAGCCCCGGACCGCGATGACCGCCCGGCCCGCCGAACTCACCGCGAGCGGCTGATGGTCCGCATCCCCGGTCCGGAGCGAAGCGAGGAAGGCCGCGACATCCGCGGTGCGCACGTCGCCGAGCTCAGTCTTGTCCCGGGCGGCGAGCACGTCGCTGTACCGGCGCAGATCCCGCTGATAGGACTCGACAGTGTTGGCCGCCAGCCCGCGCTCGACCACGAGGTACTGCAGATACTGTCGTGCCGCTTCGGAAACGCTCACCACGTGGGCGATCGTAACGCCGAGGGCGGGCGCCACCTAAGCCAGGACGGCAGCCACCGGCGTGTAGGCCAGCCCGTGCGCCTCGGCGACGGGGGCGCAGGTGACGGCGCCGTCGTGCGTGTTCAGGCCCGGCGCCAGGGCCGGGTCCGCGCGCAGCGCGTCGCGCCAGCCGCGGTTGGCGATCTCCACCGCGTACGGGATCGTGACGTTGGTCAGTGCGTACGTCGAGGTGTGCGGCACGGCACCGGGCATGTTGGCGACGCAGTAGAAAATCGAGTTGTGCACGCGGTACGTGGGGTTGGCGTGTGTCGTCGGGCGGGAGTCCTCGAAGCAGCCGCCCTGGTCGATCGAGATGTCCACGAGCACGGAGCCGGGCTTCATCCGGGACACCAGCTCGTTGCTGACCAGCTTCGGCGCCTTCGCGCCCGGCACGAGCACCGCGCCGATCACCAGGTCCGCGTCGATCACCGCCCGCTCGACCTCGTAGGCGTTGGACGCCACGGTCTGGCAGTGCCCCTGGTAGATCGCGTCCGCGCTGCGCAGCCTGGCGACGTTCTTGTCGAGCAGCAGCACTTCGGCCTGCATGCCGAGCGCGATCGCCGCCGCGTTCATGCCGGAGACGCCCGCGCCGAGCACGACGACCTTCGCCGCGTACACGCCGGATACCCCGCCCATCAGCACACCGCGGCCGCCGCCGTCGCGCTGCAGGTGGTGAGCGCCGACCTGCGGCGCCATCCGCCCCGCGACCTCGGACATCGGGGCGAGCAGCGGCAGCGAGCCGTCCGCCAGCTGGACGGTCTCATAGGCGATCGCGGTGACGCCGCGCGAGAGCAGCGCGTCGGTGCACTCCCGGGAGGCGGCCAGGTGCAGGTACGTGAAGAGCACCTGCCCGCGCCGCATCCGGTGGTACTCCTCGGGGATCGGCTCCTTGACCTTGAGCACCAGGTCCGTCGTGCCCCACGCCTCGTCGGCGGACATGACGATCTTCGCGCCCGCGGCGGTGAAGTCCTCGTCCGGCAGCGACGAGCCCTCCCCCGCCCCCGTCTCGACGAACACCTCGTGGCCGGAACGGGCCAGCTCGTGCACCCCCGCCGGGGTGATCGCCACCCGGTACTCGTGGTTCTTGATTTCCCGTGGCACGCCGATCTTCATGAGTTCCCCGATCCGGAAATAGCCCCGGCCGGCTCGGCGCTACGCTTCGGGCGCGGTCGCGGGGCGAAGCCCAGAAAAACCCTCTGCGCAGGCAGCATACCCAGCAAGAATGCCGGTAATAGCTGGCCCGCTGTGGAGTTTTCCCGCCAGCGCGAGTCGCAGTGCCGCATCCAGCGGCACCCAGTCGGTGACGATGAACTTCTCCTCGTCCCTGCGCTGGTAGCCGTTGTCGGCGACGGGCTCGAGGCCGCGGGCGAGGAAGACGCGCAGACGTTCGGTGCTGTAGCCGGGCGAGCTGAAGTAGTCGGCGAGCGTGTGCCACTCCCGCGCGCGGTACCCGGTCTCCTCGAGCAGTTCCCGCTGCGCGGTCCGCAGCGGGGACTCACCGTCGGCGTCGCGCAGCCCGGCCGGTATCTCCCACAGCTCGCGCCCGACCGGATGCCGGTACTGCCTGATCATCAGCACCCGGTCCGCGTCGTCGAGCGCGAGCACAGCGACGGCGCCGGGGTGAGTCACGACGGTACGTTCCGCGTGGTGGCCGTCCGGCAAGCGGACCTTGTCGGTCCGCACGGTGATCAGCCAGTTCCGCAGCAGCTCATCGGTGGAGACCACCGGCCAGCTGACAGCCCGGTCCTCGACGGGACCGTTCATGCTCTGCTTCCCCGCTCGCCTCCGGGCGCTTTGACCCGGTGCCTTCCCTCGTCGCTCAGTCGCTTCGCTCCCTCGCTCCTCAGTCCAGGCACCGGCGCGCCCTTCGGCTCGCTCATGCGGTTGCCACCGCGCGGGCGCCTGTCTCGCCGGACCGCGCCCTGACGAGCGCGGCGGCGATCAGGCCGTTGAACAGCGGGTGCGGCCGGGTCGGGCGGGACAGGAACTCGGGGTGCGCCTGAGTGGCGACGAAGAACGGGTGCGTGCCGGGCGGCAGCTCGATGAACTCCACCAGGCGCCCGTCCGGCGACAGTCCGGAGAACACCAGGCCGGCGGACTCGAGCTTGCCGCGGTAGGCGTTGTTCACCTCATACCGGTGGCGGTGGCGTTCCTCGACCGTGGTCGCGCCGCCGTACAGGTCGCTGACGATCGTGCCGGGCTTGAGCAGCGCCGGGTACAGCCCGAGCCGCATGGTCCCGCCCATGTCCCGCTCCCCCGCCACCACATCCTCCTGGTCGGCCATCGTGGCGATCACCGGATCGGGCGTGCCGGGGTCGAATTCTGAGCTGTTCGCCTCGGACAGGCCCGCCAGGTGCCTGGCGACCTCGATCACCGCGCACTGCAGTCCGAGGCAGAGGCCGAGCAGCGGGATCTTGTGCTCGCGGGCGTACCTGATGGCGCCGATCTTGCCCTCGATGCCGCGCACGCCGAAGCCGCCGGGAATCAGGATCCCGTCCACCCCGTCGAGCTGGCCCGCCGCGTCGTCGGCGTTCTCGCAGTCGTCGCTGGTCACCCACCGGATCGTCACCTTCGCGTCGTTGCCGAAGCCGCCCGCCTTCAGCGCTTCCGCCGGGGACAGGTAGGCGTCGGGCAAGTCAACGTACTTGCCGACCAGGGCGATGGTGATCGAGCGCGCCGGGCGGTGCACCCGTCTGAGCAGGTCGTCCCACTCGCTCCAGTCCACGTCGTGGAACGGCAGCCGCAGGCGCCTGACCACGTAGGCGTCCAGGCCCTCGCCGTGCAGGACCTTCGGGATGTCGTAGATGGAGGGGGCGTCCGGGGTGGAGACCACCGCCTCCTCGTCCACGTCGCACATCAGGCTGATCTTGCGCTTGAGGCCGTCGCTGATCGGCCGGTCGCTGCGGGCCACGATCGCGTCGGGCTGGATGCCGATCGACCGCAGCGCGGCCACCGAGTGCTGGGTGGGCTTGGTCTTGAGCTCGCCCGACGGGCCGATGTAAGGGAGCAGGGAGACGTGCAGGAAAAAGCACCTGTCGCGGCCGATCTCGTGCCTTATCTGGCGGATCGACTCAAGGAAGGGCAGGCTTTCGATGTCGCCGACCGTGCCGCCCACCTCGGTGATGACCACGTCGACGTCGGGGCCGCCCATGTTCAGGATGCGGGCCTTGATCTCGTTCGTGATGTGCGGGATGACCTGCACGGTGTCGCCCAGGTAGGCGCCGCGCCGCTCCTTGGCGATGACGCTCGAGTAGACCTGGCCGGTGGTGACGTTCGCCTCGCCGCTGAGCCTGGTGTCGAGGAACCGCTCGTAGTGGCCGACGTCGAGGTCGGTCTCGGTGCCGTCGTCGGTGACGAAGACCTCGCCGTGCTGGAACGGGTTCATCGTCCCGGGATCGACGTTGAGGTATGGGTCCAGCTTCTGCATGGAAACCCGCAGGCCGCGCATCCTGAGCAGCCGGCCGAGGCTGGACGCGGTCAGCCCCTTGCCGAGGCTGGAGGCGACGCCGCCGGTGACGAAGAGGTGCTTGGTCTCTACTTGCCTGTTCGTGGCTAGCTTGGACTGGGTCGTTGTAGCGGCCAAGATGGGGCTCCCGTGGTCAGAGATGTTTCGGCGAAAGCCGCCGTCCACGGGCCACCAGGATAACACGCCGCAGGTCTAGGACCTGTACGCACCACGGTAAGTAACTTCTTTACTAGTTTTAACCCGCTGCTCACCTGGGCGAATCTGCCAGCGGTCGTCAGCTGCCTTCGGTGGCGGGCGCGGAGCCGGAACCGACTCCGGCGGTGGCGCTTGCCGGGGCGTTGCGCGGTGCGCCGCGCGCCGCGTGCTCGGCTTCGCCGAACCTCGCGAGCATGACCGCGCTCGCCACCGCGAGAAGGAAGCCGGCGATGGCCGCGGGCTCCAGCCCGGGCCTCGTCCTGTCGCCGAGGAACATCACGCCGATGATCGCGGGCGGCAAGGTCTCGGCGAGCACGACGGCCGCCGTCGCGACCGTGACGCTGCCGCTCTCGAGCGCCGTGGCGTAGAAGACGAACGACACGATGCCGGCCGCCGCGACGGCGTACGCGGCGGGATCACGGAGCAGGGTGAGCGGCTCGAAGCCGTTGAGCACGCGCGCCGCGATGCCGATCAGGCCATAGCCGAACCCGGCCACCGTACCGAGCAGCAGGGTCCGCATCGGCTCGCGGAACCGGGCGGCGGCGAGGCCGCACACGCCGAGGCCGGCCACGGCGACGATGAGCGCCAGCTTGAACACGGCCCCGGCCGCGGTGGCGCCCTCGGGCCCGGCCGAGGACCCGAGCAGCCCCACGCCGGCGACGACACCGGTCACGGCCGCCCACTCGCGCCACGACAGGGCCGCGCCGATCAGCAGCGAGGCGAGGACCGCGGTCACGGCGAGGTTCGCCGCCACGATCGCCTGGACCGCGAACAGCGGCAGCCGCTGCAGCGCGACGAGCTGGGCGATGAACCCGAGGGTGTCCAGGAGCAGGCTGGCAACGAACCGCCATTGCCGCAGCATGCGGGGGACGAGGCCCGGATCGACACCGCCGCCGGCATCCGCGTGCGGGCGGTTGCTGGCTTCGCGGACGGCGATCGCCTGCATTACCGACGCTATCCCGTAGCACAGCGCGGCGATGAGCGCGGCAGTCAGGCTGACCAGCATAACGATTAGCTTATGCTCAGCTGCTCATCAGCGTTCGTCCAGGTTTGCCCCATGTCGTCTTCCCCCTGATCATAGTCGGGTTCGCGGTTTCCGGACGCCGCTAGCGCAGCGCGCTCGCGGGCCTGGCCTCCCAGCTGGTCCACACCGGGCGGTAGCCCATCCGGTACCAGAACGGCGCGGACAGCGGGTTGACCTGGCTGTGGTGCAGCAAGGTGACGGCGACGCCCGCCGCGTCCAGCTGCGCGTGCAGGTGCCGGGCCAGCAGCGCGCCGATGCCGGTCCCGCGCTCCTGCTGGTCGACGAACATCGTCTGCAGGTACGCCGCCGGGGCGTGGCTCGTCATCCCCGCGATCCAGCCGGCGTCCTGCGGGGGCTGGGCGACCAGCAGGGCGACCGCGCGCCCGCCACGCTCCGCGAGCCAGGTCCAGGTCGCCGGGCGGGCCAGGCTCCCGCGGATCTCTTCGCGTACCAGCCGGGCGGTCGCCGGCCGCCACACCGGGCCGCCGAAGTGCATGTCGTACCGGATGAGCCGCAGCTCCATGTCGAGCACCTGCTCCTCGTCCGCCGGTCCCGCGGCGCGGATCGTGACGCCGTAGAGTCCGCGCGGCGGGGGCTGCGGCCCGGCCGGCCGGGCCCGCGCGGCGGTCACCGTGACCGGCTGCAT
>Ga0318573_10000854_pt1 | contig 10283 bp, 6 predicted proteins | sample GRESIP089b5f21_FD_202515 | JGI IMG/M metagenome (GOLD analysis project Ga0318573, IMG submission 202515) | Tropical soil microbial communities from Luquillo Experimental Forest, Puerto Rico - GRE.SIPMG.089b5f21 | ecosystem: Environmental > Terrestrial > Soil > Tropical forest > Bulk soil... | reverse complement strand
CCTCCCGCACAGCGTCATTCGAACGATTCCGCCAAGTTGCCTCGAGGTGCGCGATTGCGCGCAGGTGGCTCGCGCCTTGCTCTACCCCTCTGGGCGCGCCGACGACGGGAGGCGAGCAGCCGAAAGGTGTGCAACCAGGAGGATCACAACCGTGAGGATCCACGAGTACCAGGCGAAGGAGGTCCTGCACGGGTTCGGAGTGCCCGTGCTGCGCGGGCAGCTCGCGACGACGCCCGCGCAGGCCGAGGAAGCTGCGGCGGCGCTCGGGACCTCGATCTGCGCCGTCAAGGCACAGATTCATGCGGGCGGGCGCGGCAAGTCCGGCGGCATCAAGCTCGCGCGCAGCCCCGAGGAGGCGCGCGACCACGCGGAGGCCATGCTCGGAACCGCGCTGCGCACCGCGCAGACCGGACCCGCCGGTCAGGTCGTCCGCAAGCTGTACGTCGAGGAGGGCTGCCGGATCGAGCGGGAGCTCTACCTCGGGATGACGCTCGACCGCGACTCCGGGCGCATCACACTCATGGCGTCAACCGAAGGCGGCGTGGAGATCGAGGAGGTCGCCCGGGTGACACCGGAGAAGATCCTGCGCGCCGCGGTGGACCCGCTCACCGGGCTGCAGGCAAACCAGGCCCGCGGCCTCGCGTTCGCGCTCGGGCTGCGGGGCGTGCAGGTGCAGCGGTTCGTCCAGCTCGCGACCGCCCTCTACCATGCCTACGTGGCGACGGACGCGGCGCTCGCGGAGGTGAACCCGGTCGTCGTCACCGTGGATGGCGAGCTGGTCGCGCTCGACGCGAAGCTCGAGTTCGACGACAACGCGCTCCACCGCCACCCCGAGATCGCGGCGCTCCGGGATCCCGACGAGGAGCTCGAGCGCGAGGCCGAGGCGAGGGAGCACGAGCTGTCGTACGTCGCGCTCGACGGCGACATCGCCTGCATGGTGAACGGCGCCGGCCTCGCGATGGGAACGATGGACATCATCCAGCTCGCCGGTGGCCGCCCCGCAAACTTTCTCGACGTCGGCGGCGGCGCGAGCGAGGCGAAGGTCGCCGCGGCGTTCAAGATCCTCCTCGCCGACCCGGCCGTCCGCGCGGTGCTCGTCAACATCTTCGGCGGCATCTCGAAGTGCGACCTCGTCGCGAAGGGAATCGTCGCGGCGGCGCAGCAAGTTGGGATCTCCGTTCCGCTCGTCGTGCGGCTCGAAGGGACGAACGTCGAGCTCGGCAAGCAGGTCCTCGCAGCGAGCGAGCTCGACATCATCCCGGCCGACGACCTCGCCGACGCCGCCCGCAAGGTGGTCGCGGCGGCGAGGGAGACGGCGCCGCGCGCGACGGCCTGATCCATCCACTGGAGGAGCCATGAGTATCTTCGTAGACCGGAACACCAGGGTCCTCGTGCAGGGCATCACCGGTTCGGCCGGCAGCTTTCACGCCGAGCAGATGCTCGCGTACGGCACGCGCGTCGTCGCCGGCGTGACGCCGGGACGGGGAGGGACGCGGTTCAGCACGGACGTGCCGGTGTTCGACACCGTCGCGGATGCCGTCCGCGAGACCGGGGCGAACGCCAGCATCGTCTTCGTGCCGCCGGCGCACGCGGCCGACTCGATCCTCGAGGCGGCGATGGCGGGGATCCCATTCATCATCGCCATCACCGAGGGGATCCCGGTCCTCGACATGGTGAAGGTGAAGCGGTTCCTGGAGGACCGGCCCGGGATCCGGCTCCTCGGCCCGAACTGTCCGGGCGTGATCACGCCCGGGCAGTGCAAGATCGGGATCATGCCGGGCCACATCCACCGGCCCGGCTCGATCGGGATCGTCTCGCGGTCGGGCACGCTCACCTACGAGGCCGTGAAGCAGCTCACCGATCTCGGCCTCGGCCAGTCCACCGCGGTCGGGATCGGCGGCGACCCCGTGAACGGCACCGACTTCGTCGACTGCCTCTCGCGCTTCGAGACCGACCCGCAGACGGAGGCGATCGTCCTCATCGGAGAGATCGGCGGCTCGGGCGAGGAGTGGGCGGCTCGTTACATCCGGAAGAACGTGACGAAGCCGGTGGTCGGGTTCATCGCCGGGCGGAGCGCGCCGCCGGGCCGCCGCATGGGTCACGCCGGCGCGGTCATCTCGGGGTCGAGCGGCACCGCGGGGACGAAGATCTCCACGCTCCGCGACGCGGGCGTGATCGTGTGCGAGAGCCCCGCCGCGATCGGTCAGACCATGCACGGGCTGCTCCATCGGAAGAAGGCGCGCGCTGCGCGCGGGCACGGCGGCTCCTTGCCGCGGCTCAAGCGTGGCCGCGCGTCTCCGACCGTCCGCGCCGCGGGGCGGCGCGCGGCGCGAGCCGATCAGGGAACTCCCGAGATGTAGTGAACGAGCACGTCGCGAAGCCCTGCGACCCGGAGAAGATCGAGCGGCTGCTCGGGTATGCGCCTGTGGGAGCGGCTCGTCGAGGTCGAGACGCTGCGAGTTGCGCTGGAGCTCGAGGGCATGACGGTCACTGTGGCGGGCGACGGCACGGAGGGCGGACGCCCGCCGCGCGGATCTGGGCCTCGCTACGCCTTCAGCTCAGGGAAGTCGTCCTGCCAGAACTCGAGGTCGTGCCGCGCCTCCGACGGCTGGCGCGAGCCTTCGGTCTTGCGCAGATCGACCCGGCGGATCTTGCCGGAGATGGTCTTGGGGAGCGAGGCGAACTCGAGGCGGCGCACGCGCTTGTAGGGCGCCAGCCGGCGCCGCATGAAGCGGAAGATGTCGAGCGCCAGCTCGCGCGAGGGGGTGTGGCCGGGCCGGAGGATGCAGAAGGCCTTCGGGACGAGGCCGCGGACCGGGTCCGGGCTCGGCACCACCGCCGCCTCGGCCACCGCGTCGTGCTCGATGAGCGCGCTCTCCAGCTCGAACGGGCTGATGCGGTAATCGGAGCTCTTGAAGACGTCGTCGGAGCGGCCGACGTAGGTGATGAACCCGTCGGCGTCCCGGGTCGCGACGTCGCCCGTGCGGTAGTAGCCCCCGCGCGTCACGAACTCGGTGAGCTCGGGGTCGTCCACGTACCCCGCCATGAGCCCGGTCGGGCGCGGATCGAGCGAGAGCGCGATCTCCCCCTCGTCCGAGGCGCGGCCGTCGGCGTCGAGCAGCTCCACGTCGAACCCGGGCATGGCGCGGCCCATCGAGCCGGGCTTCATCTTCTGCCCGGGCGAGTTGCCGATCTGGCAGGTCGTCTCCGTCTGCCCATAGCCGTCGCGGATGGCGACGCCCCACCCCTTCCGGATCCGCTCGATGACCTCGGGGTTGAGCGGCTCGCCGGCGCTGAGCGCCTCGCGCAGCTTCACCGGGTACGCGCCCAGGTCCTCGAGGATGAGGAGGCGCCACACTGTCGGCGGGGCGCAGAGCGTCGTGATGTCGTGCCGCGCAAGGACCTCCAGCGTGCGGCGCGCGACGAAGCGGGCGTAGTTGTGCACGAACACGGTCGCGCCCGCGTTGAACGGCGCGAAGAAGTTCGACCACGCGTGCTTCCCCCACCCCGGCGAGCTGATGTTCATGTGGACGTCTCCCTCGCGCACGCCCAGCCAGTACATCGTCGAGAGGTGGCCCACTGGGTAGCTGGCGTGAGTGTGGAGCACGAGCTTCGGCTTCGCGGTTGTGCCGGAGGTGAAGTAAAGCAGGACCGGGTGGTTGGGATAGGTGTCGGCCTTTGCGAAGAAGATGGCCGGCTCCGCGTAGGCCTGCTCGTACGGCGTCCAGCCAGGGACTTTCTCCCCGACGACCACCTTCGAGTAGCCGTCGCCGACGGCGCGCAGTTTCTCGGCCCCGGCCGGATCGGTCACGACGTGCTTCACCTTGCCGCGGTCGAGCCGGTCGCGCAGGTCCTCGGGCGTGAGGAGCGAGGTGGCCGGGATGATCACCGCGCCGAGCTTCATCGCGGCGAGCATCACCTCCCAGATGGGCACCGAGTTGTCGAGCATCATGAGGATGCGGTCGCCGCGCTGGACGCCCAAGCGCCGGAAAAAGACCGCCACCCGGTTCGAGCGCTCCGCGAGCTCGCCGTAGCTGAGCTTCACCTCGCGCCCGTCGTCCTCGACGATGTGGAGCGCAGTCTGCCGGTTGCCCTCGGCCAGCACGTCGAACCAGTCGAGCGCCCAGTTGAAGCGGTCGAGCACGGGCCAGCGGAACTCGCGGTACGCGGTCTCATAGTCGTCGCGGTGGCGCTGCAGGAAGTCGCGGGCACGGCGGAACGCCTCGGTGGACATGGCGGCCTCGGATCTAAAAAGGGACGGTCATGATGGCAGACCCGCGTTCGAGCCCGCCAGCTCGTTTCGCATCCGTGACGTGCCGCACCGCCACAAGAGCGTCGATGTGCCTCGTCCCGACCCCGCGCCGCGTCCGGCCTCTCCCCGACCATCTAATCCCCTGTTACTCAAGGATGTCTACGAGCCCGGTCGCCGTGTTGGCTGTACGCGGGGCGCTGCCCCGCTCGTGCCAGCACCGCGCCGTCACGCGCTCTCCTGCCGGGTACAGAAGGCCGGCCCCACCCGTGGTACCCTTCCTCTATTCGGCGACACCCGAGGGGCACCATGCCCGTCGCGAACACGACGCCAGCGACGCTCACCGACCTCCTGTTCCAGAAGGTAGACGCCGGTCTCTGCCTCGTCGCGCCCGACGGCACCATCGTTCGCGCCAACGCCGAGTGGCTCCGCTCGACGGGGTTCACCGAGGATCAGGTCGTCGGTGAGAACATCATCGACCTGTTCCCTGCTATGCGCGACACGGCGCTCGCGATGCACGCCCGCGCTCGGGCGGGGCACCGCGTCGAGGTTCCTCGCCGCGCGCAGGTGCTGAACGGCCGCGAGACTTGGTGGGAGGGCAGCATCGAGCCGGTGCCGATGGAGGGCGGGACGGGGCTTCTCATCACGGCGCGCGAGGTCATGGGCCTCCTGCGGGCCCCAGATGCCGAGGCGGAGCGAAGAAATTCGGCGCTCCTGCGCGCGGTCGCTGACTCCATCCCCGATCCGATCTTCGTCAAGGACACTGAGAGCCGCATCCTGTTCGCGAATCCTGCCACGCTGCAGGCGATCGGAAAGCCACGCGAGCAAGTCATCGGTAAGTCGGACAACGAGATCTATGACGACCGAGAGGTCGGGGCTACGGTCGTCGCAACTGACCGGCGCATCATGGAATCCGGTCAGGCGATTTCAATCGAGGAACGCATACAGACGCCAACCGGCTACCGCTTTTTCCTCTCGACCAAGGCACCATTCCAAGATGCAGATGGAAAGGTCGTTGGGCTCGTCGGAGTGGCCCGTGACATCACCGAGCGCAAGCGAGCCGAAGCGGCGGTACGGGAGAGCGAGATCCGGTACCGCCAGCTGTTTCAGAACATGCTGGAGGGGTTCTCGCACTGCCAGATGATCTTCGACGAGGACGGGCGCGCGGCCGACTTCGTCTACCTCGACGTGAACGGCGCGTTCGAGCTGCTCACGGGGCTCCGCAACGTGGTCGGGAAGAGGGTCAGCGAGGTCATCCCCGGGATCCACGAGGCGCACCCGGAGCTGCTTGAGACGTACGGCCGCGTCGCGCGCGAGGGAAAGCCGGAGCGGTTCGAGATCGACTTCCGGCCGCTCGGGATCTGCCTGGCTATCGCTGTCTACCAGCCGCAGCCGGACCACTTCGTCGCGGTCTTCGACAACATCACGGAGCGGAAGCGCGTGGAGGAGGCGCTGCGCCGGAGCGAGCGCCTCTACCGCGCCATCGGAGAGTCCATCAAGTTCGGCGTCTGGGTATGCGCGCCCGACGGGAAGAACATCTACGCCAGCGACTCATTCCTGAAGCTGGTCGGTATCACCCAGCAGCAGTGCTCCGACTTCGGGTGGGGCGACGTGCTCCACCCCGACGACGCAGAGCGAACCATCGCGGCTTGGAAGGAATGCGTCCGGACGGGAGGGAAGTGGGACATCGAGCAACGCTTCCGGGGCGTCGATGGGAAGTGGCATCCCGTGCTCGCGCGTGGCGTGCCGGTGCGGGACGAGGCCGGCGAGGTCGTCTGCTGGGCGGGCATGAACCTCGACATAAGCCGTCTGGTGGAAGCCGAGGAGTCACTGCGCGAGGCGAACCGCCGCAAGGACGAGTTCCTGGGGATGCTCTCCCACGAGTTGCGGAACCCGCTCGCGCCCATACGCAACTCGACATACATCCTCCGCCACGCGGAACCCGGCACCGAGCAGGCTCGCCGCGCGCAGAGTGTCATCGAGCGCCAAACCGAGCATCTCACGCGGCTCGTTGACGACCTCCTCGATCTCACCCGCATCGGGTGCGGCAAGATCGAGCTGCGCCGTTCGCGAGTCGATCTGCGCGAGGTGGTCCTGCGCGCCGCGGAGGACTACCGGCTATTGCTAGATGACCGCGGCGTCACCTTCCACACGGCGTTGCCGGACGCGAAGGTCTGGGCGGACATCGACGCGACGCGCGTCACGCAGGTCGTCGGCAACCTTCTGCACAACGCCTCGAAGTTCACTGGTCGAGGTGACGAGGTGAGGCTGTCGCTGACCGTCGACCGGGATGACGCGGAGATCCGCGTGCAGGACACCGGGGCGGGCGTCGACGCAGCGCTACTCCCGCACATCTTCGACCCGTTCGTCCAGGGGGAGCGCACCCTGGCGAGGGCGGAGGGGGGGCTCGGTCTCGGGCTCGCACTCGTCAAGGGCATCACCGAGCTGCACGGCGGGACGGTTCACGCGGGCAGCGCGGGCAAGGGGAAGGGGTCGGAGTTCACGGTGCGCTTGCCGCTCTTGGCGGGACGCGGCGCCGAGACGCGCGCTGAGCCACGCGCTGAGCCACGCGCAGACCGCGGGAACGCTGGCCGCCGCGTGCTCGTCGTGGACGACAGCAGCGACGCCGCAGAGTCGCTTGCGGACATCGTCAGGATGCTTGGCCACCACGTCGAGGTCGCGTACGACGGCCCGACGGCCATCGAGAAGGCGCGCGCGAGCCCGCCGAATGTCGTCCTCTGCGACATCGGGCTGCCGGGAATGAGTGGTTACGAGGTCGCGCTGGCGCTGCGAGCGTCGCTGGATACCGTGCAGCTCATCGCTGTCAGCGGCTACGCGCAGCCGGAAGACGTGAAGCGCGCCATCGAGGCCGGCTTCGACGGTCATGTCGCGAAGCCCTGCGACCCGGAGAAGATCGAGCGGCTGCTCGGGTAGTGCCTCCGCCGCTCCATGGCGGTGCTTCACCGCGAGAAGTGCTCCCCCCTGCAGCATCGGTAGGAGCGGGCGATCTGCCAGGGCAGTTGCGGACCCCCGTCCGGCTTTCGCCGCCAGGGTCCCATCCGACGGTGGACCTTCGAGCCCGTCGCCGGATAGCGCCGAGAGCAGCCAGTTCCAGCGCTGCCTCGACGCAGGTCGCGCGCAGCGGCCTTAGTGAACTCGCTCAGCTCCCTCGGATGAGGGTGCCCTCTTCACGCGGGCTGGCGAAGGCGGCGGCTGTTAGTCCGCGCTGATTCTCGGGGGGAGGCTATGCCTGGCTGCGTCTCAGCGTTTCTGGTGCTTGCAGGTGTGATGTGGGCGCTGCCTACGCGAGCCGAAGCCCCCGCAGTGCCGCCGATCTTGGCTGCCCGTGTGACGATCCTCTCGACGATGTTGGCCGAGGCGAGGAAGGAGAAGACCCTCATCGGTGAATGGGGCTTCTCGGCAGTTGTCGAAGCGAACGGACGCCGGTTGCTGTTCGATACGGGCGCCACACCCGAGACGGTCCTGCGGAACGCCGAGGCGCTCGGGGTCGACCTTTCGTCGATCACCGACGTGATCTTGTCGCACTTCCATTGGGACCACACGGGCGGGCTCCTTACACTGCGTCGCGAGCTTTCCAAGAAGAACCCAGCCGCTCTCTCTCGCGCGCACGTGGGGCGTGGGTTCTTCTGGCCACGTTCCAGGAAGGACGGAACGCCGTACAGTTCAGTGGCCGACATCCGCGCTGCGTTCGAAGCCAGCGGTGGCAAATTCATCGAGCACGATTCGCCTGCCGAGATCTTTCCAGGCGCGTGGCTCACGGGGCCGGTACCTCGGATTCACCCTGAACGGAATTATCCCCCAGAAATCCTGGTCAAGACCCCGCAAGGCACCATTCTGGACGAAGTCCCGGACGATGACTCACTGGTCCTCGACTCGACCGATGGGCTCATCGTCGTGACGGGTTGCGGCCACGCCGGGGTCATCAACACGCTCGAGGCGGCGCGCAAGGCGGTCCGCACGGACGCAAGGGTGGGTACGGTGTTCGGTGGACTGCACCTCTTCGCTGCCGACGACTCGACCCTCGACTGGACGGGTTCACAGTTCAAGCGCTTCGGAGTTGCGCACGTGGTCGGCGCTCATTGCACTGGGATCGAGGCGGTCTACAGGCTGCGGCAGTCGGCGGGCTTGGATCGAAAGAACTGTGTCGTCGGCGCCGTTGGGGCTTCGTACGAGATGGGAACAGGAATCGACCCCGGGCGCCTTGCTCAGTGATGGGCGCATCAGGCGGTCTCGCAGAGTCTCTCCCGCTCACCTGGATGATTTCGAGTGGCAGGACCCGAAGGGCCATCGCGAGTTCCCCGCAGCCTCGGCGAAAAATACGAGAGCGGATTCGGCGCGGGTGATGGCAAGGCGTTTGCGGATACCCCGCCGTTTTCGTCGGCTGGGTCCCATCCGACGGTAGACCTTCGAGCCCGTCGCCGGGCCCTAGAATCGGCCCGCGATCGTCATGCCACCTGGCGCAGGGAGGACGCGCAGCGTGGTCGGTGTCGCGCTGCCTCGGTGCAGCCAGGTCACCCCGAGCCCGACGCCGGCGCCTGCAGCGGCCCCGGCCGCCACGTCCGTCAACCAGTGCTGGTCGGCCGCGATGCGGAAGTACCCGGTGGCCGCGGCCTCCGGCCAGCCCCGCACCGTAGACCCAGGGCCACCGGGGTAGCCCCGGAACATCGCGTGTCGCGTGCTGCGCTCCGGCGCTGGCTGGCCGAAAACCCCACCGCTTCTGCCGCGGCGAACGGCGGCCCGGGGGCCGCTGCGGACGTCGGCGGCCACTTTCCCGCGGTGCTGGACGTGCGGCAAGGCAACGTGCGGTACCGGAGCGACCGCCCGCAGCGCGGCCGTGCTCGCGAGCGCTGAAGCGGCCCAGTCGGTACAGCGACCGAGCAGCCAGAAACAGGTCGCGAGGAAAGGGATACCCGCGACGGTGAGTGTGGATGAATTACTCGCTTCCTTCGCGTCAGAGGAGAATCGCGCGACGTTCGACTCGTGGATCTGGCGACACTCGACGGGCACGGTCCTGGCAACGAAGTGACGCGCCAACAACCATGCGCAACTGGACGTTCCGCAGGTCGCGTGTGCTCGGCGGAAGAACTGGTCATCGCCGGGAGCAGAAGCGAACAACCAACGGAGAGCAAAGGGAAACCCACATGACTTGCCTGAAGGTGTTCATGGTAGCCGGCGCGATGGCTGCGTTCTCCAGCGCGTGGGCTCAGGGCGCGGGACCGTGCGCGGACGACGTGGCGAAGCTGTGCAAGGACGTGCAGCCTGGCGAAGGTCGCGTCATGGCCTGCCTCAAGACGAACCAGGCCTCGGTGTCGACCCAGTGCAAGACGTACCTGAAGCAGGTGAAGGATGCGTGCCAGGCGGACGTCGAGAAGTTCTGCTCGGGCATCCCCGCTGGCAAGGGTGCCGTCGCGAAATGCCTGAAGAAGAACGCGGCAGATCTCTCGCCTGACTGCAAGGCGACGCTGTCGAAGGCAAAGAAGTCGAAGTCCTGACGCGCGTGCTCAGCGAGCCGCGGCGGTACACGGGGGGTCGCGCATCGTCTACTTGGCGGTGGCCGCGACCTCTCAGCACGCTGCGCAGTGGCGCCGCGGCTTCAAGCGCACCGGGAGTCCTTGAGCTCAGGAGCGGTGACGACCTGTTGCACGCCCCCGCCCCGCCTTCGTCGCCTGGGTCCCATCTGACGGTGGACCTTCGAGCTCGTCGCCGGGTGCGAAGAGCCAGGTGCCGTCTGGAAGTGGTTGACGGCTGAGGCGAACCGAGCGAAGAGCGATGACTGCTCGGCATGCGGCTGACGAGACGGTAACCGCGAGCGCGCTGGGCTCGAAGGCCGGAGCCGTACGGTACCGCGCATCATTCTTTCGCCGGCGTGAGGATCGGAGCGCCCTTGGCCTTCAGCAGCACCACGACGAACCTGGCCGGCTCCGTGTTGCTGGCGTTGCGCCCCACGACGTGAACATCACTAGGACCCTCGTAGAACGTCTGCCCTGCCTTGAGCGTGACGGCAGGTTGGCCT
>Ga0318573_10000847_pt1 | contig 10314 bp, 10 predicted proteins | sample GRESIP089b5f21_FD_202515 | JGI IMG/M metagenome (GOLD analysis project Ga0318573, IMG submission 202515) | Tropical soil microbial communities from Luquillo Experimental Forest, Puerto Rico - GRE.SIPMG.089b5f21 | ecosystem: Environmental > Terrestrial > Soil > Tropical forest > Bulk soil... | reverse complement strand
TGTCCTCGCTGACCTTGTCGGGACAGACGAACACACACTTGTAACCGCGGTGCTGCGCAACCAGGGCGAGGCCGACGCCGGTATTGCCCGAGGTGGGTTCGACGATGGTGCCACCGGGCCTTAGCTGCCCGCTCGCCTCGGCGGCGTCGATCATCCTCACCGCGATCCGGTCCTTGGCGCTGCCACCGGGGTTGAGGTATTCAATCTTCGCCACAACCGTGCCGACGCCGTCGGGGACAACGGAATTCAACCGAACCAGCGGCGTGCCGCCGATGAGGTCACTGATGTGCCGCGCGATCCGCATGCGTTCATATTCTCAGGCCGTTTCGGGCCGTGCACACCCGTGCCCAGGCCGGGGAACCGGCGCGCTACCCGGTGGCTTCGCGGATGTATTCGCCGATCTGGCGCAGGGAGCGGATCGCCTCCGGCAGCAGCGGCGCGGCCACCTGGAAGTCGTGTACCTGACCGGGCCAGACCCGCACCTCGGCGGGCACACCGACCGCCGCCAGCCTGGTTGCAGCCAACTGCGCGTCGTGCAGCAACACCTCGGATCCGGAAACGTGGATCAGTGTTCGCGGCAGGCCGGGTTTGATGTGCTCCAAGGGCTCGTAAATCTCTTCGGGTTTGCCGTCGATTTTGTTCTTTTCGGCCGCTCTAGCAACTAGCTCGATGAGTGCGTCGAACGCCTTTGCGGGGAACATCGCGTCGGTCTTGATGTTGGGGTGCGCCTGCTTGCATTCCTTTGCTAGCTGGAGCAGTGGCGAGATCGCTACCAGCGCCGCCGGCTCCTCACCCTCCTCCTGCAGACGTTGCGCCAACGCGAGTGCGAGATAACCACCCGCGGAGTCACCGGCGAGCACGATCTGATCCGGCCCGTAACCGCGCTCGCGCAGCCAAAGGTAGGCGTCGTGACAGTCATTGAGCGCCATTCCGACCGAGTGCTTTGGCAACAGCCGATAATTGACCACCAAAACGGGTGAATCAGCAAACTTCGACAGGGCCTCGACGAGGCGGCCGTGGGAGTTTGCTCCGCACGTCAAGAACGCACCGCCGTGCAAGTACACGACGACGCGGCGGGTGCCGTCCGCGGGCAGCACTCCGGGCGCGCGTACCAATTGCGCTGAAGCATTGGGCAGGTTCACCGTCTCGCGGACGGTGGCCGACACCGGGAGCAGGGCCCGGGCGGCGAGGTCGATGAGACCCCAGGGCCAGGGCAGGTTAGGTGCGTAGCTGCCGACGGCCAGAACCGGCCGGATCGTCAGTCGTGACGCCAGGCTAGCTACTCGCGCAGCGACGCTGGGCCCGGATTCGAGGACCTCGACCGGTGCGCCGTCGCTGATGGCAAATCTGCGAGCCTCAACTCTACGTGCTTTGAGGACGTCGTGTACGCGAATGGGATATCGGGGCGAACCGGATACCTTGCTCGGTGCCGTCATGCTCAACACTTTCTACGTCTTTGTAGTCCGATACAGCATGTGACGAGGCAGCCAAGCGTCTGGTTCAGCCGGATCTCCAGGGCGTTCAGCCAACCCGTTGAACTTAGCTTGACAGTCGTCGCTATGTAGAACGTGTGAAGAGTCTGATTTGATACCACATTTGATTCGCAACGTGATCACTTTGTTCATCAGCCGTCCGCGCAAACACCGAAGCCGATCTAAACTGATCTGGTGACCATACGGGTGCCGCGTCGTTCGACGATCGCCCTGGCCACGGCGGGCGCGCTCGCCTCGACAGGCACGGCCTATCTGGGCGCACGCAACCTGCTGGTCGGCCAGGCGTCGCACGCGCGCACCGTCATTCCGAAGTCCTGGGATATTCCGCCGCGCGCCGACGGTGTGTACGCGCCGGGCGGCGGACCGGTTCAGCGGTGGCACCGCGGCATGCCCGTGGACCTGCACCTGATGATCTTCGGGGACTCGACGGCCACCGGTTACGGCTGCATGACTGCCGAAGAAGTGCCGGGCGTGCAGATCGCACGCGGACTGGCCGAGCGGGCCGGCAAGCTTGTCCGGCTGAGCACCAAGGCCATCGTCGGCGCCACGTCCAGAGGTGTGTGCGGCCAAGTCGATGCGATGTTCGTGGCCGGCCCGCCGCCGGACGCGGCGGTGATGATGCTCGGCGCCAACGACGTGACGGCCCTCAACGGCATCAGCCAGTCCGCGCAGCGGCTGGCCTTGGCCGTTCGCAAGTTACGTGCGCGGGGCGCCGTCGTGGTCGTCGGCACCTGCCCGGATCTGGGCATGATCAGCGCCATCCCGCAGCCGCTTCGCTCGCTGGCACATGCGCGAACTTCGCAGCTTGCCCGCGCCCAGGCCGCTTCGGTGCGGGCGGCCGGCGGTGTGCCGGTCCCACTGGCGCAGCTGCTGGCGCACGAATTCCGGGCCGCGCCGGCGGCGATGTTCTCCGCCGACGGTTTTCATCCCTCGGCGATCGCATATGCGCTGGCCGCCGAAGCGCTGCTGCTCGCGCTGTGCGAAGCGCTGGGCGTAAACGTCGAGACGACGCTGCCCGACGAGGTGCCGGCACCCGCCGATGCGCCGGTGCACGGCCAGGGCCACGCGCGCCTTTCCGGGATGTCGCGGCTGTGGCGACGCCCGGAACCGGGATTGCCTGCCCCGTCTTCGTCGCAACCGGTTGCCGCCGACTAGATTTGTTCTAGCCCGTCGGGGTGGACGTTCCACCCGCCAACGAAGCGAGCGCGCATCCGATCGGAAGGGATCTGAAGGGGACCGTCATGCCTGAAGCCGTCATCGTCTCAACCGCTCGCTCGCCGATCGGCCGCGCCATGAAGGGGTCGCTGGTCAGCATTCGCCCCGACGACCTGGCCGTCCAGATGGTGCGGGCCGCGCTCGACAAGGTCCCCGCGCTGAACCCGCACCAGATCGACGACCTCATCCTCGGCTGCGGCCTGCCCGGAGGCGAGCAGGGCTTCAACTTGGCACGCGTGGTCGCCGTCGAGCTCGGGTACGACTTCCTGTCGGGCACCACCGTCAACCGGTATTGCTCGTCGTCGCTGCAAACCACGCGGATGGCATTCCACGCGATCAAGGCGGGCGAGGGCGACGCGTTCATCTCGGCGGGCGTGGAGACTGTGTCCCGGTTCGGCAAAGGCAACTCCGACTCTTGGCCGGACACCAAGAACCCGGTGTTCGACCAGGCCCAGGAGCGTTCGGCGGCCGCCGCCGCGGGCGCCGACGAATGGCATGATCCGCGCGCCGACGGGAACCTGCCCGACGTCTACATTGCAATGGGCCAGACCGCCGAAAACGTCGCCATCCTGACCGGGATCAGCCGCGAAGACCAGGACCGCTTTGGCGTGCGCAGCCAGAACCGTGCGGAGGAGGCGATCAAGAACGGGTTCTTCGAACGCGAGATCACTCCGGTGACCCTGCCCGACGGCACCACCGTGAGCACCGACGACGGGCCCCGCGCGGGCACCACGTACGAGAAGGTTTCCGAGCTCAAACCGGTGTTCCGGCCCAACGGCACCGTGACGGCGGGCAACGCCTGCCCGCTCAACGACGGCGCCGCCGCGTTGGTGATCACCAGTGACAAGAAGGCCAAGGAACTCGGCCTGACGCCGCTGGCCCGTATCGTGTCCACCGGAGTCAGCGGCCTCTCGCCGGAGATCATGGGCCTGGGCCCGATCGAGGCGTCCAAGAGGGCGCTGGAACGGGCCGGCATGTCGATCAGCGACATCGACCTGGTCGAGATCAACGAGGCCTTCGCCGTGCAGGTGCTGGGCTCGGCCCGCGAGTTGGGCATCGACGAGGACAAGCTGAACGTGTCGGGTGGAGCGATTGCGCTGGGCCACCCCTTCGGCATGACCGGCGCGCGCATCGCCACCACGCTGCTGAACAACCTTGAGACGCTCGACAAGACGATTGGTCTGGAGACCATGTGTGTCGGCGGCGGCCAGGGCATGGCGATGGTGATCGAGCGGCTGAGTTAAGGCCGACTCGCCCTCGAGTGAGCGTCCCGGGCGTTCGGTGTGCGCCCAGGGCGGCGACACCGCCGGGCGGCGCCGCCGTGGCTTCACGCTCTCAGTGCCGCACGAAAAAACCGGCACGCCAGTTGGCGTGCCGGTTTTCCCGTCAAACCAGCTAGTCGTTCTGGAAGTAGCTGAGCAGACGCAGGATCTCGAGGTAGAGCCAGACGAGGGTAACGGTCAGGCCCAGCGCGATACCCCACGCCGCCTTCTCCGGCGCTCCGGCGCGGATCATCTGGTCGGCCGCGTCGAAGTCGATCAGGAAGGTGAACGCCGCGATGCCGATCATCACCAGCGAGAAGATGATCGCGATTGGTCCGCCGCTGCGCAGGCCCAGGCCGGTCCCGCCGCCGACACCGAACATCGCCAGCAGGAAATTGCCGAGCATCAGGAACAGCGCGCCGAACAGGGCGGCAACCACCATGCGGGTGAACTTGGGGGTAACCCGGATGGCTCCGGTCTTGTAGACGAAGAGCATGCCGAAGAAGACACCCAGGGTGCCAAGAATGGCCTCGCCGATCAGCGCGCCGGCATTGGCGTGCCGGACCTGGAAGTTGGCCAAGACGAACGACACGGCGCCGAGGAATAGTCCCTCGAGGACGGCGTAGCTGAGCACGATCGGCGGGCTGTCCTGCTTGCGGGCGAAGGTCGCCACCAGCACCAATCCAAGGCCACCGAATGCGCCGATGAGCGTCAGCGGCAAGGCCAATGCGATGTTGGAGGCCACCATGAAGTAGGAGACGACCGCCGCCGCGGTCAACACGCCCAGCGTGATGCCGGTCTTGGTGACGACGTCGTCGATGGTCAGCGGGCGGGTGGCCTTGACCTCGCGGCCCTCCTGGTAGGGGGCGTAGTAGGGGTCGGCCTGGTAATACCCCTGCTGCATCGGGGCCGCGCCAGAGCCGAATTGCGCGTATCCGCCACTCTGCTTAGGCAGCGAGCGAAATACCGGGTTACTTGTCTCCCGCACCGTTGGATCCTCTCTTATGGCTGTGGCTTCGAGCCGTGCGAACACCTGCTCAACGATCAGCGATCCGCCCGGGTTCCCAACGGAGCTGCTGCTTTCCTCGGTATTTACGGCCCTTTAACGAACTCGGATTTTGTCGTCCGGTCAAACATAAACCTTACCCGCGGGTGCCGCCTGACCGTCAACGATCTAGATTGCTGGTCGAGGCTGAACGGCGGTGTGGGCAGCATTTTCCGGACACGAATTCCGGCGATGGGAGGCTAGGGCGTGACTGCGGCCGTGACTGGCGAATCCGATGAGGTCCTGACCCGCGTCGACGGCGGCATCGGCCTCATCACGCTCAACCGCCCCAAGGCGATCAACTCGCTGAATCAAACGATGGTGGACCTGCTCAGCGCCGTGCTCATCCGCTGGGAACGCGACGACGCGGTGCGTGCGGTGGTGGTGTCGGGCGCCGGGGAGCGCGGGCTGTGCGCCGGCGGCGACTTGGTGCCGCTCTACCACAGCATGCGCAAGGACGGAGTCGAGGCGCGGCGGTTCTGGCGCGACGAGTATCTGCTCAACGGCCAGATCGGCCGGTTCGCAAAGCCGTACGTCGCGTTGATGGACGGCATCGTGATGGGCGGCGGCGTCGGCGTCAGTGCACACGGGAGCGTCCGGGTGGTGACCGACACCTCGAAGGTCGCCATGCCCGAGGTCGGCATCGGCTTCATCCCCGAGGTCGGTCAGATGCACTTGCTGTCGCGGGCGCCCGGCGCCCTGGGCATGCACGCCGCGCTGACCGGGGCTCCGTTCACCGGCGCCGACGCAATCGCGCTGGGTTTCGCCGACCACTACGTGCCGCACAGCGAACTCGACGCGTTCACCCGGGCGGTCGTCGCCGACGGCATCGAAAGCGCGCTGGCCCACCACGCGATCGAACCCCCACCGAGTGAGCTTGCCGCACAACGGGAATGGATCGATGAGTGCTATTCCAAGGACACCGTGATCGATGTCGTCGCGGCGCTGCGGGGGCATGACGCGGGAGCGCCCAATGACGCCGCGGACCTGATCGGCACCCGCTCGCCCATCGCGGTGTCGGTGGCGTTCGAGGCGATGCGTCGCGCGGCCAAAATGGAAACGCTGGAAGATGTTCTGACCCAGGACTATCGGATGTCGTCGGCATCGTCGCGTTCACACGACTTCGTGGAGGGAATTCGCGCGCAGATCATCGACAAGGATCGCAATCCGAAATGGTCACCGGCCTCGCTCGCCGAGGTCACCGTGACCGACGTCGCAGCGTATTTCGCGCCCGTCGACGACGACCTGACGTTCTAGGAAGGTAACCATGGCCGACAACAACTACGAAACCATTCTGGTCGAGCGCGATCAGCGGGTCGGCATCATCACGCTGAACCGGCCGCAGGCACTGAACGCGCTCAACAGCCAGGTGATGAACGAAGTCACCAGCGCTGCAACTGAATTGGACAACGACCCGGACATAGGAGCGATCGTCATCACCGGTTCTGGTGGCAAGGCCTTCGCGGCGGGCGCCGATATCAAGGAAATGGCCGGGCTGAGCTTCGCCGACGCGTTCGGCGCCGACTTCTTCGCTCGGTGGGGCAAGCTGGCCGCCGTCCGCACCCCGACGATCGCCGCGGTGGCCGGATACGCGCTTGGTGGCGGCTGTGAGCTGGCGATGATGTGCGACCTGCTGATCGCCGCTGACACAGCAAAATTCGGCCAGCCGGAGATCAAACTCGGTGTGCTGCCAGGCATGGGCGGATCGCAGCGCCTGACCCGGGCCATCGGCAAGGCCAAGGCCATGGATCTCATCCTGACCGGGCGCACCATCGACGCCGCCGAAGCCGAACGGAGCGGCCTGGTTTCGCGAGTGGTGCCGGCCGACGACTTGCTGACCGAGGCCAAGGCCGTCGCCACCACCATTTCGCAATTGTCGCGGTCGGCGACCCGGATGGCCAAAGAAGCCGTGAACCGCGCTTTCGAATCCACGCTGTCCGAAGGACTTCTCTACGAACGCCGGCTATTCCATTCGACTTTCGCGACCGAGGACCAGTCCGAAGGAATGGCCGCATTCATCGAGAAGCGCCCACCCAATTTCACCCATCGGTAGGGAGCCCCCATGAGCGAGCCGGGCGCTGTGACTAACAAGGACGTCAGCGACGAATCAGCCGTCCAGACCGATGAGTCCGCCGGCCCCGAAGCCAGTCCCGACACCAGCCGCGCCCCCGAGACGCAACCGGCCCACAGGCCTTGGTGGGTTCGCCGTTACACCTTCACCGGCACCGCTGGTGGCCTGATATTCATCTGGTTTTCCATGACCCCGTCGCTGCTGCCGCGCACCGCGCTGTTCCAGGGCCTGGTCAGCGGCGTCTCGGGTGCCATCGGCTATGGCCTGGGCGTCTTCACCGTCTGGCTGGTGCGTTACATGCGCTCGAAGGATTCCAGCCCGCCGCCACCGGTTTGGGCCTGGAAGGCGCTGATCCCGATCGGCGTGGTCGGCATGGTCGTCATGGCCATCCGGTTCCATGTCTGGCAGGACGACGTGCGCGACCTGATGGGAGTCAAGCACCTGGAATGGTACGACTACCCGGAGGCCGCGATCCTGTCGCTGGTGGTGCTGTTCACGCTGGTTGAAATCGGCCAGTTGATCCGGCGGCTGATCATCTTTCTGATCGGGCAGGTCGATCGGATCGCGCCGTTCCGCGTCTCGGCGACCATCGTCGTGGTCGCGCTCGTCGTGCTGACGATCACGCTGCTCAACGGCGTCGTCATCAAGTTCACGATGAACCAATTGAACAGCAGCTTCAACGCTGTAAACGAGGAGGGGAAGGCCGAAACCGCGGCGCCGAAAACCCGGCTGCGATCGGGTGGCCCGGAGTCGCTGGTGTCCTGGGAGTCGCTGGGCCATCAGGGCCGGATCTTCGTTCAGGCCGGTCCGAGCGTCGCCAAACTCACCGAGTTCAACGGCGCTCCGGCCACCGAACCGATCCGCGCATACGCGGGGCTGAACTCCGCGGACGGTATCGAGGCGACCGCCGAGTTGGCAGCGAGTGAACTGGAGCGCACCGGCGGGCTGCAACGTGCTGTCATCGCGGTCGCCACCACCACCGGAACCGGCTGGATCAACGAGGCCGAGGCTGACTCGCTGGAGTACATGTACAACGGCAACACCGCGATCGTGAGCATGCAGTATTCGTTCCTGCCCAGCTGGCTGTCGTTCCTGGTGGACAAGGAGAACGCCCGGCGCGCCGGCCAGGCGCTGTTCGAGGCGGTCGACAAACGGGTCCGGCACCTACCGGAAGGGCAGCGCCCGAAGCTCGTCGTATTCGGCGAGAGCCTGGGATCGTTCGGCGGCGAGGCCCCGTTCATGAGCCTCAACAACATCCTGGCCCGCACCGACGGCGCGCTGTTCAGCGGGCCGACGTTCAACAACACCGTCTGGCTCCAGCTGACGGCGACCCGCGATCGCGGTTCTCCGGAGTGGCTGCCCATCTATAACGATGGCCACAATGTCCGGTTCGTCGCTCGCCCAAGCGATCTGGGGCGCCCGCCCGCACAATGGGGCACACCGAAGGTGGTGTATTTGCAGCACGCCTCGGATCCCATCGCGTGGTGGACTCCCGACCTGCTGTTCAAGAGTCCGGACTGGCTGCGGGAAAAGCGGGGCTATGACGTTCTGCCGCAGACACATTGGATTCCGCTGGTGACGTTCCTGCAAGTCTCGGCCGACATGGCGGTGGCCGTGGACGTGCCCGACGGGCATGGCCACCACTACGTCGCCGACGTCGCCAACGGCTGGGCGGAGGTGCTGTCGCCGCCCGGCTGGACGCCGGAGAAGACTGCCAAGCTGCGGCCGCTGCTGCACTCCGACGCCATCATCGGCAGCTCCGGCGGCTCAAGCGGATAGCTAGACCCAGCGGCGTCCGGCCACCGCGGGATCCGCGGGCAGCATGTCCGGCCAAGCCGTGCCGGCCAAACCACGGGGCCGCCCACTACCGCCCAGCCGATGCAGCACACCGGCACCCGCCAGCGCGTGGTAGCCGCCGATGACGTCGGTGGCGCCGAGCAGGCCGATGTCCAGCAGCGCGGCCGCCGCCAGGCTGGAGGTGTAGCCCTCCGAGCACACGATCACCCATTCGACGTCGTCGCCGGTGGCCTCGGGCAGCTTGGCCTCGCTGGTCGGGTCGCAGCGCCATTCCAGGACGTTGCGTTCGATCACCAGCGCGCCCGGCAATTCGCCCTCGCGGAGCCGCTGGGCCTGCGGCCGGATGTCGACGAGCACCGCCCCGCGGCTCAGCGCAGCGGGCACCTCGGCGGCCTGAAGGCGCCGATACCGGCGCCGGGCCGCCCTCAAGACGAGGTCAATGCGGCTCATTGCGATCCTTCCGGTTGATCGGTCAATTCGGTTCGCCGGCGCCGCAACCTGTTGCGGTCGGTGACCTCGTAGTAGGACATCGCCGTCAGTGGCGGCGAGTAGGCGTGCACGCTCAAGGTCGGCCGCACCGGCCGCTGGTCGGTGCTCGCGGGCCCCGGCACGGGCCTGGGCGCCCACACCACGTCGTGCACCCAACCCAGCGGGAAGCCGGCCTGGTCGCCGGCGTCGAGCCGCCGACGGCGTAAACCCCAACCATCCCAACGGAATTCGTTGAGCGACCCGGATAGCACGGTCAGTGCCCCCAGCGACCCCCCGTGGTCATGCAATTCGGTGGGCTGACTGGGAACCCAGCTGATCAGCCAGACGTCGAGTTCGTCGTCGCCGTGGATGCGGGCGAACCAGCGCCGCGCCTCCGGTACACCCCCTGGGGGCAGCAGATGGTCGCAGCGTCCGCTGAGCACATCGTCGGCGGCTTGGTCGGTGGCGCGCAGGAGGTCGGGCACCCTCAACCGGGTGGGCCCCGAAGACGGGGACGAAACGGTCCGCACGGGCGCGCCAACAGGCGCGGCAACAGGGAGGGACATCGGGAGCTCCGGGGTGGACGGGATCGGGCAAGCGGCGGCGTGTTACGGCCGACAACACTCGCAAGATCCGAAGCGCTCCGTCACGGCAGCCAGTGTTGCATAGATTGGCACCGTGCGCTGGTGCCGTCATCGCCCCCTGGTGTGGGGCGCCGTCGTCGTGGCGACCGGTTTGGCCGGTTTGTCCGGGGTCACTGGATGCTCCCGCGGGGCCCCCAACGGCGGGCCCGCACCCTCGTCGGCGCGGCCGTCGGGCATCCCCAGCGGCCCGGATTCGGCGCCACCGGGTGGCATCGGGCTCTCCCCCGCCGGCGTGACGACCAGGATCGATGTCCCCGCGGACTCGACCGAGGATGAGTATTTCCAGGCCTGTCACGCCGCCAAAATCTGGATGGAAGCG
>Ga0318573_10000840_pt1 | contig 10325 bp, 9 predicted proteins | sample GRESIP089b5f21_FD_202515 | JGI IMG/M metagenome (GOLD analysis project Ga0318573, IMG submission 202515) | Tropical soil microbial communities from Luquillo Experimental Forest, Puerto Rico - GRE.SIPMG.089b5f21 | ecosystem: Environmental > Terrestrial > Soil > Tropical forest > Bulk soil... | reverse complement strand
ACCTCGGCGGCGGGAACCTCAAGTACCCGCAGAAGTCCCTCGACCGGGTGACGCTGGCGGCGAACGGGATCACCACGCCGGAGCAGATCGTCCGTTACATGCGGCACCCGGATGCGGGGATGAAGGCGTTCGACCGGACGACCATCTCTGATGCCGATGCCCGGAAGGTGGCGGAATACGTCCTTGCCACCTTCAGGTAGCGTCGTCTCAAGAGCGCCGCACGCTTACTTCGCGCGGTCTCTCCGATTGGCCGCTATCACGTTTATGATAACCAAGACGACAAAAATCAGGAACACGGAAACATACACGATCTTCCTGGTGTAGATTCCCATGACGAACATGTAGATCTCGGGAATGACGGGGCATATGGCCGCGATAACGGCGAACATCAAGCCGTAATCCTCGAGAATCACGTAGCACGTGTAGACATGCAGGATGATGTACGCGATGAACTCGAACCGTACGAATTTTCTCAGGTGCGGATGCTGCCGTCTGTCGGCGGGAATGCTGGCATTGTTGTTCATAGCTGACTCCTTCCGTATGAATTTCAAGTGGCAGTCATTGTGTCAACGAAGAGTATCTTCGCGGTGGATCTTTTGGACACTAGTTCCCTGAAACCTCCACGCGGTTGCGACCCTGCTCCTTTGCCCGGTAGAGGGCCTCGTCCGCCGCCTTGACGATGGAGTCGGCGTCCCATCCCTTTTTCCCGCCGCTCGCTGCTACCCCGATGCTGATGGTGACCGGTATCATCCCCTCGGAGGTGTCGATGTCGCTGCTCCCGACGCGTAACCGGAGTCTCTCCGCAAACGAGACGGCGCACTCCCCGCAGCATCCCGGGAGGATGACCAGGAACTCCTCCCCCCCGTAACGCCCGACGTAATCGTAGGAACGCGCCAGGGTTTGCATCATGCCGGCGGCCGAACGGAGCACGGCGTCGCCCGCCAGGTGACCATAGGAGTCGTTTACTTCCTTGAAATGGTCAAGGTCGGCCATGATGACGCTGACGCATTGCTTATCCCGCTCGGCTCTGACCAACTCCTGATTCAGGAGACCGAGGATCTCCTCGTGGTTCAAGAGGCCGGTGAGGGAGTCGCGGGCCGCCTTGACCCTGAAGGTATCGCGGGCCGCCATCAGCTCACTCTGGAGCTCGATGATGCGCCTTCCGGCGCGCAGCCGCAACCGCAGCTCATTGTGTTTGAACGGTTTGGTGATGTAATCGTCCGCGCCCGCTTCCATGCCGGTAACGAGGTCTTCGTCGCGCTGCTGGGACGTCAACAGCAGTATGTAGGTATAGGGTTCCGGCTTCATTTCCCGGACTTTCCGGCACACGGCTATCCCGTCCATCTCCGGCATCATCCAGTCGAGTATGGCGAGTCGCGGGGCATCGTCGGATTGCAGGATCTGCAGGGCAGCCCCGCCGTCCTCCGCGACGACGACATCGTACCCCCACATGGCCAGTTTTTCTTCCAGGAGGCGTCGAAAACTCGGATCGTCTTCCGCTACCAGTATCCTCATGCTCTTTTTCCTCGCTTATCGTGGTGGTCCCGGCTTGTGCCTCATCCGAACCGGTACACGCACTTTCCGCGTTCATACAGCTCTATCGGACCGTCTTCGGAGACTTTTATCACCTTGCCGAACAACGATGCAGCGGTTGCCGCCGTTGTCCGGCCGCCACCGGTCACCAGGTCGGGTGTCGTGCAGGTATTGATGATGATTCCCGTGTCGACCAGCTTTCCGTCCCTGTTGAACACCGTCATCCCGTCCGAGGAGAGGAAGCTTATCAACTCTCCCGAGTGTTTCAGGTCGGAGATCGCCTTCTGTCGGTGGAAGCTGACGATCAATTGGCTGAGGACATTTTTGCCGCCGACCGCCCCTTTTTTCAGGTCTCCGGAAGTGAGAACATCATCGCCGGTTACGAGGACAATCGTCCCGAGCCTGAGCTTCGACAGGGAATAGACGGTCGTGATCAGCGCTTCCGTTTCCTTGGTGTCCAGGTGTCCCGACAGAAAAACCCGGTAGATGTCGGGATCGAACAGCCTCCAGGCTCCTTTTCTCCAGACAAGAATCGTATCCGGGCAGGTGAGCACCTCCAGCTCGGAGGTTGCGGTTACATTGGCCGCGAAGGCCCCCTCGCCTGATTTTTCGAGCAGGGAAAGGGTGTCGCGGTGGCTGAGACGGTCGACGGCGTCCCGGTTCCCGTAGTTCATGAATTTTATCATGCCGGTTGCCTGGAGGTTGATGCTGCAGGTGTAGAACGTCCCCAGGCCGTTGACCAGCCGGTATGCCAGCGGGTTTTTGAAGAAGTTTGCCGAGACGCCTATGCCGGGGTTGAAATCATACCTTAGGCAGTCCGACATGCTGCACGCCACCTGGAATTTTTCGAGCTGGGTGCGGTAGACGATGAAGCCGCTCGTGGCGGGGGTCCCCTCGTACCTCTGGAATGACAGGCTTCTCAGTATCTGCAGCAGTTTTTGTATCGACCAGAAGGCGCGATGCCGATTGAAGCGCAGATGACTGTATATGGCGACATCCATGAGCGAAGCGAGAAGGGCCGTCCGGAAGTATACGATGCCGCCATCCTTCTTGCCGTTGGCGAACAGGATGTGAAAGGCGTGCGCTAGTTCTTCAGCGACCCTCCGTTCGGTCTGCGTGAACGGCAGTTCGCTTCTCTGCAGGACGAAATGGTAGCCGGTCGGTTCCGCTGCGATTTTCCCGACCAGCAGGTGATCGCCGGTTTCGGGTTCGAGCCGCGCACCTCCCCTGACAAGCGTAAAGGTTGCCCCGCCGAAAAAGGCCTCTATGGTATTTCTGATCGATTCGGAAATCCACTCGGACATGGTGACGTTCTCCGGATGCCCGCAATCAGGCGGCGGCGCGGCCTAACGTAAAATAAAACGTCGCCCCCTCGCCTGGTTTCCCCTCGGCCCACACCCGCCCGCCGTGGCGCCGGACGATCCGCTCTGCCGTGGCGATGCCGACGCCGATTCCGGCGAATTCCTCCGTGCCGGGCAGGTGCTGGAAAGGTTTGAACAGCTTGTCCGCATGCGCCATATCGAAACCGGCGCCATTATCGCGCACGAAATAGGCCTGCTTTCCTTCGGCCTCGGTTTCCCCGAATTCGATGACGGCTTCCTCGCGCCTGGCGGTGTGCTTCCAGGCATTGCCCAAGAGGTTGCCCAGGACGATTTCCAGCATGCCCCCGTCACCGTTTGCCCTGATCCCTTCGGCGACCCGGAACGTGACCCGTCGTTGGGGCTCCGTCAGCCGGAGCTTCTCAGCCGCCTTCCCGGCGATTGCGCTCAGATCGACCGTTTCCCGGTGGATCTCCCCTTTCGTCGGCCTGAAGTAATCATGCATGACGCCGATAAGCTGTCCCAGGTGCCTGGTTTTCTCGTATATGCGATGGGTATACGAGCTGCATTCCTCGTTCTGCTTGCTGCAATACAGTTCCTGGATCAACTTGGCGTTTTCACCGATCGACAAGATGGATTTGAGCAGGTTGTTGGCAACGGTATAGCTGAATGACTCCAGGTCCCTGTTGGCGGCCTCCAGGTTGGAGGCGTGGGCGGCCAGTTCGTTCTGCAGCTCGATCATACGCCTTCCGGCGTTGAGACGGACCCTCAGCTCGTTCGTCTTGAGCGGCTTGGTGATGTAATCGTCCGCGCCCGCCTCCATGCCGGTGACGAGGTCGTCGTCCTTGCGCTTTGATGTGAGGAGGATGACGTACGTATAGGGCTCTCGCTGCTCTTGCCTGATTTTCCGGCATACGTCCACGCCGGCCATGCCCGGCATTACCCAGTCGAGGATGGCAAGGCGCGGCGCGTCTTCTCCGTGGAGGGCCTGCCAGGCCGCGTTGCCGTCATTGGCAGTGACCACCTCGTATCCCCAGTTCACCAGCATCTCTTCCAGGAGGTGACGAAACGCAGGATCATCTTCCGCGATCAGGATTTTCATGGTCCATTCCTCCGATACGTGAAGTCGGGCGTTGTTGCGTATTTATGCAAGAGTGAAATAGAAGGTCGCTCCCTTTCCCGGTTCCCCTTCGGCCCAGACCCGCCCGCCGTGGCGCTTGACGATCCTCTCCACCGTGGCGAGGCCGATGCCGAACCCCTTGTATTCCTGGGCGCCGGCGAGGCGCTGGAAGGGAATGAAGAGTTTGTCCGCGTCCGCCGCGGCGAAGCCGGGCCCGTTGTCCCGGACATAACAGGCCGGCTTCCCCCCGACCTCCGCCTGTCCGAACTCGATGACCGCCTCATCCCGCATGCCGGTGTACTTCCAGGCGTTGCCGAGGAGGTTGTCCAGAACCAGCCGGAGCAGCTCCGCGTCCCCATCGACCGCAATGCCTTCGGCAACCTTGAAGGTGCACCGGCGTTCCGGCGCGCTGAGCTGCAAATCCGCAGCCGCTACCTGCGCCATTGCGGAGAGGTCGACCCTTTTCCGGCGCGGCTCGACGTGGGCCAGGCGGGAGAAATTGAGCAGGGCGTCGATGAGCCGGTTCATCTGCATGGTGCCGTCATAGGCATCCTGAAGGAACTCCGTGCACCGCTCGTCGAGTTTCTCCCCGCACATCTCCCGGATTGCCTGGCAGTAGCCGTTGACCACGGTCAACGGCTTGCGCAGGTCGTGGGCGACCGAGTAGTTGAACGCCTCCAGCTCCCGGTTGGCCCCTTCCAACTCGGCGGCCCGCGCCGCCAGTTCGGTGTTCAACCGCTCGATCTCCTCCTCCGCCAGCTTGCGGTCGGTGATGTCTTTTACCAGGCCGAGCCTGTACCGATCACCGTTAAAATTGACGAGTTCCGCGGAAAAAAGGCCGGTAAAGATCTGACCGCTCTTTCCCCTGAATCTGACCTCAATATTTTCAATAGATCCCTGTTCTTCCAGTGTTTGCAGCACTCTGGCCTGTAAGGACGGATCTTCCCAGAGATTGAGATCCTGAGCTGTCCGGCCGATTACCTCGTCGCGACGGTATCCCAACAATCGCAAAGCCGTTTCGTTGACATCGATGTACCTTCCATTTTCCAACGAGGAGATGCCAATCAGCGCCGGTTTCTGGACCGCTTCCTCGGCTTCCTTGCGGTCGGTGATGTCGCTGGCGGCTCCGAACCATTCAACGATCCCGCCATCGGCATCCAGCAGCGGAATCGCACGCGACAACGTCCATCCCAAACTGCCGTCGGCTCGCAAGACTCGATGTTCCAGTTCAAAAAGGCTCTTCGTACGGATGGCTTCCTGGATGACGGCAGTGACGTGCGGCTGATCGTCCGGATGGATGTATTTCTGAAGCCAGGTCGTGCTCGGGCTTTCCGTGCTGGTCAGAAATTTCTGGCTGGAGAGCTGTCGCATCTCGCTCCAGTCCGGACTCATCCGGTATAACACCTCCGAACTGGCCGACACTAGAGCGCGAAATCGCTCCTCGCCAACCTTGACATCCTCTTCTGCCCGCACGCGGTCGGTGATATCGAACGCCACACCGCCGATGTAAACCGGCCGGCCATCGGGACCCGGAACAGGGAACTTGCTGACAATGTGATGGTGCTCGATCCCGTTGGTATGGCGCAGGATCTCGGTTGTTCGCAGGCTCCCCCCTTCGGCCAGCACGCGCTCATCGTGCTCACGGAACTGTCGTGCCGTTTTCGGCGGCAGGAATTCTTCGTCGCTCTTGCCTGAAAATTCGGAAAAAGGAATGGAGAAGATGCGCTCGGTTTCCGTGTTGGCGTACACATACCGGCCGTGCAGGTCCTTCATCCAGGCTGCGGCGGGGAGGTGAAGCATGAAGGAGGCAAAGCGCTGCTCGCTCTCCCGCAGCGCCACGATGTCGTGCTTGCGCTGGATGGCGTACCGGATCGAGCGGTCCAACAGACTGCCGGTGATCTCGCCTTTGACCAGATAGTCCTGGATGTCCATCTGCAGCGCTTTCAGCGCTGCGTCTTTGTCATCGATGACGGTAAGTACGACAATCGGCGTCAGTTGTGCCTGATTCCGCACAGCCAGCGCGGTTTCCAGCCCCTGGCTGTCCGGGAGCCCGAGATCGACCAGGACGATATCGAAATCCCGGCTCCGAAGGAGGCTAAGTCCGTCCGCCAGGTACTGAACGTGCTGCACGGAGAACTGCTGACTCCCCGGTTCCGGCAGCATTTCCCTGATCATCCCTGCTTCCGCGAGGTCGTCCTCGATCAGCAGGATTTCAATCGGCGCGTTTTGCATCTCCTCACCTCGGCGGCAATCTTACGATGCTGAACCAGAAATCTTCGATCCCTTTACGGGGAAGACGTCGAAGATGCCGCGCCCCATGATCTCTTCGCGCTTCGTCATCGTGGCGCGCAGGTATGCCGTGTTTATCTCCACGATCCGTAAGGTACGGTCCAGCACGAGGCACGGGTCCGGTACCGCCTCGAACAGGACCCGGAAATCCGGCTCCGGGACGGATGGTTCGCTTGGTGGTTCCTTCATAGGCAGCCGCGTAGGTGCTCGCTTCATGTCAAGGTGGCCCCTGCTGTAGGTGTGTCGGCGGCCTGCTCCGAGGCTTCGTTTCGTGGGGTGGCACCACGCTGGATAACCGACTATGGTGTAATGACTATGGTGTAATGAATTGTACCACTCGTTGGAGGGGGGGCAATGCGGGACATAAAAATATTCACACGTGTGCCGATACTCACCCTTCAGGCATACGTCGCTCCCTTATCCGGTTCACCGGGCTATGAAGCCCGCGAACCGATGAGGCTTCTGATCGTTTCAATCAATTTCTTGAAGTCTACCGGTTTGGAGAAATAGGCGTCCATGCCCGCGGCAAGGCATTGCTCTTCATCTCTCAGGAGAGCATAGGCCGTGACGGCAACGATGGGTATGTGTCCGCCACGCATCCTCTCCTTTTCCCGTATGGCGCGGGTTGCCTCGAAGCCGTCCATGCGCGGCATCTGCACATCCATGAGCACAAGGTCGTAGTTCCCCTGTTCCCACATCTCGACTCCCTGTACACCGTCCTCGGCGAGGTCGACTTCGAAACCGGCCCGCTGAAGCATTACCGCAAAGACCTTACTGATGACGGCGTCGTCGTCAACGACAAGAATTCGCATCATTTTTCACCTTCGGTCCGATCAGCCGTTTCGGGATACTGTGCGGTCCCGCTCTCCCCAAGGGGAACGGTGAAGATGAAACCGCATCCCACACCCTCATTACAGTCAAACGTCATTGTCCCTCCCATCCGCTCCACGATCTCCTTGCTGATCGCCAGCCCGAGCCCGATGCCGCCGTATTTGCGGGTATGGGATTCGTCCACCTGGCTGAAGGAGCGAAACACCAGGTGTTTCTTGTCGTCGGGAATGCCGATGCCGGTGTCCGTCACCGTGAAGGCAAACTCCCGTCTGCCGGAAGCCGCGATCGTTCCTTGTGCGACCGTTACCTCCACTTTCCCGCGTTCGGTGAACTTGACGGCGTTCCCCACCAGGTTCGTGAGAACCTGGCACAGCCGCAGACTGTCCCCGACTACTCTTTCCGGAAGATCTTCCGCCATCGAGAGGATGAGATTGAGCCCCTTGTGCCGGGCCTCGGAGTTGAAGATGTTCATCACGCTTTCCACGCACGCACGCAGGACAAACGGCTCTTCTTCCAGGGAGAGCATCCCCGCCTCGATCTTCGTCATTTCGAGGATGTCGTTGAGGATGCGGACGAGGGATTCGGCCGATTTGTGGGCGGTTGCGATGAAATCACGCTGCTCCTCTTCGAGGGGGCCGCCAAGCGTGATCTCGAGCATGCCGAGGATACCGGCCATCGGGGTGCGCAACTCGTGGCTCATGTTGGCGAGGAACTGGCTCTTGGCGCGGTTGGCCGCCTCGGCGGCGCTCGCCGCTTTCCGGATCTCCTGCCCCGCTCGATAGTGCTCAATAGCTATGCTGGCAAGGTGCGTCGCAATATCTGCGAGTTGCTTTTCCGCAGGGGCGGGGCTTCGCACCTTGCGGTAATACATGGCGAACGAGCCGAGCACGCGGCCGGAGGGGGAGAGGATCGGGGTCGACCAGCATGCGCGAAGCCCGTAGGGGGCGATCAGGTCCCGGTAACCTTCCCAGAGGGGGTCATGGAGGATATCGGTGACGATGACCGGCTCACGCCGGAACATGGCGGTGCCGCATGAGCCGGCACGTGGGCCGATGGGGGCGCCGTCGATGGCCTTGATATACGCTTCGGGCAGGCGTGGAGCTGCGCCGTGGCGTACATGAACGCCATCATCGTCGAGGAGCAGGATGCTTGCCATGAGCCTTGGGGAGCCGGACTCCAGAAGGTTCACGAGGGTGGCAAGCGTCTCCTCCTGTGGCTTATTGGTCGCGATCATCTCAAGTATTCGCTTCTGACCGGCGAGCAGATTGGCGGTACCCGTAACCGACCCGATCGTCATCGCGCTGATAACGATGCCGATCAGCACCGCCAGAGCGATGCCGATCACGGAGATTGTGAGCCTGAGGCGATAACCGGATGCATTCCGGGCCAGCTCGGTTTTGGCAACAGTGTCCTGGAGCCTGATGAGGGCGTGGATGGCTTCGTGACTCTCGCTGTCAAGGGGCAACACGACGTCCCTGAGGTGTGCCTCCAGTCCTGCCATGTCGTTTTTTTTCATCAGGGCAATGCCCGGCTTTATCCCCTTTTCGACCAGAGCCGTATAATCCGACACGGCGCTTCTCGCCAACAGCTTCTCTTCCGGAGTGAGGTATGTGGCCAGATATGCGCGCCAGATCTTGTCCGTCTCGGCCACCCAGGCCTCGATTCTGGCGGCCCGGCGCTCATGGTCCCTCAAGGTGGTCTGTTTGCTGAAATTCCACCGCCCGTGCGCGACCGACAACAGCATTTCCCGCCTGGCATCGGAAAGGAACTCGCCGATAGTGGCAAGCTGTATGATGCACACGAGCCGGTCCTTGTAGACCGTCTCCAGGCTGGTCCTTGCGCTTTTCATGCCGCTCAGGCCGAGCCCCCCCACGGCCGCCAGCAACGTGGACATAAAGGCAACCAGGCAGATCAGCTTTGTTTTCATGGGTAGATTTCTCATGACTGCTTACATCGGTCCGCGTGGTTGGGAGTGAAGTCGGGCGTTGTTTACGCAAGAGTGAAATAGAAAGTCGCTCCCTTTCCCGGGTCCCCTTCGGCCCAGACCCGCCCGCCGTGGCGCTTGACGATCCTCTCCACCGTGGCGAGGCCGATGCCGAACCCCTTGTATTCCTGGACGCCGGGGAGGCGCTGGAAGGGAATGAAGAGTTTGTCCGCGTCCGCCGCGGCGAAGCCGAGGCCGTTGTCCCGGACGTAACAGGCCGGCTTCCCCTCGATGTCCGTCGCACCGAACTCGATGACCGCCTCTTCCCGCATGCCGGTGTACTTCCAGGCGTTGCCGAGGAGGTTGTCCAGAACCAGCCGGAGCAGCTCCGCGTCCCCCTCGACCGCAATGCCGTCGGCGATCTTGAATGTGCACCGGCGTTCCGGCGCGCTGAGCTGCAAATCCGCGGCCGCTACCTGCGCCATTGCGGAGAGGTCGACCCGTTCCCGGCGCGGCTCGACGTGGGCCATGCGGGAGAAATTGAGCAGGGCGTCGATGAGCCGGTTCATCTGCATGGTGCCGTCATAGGCATCCTGAAGGTACCCCGTGCATCGCTCGTCGAGCTTCTCCCCGCACATCTCCCGGATCGCCTGGCAGTAGCCGTTGACCACGGTCAACGGCTTGCGCAGGTCGTGGGCGACCGAGTAATTGAACGCCTCCAGCTCCCGGTTGGTTTCCTCCAGCTCGGCGGCCCGCGCCCCCAGCTCGGTGTTCAGCAGCTCGATCTCCTCCTCCGCCCTTTTGCGGGGGGTAATGTCATTTACCAGGCTGAGGAGATATCTCTCTCCTCGTATCTCTGTGGCAACAGCCGAATACGACGCCCAAAAGGCGTTGCCCCCCTTGTCTTTCATCAGCATCTCTTTCTCGCTCACCCCTCCCTTTTTCAGGATCTCCTCGACCGTTCTGGCGCGCTCCAGGGGGTCCGTCCATATGTCGAATTCCAGAGCGGTGCGGCCGATCACCTCATCGCGCCGGTAACCGCTGAACCGTTCGGCCGCCGCGTTGATGTCGATGAACCTCCCGTCAGCGAGGGTGCTGATGGTGATCCCGACAGGCGCCATGTTGAAGATCATGCTGAACTTCTCCTCCGATTCCTGCAGCTCCTCCTCTGTCCGCTTCCGCTCGGTGATGTCGAAAGCCACGCCGGCGACGTATGCCGGCCGGCCATCGGGACCTGGAAGAGAGAACTTGCTGACCAGGGAGTGGTGCTCGATTCCATTGCCCTGACGAAGGATTTCGGTGGTTTGGA
>Ga0318573_10000821_pt1 | contig 10414 bp, 10 predicted proteins | sample GRESIP089b5f21_FD_202515 | JGI IMG/M metagenome (GOLD analysis project Ga0318573, IMG submission 202515) | Tropical soil microbial communities from Luquillo Experimental Forest, Puerto Rico - GRE.SIPMG.089b5f21 | ecosystem: Environmental > Terrestrial > Soil > Tropical forest > Bulk soil... | reverse complement strand
GTTCACTGCCGCCGCCGCCACGTCCACCAGCACGTGACCGGGGGTGACCTCCGGACTGGGGATGTCGCGGATGACAACGTTCTCCGGACCGCCGTACTCTTCGCAGCGCGCTGCCTTCATGCGTCCTCCCGGCTACAGCTTGCCGTAAATCGTATCACTAAATATATAATCATACCCATTGACGGCACCCGAGGGAGGTCATGGCAGTGCGCGAGGCAGCGGTTGCCGGAATCGGCCGGACGGCGTTCAGCAAGTGCTCCGGCCGCACCCCGCTGGCGATGGCGGCCGAGGCGGCGCGGGCGGCGCTGGACGACGCCGGGCTGCGGCCGGCCGACGTGGACGGGATCATCGACTTCAGCACCGGCGACTCGGCCTCCGGGCCGGATGTGGCCCGGGCGGTGGGCGCGGTCGACCTAGGGCTGGCGATGGACCTGCAGGGCGGCGGCAACCTCGCGGTCACCGTCGTCGGCCAGGCGTTCGCCGCCGTGCGGGCGGGCACCTGCGACGTGGTGGTGGTGTTCCGGTCGCTCAACGGCCGGTCCGGCAACCGCTACGGCCGCGGTGACCGCCCGGCCCTGGCGATGCGGGGCGACATGCAGTTCGCCGCGCTGAACGGGTACGTCATCCCGCCGATGTGGATCGCCATGTTCGCGCAGCGGCACAAGCACGTGTACGGCACCACCGACGAGGACTTCGGGCAGATCGCTATCACCTTCCGGCGGCATGCCGCCGCCAACCCGCACGCGATGCAGCGCCAGCCCATCGACATGGACGACTACCTGGCCGCCCGGTGGATCTGCGAGCCGTTCCGGCTGTACGACTGCTGCCTGGAAACCGACGGGGCGGTCGCGCTGGTCGTCACCAGCCTGGACCGGGCCAGGGACCTGCGGCAGGTCCCGGTGCGGATGGCAGGCTTCGGCGAGGGCCACACTCACGGCGGCTCGTGGACGAACTTCCCCGACCTGTCCGAGATGTACTCGGCCTACGCGGCCAAGCGGCTGTGGGCCAGCACCGGCCTGCGGCCGGCCGATATCGACGTCGCCTGTCTGTACGACTGCTTCACCGGCACGGTCATGGCGACCTTCGAGGACTTCGGGTTCTGCCCCAAGGGACAGACCGGGGCGTTCTTCGCCGAGGGGCGGGCCACCTATGGTGGCGACGTCGTGGTCAACCCGCACGGCGGGCTGCTGTCCGAGGGCTACCTGCACGGCCTCAACCACCACTTCGAGGCGGTCCGCCAGCTGCGCGGCCACGCGGGCGACCGGCAGGTAGCGGGGGCCCGGCACGCCCTGGTCACGGCGGGGGCGGGCCCGGCGGGCGGCGCGCTCATCTACGAGGCCGGCCAGTGAGCGGGCACGGGCCGGTGCCGCCGCCGGAGCCGCTCATCGACGCCGACAGCGCCGGATTCTGGCAGGCGACCCGCGAAGGACGGATCGCGTTGTGCCGGTGCACCGGATGCGGCACCTGGCTGGCCCGGCCGCTGGAACGGTGCCACCGCTGTGCCGCGCCGACCTCGTTCGAGGCGGTGGCGGGCACCGGCTCGATCTACAGCTACATCGTCGTTCACCACCCCGGCGTGCCGGCCTTCGCGCACCTGGTGCCCTACGTCATCGCTCTCGTCGAGTTCGACGAGGGTCCGCGGCTGCCCGGCATCCTGCTCGGCGAGCGCGGCCCGGGGGTCGCGATCGGCCAGCGGGTGCGGGCCGAGCTGACCGCGTTCCCCGGGGCGGCCGAGCACGCCATTACGTTCCGGCGGGTTGACCTGCCCGCGGCTGACTTTCCGGCAGCGCGGCGATGACCGACGCCGCGTCGGTGAGGCTTGCCAGCAGCGGCAGGTGCATGGTGATCTGCATCTGGTGGGTCTCCGGGGTGGCGCCCGCCGCGCAGTCCTCGGCCAGCACGACGTTGTAGCCGAGCGCGACCGCCTCGGTCGCCGCGCCGGGCAGGGCGATGTTGGTCGAGACCCCGCTGAGCACCACGGTATCGATGCCGTAGCCGCGCAGGGTGGCGTCCAGGCTGGTGCCGGTGAATGGGGCCATGCCGTGCGCACGGTGGCTCACGATATCGGACGGCTCGACCACCAGGTCGTCGTGAATGGCGGCGCCCTCGGTGCCCGCCACCAGCTTGCCGGTCCGCTTGATCCGGGCCGCCAGGGCGCAGTTGACCAGGAACCCGTCCCAGTCGGGGGTGCGGGCGGCGATCGTGCAGAAGATCACCGGCGCGCCCGCCGCCCGGAACGCCGCCGTGAGGGCGTTGATCCGGGCGACGATGCCACGCGCCGCTACCTGCCCGGCGAGCGGCGTGTCGATGTAGGCCGGGTTGGCGATGGCGTTCTGCATCTCGTTGACGACCAGCGCCGCCCGTTTCCCTGGTTCGAGCCCGCGTACCGCTGACATGACGCTCCTGTCTCGTTCCCGCCTGCTGTCACAGGCCCTTGGTCCTGCCCCCGTCTACGTCGATGACCGCCCCCTGAAGCCATTCGCCGTCCGGCGACAGCAGGAAGGCGACCACGCCGGCCACGTCCTCGGGCGTGCCGAGCCGGGTGACGTGATCGCGCCGCACCATGCCCGCCACCGTCTCGTCGAGGGTGCACCCGTCGGCCTCCGCCCGCGCGGTGAGCATGGCGACGGTGCGCGGGGTCAGCACCGCACCCGGGTTGACGGCGTTGACCCGTACCCCGTCGGTGATCCCGCGGTCGGCGAACACCTTGGTGAACGCCAGCAGGGCGGCGCTGAGCGGCCCGGTCATGGCGAACGCGTCGCGCGGCGTGCGCGCGCCGATGCCGCCGATGTTGACCACCGAGCCCCGCGCGGCGACCAGGTGCGGCCACGCCGCCCGCATCATCCGCAGCGCGCCGAACACCTTCACCTGGAACGCCGAGACCCACTGGTCGTCGGTGAAGGAGTCAGCCGTCCCCGTTCGGGTGACGCTGGCGCAGTTGACCACTGCGTCGACTCGCCCGCAGGCCCGCATGACCGCGGCCATCGCGCGCTCGGTCTCGGCGGACCTGGTGACGTCGCAGCCGACCGGGAACGCGGCCGGGCCGACCTGCGCCGCCGCCGCGTCCAGCTTGGGCGAGGGGCGGGCGACCATGGCGACCCGGTAGCCGTCGCGGGCCAGGCGGCGGGCGACCGCCAGGCCGATGCCCTCGCTCGCGCCGGTGACGACGGCGACCGGACCGTCGCCGTCCTGGGCGTCCTCGTGCACGTCCGCGGTCACGAGGCGCGGCCGGCGCGCACGGTCAGAGCCGCTCGATGATCGTGGCGTTGGCCATCCCGCCGCCCTCGCACATGGTCTGCAAGCCATAACGGCCGCCGGTGGCTTCGAGGTAGTTCAGCAGCGTCGCCATCAGTTTCGTACCGGAGCCGCCCAGCGGGTGGCCGAGCGCGATCGCGCCGCCGCGCGGGTTGAGCTTGTCCTGGTCGGCCCCGAACTCCTGTGCCCAGGCCAGCGGGACCGGGGCGAACGCCTCGTTGACCTCGTAGGCGTCGATGGCGTCGATGGACAGCCCGCTGCGCCGCAGCACCTTTTCTGTGACCGGGATGACCCCGGTCAGCATCAGCAGCGGATCGCTGCCCGACACCGCGAAGGCGTGGAACCGGGCCCGGGGCCGCAGGCCCAGCTCGGCCGCCTTCTCCTCGCTCATGACCAGCGCCGCGGAGGCGCCGTCGGTGAGCGGCGAGGAGCTTCCGGCGGTGACGTGCCAGCCGATCTCGGGGAAGCGCTCGGCGTAGGCGGGGGTGTAGTAGGCGGGCTTCAGCCCGGCCAGGCCTTCGGCGGTGGTGCCGGGCCGCACGGTCTCGTCGGCGGTGTGCAGGCTCCCGTCGGGAAGCCGTACGGGGATGATCTCGGTGTCGAAGCCGCCGCTGGCGGCGGTCGCGGCGGCGCGCGCGTGGGACTGGGCCGAGTAGGCGTCGAGCGCCTCGCGGTCGAGCTTCCACCGCGCCGCGATCAGCTCGGCGCCGATCCCCTGGTTGGCCAGGCCCTCGGGGTAGCGGGCGGCGAGCGGCTCGACCGGGTTGCGGCCCGCCCGCGACGACCCGATCGGTACCCGGCTCATCGACTCCACCCCGCAGGCGATGACGATGTCGTAGGCGCCGGCGATCACGCCCTGGGCGGCGAAGTGCGCCGCCTGCTGGCTGGACCCGCACTGCCGGTCGACGGTCGTCCCGGGCACGCTCTCGGGGAAGCCGGCCGCCAGCAGCGCCGTGCGCGCGATGTTCAGCGACTGATCCCCGATCTGCCCGACACAGCCGGCGATGACGTCGTCGACCAGTGCGGTGTCCAGGCCGTTGCGCTCGACCAGGGCGGTCAGCGTCTGCGCCAGCAGGGCAGCCGGGTGCACGCCGGACAGGGCGCCGCCGGGCTTGCCCTTGCCCGAGGGGGTACGGATGATATCGACGATGACGGCTGTGGTCATGGCTCCTCGCGATCACTCACTGATTCACAGGTATTAGTAATCTAATTTATCTAGTAGGCGATGGCCAGCGGCCGGCGGCCGGCTGGTCAGGCGCGGGTGTCGCGGCGCAGCGCCTCCGGCACCCAGCTGGGCGACCGCTTCTCGATGAAGGCGGCGAAGCCCTCCTTGGACTCGGGGCGCTGCAGGCTGTCGAACATCGCGATCCGGTCCTGCAGCCCGACGTACTGGTCGAGGACCCGCTTGATGTCGCGGCGGGCCCCGGGCGCGGTCTGGACGATCGCGATGAGCTCTCCGGTGGCCGCTTTGAGCAGCTCGTCGTGCGGGACGACCCGGCTCACCAGGCCCCAGTCAAGGGCTTCGGCGGCGGTGAGGCGGCGGCCGGTGAACATGAGGTCGCGGGTGCGCACCGGCCCGATGAGGCGCGCCAGGAGCTGCGCGTAATAGGTGTCGGAGATGCCGCGCAGCAGTTCCGGCACCCGGAAGGTGGCGCGCTCGCTCACCACCGCGAGGTCCGAGCACATCGCGATCAGCAGGCCGCCGCCCTGGCAGATCCCGTTGACGGCGGAGACCACCGGCTTGACGCTCTGCCGCAGGACGTCGAACGGCAGCACATCGAACGCGCCCGGGGCCGCGTTGAAATCGGCCCATCTGTCGCTGACCTGCTGGCCGAGGTCGCCACCGGGAATGAACACGTCGCCGGTGCCGGTGATCAGCAGTCCCGCCAGCTCCGGGTCGGCGTCCACCCGGCGGACCGCGTAGCGGATGCCGAAGTACATCGCCTGGGTCAGCGCGTTCCTCGCCTCCGGGCGGTCGACGGTGAGGTGGGCGAACGGGAGGTGACGTTCGAACCTCAGGTAGGGGGTCCCCAGCCAGTCGCCCTCGGGCGGGCGCGGTGCTGATCCGGTGGGGGCGGATCCGTTAGCGGCATCGGACATGAGACCTCCAGCCGTTCTGGTGCCAGCGGCACGGCCAAGCTTGAATCTAATCGTATAACTAAATAATCTACTATGGTCAGATGGGGCAGCAGGAGGCGGCGATGGGTTCCTCGCGGATCGGGTTTGTCGGTGCCGGGCGGATGGGCCTGCCGATGGTCGAGCGGCTCGCCGCCGCAGGGCATGACCTGGTGGTGTACGCGCGCCGGGCGGAGACCCAGGCCGCTCTGACCGGACTCGGCGTCCGGACCACAGCGGAGCTGGCGGAGGCCGCCGCCGACGCCGACGTGCTGCTGCTGTGCGTCTTCACCGACGAGCAGCTGGCCGAGATCGCCGGGCCGCTGGCCGCCACCCTGCCGGACGGCGCCGTTTTCGCCTCGCACGTGACCGGCCGGGAATCGACCTTGCGGGCGGTGGCCGGGCGCTTCCCGGCCATCCACGTGGTGGATGCGCCGGTGAGCGGCACCCCCGACGACATCAGGGCAGGCCGGCTGACCGTCCTGCTCGGCGGCCCGTCCGCTGCCCGGGCGCGGGTCGCTGCCGTTGTCCGCGCGTACGCCGATCCCGTGATCGAGACCGGCGAACTCGGCACCGCGCTGGCGGTCAAGCTGGTCAACAACTTCCTGTTCGCCGCCAACACGCAGCTGGCGGCGGAGGCGGTCCGGCTCGGCGAGGCGCTCGGGGTGGCGCCCAAGGAGCTGCTCGGCGCGCTCGAGCACATGAGCGGCGGCAGCCAGGCGAGCCACCGCGCCGCGGCGCGGGCCGACATGGCCGAGTTCGCCGCCCGGATCGGCCCCTTCATGAGGAAGGACGTGGCGATCTGCCTGGAGCAGGCGGCCGAGCGGGGTGTCGACCCGGGACTGCTCATCGATGTCGTCCGCCGGGGCCGGCTAAAACTCATCTGAGGCACGCCGCCGCGGCCGGCCGTCAGCCGCTGACCATGCGGATGGTTTCCTGGACCATCCGCGGCAGTTCCGGCTGCATCCGCGCCATCGACTCCTTCACCGGCCGGCCGAGCTTCATCGCCCGCTTGAGCAGCAGCCCGGTCACGCCGGCCTCCTTGTACCGGGTGAGCGCGTCGAACCAGCCCAGTTCGGGCACGCTCCGGCCGAGCGCGTCCTCGTAGGCGCGGACGATCTCGCGGCCCGCCGGGGTGCCCGCGACCGTACCCGGCGCGACGGCGGGATGCCTGGCGTCGTCGGTGAAGAAGGTCAGCCAGGACAGGTCGATGCGCGGGTCGCCGACCGACCAGATCTCCCAGTCGATGACCGCGTTGATCCGGTCGCCTTCGCACAGTGTGTTCCCGAGCCGGAAGTCGCCGTGGTTGATCGCCGGCGGCAGCGGCGCGGGCATGCTCGCCCGCAGCGCCTTGGCGGCCCGCTCGTAGTCGCCCGCCATTTCGCTGGGCAGGGTGGCGAACGCGCGGGTCCACCGGTCGACCTCGTCGGCCAGCCCGACGGCCGGCTCGTCGCCGAGTCCCGCCTCGTCCGGGACGATCCCGTGCAGCTGGGCCAGCACCGCAACGGCGTCGAAGAACCGTGCCCGCACCTGGGCGGCCGGGGGCCGCTCGGCGATATCGCTCAGCACCGGCTCCACACACTCGCCCGGGACCAGGTTCATCGCCATGAACGGCGAGACCTCCGGCGGATCGCCCGGGTCGGAGAAGAGCACGTCCGGCGCCAGCGGCCGCCGGGCATTCTGGACCGCCTGTTGCAGCCTCGCCTGGCGCAGCACGTCACGGTTGCGGACGGGGGCGAGTCCCGGCGGCGCCACTTTGAGCACCACCGTGGTCTCCCCCGCGGTTTCCCCCTCGGCGACGCCGGCCAGCTCGACCAGGAAGGTCAGGCTGGAAGTACCACCGGTCAGCGGGGACACGCGCAGGACCCGCGCGCCGGGACGCCAGTCGGTTACCCGCCGCGCTACCCGGTCCCGCAGCTGAGCCAGCAGTCTCTCGTCAGCCTGGCTGGCGGCCATCACGCTCTCCCTACATTCTCGAAACAGCTATCTTAGTAAGATGATTTATGTCTGAGGATCGACGATACCCGGCTCCCGCGGCGGGCGCTAGGCGGGGCGGCGCGCCCGGCTCGCGACCCGGCTGACGCACCTCCCCTGGCCAGCGAAACATATGTCTTCTATTATTCAGTAAACTATTCAACGGAGACGGTGGCAGGAGTGGCACATGTGGGAGTTCTTCACCGAGCCTGAGTTCCAGGAGAAGCTCGACTGGATGACCGCGTTCGTGCGTGATGAGTGCGAGCCCCTCGACTTGCTCTTCCCGCGCCCCGGTGACCCCTACGACGTGCACAACAAGGCGTCCCGGGCGATCTTGGCCCCGCTGCGGGAGAAGGTGAAGGAGCAGGGCCTGTGGGCCTGCCACCTTGGCCCCGAGCTCGGCGGCCAGGGCTACGGGCAGCTCAAGCTGGCGCTGATGAACGAGATCCTGGGCCGCTCGGGCTGGGCGCCGACGGTCTTCGGCACGGCTGCCCCCGACACCGGCAACGCCGAGATCCTCGCGTTGTACGGCACCGAGGAGCAGAAGGCACGCTACCTCCAGCCGCTGCTCGAGGGAAACATCGTGTCCACCTTCTCCATGACCGAGCCGCAGGGTGGCTCCGACCCCAAGGAGTTCGTGTGCAAGGCCACCAAGGACGGTGACGAGTGGGTGATCGAGGGCGAGAAGTGGTTCTCGTCCCACGCCCGCTACGCCTCGTTCTTCATCGTCATGGTGGTCACGGACCCCGACGCGAAGCCGTACGAGCGGATGTCGATGCTCATCGTGCCGACCGAGACACCCGGGATCGAGATCATCCGCAACGTCGCGACCATGAACGAGCGCGACGACATGGACGAAGGCACTGAGGGCTACCTCCGCTATAACCAGGTCCGGGTACCGCTCGACGCGATGCTGGGCGGACCGGGCGAGGGCTTCAAGGTCGCCCAAGCGCGGCTGGGCGGCGGCCGGGTGCACCACGCCATGCGGGTGGTGGGCAAGTGCCAGCGGGCCTTCGACATGATGTGCGAGCGCGCGCTGTCGCGCCGGACGCAGGGCAAGCTGCTGGCCGAGCACCAGTTCGTCCAGGGCTTCATCGCCGACTCGGCCATTCAGCTGCAGCAGTTCAGGCTGCTCGTGCTGCAGACCGCGTGGATCATCGACAACCGGCCGCACGGCGCCGCCCGCACCCACATCGCGATGTGCAAGGTGGCACTCGCCGCGGTGCTGCACGACGTCCTGCAGCGGGCGGTGCAACTGCACGGGTCGCTCGGCACCACCCAGGAGACCCCGCTCGGCCCCTGGTGGGCCTACGCGCCGCAGCTCGCGCTGGCCGACGGGCCGACCGAGGTGCACAAGGCGGCAGTGGCCAAGCAGATGTTGCGCGGCTACCAGCCGGCTCCGGGCCTGTTCCCGACCGAGCACATCCCCACCCGCCGGGCCGCGGCTCGCGCCCGGTACGCGGCCGTCCTCGAGGAGCATGGAGTATGACCGACGCTAGGACCGGCCCCGCGGCCCTGTTCGACCTCACCGGGAAGGTCGCCCTGGTCACCGGCGGGAGCCGCGGCCTCGGCCGCGAGATGGTCCTCGCCTTCGCCGCCGCGGGCGCCGACGTGGTCATCGCCAGCCGCAAGCTGGACAACTGCAAGGCGCTGGCGGAAGAGATCGAGGCGACCGGCCGGCGGGCGCTGCCGGTCGCGTGCCATGTCGGCCACTGGAACGAGTGCGACGAACTCGCCGACCGCGCCTACAAGCACTTCGGCAAGGTCGACATCCTGGTTAACAACGCGGGCATGTCACCGCTGGCGCCGTCGTCGGCGGAGACGTCCGAGGAGCTGTTCGACAAGGTGATCGGGGTGAACTTCAAGGGGCCGTTCCGGCTGAGCGCGGTGATCGGCCAGCGGATGTACGACGGGGACGGCGGCTCCATCATCAACATCTCCTCGAGCGGCGCGCTGTTCCCGGCGCCCCGGTTCGGGCCGTACGCGGGCGCGAAGGCGGCCCTCAACGCGCTCACCACCGTCTTCGCCCGCGAGTACGCGCCCAAGGTGCGGGTCAACACCCTGTCGGCCGGCCCCTTCCTCACCGACATCTCGAAGCACTGGTCGGAGGAGAGCACGCGGTCCTGGCATAACGCGGCTGGGCGCGCGGGGGAACCCGAGGAGGTGGTGACCACGGCGCTGTACCTGGCGTCGGCCGCCTCCAGCTTTACGACCGGGTCGCTGATCCGGGTCGACGGGGGCCTTTACTGACCGCTCGGATGGCGCATGCCTCGGCGGGCGGCGGCGCTCCCCCTGCCGGGAGGAAGCGTCACCCGGCCGCGAACAGGATCGCCCGGGCCGGTGCTGATCCGGCGGCCTCATGCCGTTCCAAGGCGAGCGCGCCGGACAGGTCCGCGTGGACGCTGGTTTTTACGCGGGGTACTTCATCGGGCCCTGGGTGTAGGTGCGGCCACTTGGGGTGGTCCACTGGTGCCAGCCAGGGCGCGGCTGGGTAACTTTCCACCCTCTGGATTGCTTCACCTTGTGGCAGCGGCGGCTACGCGCACCCGCGTTACAGCCACACGTCCGCCCGCCCTTGTCGTAGGGGATCGCATGCTCGAAATCGCAGTTGCGGGCATGCCGCGAACAAGACGGGAACGTACATTCCCCGTCCCTGATCTCCACCAGGTGCCGGAGGGTGTCGCCGGGCTCGTAGGCATGCGATTCGTGCCGATGGTCGCAGTCGGTCACTGGAATGGGGCCGAGCTTGACGGTGAACTGCCGGCCGTCGGGGAAGGCGAGGTTCCAGGTGCCGTATCCATCTGGCGGGCCGGGATCGTCCTGGCGGGTGAACGTCCACGGGCCGTCCCGGCCATTGGCTGGCGGGGATTTGGCTCGCTTAGACCGCACCGTCTTGCAGCATCCGTGGCCGATCGCGTAGCCGTTGGCGTCGGTGATGGTGACGCACCATTGGCTATGCGGGCTGCGGGCCGCCACGGCGGCTAGGTCGCGGACCAGGGCCGGGTCCAGCGGGCCCAGGCCGTGCCCGGCGCCGGGCCGCTCAGCCATGCCGAGCAGGGTAGCCAGCGGC
>Ga0318573_10000800_pt1 | contig 10546 bp, 5 predicted proteins | sample GRESIP089b5f21_FD_202515 | JGI IMG/M metagenome (GOLD analysis project Ga0318573, IMG submission 202515) | Tropical soil microbial communities from Luquillo Experimental Forest, Puerto Rico - GRE.SIPMG.089b5f21 | ecosystem: Environmental > Terrestrial > Soil > Tropical forest > Bulk soil... | reverse complement strand
GGTGTTGGCATACCACCTCTTGCTTCAGGACCAGACGACCCGCGAGAAGGCTGAGGCGGCGGTGGTTCGGTTCCCGAATGCGCCGCGGGTTCGCTCGCTCCTGATTCAGTCGGCAAAGCAAGAGACACCTTATGCCGATCTCCTCGCGGGTACGCCGGAACACATGCGCTCTGATGCGGAAGTGGCTTCCGCGCTCGCGCGTAGGGCAATGATGGCTGGCCTGATTGAAACCGGGATCGAGCACGCCAAAGCAGCCGTCGCCGATAAGCCCGAGTGGGGACAGGCCCACCTCCTTCTGGCTCAGGCCCACTTCGCGCGCGTGGTCATGGCCGAGCGAACCATCAAACCGCTCAAGGCAGAAGAAAAGGAGAGGCAGCTCGAGAGCGCTAGCAACGCGGCTGATGCGGCGATTGCCAACGCGGAGACCGACGACCTAGCCTACCTCAGGGCGCAGGCGTTCGCTCTCAAGACCGACATCGCGCACGTGCAGGGGCGTAAAGAGGACGCAGCACAATTTGCACGCGACGCCTTTGCTGCCGACGCTTCCGAACTCCAGAGCCAGATGGCCATTGCTCAGGCGGCCTTCGGCGCCAACAACATCGACGAAGGAATACGGATACTCGAGCAAGCCAATCTCCAATCGAAGTCGATGCCGAATGTCTGCTTCATGCTTGGCCAAGCCCTAATGGGACGTGGGAAGGACAAGGACATCGCCCACGCCTTCACCGTCTTCAGCACTGCCAACATCGCAAAGATCAAGCAGGACCTCGTCGATCCGCTGACACTGGGAGCGATTCGAGCCCTTATCCGCGCAGGCCGCTTCCTGGAGGTCTCTGATTATTTGGAGCGCCCTGAAGTCAAAGGTTCGCTGACGCTGGCCGCTTCGATTCAGGCATACTCTGCGCTGAAGCAGTCTCAGGAGACGCTGTGCTCACAGAAGCTTGATGAGGCGCTTGCCTCCCGGCGTCCGGAGGATACCAGCACCACCATCGACTTTCTCGCCCGTACTCTGCTCGAAGCCGGCCGCCTGAATGACGCGCTGCCGCTTCTGCAGGAGCTCTTTCGTGCCCAGACTCCCAACTTCGACGTCGGATTGCTGTTCACCTGCGCCGGTCGGCTGAAGAAGGACGAGGTGATTCTCGAAACCTGCCAGGAACTCTACGACCGTGGCGTTCGAGATTGGGAGTTCCAGGAGTTCGAATCGCAATACCTCGAAGAGTACGACCCGATGAAGGCTATCGGCCGGCTCGAAGAGTTTATTCGCAATCATCCCGAGCATCGCACCGCCAAACTACGGCTGGCCATCGTCGCCATGCGCTACGGGAAGGAGAACCTCGTACAACTCACCGAAGAGGTCATGCCGCTGCCAGAGGACCTGTCGATGCGCTATGTCGTCGCTGCCATCCAGGCGCTGCAGTGGCAGAAGCGGGAGACCTTCGCGGTCGAATACGCATATCGCGTGCTGCGCGCGCATACCGAAGAGATCGAAGCTCATAAGGCGTATCTTGCCAGTCTGAACCCGGGAGTCCGGCCCGAAATTCCCGCCACGATGGAGGAAGTCGCCATCGGTAGTGCTGTCCAGTACACGGAGGACGGCTCCAACGAATCGGAGTGGGTTGTCATCGAGGACACGGACAAGCCCAGCGCGGCGTTTGAAGAGATCCGCCCATCTGACGATCTGGCACAGAAGCTGCTTGGCAAGCGCGCGGGCGAGACCTTTGTTCTGGCAAAGAGCCCGGTGAAGGACCGGGTTGCCACCATCAACCAGGTCCTCAGCAAGTACACGAGGCGCCTCCAGGCGGTCGGCGAGAAGATGGAGATCAAGTTCGGCGACCAGACCGTGATCCGGACGATGCGGATGCCGAAGCCTGAGTCGCTCACCGCCGCAGACCTCCAGCCCATCCTCGACTCGGTCAAGAAGCACTCCGAGGCGGTGGCGCAACTCCGCGAGATATACAAGACGGCGCCGGTGACGATTCATATGTACGGCGATCAACTGGGTCATAGCGCGTACGAGGGTCTCTTCGACCTGGCTGTCTCCGAGACGGGTTTTGTTCGCTGCGCCCATCCCCAGATGGACCTTTTCGTCGACGCCGTGAACAACCTTGCGACCAAGAGCACCGTTGTTCTGGATCTCGTCGCCCTGGGCACGCTGCGCCTGCTGGGTGTCACACGGCAGGTGCTGACGAGCGGCGGAGCGCGCTTCGTCCACACGCCGGCCACCTTTACCGCCCTGCAGCGGCTGCGGGCTCAATCCCGCTTCGCAACAGCCCACGGAACGATGACTTACGAAGAGGGCCAGCACTATTTCACCCAGACCACCCAGGAACAGTCGGACAAAGAAAAGGCTTCCTTCGAAGAGTGGATGCAAACCGTCGAAAAGAACACGACGGTCCTGCCCGTGCCAGAGTTCGCTGCATTTGATCCGGCTCGCCGCGAGACGCTGGAGCAGCTCCTTGGACGAGACGGCTTGGAGTCTGCGGTTCTCGCCCTCACGCCGGGAAACATTCTTTGGACCGACGATGTGGCCGTGGCCGAGGTGGCCAAGTCAGAACTTGGGACGGAGCGTGTGTGGACCCAAGTTGTCATCGAGAGCCTTGCGGGTCGAGGCCTGATCGACCGCTCCCTCGCCGACGAATGCCACGCCAAACTTCTCGGCTTCGGGTATCAGTCAACGCACTTCACCGGCGCGACGATTGTCGCCGCCTTGCGGGTATCGACAGGATCGATCGGTGGCTTCCCGACGAAACAGGCCATCGTAGCCTTCCGCGATGGGATCGGGAACAATCGCGTCGTGGCTTTCCGGCAACTCGCCGAAGTAGTGCTGCGCCTCTCGATCGAACCGATGCTCCCCGAAACAAAGTGCCTTGCGCTCGAAAGCCTCCTCGACGCGTTTCCGAAAGACGCGGTGACAAGGAGACAGCTCCTAGCGTTCCGGGACCAGTGCGCAATCCTGATGGTTCTAAACCCGCTCGAACAGAGGCGGTTTCTTGCGTGCTTTGACCGCTGGATGCAAAGCAACAGAATCATCAATCCGTTCGTCACGGGGTGACCTGCGGCGCAAATAGTTTGTAGGGCCCGTGTAGACGGGTGCGCCGCGGGCGTTACGAGGACTATCCTGATTTGTACTTTCGAACGCACAGAAAGACTTACAAGCCTTGGCTGAGCAGCGGTTTCAGAGCTTTCTAACCCGTATTCGACCGCACCGCGTCGCGATCTTCGCGAACTCGGCCGACCGGCACTGGTACCACAACTGTCTCGGGATCATCGAGTTCCTTACGAAACTCTGGGGAGGCTCTCACTCTGTCATCATTCCGACGGATGGAGAGACGATCGATGAAGAGTTTTGGAGCATCCTTTCTTCGCATGATCCCGACATCCTGCTCCGCTATCAACCAACTGGCGAGGATCACAAGACGAGGGCCCCCGAGGAGTTCGAACAGCTTGTCTTAAAAGAAGCGAAGAGGTACGCACAAGGCCATAGCCTAAACGAGGATCAGGCGCGCAGCCAGATAGAGAAGGCGATTCTAGACGCGAACTTCGATGAGTGGACGATCAGCGATATGCTGCGCGGTGAGCTTCTCAAACGGCTTGCCCCGTTCCACTTTGAGAAGCAGCCGTTGCACGGCATGCCGGACGCGCAGTTGAATATCAGCGCGATCACGAAAGGATCGAAGCCAGGATATCCGCTGACGTCGATCATGGAGGTTCTCCGCGCCGGCAATCCACGATCCCAGGTGACGCAGCTCGGTGTGGACGATGCCACAAACACCGCTCCGCCAAAACTCTGGCTCGCGGCGACAATCGGTTGTGGAGACGACGATTATTTCAAGGAGTTGATCGACCAACAAATCATGCCAGTTTGGACTACGGTGGACGAGCATGTCTCGCTCAACACGTTGATCAAATCCGGTAGCCCATCACTGGATCGTGGACATCGTGTTCATGAAAAACCTGATACCGCGCCACCCCGTACTCGGCCGGATCGCGATTACGGGCGCCAACGTCGGGGATGTACGCGCAGGAATCGATTCCGTCTCATTTGCGTGCCCAGGTGTTGTGGTGGTCGGCGACCATATGGAGACAAATATCCTGCGGCCTTCGATCCACGTGCCTGATGCCGATGAAATCTTCCGGGGGATTCTGCACGACTGCGGCTATCGTTCCCAAACGTCGGACAAGGGCCGCTACGAGAGCGCAACTGTGCAGAAGTTCGGCGATCTCGAAAAGGCGGGATACGCGCTATGGTCGACCGAGCATCGGGCACTTCTAGAAAAGTATCTCGACAGATCGCCATCCAAGAAGGGCGTCTTCGACCAGGGAGTCCTTCTCAAGGATAGGCGTCGGTACTTGGATTTCCACTCGATTAACCGGATCATGAGAAGCGAGTCGCTGACTCGCGACGTGATTGACGAGTACGTCGACAAAGGCATCCTCTATCGCGGATTCATCTTTGTCTGCGCAAACTGTTCCGATGCGGCCTGGCACTCGATTGCGGACATTGACCAAACATTCGCCTGCAGCCGATGCGGCCTGAGACAGCAGTACAAATTCGCCTCCTGGAAACACCCGAACGAGCCGTCGTGGTTCTACAAACTGGACGAGATGGTTTATCTGATGCTCGAACACAACGGCCACGTGCCTTTGCTGACCCTCAACAAGCTGCGCATCTCATCGAAAGAGAGCTTTCTGTTTCGTCCCGAAATCCGCCTCACGAAAGAGGGGGCCGACGCGCCCTATCTCGAGATAGATATCTGCTGTGTCGTGGACGGCAAGCTCTGCATCGGTGAAGCGAAAAGCAACGACAGCCTTGAAGGCGACAAGCTCACTCCGGCACAGACGGCCGAGCGCTACCGTGATCTGGCCCTCGCAATGGGAGCGTCCATGGTCGTATTCAGCACCAGCGCTTCGAGGTGGAATCAAGCAAGCCTCGATGCAATCCGTACTGCCTTCGAAAAGCACCCACACATTGCCGTAAGGCACTGGACAGGAAGCATTCTCTAAAACTGAGGTTCAGTAGTTTCCAGTGCTACCCTGAGATCATGCTCGTTGATGTCACCTACAGGATTCAAACCCGCAATCAACTGAAAAGGCTCAGGCTCCGGTTTCGTCAGCCGAACGACCTGTCTTCCGTTGCTGTTTTTCCCGATCCCGAATCTTTGGAGCGCGCGGCAACCGCGGCTGGTCTGAGCGATGGCATCAAGGCTTGCTTTGCCGAAGACCTCAACACAACATTGCAATGCACAGAGCAGGCCCATTTTCGTTTGGATCTGGAGATCCCCGCAGACGCTCCGAAGGCGATGGGCGGCTCGGAATGGGGTTCTGCGCGAGAGTTCACGTTGAGCTATGATCGACTCGGGCCAGACGACATCCTTCTTCACGCCAAGGAGTGGGACACCCCCAATGGACAGATGTCTTCAGAAGTTGGTGAGCGCATGTCCGTGGCCGTAATTCAGGAGCGCCTTGCGCGCATCGGAATGAACCTCGGAGAAGTTCGAGACCGCGGCCTTCCGGGATATTCGAGCAACCGTAGGGTGTCTGAAGATGAAATTGAAGAACTCTTTCTTCCATTCAAGAGCGACGACCAAGAGGAAGAGCACGACCTCGGTATCAGCATGGACCTTTAGGAAGTACCCCTCTTCTACCAGGGAATATCCTCGTCCGTAATCGGGCCCTGGAGCCAGAGCACGGAGAGGACCGCCTGATCGGATGGCAATCCTCTCCGATGTTCTGGGCAGGCCCGTTCGCTATGAGCAAACGCCCATGGAAGCGTACAAGAGCAGGATGGTGGGCCGAGGCATGTCTGAGGAGTTCCCTCAAGGCCTCGCGGACATGATGACGGCCAAGAATGAAGGTATGGTTAACATCGCATCCCGTGCGACGGCGGCTGACACCACTACCACCTTCCGCCAGTGGAGCGAGACTGTTCTGCAGCCCGCCGTTGCGCGCTAGTGCTGTCAACAGCTGAGTGACTGCCAGCATGAGGAAGACGGGCACTGCCAGCCTGTTAGAGTCAAACCTCGATCTTTCATTCAGGATCGTCTTTCTGGGCTCGCGTAAGTTCGATGACGACAGCTCTGTTAGTTTCTTACAGCGTCGCACATAGCGAGGAGCCTTCAACGACTGTTCGGTGAAAATCCGCTGCGGGCAACCGGCCGCAGCGCAGAAAGACCGCCGCACTCGAAGCTCGATGCGCACTGCTAAGCCAGCTCGCTCTAAGACATACGTTCTGTGGGCAAGGTCGGAAGGCCCCGACCCGGAGAGGACCTCAAATCGAGCTATTTGCCAGTTGGGCCCGCCACCGATGGTAGGAATTCACCGAGATGCCGGCCTTTCCGAGCGCAACGTGCAGCAACTCGCCGCCACGGCGTGCATCGTCAATTCCTCCGAGAATGGCCGCCTTTTCCTCCATGGTGCGTACATATCCGTGCCTTCTTATAGGAACGCGATTCGAAGGAAGAAATTCCACGAGACCAAATGCATCTCCGAAGCGCGTTGACCTCTTGCGCCATCGACGGTAAGTCGAAATTGGAATACCGGCCTTCCGGCACGCCTCGTAAAGCGACAGGCCAGTTGAAACACCGTCAGAGATCCTCTTCGAAATATTGATGATTTCTTCAAAGGAATATGCATTGCTTCTCCATTGTCTCTGTTCTTTCCCGACAATCTCGATTAAGGGCAACGGTGGTTGCTGCTGCGAAGGAAATCCGCTCGCCAACCTCTGCCAATGCCCGGCAGGCGGAGTGGGAATATGTAGCTTCTTGCATCTCCTCCAGATCGTTGTGGTCAGAACACCATAATCTTTCGCGACTTCTGACATCGATTTACTCCAGACTTCCCGATACAACGCTTCCCGGTCATGAGCACGGATGAGCCGTTCCGAGACGCGCACACCCGAAAACCTTTCATCGGACAAGCCTTTCGCTGGAACGGCACCAGCATTCATTTCCATCTCAAGAACGGTCTGTCCCTCCACTTTCGAGAGTCTATGAATGCAAATGCGGTGCGAAGGGTTGGCCCCGGAGCGGTCCGATTCTGGAACACTATGAGATTGGGAATCGGGAGCAACTCCCCAGAGCTCCGCGTCGGCTTTTGCCGACTCAAATGAGCCTTGCTCAGTTTCCGGCCTCACGGACACGCCCACCTGAGCCTCGCACGCTACCATCTCGGAATGCGCTGAGTACCAGCGTCGGTACGTCTGGTAAGTAATTCCAGCGTTTCGGCAGGCTTGAGCCAGATTCTTCCCACCTGAGACCTCCTGAGCCACCTGAGCCAAAATTGGCGCCCGTTCCTCAAGGGCATAGCCACGGCTGTAGTCTCCCTGAACAAAATTAAATTTAGGGAGTTCGGGGCGAGGCACCAGTTGTCGCGCTGAAGCACTCCTCTTCCAGTAACCAGCTGGCGGAGTTGGTACTTCGAGCCTGCTGCATGCTTTCTGTACGGCGCTAGCGGATACGCGATATTGGAGAGCCAAAGTTGTCATTGGGACCTCCCAGACTTCCTGAGACAGGCGCACCCGATCGTATTTGGCAGATGGTTTCCGGAAAATGCCAAAAGAGTCTCGAATAAAAGGTCGGTCTCCCCTTTCACTTTGAACGGGGCCGACGATGCTCTCATCCGTGGATGGTAATGTTCTAGAGTCCAGTCTTCTGTTGGGTATGGTTACAGTCGGTCCAGAATCGTCTGCAGGTATTGAAATCTCACCTGACCCTGACGGCTCTGTCGTTCGTAAATCTTGCTCATTGGCCCGGGACTGAGTTATCGAGGATTTCGGATCGCGCTCTGAGGAAGGCTTTGCCGTCAATAGAGTGTCGTAACCTGATACATCTCTCTCCAGCCCGGCGTCATTACCTACAGCCACGTTTGAGCCTGTGTCTGGTTTTTCTTTTAGAATCTGCATGATAGTCGCGTTTAATATTTCCAATTCTCGAGATTTAGCCGAGATTTGGTTCAAAATCTCAGTATTTTGGTCCACCAAAATGCCTCAATAATCTAGCTAGGGCGAATGGTCACTGACGGTCCATGTCATATCTCCGGATCTCAGCCCCGTTGGCAACGGTTCTAGCTCGCAGAAGATGACACTGCGCAGATTAGGTGCCCTTTAGAGCCTGCCGTTCATGGTCGGTGAGATTCCCAAACGATGCCTATAGAGCGCATGAACCGCTGAACAAAGAACGAGCCTCAGGGCCGGTGTGTGCCATGTACTTCGCCACACACTGGCCCTGAGGAATTCGCGCACGATCACCGCACTTCGAAGATGGTCATGGACTCGGCGGGTTCTTCGATGCCGAGTCTTCCGTTGTGCAACGCGGGAGTGTTGCCGGTGGTGGGCTGCTCGGCCCGGAACTGGGTGCACCCTGCGAGCGCAGTGTCCTCCGTCAAGATGTCGAGATGTTTGGCGTTATGGCTCTTGTTCACAACCACGAGGAAGCGCGCGGGTGCATGGACATTGGCAGAGCAACCCATATCCTGCGTGGTCCGAAGGAAGACAATTGCGTCGGCGTCGTCAAAGAGATTCTGCTCTGCGCCGGTTTGCAGGGCAAGTTGCTGTTGGCGCAACGCAATGAGACCAGCGGTCCAGGAGTAGGCTTCCTGTTCAACTGCCGTTCGGCCGGCTGGCGTGAAGACACTGTGAGAGTCTGCCGCGAAGCCGCCAGGGAAATCGTGGCGGTTGTCGGGATCGTCCGCGCCTGACATGGCGATCTCGTCGCCAGAGTAGATCTCCGGCTTGCCGCGCAAGGTGGCAACAAGGCCGAGGGCCAACTTGAGACGCGGCAGGGAGCCGCCTGCGGAGGTGATGAAGCGAGAGGTGTCGTGATTTCCAATGAAGGTGACGAGCCGCTCGGGATGCGGGTATAACGCATCTTGACGCAGCACTGCGGTGAGTTCCGTCATGGGCTTGTCCTGCGTCAGAACATCGCGAAGGGCGAAGTAGACGGGAAAATCGAAGGGCGTGTCTAGGCCAGTGTCGATGCCGCGCTGCGCAACGCCTCCGGCGAAGAACGAAGTGATTTCGGCATCGCGATTGAAGACTTCGCCAACGGTGGTGAGTTGGGGATAAACGCTGTGGATGACTGCGTGAAAGTCGTGCCAGAAGCCGCGGCCTACATAGGGAAAAGTGTCGATACGAAAGCCGTCAAGGCCAGCAGTCTCAACCCACCAGAGCGCATTCTGAATGAGGTAGCGCGAGACGAGAGGGTTCTCTTGATTGAGGTCGGGCATGGCATCGGTGAACCAGCCGTTGGTCACATCGCGCCAGGAGGCGGGCGGTGCGTGCGGATCTACCAGGTTGTCGAACCGATCCATGATCGAGTGGTGATTCTGCACTGTTCCGTGGAACCACTCAGGCGCTGGCGGATCGAGGACCCAGGGATGCTGTAGACCGAGGTGATTCGGCACGAGATCGAAGACGAGCTTGATGCCGCGCGCATGCAGGTCACGCGAGAGTTGCTGGTACTGTGCAAGAGTTCCAAAGTGCGCGTCGACGGCATAAAGATCGGTGGCAGCATAGCCGTGATACGAGTCGGGCATAGCACCGTTGGATACGACGGGGGTGAGCCAGAGCGCGGTCACACCGAGTTGCTGCAGATAGCCGATGTGTTGCTCGATGCCGGCAAAGTTGCCTCCGTGCCAGCCGCGTGGAAGGCTGCGCTGGTTGGTGGAAACATTGTTGGACAGATCACCGTCAGCAAATCGGTCGGGCATGATCTGGTAGAGCACATCTGACGCGGAGAAGCCGCGGTGCGCATTGGGATCATGCGAGCGCTCGCTGAGCTGGAAGGTATGACTAGTCTGGCCCTCGGCATTCGCAGCGATGACGTTGAGCGTTTGCGCCATGGCCGCATGAGTGTCGAGCCACAGAAAAGCCCAGTGGCCGTTGGCAGAAACCTGCGTGCGGGTGAGCTGGACGCCACGTCCATTCACCGTAAACTTCGCCTTGTCGAGATGCTCGCCATGAACGAGGAGCATTGGATCGGGAAATGTAATCCACCAGCCCGGCGGGTCAATCTTTTCGATTGATGGCTTTTGTGCGGTCAGGTGCACTGATGCGCTGGCGAGCAGGAGGAGCAGAGAAGCGAGACGGTAGATGATTCGCGGATTCTTCATAAGCTTTCCGGTGACGATACCCTTCGAGTGCGGCTCTTATCGACAAAACAAAGGCATTGTGCCAAATGGTTAGAGTCTCTTCGGCACGCTGCAAAAGAAAAGCCAGCGCCACCCACGCTACTACAAAAGCAGGTGGCGCTGGCTGGTTCACACTTCTTTGAAATTAGAAGGTGATGCGAATGGCCCCCTGGAGCTGACGCTCAGAGAACTGCCGCGTGGAGGTGATCAACCCGAAGTTGGTGTCGTTGTAGCTGGTATCGGGGTTGGTGAACTGCGGATGGTTGAGCAGGTTGTAACCCTCGAAGCGCAACTGACCGACAACTTTCTCTCCCAGAGGAATGTCTTTGAAGAGTGAAGCCGTGACCTGGTTGTAACCGGGGCCTGCGAAGGTGTTGCGAGCAAGAGTTCCGGGCCGCGTGTAGATGCCGGTCGGTCCGTA
>Ga0318573_10000797_pt1 | contig 10574 bp, 6 predicted proteins | sample GRESIP089b5f21_FD_202515 | JGI IMG/M metagenome (GOLD analysis project Ga0318573, IMG submission 202515) | Tropical soil microbial communities from Luquillo Experimental Forest, Puerto Rico - GRE.SIPMG.089b5f21 | ecosystem: Environmental > Terrestrial > Soil > Tropical forest > Bulk soil... | reverse complement strand
GGCGTCCTGGAGTTTATTCCTCGCGGGGCTCGTCGTAGGCATCACCGTCTGCGTCGCGATCGGTTACATTGTGTTCCTTCAGCCAAACCCGGACTCGAACGTGCCCAATCTGCCGCCCAGCGATGCCGTGGTGGAAACGTCGCCTGACGAAACATCATCTACCTCTTCGCCATCGCAGACGAGGTGATCGAGTGAGGCGCCGTGCTGCGGCGCGTTAAGACGCTATTGGCACGAAGCGGACATACCGAGGCGAGCTCGCGATGTCCGCTTTCGGGGGCGGCAACTGGGGCCCATGCTGAGGCGAGCCGGGACTTGCCAACGTCTCTGAAACCGAATTGACTGATGATGGGTGAGGCCGGAGACTCAGGAGCCTCAAGGGATCCATCTCAAGCCCCGTGCTTCAAGAGGCCGGGGCTTTTCTTTTCCCCCACGCAATACCGCGGTGCATTAGTCCGCTTTTGGTACAAAGCGGACATGCCCATCGCGTCGCTCGATGTCCGCTTTCGGGGGTAAAGCGGACATAGCCCCGTGATGACGCGGCGTCTGCTTCTGACCCAATGCGGACATTGAGGCCCCTCGCCAACGGCCAACGGGTTGTACGGTCGCTCCGAACCCGCTGACTACTCCCTACCAATTCGATATCCTGCCAAGCGCTCCTGGTTTTGGCATCTGATGCAATTGGCTCGATTGAAGCGCCGGGAGTTCATCACGGCTGTTCGGCAGTGCGGGCAGCGTCGCGGCCGCTTGCGTCGCGGGCCTGCCTCGCCGGCAGTCCGCGATGGCACCGCGGTCGCGCGTTGCGCCATCGCAACAATGCATGGGAGGCGACAATGGGCAGCGATACGGACTTCACCGCCACCGGGCCGACTTTTGCCGGCTTTTTCACCGACCTCGGTGCCGATGGTAAACCGACCATGGCGTTCGGCGGGCTTGCGACTGGAGAGACGATCGGCCTGTTGGGTTTCGCTAACACGCTTGGCCCGAACCAACAGAACACCTATTCCTTTAGGGCGGGCGTGGAGGGCAGCTCGGACGACTCCACCGGGGTGGCCGGCGTATCGCTGCGCCATCCGGGCGTCTTCGGCCAAGTGGAGGATTCACCCCTGGTCCCGAACGGGTGGCTCGCCGGCGTTCTCGGCGTGGCGAGCACGCAGCCGGGCGTCATCGGCTACGCACGCGATGGCGACGGCACGCAGGGCTTATCGTTCACCGGTACCGCCGTTCGTGCCGTGTCGTTCTTCGGCCCTGGCGTGCAGAGCATTTCGGGCGCGCTCACCGGCGTGATCGGGACGTCGGAATTGGACACCGGCGTCAGGGGTGTGTCCGGCACGCAGGGGCCGACGCCGGTCGCCGGCCTGCCGACCATCGCCGGCGTGCTCGGCACTTCGGACGCGCAAGCTGGCGTGATCGGTACATCGAACAGGACCGCAGGGGTGCTCGGCTTTTCCAACAACGTCGGCGTCTACGGCGAGGGCGCCAACTTTGCGGGGATATTCAGGGGCAACGTGTTGATCACCGGCGACCTGACCCTGCAGGACGCTACCGTGGCGGCCAAAATCAAGAGTGCCATCGTGCCCTTTCCCGATGGCTCCAAGCGCGTGCTCCATTGCATGGAGAGCCCCGAGCATTGGTTCGAGGACTTTGGCGCAGCGAAGCTCAAGCGCGGGCGCGCGATGGTCAAGCTCGATGCCGACTTCGCCAAGGTGATCAAGCGCGGCGATTATAAGGTATTCCTCGCGCCCGAGGGTGATTGTCGCGGGCTCTACGTCCGCAAGAGCGCCGCGAGCTTCGAGGTGCGCGAGCTCATGGGCGGCACGTCGAGCATCGCGTTCTCCTATCGTATCGTCGGTCTGCGCAAAGACATCAGGGCTCACAAGCGCTTCGCCAAGATCGATACGCGCCTGCCGCTGCCCGCCGCAGCGAAGCGCCCACCGCGCACGCCCAAGCCGACGCCGGCGGCGCTGCGCGCATTCATCGCGCGTCTCGAGCAGGAGGCGCGCGACCGCGCGCCGAAGCGCCCTCGCAAAGTGGGAAGAGCGCGTGCTGCAACGCGCTGGTCCCGGCAAGTGGCCGCCCGCGGGGCGAAGCGATAGCGCCAAGGCGCTGGGCCTTACGGTGCCGCTGATCATGCAAATGACGGCCAATGAGGTGATCGAGTAGCGATAAATTTTGCTGCACTGCATGAGTCCGCTTTTGGCACAAAGCGGACATATCGAGGCTTCTGCAGTTTGTCCGCTTTCGGGGGTAAAGCGGACATGCTGCGATGGTCGCAGGCTAATTGTCACAACCAGGTCCGAACATCATCCCCATTCCGCATGGAGGTGAATTTGAGATAGCCTCATCTTCGAACTGCAGCACCGGAGTTACGCTGAATCTCGTTCAGCGGGGCAGCGACTATCCGGCTAGGACAGGCCTTCAACGGGGAGGTTATCGTGATCGCGCGTCGCAAATTCATGCTAGGCGCAGCTGCTGCTGGCGTGCTGATGCAACCGCGCTTCGGCTATGCCAAAGCATCGCAGCCGGCGACCAACGTCAATTTCGACATCCCAGCGGGCGCGTGTGATTGCCACACGCATATCCATGGCGATCCAGTCAAGTTTCCGTGGTTTGCGGGGCGCACATATACGCCGGAGACGGCGCTGCCGGAAGAAATGACCGCGCTGCACAATGCGCTCAAAATCCAGCGCGTGGTGATCGTAACGCCGAGCGTGTACGGCCCCGATAATTCCGCGACGATCTACGGCATGGCGGCGCGCGGCAAGGACGCTCGCGGCGTGGCGGTAATCGACGATAAGACCACCGACGCCGAATTGGATCGCCTCGCGTCGCTTGGCTTCAAGGGCATACGCCTCAATCTGTCGACTGCCGGTATCAATGATCCTAAAGTCGCGACCGAGCGCTTCCTCACCGCCGCTGCGCGCGTGAAAAGCCGCGACTGGCATATCCAACTCAACACGACACTGCCGGTGATCGCCGCGATGAAAGACACGCTCGCCGCATCGCCGGTGACGCTGGTGTTCGATCATTTCGGCAATGCGAAGGAGGAGCTTGGGGTCGGGCAACCCGGCTTCTCCGACTTGCTCAGCCTCGTGAAATCCGGCAAGGCCTATGTCAAGATTTCGGTCACCGCGGGTCCGCGCGAGAATTACGGTTATTTCACGCCGCTCGCCCAGATGCTGATCAGTGCTAACGTCGATCGCATTCTGTGGGGCACCAACTGGCCACACCCGAATTCAGTGGACGGCAGCACCTCAAAGATCACGCCGCTGTGGCAGGTCGACGACGGGCTCGTATTCAATCTCCTGCCCACCTGGGCGCCGGACGCCGCGGTGCGCAGGAAAATCCTCGTAGAAAATCCAATCCGGTTGTACGAATTTTAATGATTGCGTCGGGGTCCAACGTTAAAGCAGCTCACGATGTCCGCTTTCGGGGGTAAAGCGGACATGCGCGGCTGACCAGCGCTGACCATCTCCGGCGCTAAACGGCGGTTATCGGCAGTTCTCTCACACCGCCTAGCTGGGACGGCAAGGCAAAGTGCTAGTCGCCGCCGAGGCTGGCAGGCTGCGACGCTTTTCCGGACCACACTTGTCCGAGACGCACGGCTTGCAGCATCGTCGACTGAGCATTCGGCCTGACCAACTCGTATTTGAGAACGCTTGCGTCCGTGCCTCCAGCCGCGACACCGCTGACCAACAGATTGGCACCCGTCGTCGTGCTGGTTGTGGCGACCCGCGTGCCGGCGGATCCATCGAATGGTTCGAAGGCGGCGATCTCGCGGAAGGAGGCGCCGTGGTCGTGGTGCAGGGGGCTCTGCAGATAGAGTGACGGACCCCCGTCCAGTGCGGAGCCGCTCGAAAAGACCTTTACCGAACCCTTGCCCGCGAGCTGACTGACGATGATGCGCTTGGCGCCACCGAGCGAGCCGGCGAGCCAGCCCGTCGCGAGGGAAACGCCGCCGCGATACTCCTTGCCGAACGGAATGAACGAGGCGGTGTTCACGGGCTCCTCGGTCCCCGCGGCGTGCGGGCTGCTCGAACCAGCCTTGCCGATGGGCTTCAAGAGCGGGAAGGCGAACACCTTGACCTCGCTCGCGCTGCCCGGGCCGGGAGCGGTCACGATGCTCTCGCGGCCAGTCGAAAAATCGACGAAACCGGTGGCGATGCTGACCCCAGACCGGTCGTCGCCATACGGTTTGAAGCTCGAAAAGAGCGCTGGTACGGCGCCAGGCGCAGACGACAGCTGGGATTGATATACCTTCACTTCACTGGGGACGCCGGGACCTGATCCGACGATGATGTTGTCGGAGGTCGTCCCGTCGATCTGCGCAGCAGCTACGCTGACACCGCCACGCGCGGCAGACTCGAATGCCTGAAAGCGCGCCAGCTCCGTTCCGAAGGTCCCTTTGCCACGTATGGATGCCCCGGCGTAGGCCACAACTTCCGGCGCGTGGCCCGCCCCCGAGCCGACGATCAGGTCAAGAATGCCATCACCATCGATATCCCCCATCGCTACATTGATGTTGCCTTCAAAACCGGGAAACGGGATGACGGTGGCGACGAACCGGTCGCCGTTGCCGTCGTACAGGCGAACCTCGGCGGGTTTGCCCGGGGCGCCTGGAACGGCTACCGCATAAATGGAGGCGGCCGGTATGACGTTAATGAGCGCCATCAGCCCGTTGTCTTCGTGGTTGAGGCGATGGCAATGCATCACGTAAAGCCCGGTGTATTCGTCGAACCGGGTGCGGATCGCGAGGATGCCGGGTTGGATCACGCTCTCGTCACTGTGCATGGTCGGTGCCGGCGCGTTGGCATTGTCGATGGAAAACTTGTCGGGGCCGGTGCGCAGACCCGTCGTGGGATCAAAGTACTCGATCACCTGAAAGTCGTTGACGTGGACGTGGATGGGATGCTCGTCGTTGTTGTGGTTGACGAACCTCCACTCCTCGACTGAGTTGAGCCGCGGCTGGATCAGCGGCACGTTAGGGAATGCGCCGCCGTCGAATGCATACACGAACGCTTTCGGATCCTCGGTGCTCGCCAAATTGTTGAGAAATCCACCGGATATCAGGATCTGCCGCTTGACGTCCGGCGTGGTGTTGGCGAGGTCGACAAAGGACGTGTAGCCGCCGAGCGGCTGACCTTCGACGAAGGGGGTCGTTACGCCGCCCCCTTCCGAGGCCGTGGCTCTCGCTAGCACCTGGGTTGGAAAGACGAAGAACCCGTCGGCATAGCTGACTGCTGACGGCAGGACGCTCAGGCTCCCGAGCACGGCCGGAGGATTATCCGTTTCATTGTTGGTGTAGAGCACGCCGGGCTCAGTGATCGTCTTTGCGCCGCCTCCGCGCTCCGGCATCTCGAGAACGAGATCGCCTTCCGAGGGTATCGTCACTGCAATCGCGAATCGGCTCGCCGGTGGAATGAGCAGCCGCATGCCCTGGTCGGTCGGCGGATAATGGACGCTGGTATAGGGGTTTCCATCCTGGCCAACGATGGCGATCGGCGGGTGCCGCCCCGTTGCGGTTTCCGTGAGCTGGACGTTCATGTAGGCAAAGTCGCTCACATTCGCGAGCACCCAGATCTCGGTCTGTCCGGCCTTGCTCCTGATGACCGGCTGAAACTGGCCGTTGACTGTGAATTGCACATCCCGCTGGTAATCCGGCAGCGATGGATCCGCCGGCGCATCGCTCTCGGCTTTGCCGCCCGCCGCGACGAAGTGCTGCAGATTGCTGGGGATGAACTGGAGGCTCCCGCGGCGATTGTGGATTGAAAGCGGCCCCGCGTACCAGACCGTAAAGTACTTCGTTCCCGGCTTCGATTGCTTGAAGTTTACCGGCGCGAGCAATGGCTGATAAGTTCCGTTCGCCAGCTCGCCGGGCTTGGGCGGGGTTATCGTGCTGACCCACTGGGGCCAGCTCGGATTGTTGAGTTGCGCTAGACCGCCGGCACGGTCAAAGACGAAGTTGTACTGAAGCGCCATGTTGCGGATGGGAATGTTCTTCTCCGTGACGAGCGGCAGGTTGCCGTCCGTTCGTCCGATCGCCAGCAGTCCGACGAGACCTGTATAGACGTGGGCCGATGTGAGCCCATGAAGATGACTGTGATACCAATACAGTCCCTGCGGCATGTTCCTTGGAATGTCGTAGGTGTAGGTGTTGGACATGCCTGGAGGGATGTGCAGCAACACGTTGTCGGCGTTTCCCCTCGGACTGATATGAGCTCCGTGGGTGTGGAGATTGATCGGTGAGGAAGTCATCTGCTGCGGGTAGATCGGAATGGACTGACCCTTTGGGGTGTACTGCGGACTGAAGTAGTCCCGGATGGTCAGGCCGCTGAGGCCGTTCTCGAAATGGACGATCAGCGTTTCGCCGGGAAATACGTGCAGAGTGGGCGCCGGATAGAGATTGCCGCCGGAGCTCCGCCCGTCGGACGCCGTGCCGCGGATCACCTCATAGTCGAAAAGAAGAAAGTTTTGGACGGGCTTGGCTGCCGTATCGAGGGCGGCTTGGCCTTGCCGCGCGGTGAGGCGGACTTCGAGCACGCCTTCCTTGCTCGCAAGCGTTACAGGCTCCCGGAACTCCGGTCGAATGGCCGGATCTGCTCTTTTCTCGGCAGTTTGCGCCCAGGCAGTCGCGCCGGGACATTCAAGCGCCACCGGGACAGCGAGGGCAGCGATCGTCAGCAACTTAACCAGGCGACCTGCGTGGAACGCGTCGCCGAATGACAGTATGTGCATGAGGGGCCCTAGGACTTTGCGATTTTAAATTGTAGCAGAACCGAAAACCTGCTGCAGCGCCCGACATGCAGCAATTACCGGATCAAAGCGGCCGAACAGGGGCCGTGAACCGCGCCGCCGCATCAAACCGATATCGCGGCCGTCGCGAAATGCGCTAGCCTGCGCGCTCCATGTCGCCTGGAGAGCGCGAGATGAAACGCCGAACCTTTCTCTATCTCAGCGCCGCCGCCGCGGCCCTGCGCGTCGCTCCGTCGAGCGCATGGGCGCAAGCCTATCCGGCGCGGCCGGTGCGGGTGATCGTTCCGTTCGCCCCCGGTGGGCAGGTGGATGTTGTCGGGCGCCTGATCGCGCAGCGGTTGTCCGAGCAGCTTGGACAACAGTTCTACGTCGAGAACGTCTCCGGCGCCGGTAGTACGATCGGCGCGGGCCGGGCGGCTCAGGCGGCACCTGACGGGTACACGATCCTCATTGCGGATGGAATCGCTTTCACGGCAAATCCCAGCCTCTACGCCAAGGTCCCGTACGACGCCACGCGCGATTTCGACCCGGTGGCGGCCCCGGCCACCACGATGCAGGTCCTCGCGGTGAACCCTTCGATTGCGGCGCGCTCCATTCAAGAGCTGGTCGCGCTGATCAAAGCAAACCCGGGCAAATACAGCTACGCTTCGGCCGGCGTCGGAACGGGCGCGCACCTCACGGGCGAGCTGTTCCGCATCTCGCTCGGCCTCGATCTCGTGCACGTGCCTTACAATAGCGGAGGGCAAGCAATCGCAGCCGCCGTCGGAGGTCATACGCCCATTTCTTTCGGATCGCCGGCCGCGACTATTCCGCAAGTGAAGGATGCCAAGCTGCGCGCTCTCGCCGTCGGCGGCAAGAAACGCGTGCGCGAGCTCCCGGAGGTCCCGACCATGCGCGAGGTGGGCTTTGCCGCCGTGGAATGTGATACGTCGATGCTGGTTCTGGTGCCGGCCGGCGTGCCAAGGGAGATCATCGCGCGGCTTCACGACGAGGTCGCCCGCGCCGTCGCATTGCCGGACGTGGAGGCGCGGCTCGTTGCGCTCGGCTTTGAGCCGTCCACGGCAACTGCGGACGAGGTTGCGGCGCTGATCAAGCGCGAGCTTCCGAAATGGGCCGGCGTCATCCGCGCGGCGGGCATCAAGCCGAATTGAGGTTGCGCTTGGTCGCGCAATGAAACGCCGTCGCCCTGCTTGAGTGACGACATTACAATGACACGCTTGACTGCATGACGCGATGACGGCGGAGTCCGCTGGCACGATATTGGAGGGGGAGGGAAAATGACGGGCCTTCTCGAACAACACATTGCGGCGGTCACCGGCGGCGCCTCCGGCATCGGCCGGGCGATCGCGTTGGGCTATGCGAGGGAGGGAGCACACGTGGTCGTGCTCGACGCCAACGGCAACGGCGCGGCCGAGACCGCCAAGGCCATCACAGGCGCCGGCGGCAAGGCCTGCAGCTTCGTGCTCGACGTGACCGAGCGCGACAAATGCCGCGAGGTCGCCGCGGAGATCGGCGAGACGGTCGGCCGGGTCTCCGTCCTGGTCAACAATGCCGGCATCAACCGCCGCAACGCCTTCACCGCGGCCCCCGAAGCGGTGGTCAAGGACTGGCAGGACATCATGGCGGTCAACCTCAACGGCGTGTTCAACGTGACCCATGCGTTTCTCGGACAACTGCGCGCGACCAGGGGCCGGATCGTCAACATCGGCTCGATCCAGTCTTTCGTTCACGTGCGCACCCCCAACTCGCCCGCCTACACCACCTCCAAGCACGGGGTGCTCGGCCTCACGCGCGCGCTGGCGGCGGAGCTCGGCAGGGATGGGGTGCGGGTCAACGCCATCGGCCCCGGCCTGATCGAGACGCCGCTGAACGAGCAAGCGCGCGCCAACAACCCCGAGCTCGTGCGGATCTTCCTCGACCACACGCCGCTTGGCCGCACCGGCAAGCCCGAGGACATCGTCGGGCCGGCGATCTTCCTTGCCTGCGACCTCTCGGCCTACGTCACCGGCGTGATCATCATGGCTGATGGCGGCTACCGCTCGATTTGATATCGGCGCACACGCCTTGACGGACGTGGAGACGCGGCTCCTTGCGCTTGGCTTTGAACCATCCACGGCAACTCCGGACGAGGTTGCGGCGCTGATCAAGCGCGAGGTTCCGAAATGGGCCGGCGTCATCCGCGCGGCGGGCATCAAGCCGAATTGAGCCTGCGTTCACCGGATAACGCACTGAGTTTTCGCCGCGGCCTGCGCGATTCAGATATCGTAAGCTACTTGCTTCATCACGGGGCTCGGACATACGCTGACTGATCTCTGCCAAATTTCCGGCCTGGCTGGCAGTGGATCGAATGCAATCCGATCGGCCCTTACAACGTACTGATCGCTGAGCATGCGACGGCGCCCAATCTGATGCGCCGCCGGGGCAGGGGTGAGCGTGATGACGGTGCGATGGTCGATGCGTCCCGGCACCTATGACCGCATGATGCGCGGCAGCCATCAGCGTCGCTACTACGGGGACAGCGGCTATTTCAATTTCGGGTACTGGGGCGCAGGGGCGAAGTCGCAGCGGGAGGCGTGCGAAGCCCTCGTCGATCAGATGGTCGCGCGAATCGCCAACAAAACAGGCCGGATTCTGGACGTGGCTTGCGGACTCGGGGGTTCCACTAAGCGATTGACGCAGACTTATGCGCCCGAGATGATTACCGGCATCAACATTTCCGACGCGCAGATTGCGGATGCGCGCGCGCTGGCACCCAGCTGCACCTTCCAGGTAATGAATGCGACCAAACTGGATTTTCCTCACAACCATTTTGACGCGGTGATTTGCATCGAGGGGGCGTGCCATTTCGACACCCGCGACAAATTCCTCAAAGAAGCTCATCGCGTGCTGAAACCGGGCGGATCGCTCGCCATGTCCGATATGTTATTTCCTATTACAATCCTGTCAGAGTTCGGCCAGGCACCGCGCGCCAACCTGCTCACAAGCATTGCCGAGTACTGCGCCCGCCTTGCCGCAGCCGGCTTCGTCTCAATCGAGGTGACGGACGCGACCGACGATTGCCTCGGCGGATTTCGCGCCAACTTGGCTCGTTGGCCGGCCGCGGAGCGCCGCGCCGGGCGCATGAAATTATCGCGAAGCTTTGCCGCGGCGGTGATTTGTAAGCTGTTAGCGGCCTTTTTCGGTTGGAGCTGCAAGACTTATCTGCTGGTCTCGGCGCGCAAGCCGTCCTGAGCGCAACTATGGGAGCGCAGTTCTCACAGTTCTTCTGCCTTATGAACGCGGACTGTCATCTGGCGCGAAGACGGACCTCGGCCTCAGTTTGCATTGCCCAGAGATTATAGCCGCTCACGGCGAACGGTGAGCCGGCCATTGCTCCTTTGCGTTTTCAGCAGTTTGCCGACGAAGTGATCGAGGAGTCTGCCGTTTGCTGCACCTGCTCACAGCCGCTTATGGCACAAAGCGGACATGTCGAGGCAGCTTCACGATGTCCGCTTTCGGGGCTAAAGCAGACATAGGCTAGGCGACGGGTGATGTCCGCTCTGACGGGCCTGAAGTCCCGCAGTGCAGTAGGCTCGTGTGTGCTATCGTTGGTGGCGACCCGCGTGCCTCGCGGGCATCGATCGCAACTACCTCTACCGCATGATGAAGAAGCACGGCATCGCCCGCAAAGAGTGAAGCGCGCGTGAGCAAGACACGGCGTGTTCCCCAACGCGCGCGCGCCATCCGGCGGCTGGCCAAGCTGCGCGAGACCTTCGGGCCCGACGCCGCCGCCGAGCGCGAGCGGCTCCTGCGCGCCTGCGGGCGCGCGCGCTGTCGCAGCGGCA
>Ga0318573_10000783_pt1 | contig 10641 bp, 10 predicted proteins | sample GRESIP089b5f21_FD_202515 | JGI IMG/M metagenome (GOLD analysis project Ga0318573, IMG submission 202515) | Tropical soil microbial communities from Luquillo Experimental Forest, Puerto Rico - GRE.SIPMG.089b5f21 | ecosystem: Environmental > Terrestrial > Soil > Tropical forest > Bulk soil... | reverse complement strand
GAACGCCCGGCTGACGAGCGCGCCAGTCGTCTAGTGCGCGTTCCATTTCCTCGCTAATCGCGAGCCCCAGGCGGCGCGGGAAGCGGGAAGGACGTGGCATGCGGGTAGAAATACACGCCGCCACAACTGTGGCAAGCACACAAAAACGGGTGGCGACGCGTGGTGCGATTTTGAAATTCGCTCTAATATATTAAAAACAAATGATACTACGCGGATTCCGCGGTGCTCAGCACGATCTCGGTGGTGCTGTTCTTTTACCCGGGACTAAATCTCGGCGTCGATTTTCGCGGCGGGGTCGTGGTCGAACTGCGCGGCCCCCATCCGCTTGCGACCGACGCGATCCGCCAAGCCTTTGCACCACTGGGCCTTGGCGACCTCAGGGTGCAGGAATTCGGCTCTCCCGAGGATGTTCTGGTCCGCTTCGACAACAAGACCCAGCTCGAGGACGCGCAGCGGCTGCTCGCGGCCCGAGTCGCGGCGGCGCTGCCCGATGTGCAAATCCGGCGCGTCGAGGTCGTCGGCGCGCGGGTGAGCGGCGAGCTGTTTCGCAACGGCTTGCTGGCGACCGCTCTCGCGCTCGTTGGGGTCGGGGTCGTCGTCACTTTGATCCTCGACGTGACCAAGACGATCGGGTTCTTCGCCATCACGCAGATCGAGTTCGACCTCAATTCGGTGGCGGCGCTGTTGACCCTGATCGGCTACTCGGTCACCGACAAGGTCGTCGTCTACGACCGGATCCGCGAGAACCTCGGCAAATTCCGGTCGATGCCGCTGCGGCCGCTGATCGACCTCAGCATCAATCAGACCCTCAGCCGCACCGTCGCGACCTCGCTGACCGTGGTTCTATCGATTCTGCCGCTCGCGCTAATCGGCGGCGAGGTGATGCGCGGATTTGCTTTGGCAATCATCTTCGGAATCATCGTCGGCACATCTTCATCGATCTTCATCGCTTCGCCCATTCTGCTCTTCCTGGGTGAAAAGCGGCTGCGGCCAGCGGTGAACCGCGTGCCACCGGCCGGCAGATCTGTCGCGGCCCGATAGGTTCTCTCGATCCTGCTCCCTATATTATCCAAGTAATTCGAAACAGCTGCTGTAGCCGGAAGAGCGGCGGACCCGGGTAAGTCTCTCGATTCCGGTGTCCTGACGGGTCGCTTCGCCATAGGATACGTTGAACGCCCGGTACCCGACCCGTTTGGATTTTCTGGAATGAGCTGATCTGGACGGCCATGCTCGACATCGCGTTCGTGCTGCTGATGTGCTGCAGATGCAACAAACTGAAACAACTGGCACAAACATTCATTGTAGATCGGGAACGCGGGAGGATCGGTGAGCGTCGGGTTTGAGGTGCTGGAGCGCGACGGCGCGGCACGGCGCGGGCGCCTTGTGACGGCGCATGGCGTGGTCGACACGCCGGTCTTCATGCCGGTCGGCTCGGCCGGCACGGTCAAGGCGATGACCCCCGAGGGGGTCGCCGCGACCGGTGCGCGGATCGTTCTCAGCAACACCTACCATCTGATGCTGCGGCCCGGCGCCGAGCGCATCGCCGCGCTCGGCGGCCTGCACCGGTTTATGAATTGGCCCAACGCGATCCTAACCGACTCCGGCGGCTTTCAGGTCATGTCGCTGGCCGCCCGGCGCACCATCGCCGAGGCCGGCGTCACGTTCCGCTCTCATCTCGACGGGAGTCTCTACGAACTGACGCCGGAGCGGTCGGTGGCGATCCAGCATCTGCTCGGCGCCGACATCACGATGGCGTTTGACGAGTGCACGCCCTATCCGGCGTCGCGCGAAGCGGTCGAGAGCTCGATGGAGCTGACGATGCGCTGGGCCGAGCGCTCCCGCCGCGCGTTTATCGACCGGTCAGGCCATGGCATCTTAGGCATCGTCCAGGGCGGGATCGATCCCGATCTGCGCGTGCGATCGGCGGCGACGGCGATCGATATCGGCTTCGACGGCTACGCTGTCGGCGGCCTGGCGATCGGCGAAGGCCAGCAGACGATGTTTGCGGTGCTCGATGCGACTGTGCGCGCCTTACCCGAAGACCGGCCGCGCTACCTGATGGGCGTCGGCAAGCCCGCGGACCTCGTAGGCGCCGTCATGCGCGGCATCGACATGTTCGATTGCGTTTTGCCGACGCGCTCAGGGCGCACCGCACAGGCCTTTACCCGGCACGGCACCGTGAACCTGCGCAATGCGCGCCATGCCGACGACCCGGCGCCGCTCGACCCGGAATGCCGGTGTCCGGCTTGCACCGGCTACAGCCGCGCCTATCTCCACCATCTCAGCCGCGCCGGCGAGATCCTCGGGAGCATGCTGCTGACCGCGCACAATCTGCAATATTACGCCGATCTGATGGCGGCGATGCGGGCGGCCATTGAGACAAGCTCATTCGCGGCGTTCGCCGCGGCATTCGAGAGCCGGCAATGACGCTGACCCAACTCGGCCACCGCACGGCGCTGCCGCACTCGCCTGAAGAGGCTGTTCTCGAGACGGTGCCGAACCCGCATCCCGGGAGGCTTTATCTCGTCCGTTTCACGTGCCCCGAGTTCACCTCGCTCTGTCCCGTCACGGGTCAGCCCGATTTTGCGCATTTCGTCATCGACTACGTCCCCGACGCGGCGATCCTCGAAAGCAAATCGCTGAAGCTCTATCTCGGCTCGTTCCGGAACCACGCGGCATTTCACGAGGACTGCACGCTGACGATCGCGCGCCGGCTGGTCGATGCCCTCGCTCCGGCGTGGCTGCGGGTCGGCGGCTATTGGTATCCGCGCGGCGGCATCCCGATCGATGTCTTGTATCAGACCGGCGAGCCGCCTCCCGGTCTGTGGATCCCCGACCCGGGAGTTCCGCCCTATCGCGGCCGCGGCTGAGGGGCGATGGCGGATCCGATCCGCGAGTCGATCCGGGATCGGGCTCTCGCCCGCGGCTTCGACGCGGTGGGTTTTGCCGCGGCCCGTCTCGCCGAGGAAGCGCGAGCCGGCCTCAGCGAGTTCATCGCCCGTGGCTATCACGGTGACATGGGCTGGCTGGCCGATACCGCAGCACGACGCGGTGACCCGCAAGCGCTGTGGCTCGAGGCGCGCACCGTGGTCGTGCTCGGCGTCAGCTATGCGCCGGAGGAGGATCCGCTGGCGCTCGCCAGGGCACCCGACCGCGGAATCCTTTCGGTGTACGCGCGCGGCCGCGATTATCACGACACGTTGAAGCGCCGCCTGAAAAATCTCGCGCATTGGATCGACGAGCAGTGGCCAGGCGCGCTGAAGCTGTTTGTCGACACCGCTCCGGTAATGGAGAAGCCTCTCGCGCAACTCGCCGGGTTGGGCTGGCAAGGCAAGCACACCAACCTCGTGTCGCGGCAGTTCGGCTCGTGGCTGTTTCTCGGCGAAATCTATTTGCGCCTCGAACTCGAACCCGATGCCGCGGGATCCGACCATTGCGGTTCATGCCGGCGCTGTCTCGACGCCTGCCCGACCGCGGCCTTCCCCAAGCCCTATCAGCTCGATGCGCGGCGCTGCATCTCGTATCTGACGATCGAGCACAAGGGGATGATTCCGGTCGAGCTGCGCCCGGCGATCGGCAACCGTATCTTCGGTTGCGATGATTGCCTCGCGGCCTGCCCGTGGAACAAATTCGCGCAGGCCGCGCGGGAGCCGGATTTCAAGCCGCGAGAAGAGCTGACGGCACCGCACCTGGTCGCGCTCGCCGGGCTCGACGATGCCGCGTTTCGTAAACTATTCGCGGGCACGGCGATCAAGCGCACCGGGCGGGATCGGTTCATTCGCAACGTGTTGATCGCGATCGGCAACGCGCCTGCGGGAGACTCGCAGCTCATCACCGCTGCCCGCAACCGGCTCGACGATCGCTCGCCGCTGGTCCGCGCCGCCGCGGTGTGGGCCTTCGCCAGGCTGACACCGGCCGCGGAGGTCGAGGCGGAGTACACGCTGCGCCTGCCGGGAGAGACGGATCCGATAGTCAGAGAGGAATGGCAGCGCTGCGACTCGAGCGCAGCCCTCAAGCCTGGGCGAAGGCCCGCTTAAACGCGGCCCAGACCACGCGCTGCGCGTTCATCGCGTCGTCGACCGCCGGCACCATGCCGAAAAAAGCATGGATCATACCGGTAAAGTCCTTGTACTCGACCGGCACGCCGACGCGGCGCAAGGCCTCGGCGTAGCGCTCGCCATCATCGTGCAGCACGTCGCATTCCGCCGTAATGACAATCGCCGGCGCCACTCGCGCGAGGTTGACGGTGCGGATCGGGGAGGCGCGCCAGTCGCTCGCGTCGTCCACGCTGCGGAGGTAGTGATCGCGAAACCAGACCATCGCCGCTCTCGTGAGGATGCCGTATCCGCTGGAGTATCTGTCATAGCTTTCGCCGACGAGACTATAGTCGGTGACCGGGTAGACCAGCGATTGCAGCCGCAGCTGCGGACCGCCGACGTCGCGGGCGAGCAAGGCGACGACGGCCGCGAGATTGCCGCCAGCGCTGTCGCCGTGAACGCCGATCCGGCGGGGATCGGCGCCGAGGTTTGCGGCATTCGCGTGAACCCATTCGAGGGCGGCAAAGCAGTCATCCACCGCGGCCGGGAATTTATGCTCCGGCCCCATACGGTAATCGACCGAGGCGACCATCGCTCCGGTCCCGCCGCAGAGGTTGCGGGCAACGAAATCATGCGTATCAAGACTGCCGATGACGTGGCCGCCGCCATGAAAATAGACGATGGCGGGCACCGGCGCTGCCGATTGGTGCGGCCAGTAGAGGCGCATGCGAGTCATTCCCCCTGGGCCGGGGAAAAGGCGCTCCTCGATCTTGGCGACCGGAAGCGGCTCGGCCTTGCGTGCGCGCGCGGTAGCTTCCATCTGCTCGCGCGCTTCGGTGGGGGTCATCTCTTCGATCGGCCGAAGCCCTGCCTCGGCCGTCACCTTGAGGACGTCGCGTATTTGCGGGTGAAGTTGTGCCATCTCTCCCCCGGGCGGTTGTCACCGAGCGGTCGCGGCAACACCGAGCGACCTTGGCGGCTTGCAGTATTCTACCCGTCTCCAACGATTTTGCATCCCGGGAGCAGGGGAGCCTACCACAAAGCAATGATAAGATTTTTTTCAATTCTGCCTTTTTTCTGCCGAGGAGTGATTCACATTCTTTGTCATCCGGTCCGCATCCGTTTCAGAGGTGATAAGGATGGCAAACTGTAAGTGAAGGTAAACTCGGATTTCTACCTCCCCGCGAGAAATGAGACCGACGTTCGACTAGCAATCGGCCGATGCGGGGTTGGGCGGAGCAACCGCAATCGGGAGAAAAGATCTTCGGAGGAAGGAATGACGTATCGGATCTCTTATATCGACTCATCACCGGCCATGGCCAAAGAGCAGTGGCCCGAAGGAGTGCCCCGATCGGAAGATTACCCGACCGAACCGGCAGCCCTCGCACGGGCCCGTGAACTGCTCGACGACGTTCATTGTCACAGGATCCAGATCTCCGATGGAACGCGCGAGCCGGTGGGCGGCGTCTGCCTCCACGCCAAGCTCGGCATTACCGGAGAATAGCCGCTCCCGGGCTGGCGCTCAGCCGACGAGAGGCGGATGCGCCGCCCGCTCCGATGCCGGAACCAGCGGCCGCTCGGCGGCGCCGGTATAGAGCTGGCGCGGGCGGAAGATCCGCGTTTCCGGGTCGCCGATCATCTCGTTCCAATGCGCGACCCAGCCGACCGTGCGCGCTACCGCGAAGACCGGCGTGAACATCGCCGGCGGCAGGCCCAGCGCGCGGAAGATGATGCCGGAATAAAAGTCGACATTCGGATAGAGCTTGCGCTCGATGAAATAATCATCCTCAAGGGCGATGCCTTCCAGCTCCATCGCGAGCTTGAGGAGCGGGTCGTCACGCTGGCCGAGCGCGTCGAGCGCCTCGTAGCAGCGCTGGCGCAAGACCTTCGCCCGCGGATCGTAGCTCTTGTAGACGCGATGGCCGAACCCCATCAGGCGGAACGGGTCGTTCTTGTCCTTGGCGCGGCGCAGTAGCTCGGGTATCCGATCGACACTGCCGATCTCCGCCAATGTCTGGAGGACGGCTTCATTGGCACCGCCGTGCAGCGGTCCCCACAGCGCGGCAATTGCCGCGGCAGTGCAGGCGTAGGGGTTCGCCCGAGTTGATCCGACGAGTCGCATCGCCGACGTCGAGGCGTTCTGCTCGTGGTCCGCCTGGACGATCAACAGCGCCTCGAGCGCACGCACCGCGGCCGCCGGCGAACGGAAAGCTTCGCATGGCACCGAGAACAGCATGTTGAGGAAGTTCTCGGAATAGCCGAGGTCGTTGCGCGGATAAACAAACGGCTGGCCGAGTGAATATTTGTACGCCATCGCCGCGATCGTGGGCATCTTCGCGATCAGCCGGTGCGAGGCGATAATCCGGTGCTGTGGATCGAAAATGTCGAGCCAGTCGTGATAGAACGCCGCCAAGGCTCCGACCACACCGCACATCACCGCCATCGGGTGCGAGTCGCGGCGGAAGCCGCGGTAGATCGCATGCAATTGCTCGTTTACCATCGTGTGATGGACAATGTCGTATGTGAATTGCTCGAGCTGCGCCGCAGTCGGCAGTTCACCGTTGAGCAGCAACCAGCAGATTTCGAGATAGCTGCACTGCTCGACAAGCTCGGCGATCGGATAGCCGCGATAAAGCAGAATTCCGTTCTCGCCGTCGACATAGGTGATCTTCGACCGGCAGATTCCGGTTTCCCCCAACGCGGGATCATAGGCGTAGCACCCCGCCTTTTTATCGAGACCGCGAATATCGGTCATGGGTCGGCCGATCGTCGGTTCCAAAACGGGCAGCTCTGGCCATAAAAGATTGGTCGTCGCGGTCATGGGATCCTCCGGGATAGATGCCTTACAGGATAGATGTATCGACTTGATGTCAACCTTGATTCTGAAATCAATCTATGCAGGCAATCCTTCTGACGGCGCGCCAGGCTGCTGACCGGCTCGGTATCAAGCTCGACACGCTCTATGCCTATGTCAGCCGTGGGCGGTTGCGCTCGGTTGTCGTCCCCGGCACGCGCGAGCGGCGCTATCGCGCTCAGGACGTCGAGGCACTGCTCGATGCCCGCCCCGGCGCGAGACCGCCACGGACGCCCGATCCGCACGCGCTGACTCCGGTGATCGGCTCGTCTATCTGTCTGATCGAAGATGGGCGCTTCTATTACCGGGGGCGGGACGCCGTTCGGCTCTCCGACGCGGCGACGCTCGAGGAGATCGCAAAGCTGCTGTGGCTCGATCCGGTGGGCGCTGAAGTCGCCGATAAAGACGGAGCGATCCGCTTGGCTACCGCAGCTTCGGCGTCGGGGGTGATCGAGCGCTGCCAATTGCGGATCATTGCGCTCGGCGACGAGGCACCGCCTGCGGTCGAGCTTACCCGGGCCCGGACCACCCGCATCGGCTGGCGAATTTTGGGCGAGCTGACCGCCTGCGTAGCCCCCGCTTTGCCTTCCCGTGAGCCCATCCACGTTCGGCTCGCTGCGGCCTGGAAGCTGGGCCCAGCGGGAGCAGATCTTCTCCGCCGTTGCCTGGCGCTGATCGCCGATCACGAGCTCAACGCGTCCACCTTTGTCGCGCGCTGCGTCGCCTCGACTGGTGCAAGCCCGTACGCCGTGGTGGCGGCGGCACTGAGCGCATTGTCCGGCCACCGCCATGGCGGTGAGACGGCACGTGCAGAGGGGCTCCTCCGCGAACTGGTCGAGGGCGACGACCCGATGACGGTCATGGCGGGCCGTCTGGCGCGCGGCGAGCGCCTCCCGGGGTTTGGGCAGCCCCTCTACCCGGAGGGCGACCCGCGGGCCACTGCGATCCTCAGCGCCTTAAAGCAGGCCGCACCCGAAACCCGCGGATTGCTCGAAACGGCGGCAGAGGCAGGGTTTCGCTTGACCGGGCGCCGCCCCAATGTCGATTTTGCCTTGGCCGCGGTTGCGCTCGGGCTCGATCTTCCGCGAGAGGCCGCGCTCGGCATCTTCTTGCTTGGCCGCACTGTCGGCTGGATCGCTCACGCGATCGAGCAATATGAAAGCGGTATCCTGATCCGCCCACGTGCGCGCTATCTCGGCCCTCAACCAGAGGGGAACCGTTCGGATTAGCCGTCGTCGGGATTATTCCCGCTGAACCGCACCGACTATGCGGGGGTACAGCCAGGAGATATCATGTTCCCAAAAAGGTCAACCAAGGTGGCCGCATTTCTTCTGGTGGGCGGCCTATTCGGTCGCGCGGCGAGCGCGGAGCCGACTTACGTTGTCGCCCTCGGCGCCAGCGGCATACATGGAAAGGGCGTTCTCCTCAGCGAAGCGTTTCCGGCCCAGCTGGAAAACATGCTGCGCGCCGACGGATTTGATGTTCAGGTCATCAATGCAGGGGTCGATGGGGACACCACCACCGGTATGCTTTTTCGCATGGATTCGGTGATCCCTGCAGGCACAAAAATCACCATTCTTCAGCCGGGAGGAAACGATTTCCGATCAAGGAAGCATGGCCTAAGCGTCGAGCAACATCTGGCCAATGTTGAAGCGATTGTAAGCCGGTTACGAGCGCAGCGAATCCAAGTCGTGCTATGTGGCGACGACGATGCCCAAGCTGCGCTTGCGCGCCGTTATGATGCAGTCTCGTTGTCGTGCTCTGACCGATCACATCTCGTCGATGGTGAGCACCTGGACCCGGTCGGTCATCGGATCGTCGCGGGGCGCCTATTGCCTGTAATCGAGGGCATGCTAGCGCACAGATGATCGGCTGGCGCGGGCTGGCTTTTCCCCAAACGGCCCGCTCAGAACCTTGACCTGGCCGCGCGCGGCGGGTGAAAGTTCAGTAACGTACTCCACGCAAACCGGAGGAACATTGTTGTGAGCATTGGATCGCTGCCGCTCTCCCGCTTTACCGTTCTTGATCTGTGTCATGCCCGCGCCGGGCCGACCGCGGTTCGCCAACTCGCCGATTGGGGCGCCAACGTGGTCAAGATCGAGCCGCCGGGCGAGTCGAGGGGTGATGTCACCGGCTCTCGGCGCGACGGCTTCGATTTCCAGAACTTGCACCGCAACAAGCGCGGTCTGACGCTCAATTTGAAGAGCGAGGAGGGCAAGGCGATCTTTTTCAAATTGGCCGAAAAGGCCGACGTCGTCGTCGAGAATTTCCGCTCTGAAGTAAAATACCGGCTTGGCGTCGATTACGAGTCGGTCAAGAAAGTCAACCCGCGCATCGTCTATGGCAGCATCTCGGGCTTTGGCCAGAGCGGTCCTTATGCCAAGCGCCCCGGTGTCGACCAGATCGCCCAGGGTATGGGCGGGCTGATGTCGATCACCGGCCTGCCGGGCCAGGGGCCGGTGCGGGTCGGTATCCCGATCGACGATCTCTGCGCCGGGCTGCTGCTCGCCCAGGGCATCCTGATGGCCCTGATCGAGCGCGAGAAATCGGGCCAAGGGCAGTGGGTGCACACCTCGCTCCTCGAAGCGCAGATCTTCATGCTCGATTTCCAGGGCTCGCGCTGGCTGATGGCGGGCGAAGTCGCCAAACAGGCGGGCAACGACCATCCGACCGGCATCCCGACCGGTGTGTTTCCGACCTCGGACGGCCAGATCAACATCGCCGCCTCGGGCGACCACATGTTCCGCCGCTTCTGCGAGGCGGCCGACGCGTTGGCCTTGCTCGACGATCCCGATTACGCGAACGGCGTCGCGCGTTCGAAAAACCGCAAGGCGCTCAACGAGCGGATTGCCGAGATCACCAAAAAGCGGTCCGCCGCCTACTGGGTCGAGCTGATGAACGAGGTCGGCGTGCCGTGCGGACCGATCTACACGATCGACCAGACCTTTGCCGACCCGCAGGTCCAGCATCTCGAAATGGCGCGACCGATCGACCATCCGAAGCTCGGCGCGCTGAAGGCCGTCGGCCAGGCGATCAACATGACCCGCACTCCCGAGCCGGAACGGCTGCGGCCGACCCCCGAACTCGGGCAGCACACAGACGAGGTGTTGCGCGAACTCGGCTACAGTGATCGCGCAATCACTGAACTGCGCGCCGGCGGCATCGTGTAGTGCAGGAGCCAAGCCATGCTCGATCAGCCGATTACCAGCAAGATGATCGCCGAGAAGGACGGTGCGATCGGCCGCCTGATCTTCAACAACCCGGCGCGTCACAATGCCGTCTCGCTCGAGATGTGGGAGGCGGTGACCCGGATCATCGACGATTTCGAACGCGACGACGCGGTGCGGGTCATTGTCGTCAGCGGTGCAGGCGGCCGGGCATTCGTTTCCGGCGCCGATATTTCCGAGTTCAAGGAGAAACGCGCCTCCGAAGAGGCGGCCGCCGCCTACAGCAGGATATCCGAGGGGGCGCGCCAGCGGCTTCAGGACGCACCAAAACCGACGATCGCGATGATCCAAGGCTATTGCATCGGCGGCGGGGTCGGCACGGCATTGGCCTGCGACATGCGTATCGCCGCCGAAGGCTCGCGCTTCGGGATCCCGGCGGCAAAGCTCGGGCTCGGTTATGGCTATGACGGAATCCGCAGACTGATCGATCTCGTCGGCCCGGCCTGCGCCCGCGAGATCTTCTACACGGCGCGGCAGTTCAGCGCCGAGGAAGCGCTGCGCATGGGCTTGGTGAACCAAGTCG
>Ga0318573_10000768_pt1 | contig 10731 bp, 9 predicted proteins | sample GRESIP089b5f21_FD_202515 | JGI IMG/M metagenome (GOLD analysis project Ga0318573, IMG submission 202515) | Tropical soil microbial communities from Luquillo Experimental Forest, Puerto Rico - GRE.SIPMG.089b5f21 | ecosystem: Environmental > Terrestrial > Soil > Tropical forest > Bulk soil... | reverse complement strand
GCACGAACTTGTGTCGTTCTACGGGGCTGACTGCCCGGTAGCTGTGGTCGCGCGCGCGACTTGGCCCGACGAACGCATCGTGCGCGGCACGCTCGGTGACATCGCGGCCAAAGTGGCGACCGCCGCTATCGAGCGTACCGCGATCATTCTCGTTGGCCGCGCGCTCGCAGCGGAGCAATTTCGCGAGAGTGCACTCTATGACCCGAACTATCAGCGCCGGTTCCGCGCGGGAGGACGGTCATGAGCCGACACGAAAGGCGCACGGCCGACGAGGCGCCCGTCGCGATCGAACACGGCTATCTCAATCGCAGTATCGGTCCCAGCCACCACGGCAATGGCAGTCGCCTGCGCGGCGCGCGCGACTGTATCGCCGAGCACCACTCCCGCCGCCGCGGCACGGGCAAAAGCCTCCGCCGCCGTATTCGCCGCCGCGATTTGGCCCTGCAAGACGGGAGGACCGCCGGCAGCTCCCGCAAGCGAAGCGAGTGCAGCGAAATCGACCGAGCCGCGCTTCGAATGCAGGTCGAGCAAACCCTGAGCGAGCTTGGTCATCTTGCCGACGCCACCGGCGATTGTGATGCGCGGCACCGGGTGCCGGCGCAAATACTTCAGCATGCCGCCGACGAAATCGCCCATGTCAATGAGCGCGATCTCGGGCAGGTCGTGCAGTTTTTGCACTGCCGTTTCAGAAGTTCGGCCGGTCGCTCCCGCGACGTGAACGAGCCCTGCGGCGAGCGCAACATCGATGCCTTGGCGAATCCCATAGATCCACGAGGAGCAGGAATAAGGCACGACAATTCCCGTCGTGCCGAGGATCGACAGGCCCCCGACGATGCCGAGGCGTGCGTTGAGCGTCTTTGCTGCCATCGCCTCGCCGCCGGGAATCGCGATCTCCACCACGAGATCGCCGCTGCCGTTTTGTGCCGTCGCCACCTCGGCGATGGCGTCGCGGATCATCTGGCGCGGCACCGGATTGATCGCCGGCTCGCCCGGCGGGAGCGGCAGCCCGGCACGGGTGATCGTGCCGACGCCCTCCCCCGCGCGAAAGCTGACTCCGCTTCCCGGCATGCCCAAGCGGACCGTAGCGAGCACAAGCGCGCCATGGGTGACATCGGGATCGTCACCCGCATCCTTCACCACGCCGGCGGTCGCCGAATCCGCGTTTCTGCGGCTTACCGCCAGCGGGAAAGACGGGCGCTCGCCGCCGGGCAGCCTGACCGCGACCGGATCGGGAAATTCTTCCGTCAGCAGCGCTGCGTGCCGGTGGTCCAGCCCCGGCGGAGCGGACGCTCTTGGCTCATGCCATCGCCTATAGTGCGCCCGCTCGCCGGCGTCACGTTGGAGGGCGTCGGTAATGAACACTTGGAACTCGCTCGCGGCGCTGCGCAACCCAGTTCCGGTTCTTACCCCCGGGCATGTCTGGCTTGCCGGCGCCGGGCCGGGCGACCCTGGGCTGCTGACGCTCGATGCACTCGCCGGTCTTTCCCAGGCGGATGTCATCGTGCACGACGCACTCGTCGGCGGGCGCATCCTGGCGCTGGCGGGACCGCTGGCGCGGCTGGAATTTGCCGGCAAGCGCGGCGGCAAGCCGTCCGCGACGCAAAGTGATATCTGCAAGCGCCTGATCACACTTGCCCGCGCCGGCGAGCGCGTGTTGCGGCTCAAAGGTGGCGACCCTTTCGTATTCGGACGCGGCGGCGAGGAGATGTTCGCCCTTGCGGCGGCCGGTGTGCCATTCCGCGTGATCCCCGGCGTCACCGCCGGGCTTGCGGCGCTTGCCGCCGCATCCATTCCCGCCACCCTGCGCGGTGTCAATCGCGCCATCATCTTCGCGGCAGGTCATGGTGGTGAACACGATGTATTCGACTGGGCGCCGCTCGCGCGCACCGGGCAGCCGATCGTCCTTTATATGGTCTTGCACAATCTCGACCGGATCACCGGTGCATTGATTCGCGGCGGACTTTCCTCGCAGACCCCTGCCGCCCTCATCAGCAGCGCCATGACCGACCAGGAGCGAATTCTCGTCTCGACCCTGGAAGGGCTGGCATCGGATGCGCGCAAACACGACATCCGACCCCCGGCGATCGTCGTCATCGGAGAGATCGTGACCGCGCGCAAGCGGTTGCGTGAACTCGTTGCGGCCGAGCTCGTGCCGTGAGCGCACGCGGTCTCATCGTCGCCTCGCCGCGTTCCGGCAGCGGCAAGACGACGCTCACGCTAGCGCTGCTGGCCGCGCTCAGGCGCCGCGGCATTCCCGTGCGCGCGGCAAAAGCCGGGCCGGACTATATCGATGCAGCATTCCACGCGGCTGCAACCGGGACGAAAAGTTTGAACCTCGACAGCTGGGCCATGCTGCCGCCGCTGCTCGATGCTCTCGCGGCGGAGGCGGCGAGCAACGCCGAGCTGCTCATCATCGAAGGGGTGATGGGGCTGTTCGATGGCCTTCCGGTTTCAGCCGGCCGCCGCGGCAGCACCGCCGATCTCGCAGCCCGTTTTGGACTTCCTGTGCTGCTCGTGTTGGACGTTTCCGGGCAATCGCAATCTGCCGCCGCCGTCGTGCGCGGCTTCGTCTCTCATGACCCGGCGGTGCGCATTGCCGGTGTCGTGCTCAACCGGGTCGGCAGCGAGCGGCACCGCCTGTTGACCTCCCATGCGATCGGGGGCGTCGGCATTCCGGTGGTCGGCGCCCTACCGCGCGACTCGACGCTGGCGCTACCGGAGCGTCACCTCGGCTTGGTGCAGGCGGTCGAGCACGGCGAGCTTCCTGTCTATCTGGATCGCTTGGCCGCAGCGGCGGAATGCCATCTCGATATGGACGCCGTGATCGCCAGTGCGCGACCTCTGACCCTTGCGGCGCCGGGACGGCCCATGCCACTGCGTCCGCCCGGCCAACGGATCGGGCTCGCCTCCGATCGAGCGTTTACCTTCATCTATCCGCATATCCTTGATGGATGGCGCCGAGCCGGCGCGGAGATCGTCACGTTTTCGCCGCTCGCAGACGAACCTCCCCCGGCAGGTTGCGACAGCTGCTGGCTCCCCGGAGGCTACCCAGAGCTGCACGCGGGCGCGCTGGCAGCGGCGCAGCGTTTCCGGACCGGACTGGCCCAATTTGCGCGCACGCGTCCGGTCCACGGGGAGTGTGGTGGCTACATGGTGCTCGGTGAAGGACTTGAGGACGCCGACGGCGGTCGTCACGCCATGACCGGACTCCTCGGCCACGCGACGAGCTTCGCAAAACGCAAGTTGCACCTGGGCTACCGCAAGGCGCGCCTGCTGTGCGACGCCTCGATCGGAACCGCAAACGCGACATTGCACGGTCACGAATTTCATTACGCGGCGGTGGGTGGGGCCACGGGCGACCCGCCGCTTGCAGAGCTTGCGGACGGCCAGGGACATCCACTCGGCCAGTCGGGTGGCCGGCGCGGACATGTCACCGGCACATTTTTTCATGTGATTGCATCGGCGTAATCACGACACCTCTGCGTGGGCAGCTCAGGCCGATTTTCCCGAGACGTTGGCTTGCGAAAACGTCGCCATGCCGATGTGGCAGGCAAGCGCGGCGCGCAGCAGCAACACGGCAAGCGTGGCGCCTGAAGCTTCGCCCAGCCGCATGTCGAGATCGAGCAGTGGGCGCAGACCCAGTTCGTCCAGTAACATGCGATGCCCGGCTTCCACGGACGCGTGGGCTGCCAAGGCATGGCTCAGCGCATCCGTATTGAGCTTCTTAAGCGGCGCGACCGCCGCGCAGCAGACGAAGCCGTCGAGCAGAACCGGAATGCGGCGGTACCGGGCGGCAAGCGCCGTGCCGAGTATCGCGGCAAGCTCACGGCCGCCGAGCGCGGCGGCGGCGAGCAGCGGATCGCCGAGCACCGAAGCATGACGGAGAAGCGCCTTATCGATTGCTGCTTGTTTGCGCGCAAGGCCGAGGTCATCCACTCCCGTGCCGCGGCCGGCCCAGCGCGCTCCGTCGCCCCCGAACAGGGCCGCCGCAATTGCTGCCGCCGCCGTCGTATTGCCGATACCCATCTCTCCCAGGCAGACAAGGTCGCAATCAGGCGAAAGCGCGTCGTAACCTGTCGCAACCGCCGCGAGAAATGCCGCCTCGTCCATGGCCGGCTCGACCGTAAAGTCGGCCGTCGACTGCTCGAGCGACAGCGCCTCGACGCGCAGGTTGGCTCCCGCAAGGCGTGCGAGTTGATTGATTGCGGCGCCGCCCGCGGCGAAATTTGCCACCATCTGCGCCGTTACCTCGGCCGGATAGGCGGAGACACCCCGAGCCGCCACACCGTGCGTCCCCGCGAACACCAGCACCTCGACGTCATCGAGGCTCGGCGGACTTCGCCCTTGCCATTGCGCAAGCCACGCGACGAGATCCTCGAGACGTCCAAGGCTGCGAGTAGGCTTCGTGAGCTCGGCCTGGTGATCGGCCACGGCCGCGGCAGCAGCAGCATCGCCCGGTGGCAAGTCGAAGCAGGCCGACCGGAGTTCGGCGATCGAGGTAAATCGAGTCTGCGCTTCGCCCATCGAGGCAGCTATCCCCGCCCGAGTTGAGGCTCCGGCGCGTACAGAGCACCGGCACGATGATAGGATCAACTAGGGACATGGCGCGTCGCGCCTTACGCAAGTGCCACAGATCGCGCGTGCAAAGTGCGCGGCCGGGTGGCCGCCAATTCGGGAGGGGGCAATGATATTTTTGCGCCGAGACGTTCTGCATCTCCCGGCAGGTGCGGCAGCGCTTGTCATCTCCGGCATCGCGCGCGCGCAAAGCTCCTATCCGACGCGGCCGATCCGATTGATCGTTCCGTTCCCGCCCGGCGGCGCATTCGACACGATCGGCCGGCCTTGGGCGGAACAGATGAAATCGCGGCTCGGCACGTTCGTCATCGAAAATATCGGCGGCGGCGGCGGCTCAGTTGGCGCCGCCCAGGCCGCACGCGCCCGGCCTGACGGCTACACTCTCCTATTGGGGGGAGCCACCACGCACATCACCGAAGCGCTCTTGAAGAATCGGCCGCAGTACGATGCGCTCAAGGATCTGGAGCCGATTTCCGGCATCGCCATTACCGCCTTTGCGCTGGCAGTACACCCGTCGGTGCCGGCGAACGACCTCAAGCAGTTGATCGGCTATGCCAAGGCCAATCCGGGCAAGCTGGCCTACGGGAGCGCCGGGACGGGCTCGTTAAATCACCTCACCGGTGAAGCGTTCAAATTGCGCGTCGGCCTTCCCGATCTCATCCACGTGCCCTACCGCGGTGCCGGACCGGCGATCGCCGACATCCTCGCGGGCCAAGTCCCCATGATTGTGCCCGCCATGACCAATCTCGTGCTCGAGCTGCACCAAGCCGGCAAGTTGAAGATTCTCGCGGTGACCCATGGTATGCGCCTGGCCGCCGCGCCCGAGCTGCCGACCGCAGCCGAACAAGGCTTTGATCTCGTCACGCCCAACTTCGTCGGTGTATTCGCGCCTGCGGAAACGCCGAGGGCAATCATCGACCAAGTGGCGCGGGCGAATCTTGCGCTCCTCGCTGATGCCGAGTATCGCCAGCTCCTGATCTCCGGGACGTTCGAGCCGCATGGCGGGATGAATCCCGCAGCGTACCGGCACTACGTGGAAAGCGAGCTCGCGCGTTGGACACCAATTGTCGCGACGCTGGGCCTCAAGATCGATTAAACGCACCGATTTTCACCCAACGTGACGACGAGCCCAAAGCGACCAGCAATCCGGGATGCAGATATGGATACGCCGGGCGCTCTACTCTACCGCCTTGCAGTCGACCTCAAGACCAGCATCGTTTTCTGCACCCGGTGGCCCCTTGCCCATCCCAAGCCGATCACCGGCGAAGACGTTGCGCGCGCGAGCTGGGCACTTCCGATCGCAGGCGCGCTCGTCGGAGCCGCCGGCGCACTGGTCTATTGGATTTCCTTTCGCTTGGGGTTGCCTGCTGCGCTCGCCGCTGGCCTAGCACTTGCTGCGACGCTGATCGCAACCGGCTGCCTGCACGAAGATGGCCTCGCCGATACCGCCGACGGTTTCGGCGGTGGCAAGACCGTCGCCGACAAGCTCGCAATCATGCGCGACAGCCACATCGGAACATACGGCGTCTGCGCGCTCATGATATCGCTCGTTCTGCGCTGGAGTGCCGTAACTGCCATCGCTTATCCGCCAACCGTGACGATGGCATTGATCGCGACGCATGCATCGGCGCGTGCGGCTTTGCCGATGTTCATGCGTTGGGTTCCGCAGGCACGCAGCGATGGCCTTTCCACGCAGGTCGGCCAGCCGCCGGCCACCAGCTCCGTTGCCGCCACGCTGCTTGGGCTCGTTGCCCTCAGCCTTGCGCTTGGTCCGATCGGGGCGCTCGCTGCTCTGTGTCTGCTTTTGGTCGCTAATGTCCTGCTGGCATGGCTATGCATGGGTCAGATCCGCGGCCAAACCGGTGACGTGATCGGCGCCACCGAGCAGGTCAACGAAACCCTGGTTCTGCTGACTTGCACAGCGCTGCTGAAGGCGTGAATCAGGCCGTGAGCGAGCTGATGGCTTTCGACGACACCTTTCGCGCCCAACTGCGCGATCTGTTCACGTGGCGTCGCGACGTGAGGCGCTTTCGGCCCGATCCGCTCCCCGCCGATACGTTTGAGCGCTTGATTGACGTAGCCTGTCTTTCGCCGTCGGTCGGCCTAAGTCAGCCCTGGCGTTTCGTGCTGGTCGACGACTTGAACCGGCGTCAAACCGTGCGCGAGGAATTCCGAACGTGCAATGCAGACGCGTTGAGATCGTATTCCGGGGCGTTGGCCGCGCGCTATGCCGAACTCAAACTGGCGGGACTCGAGGAGGCCCCCTGCCAGTTCGCTGTGTTTGCCGACTGCGTCACGGAGGTCGGGCACGGCCTTGGGCGAAGGACCATGCCTGAGGCCGTCGAATACTCGGTGGTGACAGCCGTGGCGATGATGTGGCTCGCAGCGCGAGCCGAAGGCATCGGGATGGGTTGGGTGTCCATTCTCGATCCATCGCGCATGAATGACATTCTCGACGTTCCGCGTGCTTGGCGATTCATCGGCTATTTCTGCCTCGGATACCCCCTATTCGAAAGTGACCGGCCGGAACTCGAGCGCCTGGGTTGGGAGCAGCGACGGGACTCAGGCGCCTGCATCGTCCGTCGCTGATCAGGACCGCGCCTTCGCGTCAATGAATGGCTGCTTCAGCGGATACCTCCATCGCGTGGGCACTGCGGCTGCATCGGGTTCAGCGAGCGCGTCGGCGAGCCGCTGGCCGGTGAGATCGATCGTCACCGGTTCGAGCGCGGCGCTGCGCGCGCTGACCAGCCCGATGATCGCGGCATGCGCGTAGCCTGCGGCGCGCAGCGAAGTTACGCACGCCTGCGCCGCGCCGACCGGCACCGCCGCAAGCAGCCCGCCAGCGGTTTGGGGATCGAACAGCAGCGGATAGAGCGGATGCCGGCCGACGCTCCCGACCTCACTGATGGCACGCCGCAACCGCACGTTCTGCGGCTGCAGGGACGAGAGGATGCCCATGGCGACGGTTTCGCGCGCCCCCTCGATGAGCGGCACACGCTCGATCGCCACCGTTACGTCGACATCGGAGGCCCGCACCATCTCGACGAGATGACCGATCAGGCCAAACCCCGTGACGTCCGTTGCGGCGTGCACGCCATGCCGCCGAAGGATATCGGCCGCCTTGCCGTTCGACTGGATCATCTGGGCGATTGCACCCATCACCCAGCGCGCTTTGGCTTTGCCGCGCATGTCCGCGGCGAGCAGGGTGCCCGTGCCGATCGGTTTGGTTAGTATGAGCGCGTCTCCCGCGCGCATCCCGCCTTTGCGGATCGCTGCCGCGCGCGGGACGAGCCCGTTGATCGCGAAACCGAGCGCCAACTCAGCGCCTTCGCTGGTGTGCCCGCCGACCAGCGCGCAACCCGCGGTCCGCAACATCTCGTTGGCGCCGAGCAGCATCGCCGAGAGGTCGGCTTCCACCTGGGCCTCGAGCCCGTACGGCACGGTGGCAACCGCCAGCGCGGTTTGCGGCTCGCCGCCCATCGCATAGACGTCGCCAAGCGCATGATTGGCGGCGATCTTGCCGAGCAGATAAGGATCATCAACGATGGCGCGGAAGTAATCGACGGTCTGTAGGGAAAGCTTGCTCCCACCCACGTCAACGAGCGCTGCATCGTCCGGTGCATCCAGTCCCACCACAATGTCGGCGCGTTGCGCCGGCTCGATCCCGCCGAGTACACGCGCGAGCACGGTTGCGCCGACCTTGGCGCCGCAACCGCCGCAGCGCATGGCAATGGCGGATATTTCCTGAAGCGCCTGCCGATCGGCCAACGGAGAGCGCGCAGCGGCCGCCGGCGGCATTTCCGGAAGCTCGTTGAACTTGCGCATGAAACGCCGGTCGATCCAGTCCTTCCACCGCCACACCCACGCGCCCGCAACGGTGATCCCATTGCGCGTGCCCACCGCATAGCGCTCCCCGGTCGAGACCAAATAGAGCGCCCTGCGCTGCGGGCGAAACGGGCGCAAGGCGCGACCGGTCAGGCTGCGCCGGATATTGTCGGCGAGCACTGGTCCCGCGCGCACCGCGTACACGCCCGACTTCGGCAGCGTGCGCGATGCAAACGCAATGATATCGCCGGCGGCGAATACATCGGCGCGGCCGGCGACCCGGAGGGTGTCCTCGACCCGGAGGAAACCGTTCGAGTCGAGAGGAACGCCGGCCTGCGCGAGCCAGCGCGCCGGCGCAGCCTGAGTCGTCCACAGGAACTCGTCGGCTTCGATTGGCGGATGATTTTCGAACAACAAACGCCCGGCTTCGACGCGAGCGACAGCGGCACCGGTTATGACGGCGATGCTGCGCGCGGCGAAAATCGCGAGAAAGCGCGACCGGAACGCCGACGGAAAGTTTTGCAGGACTTCATCCGAGACGAGCACGAACGATAGTCCGGTCGTATCGAGTCTGGCACGCGCAACCTCGCGCCGCAGCCGACGTTCCACGGAGAGCAGAAGCTCGACGCCACCGGCGCCGCCACCGACCAGGGCGATGCGCGTGCGTCCCTTGCGCGCGAGCACACGCGCGACCAGAGCCTCGAACCGGCTGAGAAATCCGTCGATCGGCTTGACCGGGATCGCGTGCTCGCTTGCACCTGGCACGTCACCGGTATTCGGGGTCGAGCCGATATTCAGTGAGAGTAGATCGTACGCGACCGGCGGCCGATGCCGACAGATCACGCGCCGGCCCGCGAGATCGAGGCCAATGGCCTCGTCCTGGTAGATCCGTGCCCGGGCAAAACGGGCCAATGGTCCGGTATCGATATGCGCTTGATCAAAATCGTACGTGCCGGCGATCAGGCCCGGCAGCATGCCGGAATACGGCGTGTGCACCTCGCGGGTGATCAGCGTGAAACGCACGCCGGGGATCGGTTTCATGCCGAACCTGCGCAGCACCGTCACATGAGCGTGACCGGCGCCGACCAGCACGACATCTTTGATCACGGGCTGGTCCAGGCCTTGCATGCGATGCGTCTTCGCCGGTTCGTTGAAAAGCGGTTGTAACGTTCTTATCAGCTAACGGCTGATCCGGCCTCGACGCAAGTCTCCACATCCGCAGGGCAGGTGCGCCCTTTGCCGGCGCCGACGAGAACGCGCTGCGCGAGATTTCTTCATGACGTCGCTGATGAGACGCTTCCATGCCCTCTTCTCGCACGCAGGCCGGAACAAGCGAGCGCGCTGCGCGATTGCACGCTGCAAGCGCACCAGGAAATCCGGATCGGCCTCGATCCGTTGCAGCAGTCGCGCAAGCGCGGCGGTATCGCCCACGCCAAAATAACCCGGGTAGTCAGCGCCGAGCAGGCCGACCGAGCCGTCGATACGCGAAGCCAAGATGGGCACGGCCGCGGCGACAGCCTCCGAGACGACATTGGCTCCTCCTTCACTTCGCGACGACAGCACCATGGCACGTGCCCGCGCAAGTAGCCGGCGCACTTCGGCGCGCGGCCGGTCGCCGCGCCAGACGTAGCGCGGATTGGCCTTCATCTCGGATTTTGCCTTGGCCGCCCAGCGCGGCGATTCGGCGCCGCCGAGGTGCACGATGCGAATGCGGGACGTCGCCGGCAGCTGGCGCGCCGCCTGGGCGGCGCGAAACGGATCCTTCACGTGGCGCAAGTGACCGATCACCGCAACGTCGAAACTGCGGGGTTCGCGAGCGGCACGGCGAGGCAGGGCGGGCGCCGACTGATGAATGACACACATCTTTCGGCGAAACCGCGCTGGCAAGCGTCGCCGCACCAGCTCCTGCAGCGCAACCAATCGATCAGCGCACTCCAGCGAATGCAACGTCGGCACCGGGTCCCGATCGATATAATGGTAAATATCGGTGCCGCTCAGAGCGACGATCAGGGGTCGGTCCGGATGGAGGTCATGAAAGCGCCGAATGCTGTCGGCGCTGCGCCAGGCGTGCAGCGCGATCATCAGATCGGCAGACCCACCGTCGTAGCGATCGGCAACGCAAACGTCATGCCCCAGTTCGCGCAGGATGCGCGTCCAACGCATTGTCGTGGTGGCGTTGCCCGACCGTGACGATGAACGGGGCGGCGTGATAAGAACGATGCGCATGAACACGAGCCTCGTAGAGCGACCAACGAGCGGCGCGACCGCAAACGCACTGGCCGGTCAGCTGCGCGAGGTGCGCGCGCACACGCGCTGCCTCACGGACGATCT
>Ga0318573_10000761_pt1 | contig 10773 bp, 9 predicted proteins | sample GRESIP089b5f21_FD_202515 | JGI IMG/M metagenome (GOLD analysis project Ga0318573, IMG submission 202515) | Tropical soil microbial communities from Luquillo Experimental Forest, Puerto Rico - GRE.SIPMG.089b5f21 | ecosystem: Environmental > Terrestrial > Soil > Tropical forest > Bulk soil... | reverse complement strand
ATCTGTTGGCCTTGAACGCCACCATCGAGGCGGCCCGGGCCGGAGAAGCCGGCAAAGGCTTCGCTGTGGTGGCCGGCGAGGTAAAGAACCTGGCGGCCCAGACGGCGCGGGCGACCGAAGAGATCACCGGCCAGATCGGCGCGGTGCAGTCGGCGACATCGCTGGCGGTGTCGGCCATCGGCGGCATTGTCGGGCGGATCGAGGAGATCAACCGCATCTCGGCCACCATCGCCTCGGCGGTCGAGCAACAGACGGCGGCCACCGCCGAGATTGCCCGCAATGTGCAGCAAGTCTCGGACGGCACGCGCGAGGTCAGCAGCCATATCGGCAGCGTCACCCAGGCGGCGTCCGATACCGGCGCTGCGGCGGGCAAGGTGCTGACCTCGGCCCAGACCCTGTCGGTTCAGGCCTCGCAGCTGAAAGAGGTGGTGGGGCGCTTCCTGCTGGAGGTTAAAACCGCTTAGTTTCGCATGATGTAATGGCCGACCAGCAGCCACAGGCTGGCGGCGGCCAGCATCACGCCGAACCAAAGCTGCAGCTTGCGCTCGGGCAGGCGATGGGCCAGGGCGACGCCGGGAGCGACGGTGAATAATCCGCCGACCGCCAGGGTCAGTCCCAGCTTCCAGTCGACATTGCCATGCAGGCTATAGGCCCCCAAGGCGATGGCGGCGCTGGGGGCGGCCAGCGAGATGCCGAAGCTTTGAGCGGTGCGTTGCCCTAATCCGACGAAGCGGGCGAACAGCGGCGTCGCCACCAGCCCGCCGCCGATGCCCAGCAAGCCCATGCAGCCGCCGCCGATGGCGCCCACCAGGGCGAGCAGCGGGCGCTTGCCGGCAGTCTTGGCGGCAGCATCCTCGGCCTCGCCATTGCCGGCTCCCTTGCGCTTGCCGCGGATCATGCTGATAGCGACCAGCAGCAGGAACAGGGCGCAAAGACTCTTCAGCAGTTGCTGGTCGATTTGGTTGGCGACATGCGCTGCCCCCCAGGTGGCGATGGTGCCGGCCAGCGACACGGCCACCACGTCTTTCCAGGGCAGAGGGTTGTGATGCACATAGCGCCACCAGGCGATCAGCAGATTGGGCACCATCAGCACCAGGGCGGTGCCTTGGGCGGCGGCCTGATCGGTGCCGAAACCGATGATCAGCACCGGAATGGCGATGATGCCGCCGCCGATGCCAAAGACGCCGCCGGCAAAGCCCAAGCCTGCGCCCATCAGTAGCAGGCCCAGCAGATGCAGGATATCCATGGGGGCTCCTAAAACAGCTTACTGCCCAGCTTGGCTTCCACCGCCGGAGTGATGAAGGTGGCTTCGCCGCTATCGGCCTTGGGGTACTGCACCCCCAGCAGTAGGAAGTCCGAGGTGACCTCGCCGATCTGGCGGGGGGCGAAGTTCAGCACGCCCATCACCTGTTTGCCGACCATCTCGTCCGCCGCATGACGGGTGAAGCGGCCGACGCTGGTGCGCTGGCCGTATTTGCCGAAATCGACGGTGACGCGATAGGCCGGCTTGGGCGCTGACGGCTCCGGCTCGACCGCGATCACGCGCCCGAGCCGGATATCCAATTTGTCGAAGGTGTCTTCCTTCGACACGATGTCTTTAAGATCGCTCATGCCGTGAAGGCTACCCTCACTCCAGCACCATCAGCAAGTCCTTGGTGTCGATCTGTTGGCCGGGGGTGACGCAGATCTTCTTGACGGTGCCGGCCTTCTCGGCGCGAACGGCGGTTTCCATCTTCATGGCTTCGATGGCCAGCAGCATGTCGCCCTTCTCGACCTCCTGGCCCTCGCGGACCGAGACGGTGACCACCAGGCCGGGCATGGGGGCGGCGACGTGGGACGCATTGCCGTCCTCGGCCTTCGGCTGAGCGGGGCGTGACGGCACCACCGAGCGGTCGGCGATGCGCACCGTGCGCGGCTGGCCGTTCAGCTCGAAGAACAGCTTGCGCTCGCCGTTCTCGTCGGCTTCGGCCATGGCCAGGAAGCGGATGATCAGGCTCTTGCCTTTCTCGATCTCGACCGAGACTTCCTGCCCGGGATCCATGCCATGGAAGAAGATCGGGGTGGGCAGCACCGAGACATCGCCGAACTTGCGGGTCATGGCGGCGAAGTCGCGGAACACCTTGGGATACATCAGGTAAGAGGCGAATTCGTCGTCCGAGATCGGCCGACCGGCGCTGCCCTCGGCGTCGGTGCGGGCCGAAGCCAGATTGGCATGGCCCATGACCGAGCCGGGGCGGGCGGTGAAGGGTTTCTCGTCCTTCAGCACCTTCTTGCTCAAAGCTTCCGGCCAACCGCCCGGAGGCTGCCCCAGCTCGCCGCGGAACAGCTGCACCACCGAGTCCGGGAAGGCGATTTCCTTCTCGGGGTTGGTGACGTCGTCGGGGGAAAGGCCGGTGGTGACCATCATCAGCGCCATATCGCCGACCACCTTCGAGGTCGGGGTGACCTTGACGATATCGCCGAACAGCTTGTTGACGTCGGAATAGGCATGGGCGACCTGATTCCACTTCTCCTCAATGCCCAGGCTCTTGGCCTGCTGGCGCAGATTGGTGTACTGGCCGCCGGGCATTTCATGCAGATAGACCTGGGCGGTGCCCGATTTCACCTCGGCCTCGAAGGCGGCGTAATGCTTGCGGGCCTGTTCCCAATAGACGGCGATGCGGTCCAGCGCGTCCTGATCCAGTCCGGGGTCGCGCTCATGGCCCTTCAGGGCGGCGTTGATCGAGCCCAGCGGCGGCTGGCTGGTGGTGCCCGAGAAGCTGTCCATGGCGGCATCGACGCTATCGACGCCGGCATCGATGGCGGCCAGCACCGAGGCCGCCGACAGGCCCGAGGTGTCGTGGGTGTGGAAGGCGATGGGGATCGAGATTTCGTTCTTCAAAGCCTTGAACAGAGCGGTGGCGGCACGCGGGCGCACCAGGCCGGCCATATCCTTGACCGCCAGCATATGGGCGCCGGCTTTCTCCAGCTCCTTGGCCAGCTTGACATAATAATGCAGGTCGTACTTGGCGCGGTCCGGGTCGCCGATATCGCCGGTATAGCAAAGAGCCGCCTGACAGACGCCGCCGTTATCGATGACGGTATCCATGGCAAGGCGCATATTCTCGACCCAGTTCAGGCAGTCGAACACGCGGAACACGTCGATGCCGGCCTTGGCCGCCCGCTCGATGAAATATTTCACCACATTATCGGGGTAGTTGGCGTAGCCGACGCCATTGGCCGAGCGCAGCAGCATCTGGGTCAACAGGTTCGGCATGGCGTCGCGCAGGCGGGTCAGACGCTCCCACGGGTCTTCCACCAGGAAGCGCATGGAGACGTCGAAGGTCGCCCCGCCCCAGCATTCCATCGAGAACAGCTGCGGCAGCAGCTTGGCGTAGGCCGGAGCGACCGCCACCAGATCATGGGTGCGCATGCGAGTCGCCAGCAGCGACTGATGGGCGTCGCGCATGGTGGTGTCGGTCAGCAGAACCTGCTTCTGCGCCAGCACCCAGTCGGCCAACCCCTTGGCGCCCTTGGCCTGCAAAATCTGCTTGGCCCCGGCGGGAGCATCGCCTGCCGGCAAGGCCGGAACCTTGGCGACATGGTTCATGTCGGGGCGGATGGACGAGCCCTTGACCTCGGGGCTGCCGTTCACCTGCACCTCGCCGATGAAGTTCAACAGGCGGGTGGCGCGGTCGCGGCGCTTGCCCTGGGCGAACAGCTCGGGCGTCTCGTCGATGAAGCGGGTGGTGTATTGGCAGGCCGTGAACTTCGGATGGGTGATCACCGCTTCCAGGAAGATCAGGTTGGTGTTCACGCCACGGATGCGGAATTCGCGCAAGGCGCGATCCATGCGGGCAATCGCCTCGTCGGGGGTCGGAGCCCAGGCGGTCACCTTTTCCAGCAGCGAATCATAATGGCGGGTAATCAAAGCGCCCGAGAAGGCGGTGCCGCCATCAAGCCGGATGCCGAAGCCATTGGCGCCGCGATAGGCCGAGATGCGGCCATAGTCGGGAATGAAGTTGTTGTTGGGGTCTTCGGTGGTGACGCGGCATTGGATGGCATGGCCGTTCAGGCGCAGGCTGGCTTGCGCCGGAATACAGCAGCCGTCCTTGCCGATCTCGGCTCCGCCGGCGATCAGGATCTGAGACTTCACGATGTCGATGCCGGTGACCACCTCGGTCACCGTATGCTCGACCTGAACGCGGGGATTGACCTCGATGAAATAGAAAGAGCCGGTGTCGGCATCCATCAGGAACTCGACCGTGCCGGCATTGGCATAGCCGACGGCGTTGCCAAGCTTCAAGGCGGCGTCGCAGAAGGCGTTGCGCTTGGGCGCGTCCAGATAGGGGGCCGGAGCGCGCTCGACCACCTTTTGATTACGGCGCTGCACCGAGCAGTCGCGCTCGAACAGATGCACCAGATTGCCGTGAGTGTCGCCGATGATCTGGACTTCCACATGGCGGGCGCGGCGCACCAGCTTTTCCAGATAGACCTCGTCATTGCCGAAAGCCGACTTGGCCTCGCGCCGGGCGGTAGTGATCAGGTCGGGCAGGGCGTCGGGGCCTTCGACGATGCGCATGCCGCGCCCGCCGCCGCCCCAGCTGGCCTTCAGCATCAGGGGATAGCCGACTTCCGCCGCCAGCCGCAGGCATTCGTCCAGATCCTCGGGCAGGGGCTGGGTGGCCGGCATCACGGGAACGCCCGCCGCCACGGCGGCCTTACGCGCCGCCACCTTGTTGCCCAGCAGGCGCATGACGTCGGACGAGGGGCCGACGAAGGTCAGGCCGGCGGCGCGGCAGGCATCGGCGAAGTCGGGGTTCTCGGACAGGAAACCATAGCCCGGATGCACGCCGTCAGCGCCGGATTCCTTGGCGACGCGGATGATCTCGTCGATCGACAGATAAGCCTCGATCGGGCCTTTGCCTTCGCCGATCAGATAGCTTTCATCCGCCTTGAAGCGATGCAGGGCGAAGCGATCCTCGGTGGAATAGACGGCGACGGTGCCCAGCCCCAGTTCGGTGGCGGCGCGGCAGATGCGGATGGCGATCTCGCCACGATTTGCAACCAGAAGCTTGGTGATCGGCTTGCTCGGAAGAGACATGGTGCAACCTTCTTTACCGGAGGATTTCTTGATGGATAAATAATTTATCCAAACTTGTAAATCGGATAATCTGGGCTGACCAAAGCTTCCGATGCTGGACAAGAAGGGCGTTTCCTCCTAAACAGATCGGTCCTTTCGGAGTGGGCAGGGACATGAGCAATCAGATCAAGCCGGCCAAGCTGGCCGACACCATCGCCGAGCGGCTGGAATTGCTGATCCTGGAGGGCGCGTTGCGCCCCGGTGAGCGGCTGTTGCCCGAGCGCGAATTGGCGCTGCGCTTCGACGTATCGCGTCCCAGCCTGCGCGAGGCGCTGGAGAAACTGGAAGGAAAGGGACTGCTCTATTCCGGCAAGAACGGCGCTTCGCATGTTGCGCTGCTGTTGGGCGAAGGGTTTAGCGGTCCCCTGACCAAGGTGTTTCAGGATTTCCCGGAAAGCACCTTCGACTATCTGGAATTCCGCAACATTATCGAGGGGTCGGCGGTCTATCTGGCCGCCTTGCGCTCCACCGACATCGACCGCGAACTGATCACCGCCGCCTTCGAGCGGATCGAAGCGGCCCATGGCGAGGACGACCCCGCCCACGAGGCCGACTGCGATGCCGACTTCCACCTGACCCTTTACGAAGCTTCGCACAATCTGCTGCTCCTGCATCTGATGCGGGCTCTGTCACAGATGTTGCGTCAGGACGTGTTCTACAACCGCGACAAACTTTTTCAGCGCAAGGGCGTGCGCGACCTGCTGTTGGAGCAGCATCGGGCGATCTATCAGGCGGTGATGGCGGGCGATCCGGATCAGGCGCGCAAGGCGGCGCAGCAGCACATTACCTTTACCAAGGAAGCGCTGTACGAGATCACCCAGGCGGATGCGCGGCTGGAAAACCAGCTGCGCCAATTCGCCAAGGGGATTTAAGCGAAAGCCGTCACCCCCGGACTTGATCCGGGGGTCCGCGCCTTACGACGGTATGTGGGTGTCAGGACGTTTTCGTGGATGCCCGTGTCAAGCACGGGCATGACGATACCCTAAAATATGCCGGTCCTAATTCAGCTTGCCGCTGATCGCCATGGCATCGGCGGACAGCATGGACAGAGCCTTATCCACCGTCAGGCGGGACTGGGCGTCCTTCAGCCAGGGGGCGGCAGCTTCGGCAGAGGCCCCGTCCAGGGCCGACAGCTCCTGCACCGCCTTGGACAGATCGCCGTCACGGGCGGCGGCCTGAGCCCGAGCCAGCACCGAGGCGGTATCGCTGCCGGTGCCGTCGATGCGGCGCACGGTGACCATCGAAGGCAGCGGCAGGCTGTTCAGCAACGAGGTCCGACGGGGCAGACCGGCAGCCGAGCCGCGTTCCAGGGCGTCGAGCTGAGCTTCTTCTTCCGGCGGGGCGACGCGGCGCACCGCATGCAATTCATATTCATAAGGATCGCCGCGATCGATGGCGTCGCGCAACTGGCCGACCACCAGCAGCAGGGCCTGAGCCTGGGCATGCTGACTGGAGATTTCCCGCGCCGCTTTTTCAGCCGACTCGGCCCGCTCGGCCAGCCGCAGGATCAACCCTTCCGGAGGAATGGCGTTGCGCAGCTTTTCCATATCGTCATGGGTGCGGGCATTGTCGGCGGTGACATCGTCCAGCTTCTTGGACAGGCTGGTCAGGCGCGGATCTTCGTCGGCGCTGTTCAGGCGCTGCTCCACCGAGGTCAGCCGCTGGTTCAAGCCGTTGCTCAGCGTCGCTCCGGCGCCATCGGTCTGGCTGCTGACCTGGCCTTGCAGCAAGGCAACCTTCTGCGTCAGTTCATCGCTTTGGCGCTCAAGCTGAGCGATCCGCATGCCATCGGAACCCAAAAGCTGGTCGCGGACGAACGGCCATGCGGCGGTGATGCCGGCCACCACCACGGCCGTGGCAACGGCGCCGCCCACCAAGCCGGTGGCGAAACCGCCGGTGGGGCGGGGCTCGCTCTTCGCTTCCTGAGCAGAAGCTTCTGCCTTGGGCGCGGCCGGAGGCGGCGCGGTCTCGTCCGCCGGCGGGGCGTCGGTGTCCAAGGCGGTAGGGGACGGAGCCTGGTCTTCGGTCTGAACGCTGTTTGCGGAAGATTGATCCTGGCTCATGTCTGCTCCCCAAGTGACTGGGCCGCACTATAGCAAAGCCGGAGCAGCCTGGGAGACGGAAAATGCGGTTCACAGCCCTGCGAAAATCCTACCCTAAAGTTTATATTAAGAATGAGTCGCAAAAACTCTTGCCATTGCCTCCGGCTCTGATTATCTTTGTATGCAACACCGGCTGACGTCGTAGCCGGTGCCGGCAAAGGGTTCGGCAGCGTGCTTGATGGCACCGCTCTCCTCTCCTGTCTCGGGTGTTGGTTTCTGGACGCCATGCCGGAACCCATGTCGAGGCGCTTCCGTTCCCCTTGCCGGCCAAAAGCCCCTCTCTTTAAATTTCTCCGTGATCATGAAGCCCTAAGCGACAGGCTACCCTTGACGGATGGCCTGTTCCGCTGTTTGTTTTCACCCCTAGGACCGGTGCTCGCGCCTGGGGCATTCGGCTGACAACGATCTGGGGATGAGACATATGCATCTGAAGCGTTTTTCCGCGGCCCTGCTGGCCGCCGCCGCCGCCGTGGCGCTGCTTTCCTCCCAGCCGGCTTCTGCCGCCGATCAGAAGGTGGTGAAGATCACCGCCATCGTCGAGCATCCGGCCCTGGATGCCTGCCGCAAGGGCGCGCTGGACGAATTGGCCGATGAAGGCTTCGTCGAGGGCAAAAATCTCTCCGTCGAATTCCAGAGCGCCCAGGGCGATGTCGGCACCGCCGGCCAGATCGCCAAGAAGTTCGTCGGCGATAATCCCGACGTGATCGTCGCCATTGCCACTCCGTCGGCCCAGGCCGCTGTGGCTGCCTCGCATGGCAGCGTGCCGGTGGTGTTCTCGGCGGTGTCCGACCCGATGGCCGCGAAGCTGGTCACCGATATGAACAAGCCGGGCGCCAATGTCACCGGCGTGACCGACCGTCTGCCGCTGGACAAGCATATCGCCATGATGAAAGAGGTGCTGCCCAAGCTGAAGACCCTGGGCGTGCTGTTCAATCCCGGCGAAGCCAATTCGGTTTCCGAGGTCAACCGTCTGAAGCTGCTGGCCAAGGATCAGGGCATTGCCGTGATCGAAGGTCCGGCTCCGGATTCCAACAGCGTGCAGACCGCCGCCCGCAGCCTGGTGGGCAAGGTCGATGCGCTCTATACCCCCACCGACAACACCGTGGTCTCGGCCCTGGAATCGGTGGTGAAGGTCGGTATCGACGCCAAGCTGCCGGTGTTCGCCGGCGACACCGCTTCGGTGCCGCGCGGCGCCATCGCCGCCGTGGGCTTCAATTATTACGACGTCGGTCGTCAGACCGGCAAAATCATCGGCGCCATTCTGAAGGGCCAGAAGCCCGGCGACATCGCCGTGCAGGGCGTCAACAAGACCGAAGTTTCGGTCAATCCCGGCTCGGCCGCCAAGATGGGCGTGACCCTTCCCGAGGACCTGGTGAAGAATGCCAAGGAAGTCGTGAAGTAAGTCGAAATTTCGAGTATAGAAAGCCCGCCCCATCGGAAACGGTGGGGCGGGATGTTTTTTTGAAGGACGGCGTCATGAGTGCCATCGCCTTTTTCGGGGCCATCGAATCCGGCTTGATGTTCGGGTTGGTGGCCTTGGGCGTTTATATCAGCTTCCGCGTGCTGGAATTCCCCGATCTGACCGTCGATGGCAGTCTGCCCTTGGGTGCGGCCGTGGCTTCGACCTTGATCGTGCATGGCTGGAATCCCTATCTCGCCACCCTGATCGCCGTCTTTGCCGGCGCAGCAGCAGGCTTCATCACCGCCTGGCTGAATGTGCGCCTTAAGATTCTGAACCTGCTGGCCAGCATTCTGACTATGATCGCGCTCTATTCGGTCAATCTGCGCGTCATGGGCCGGCCCAATCAGGCGCTGCTGGGTCAGGATACCATCTTCACCAGCCTCGATAGCCTGCATCTGCCGTTCTATCTGCAAAGCCTGCTGGTCTATGCCGTGGTCGCCATCGGCGTGATGCTGACGCTGAACTGGTTCCTGGGCTCGCAAGTCGGCCTTGCCATGCGCGCCACCGGAGCCAATGCCCGCATGGCCCGCGCCCAAGGCATCAATACCGATCGCATGACGCTGTTGGGCATGGCCATCAGCAACGCCATGGTCGCGCTGGCTGGCGCGCTGTTCGCCCAGTCTCAGGGCGGCGCCGACGTCTCGATGGGTCTGGGTGTGATCGTCGTCGGTCTGGCGGCGGTGATCCTGGGCGAGGCGGTGATGCCGACCCGTATCCTGTGGATGGCGACCCTGGCCTGCCTGATCGGCTCGATCCTCTATCGTCTGGCGGTGGCGCTGGCGCTGAACGCCTCGTTCATCGGCTTGCAGGCCCAGGATCTGAAGCTGATCACTGCGGTGCTGGTGGCGGTGGCGATGACCCTGCCGACCATGCGCAGCAAGTTCGCTCTTCGTCGCGGGGGGAAATCGGCATGATTACCGTTGACGACGTTCACGTCACCTTCAACCCCGGCACCGCCATCGAGACCCGCGCTTTGCAGGGCCTTGATCTGCATATCCCCGCCGGTCAGTTCGTTACCGTGATTGGCTCGAACGGTGCTGGCAAATCGACCATGCTGGGCGTGCTGTCGGGCGAGACCATTCCGGCCCGCGGCAAGATCGCCATCGACGAACAGGACGTCACCAACTGGGCAACGCCGAAGCGGGCAGGGCTGGTGGCGCGTGTGTTTCAAGACCCGATGGCCGGCACCTGTGAGGCGCTGACCATCGAAGAAAATATGGCGCTGGCGGCGGCACGCGGCCATCGGCGCGGCCTGTCCCGCGCCGTGGCGCATGAACTGCGCGACCTGTTCGCCGAGCGTCTGGCGAGCTTGGGTCTGGGGCTGGAGAAGCGTCTGAAGGACCGCATGGGCCTGCTGTCGGGTGGCCAGCGTCAGGCTATCACCCTGGTGATGGCGACCTTGAACCCGATGAAGATTCTGCTGCTGGACGAGCATACGGCGGCGCTTGATCCCAAGACGGCGGCCTTCGTCATGGAGCTGACCGACACCATCGTCCGTAAGGGTTGCCTGACGACTTTGATGGTCACGCATTCCATGCGTCAGGCGCTGGATTACGGCGACCGCACGGTGATGCTGCATGGCGGCAAGGTGGTGCTGGACGTGGCCGGCAGCGACCGCCAAGGCCTGACCGTCGAGGACCTGATGCATATGTTCACCAAGGTTCGCGGCGAAGAAATCGACGACGACAAACTGATTCTGGGATAAGGGACAGATTTATGAGCGATGACGTGAAATGCCCGAAATGCGGCTCTGATCTGGCCTATTTCGACGGCAGCCTGTGGAACTGCCCCGACTGTTCCCATGAATGGAACCCGGATGCCGCCGGTGATGAAGCCGCTGCCGATGACGGCGTAATCCGCGATTCCAATGGCAATGTCCTGGTCGATGGCGACAGCGTCACGGTGATCAAGGATCTGAAGGTCAAGGGCTCGTCGCTGGTGGTCAAGGGCGGCACCAAGGTCAAGAACATCCGTCTGGTTGCGGATGCCACCGACGGTCACAATATCTCGTGCAAGATCGACGGTATCGGCGCCATGGGCCTGAAGTCGGAGTTCGTCAAGAAGGCTTGAGCAGGCCTGATTCCCCC
>Ga0318573_10000759_pt1 | contig 10782 bp, 10 predicted proteins | sample GRESIP089b5f21_FD_202515 | JGI IMG/M metagenome (GOLD analysis project Ga0318573, IMG submission 202515) | Tropical soil microbial communities from Luquillo Experimental Forest, Puerto Rico - GRE.SIPMG.089b5f21 | ecosystem: Environmental > Terrestrial > Soil > Tropical forest > Bulk soil... | reverse complement strand
TGGTCCTGGCGGTGAATGGCACCCGGATCGACGCCGTCGAGCAGCTCCGGCAGCTCGTGTCGAAGTCGGGCAAGCACGTCGCCTTGCTCGTCGAGCGGGGCGACACCCGCCTCTTCGTGCCCGTGGACCTCGCCTGAAGTCTTCCCAGGCCGCGGTCGCAGTGACGCGGCCGCCGCCCGCGGGCGAACGCACACGAGGGTGCTGAGCAGATTGCTCAGGACCTGAGCGCTCGCCGGCGAGTGACGTGGCCAAAGCTTGCGACGTCCACGCGGCGCGGCCCTCCCTTCATCGCGAACAGCGCGCCTGCGCTCGCATTCACGCTGCCAGCCGACACCGTGGCAACGGGTTTGCAATGCAGGTCAGGGAGGACATGAGCCATGAAGCCGATCCCTCCCTGGATGATCGAGGACGTAAGGCCGCGGCACGACGAGCGCGTCGACGGACGACGCCAAGTTCGCTTGGAGATTCCCCTGCCCCGACCTCTCGAGGATCCGCGTGAGCAGCCGCCACCACCCGAGGTGGTGATCGTCATCGAGCCGTAGAAGGTGCCCGATCATGCACCCTCACAGCCTTGAACCCCTGCCCGCTGCGGCGGCCGCGCGCGACCGACCCACCGGGGCAGGGCTCGGCGTCGTAGAGCGGAGCTCGGTCGAGCGCTTCAGGTCCATGCTCGAGGACTCGAAGCGCCAGCTTCTCGCGTCGGCGAGGAGAACTCAGGCCGGACGCGCCGCCATCGACGACGACGATCTCGCGGATGACTTCGATCTCGCAAACGCGGAATATTCACAATCGCTGACGTCGCAGTTGCTCGAGCGGGAGAAGTACGCGCTCGACGAGCTCCAGAGCGCCCTCGATCGCATCGAGGATGGAACTTTCGGGATCTGCGAGGGCTGCGGCGGAGAGATCTCGGAGAAGCGGCTCGTGGTGCGCCCCACGACCACGCTCTGCATTCACTGCAAGGAGGACGAGGAGCGGGAGATGAAGAGGTCTTTCGGGTGAGCGCAGCGGACCCCATCACTCGCCGAGATCGCTTTCAAACCGGTCGGCGCTCCTGGGGAGGCCGCGGCTTCGTGGGCCCCTGGTCATAGCTGGCAGCGGATGTTGCAGGCAACCTGGGGCCGCGGCTCGAAGCTCGTTTGCCCTTCGCGCTGGCGACGACGATCGCGGTCAGCAGCATCACCGACCAGCTGCCCAGGATGACCGCGATCGCCGCCCAGCCACGAATGACCGAGCGGTCGGCCAGGATGATCAAGACGGAGAAGACGCACAGCAGGTGGACGCAGAACACCTCCAACGAGGCTTTGCCGAGCATCACCAAGGGCGGGATCGCGAGCGGCTTGAGCGCTGACCGGAACCGGATCGCCAGCGCCGCTACCGCCGCAGCGTCCACGATCCGTCCCGGGCCGAGACTCCACTTGTCGAGCAGCCAGGCGGACTTCTCGAATGCGACGAGTCCCTCGATCTGCATATAGCGCAGCGCCAGAAAGGAGCCGGAGACGATGGCCGCCGGAACGACGAGCCGTTTCGCCCAGGCGTCCAGAGGCAGGTCGTCTCGAGCCCAGCGCACGCCCAGCCACAGGCCAATCAACCACCACAGCTGCCATGCCCACAGGTCGAACGCGCCCATCTGGTTCAAAGGGACCTGCAGGCCGAGATCGCCCGTCAAATGGCGGTACGCGAAGTTGCGCAGTCCAACCTGCGCGAGCAACCAGAGCGTGCCCCCGCCGGCGAAGGCGTACCTCCACCCCCGTCGCGCGCCCAGCATGAGGGCGAACGGGGTCAGCGCGAGGAAGACGATGTAGATGGGCAAGATGTCCAGCAGCGGCGGTCTGTAGAGCAGCAGCGCCGCGTCGAGGTAGGCGCGAGTGCGGCCCGCCGCGTAATAGAAGTCGAGCAGGTTGTGCACCGCGGGGTGGTTGCCGCGAGCGGCCAGCGGGGCCCCGATGGCAAAGGCGACCACCAGCAGCAGCAGGTGGTAGCCGTACAGCCGTCCGGCTCGCGCCCACAGACGGCGGCACATCGTGCCCCAACCTTGGCGCTCGGCCACCCGGATGTAGATGAGGCCTGTGAAGAGGGCGGAGAGGAAGATGAAGCCCTCCGTCCCCGCGAAGAAGCCGAACGGCTGGTTGACGTAGGTGCTCAGAGGGGTGGGCAGATGAGTGGCGGTGATCCACAGCAGCATCAGGCCGCGGAGCGCATCGAGCTCTGACACTCGACCTTGCATTCCACCCGTCACTTGGTTGCAAACCGGCCCGCGCCTGCGCTGCACCCCTGCAGACCCTGCGAGACCAGGCGGTGCCGAGCATCCAGATCCTGCTTCAGGTAGGCGTTCCAGAAGGCGAGCGTCTGGACCTGGACGCACTGGAAGAGCCGGTCGGGCGGGTCTCCCGCGGCGGCGAGGCCAGCGAACTCCATGTGCGTGGCGCCCTCGAGCTCCACGTCATACTTGTCGCCGGGCGGGGCCCTCAGGAAGGCCTCGTTGCGCCACGACGGCGGCTCGCCGAAGGGTCCGAAATCGCGCGAGCCATACATCAGCAGCACGGGCAGGCGGAGGTCGTCCCAGGAGTCCGCGGTGAGCCCAAGGCGGCCCGCCCCCTGAGGCGACAGCAGCACGATGGCAGCCACCCGTCGATCGGCGAAGCGCTGCGGCCCGTGCTTCCCCGGCAGGTGGACGGTCGTGCCGCCGATGAGCGCGGCCGTGTAAGCGCCGAACGAGTGACCCGCCACGCCGATGTGCCCGAGATCGAGCTTGCCGGCGAGCTGTGGAGCAAAGCTCGCGACATGCGCGAGCGAGTCCAGGACGAACGAGACGTCCCGGGGGCGATTCTCCCACGCGCGGGGATCGCTGAGAGCCTGGTGAAGGGTGCCGCGAAATCCGCTGTCCGCTACGGAATCGGCGTGAGACGGATGGATGCTCACGTAGCCGAAGCTGGCCCAGTATTGTCCCAAGCCCGAGTAGGCGTCCTTCGAGGCCAGCGCTCCGTGGGAGAAGACGATGACGGGGAACGGGCCTGCCGCGTCGGGGTAATGAATTTGGAGAGGGATGTCCTTCTGCCGGGCGCCGTCGCGCAGGACGCGGTCGACCGTGAGGACCCTGTACGGAGCCGCGCGCGAGCGCGAGCTGGGCGGGTCGAGACCCCACGTCGACTGCGACCACAGCAAGATCCCCATGCAGGCGGCAAACCGACGAGCTCTCCCCCGGCTCATCGATGATCCCCGCCGCGACGGCACCCGGTAGACGTGTTCGCCACGACGTCCGGGTGCAAGCGACTCGCTGCGGCGCGCGCCTGCCCGTTAGGATCGCGAGGTCCGGTTACGGGAGCCGAAGTGCGACGGGCGGTGGCTGCTGCCTGAAGGACTCGCGCTCCGTTCGTAGCTTTGCCGCTGGGCGCCAGCGGCTCAGACATCCAGGCCAGTGGTGCCTCCCACCCTCCATGGCCCGGCGAACGTTACGGCGTCTCACCGCCGGCCCGTACGAGATGCGCTGTCGCTACGCCCGCGCCCTCACCCCTTCGTTTTGTCTCCAGCGCAGCGCTGCTCGCCATCGAGACTCGGCGTGATCAGACTCAAGCACATCCATGGGGGGAGCGTCATGTCCGAGACGGGAAGAGGGCTGGCGAGGGGGCTCATGCTCACGGCCACCGCGCTGGCGATCGTCGCGTTGGGGATGCTGACACGCGCGCAGACCGACGGTGGTCCGCAAGGCACGCTGCTCGACTTCCACACGATGACCCCGGTGTCCGGCCCATACGTCGGCTCTTCCAGCCCGATTCGCGGCGTCAACGGCGGCAGCATGCCGTGGGTCATCGATCACGGCGACGGCACGCTTCGCGCCGACGGCCAGCTCGAGGTCTTCGTGAGCGGGCTCGTCCTGGCTCATGATCCGCTCGTTCCGGCGGCTCAGCAGGGCACGAACCCGAGCGCGACGTTCGCCGTGATCGTGAGCTGCATGACCACCAGCGACGGCGGCGCGCCGGTGATGACGAACGTGACCACGCCGGCCGTGAATGCGACGCCGACCGGCAACGCGGAGATCCGGGCGAAGGTCGCGCTCCCGACGCCTTGCCTGGCGCCGGTCCTTTTCGTCGCGGGCTCGAACGGTGCGTGGTTTGCGACCACCGGTTTTCCGGCGCCGGCGGCGGCCGACGGCGGCACCGGCGACGGAGGCACCAGCGACGCGGGCACTGCCGACGGCGGTACGACCCCCGGGACCTTCACCCTCACCATCCGGGGATTGGCCTTCTCGCCCGACAACCTGACGGTGGCGCCCGGCGCTACCGTTCAGGTCATGAACAACGACGGCGCGACCATGCACTCGGTGACGAGCGAGTCGACGGCCGGCTCCTTCACGCCCGGTTCCGTGGCGGGCATCTCGTTCGACACCGGGCTCTTCCTCGGCGTCGGCACGCGCAGCTTCACCATCCCGGCGAACGCCGCGACGGGGACGGTCATCCACTACTACTGCCGGAACCACATGTCGATGATGGTGAACGCTGCCACGGCGCGGATCACCATCGGACCGCCGGGCACGGCGCCGACCGCGCCCACCGCCCCGACGACGCCGACGACGCCGACGACGCCCAGCCCTGGCGGCTACTAGCGCAGCTCCAACGTCGTGGTAGGCGCAGAAGCCGCGGCCGGCGCCGGCCACCACGACCGCGCGGACCGAGCGACCAAAAGGTCGCGACACCCAGCATGTTTCCCGAGATACTCCTCGTAGTCGGAGGAGGCGCATGCGACCGGAGAGAGTCCGCGCACCGGGAGATCTCGGTGTCCGCCTCATCGTGGCCTACAAGGGGGTGAAGGCGGTCGCGGAGCTCGCCCTCGCCGTGGTGCTGGTGGTCCTGGCGGCCTCCGGCGAGCTCGTCGCGCTGAAGCACCTCGCGACCCATCTCCGGGAGCACCTCGCGAGTCGCTGGAGCGTGCTCGCCGGCCGGGCCATCGGGGCGCTGGCGAGCGAACGGGGCGTCCATCTGATCGAGATCGGGCTCGCGCTCGACGGCCTCGTGTCGAGCGTGGAGGCCATCACGCTCTGGCGGGGCTACCGCTGGGCCCCGTGGCTGGTCGTCGTCGCGACGGCGTCGCCCCTCCCTCTCGAGATCGCCCAGATCGTGCGTACGCCCCGGCTGTCGCGGGTAGGCCTGGCCATGGTGAACTTCGCGGTCGTCGGCTACCTCGTTCTACGCATCGCGAGGAAATGGCGACGCTGAGGGCGGTCGCCCGCACGGCGTGGCCTTCCCGGCCAGCTCAGCTCAGCAGAAACGCTTGCGCAGCTCGCGCTTCAGGATCTTACCCGACGCGTTTCGGGGCAGATCGTCCACGAAGTGCACGACCTTCGGGACCTTGAACGGCGCGAGCCGCTGGTGGCTGTGGAGGATGAGCTCCTCGGCCGACACGCGCGCGTCGGGCTTCAGGACCACGACCGCCGTCACCGCCTCGATCCACTTCGGGTGCGGGGTGGCGATGACCGCCACCTCCTTCACCGCGGGATGCGTGTAGAGCTGGTCCTCCACCTCCCGCGACGCGACCACGACGCCACCGGTGTTGATGACGTCCTTCTTGCGGTCGACGATGACGATGTAGCCCTGCGCGTCAGTCCGCGCGAGATCACCCGAGTGGAACCAGCCGCCCAGGAACGCCTCCTCGGTCTCCTCGGGCTTCTCCCAGTACCCCTCGCAGAGCTGTGGTGACCGGTAGACCACCTCGCCGACTTCGCCCGGCGCGACGTCCCGCATCTCATCGTCGACCACACGCATGTCCACGAACAGCACCGCCCGGCCGGCCGAGTCAGGTCGCTCTGCGTGCTCCTCCGGCCGCAGCACGGTGGCGAGAGGGGCGATCTCGGACTGCCCGAAGCAGTTGTAGAAACCGAGCGCGGGCAGGCGCGTCTGGAGTTGCTTCAGGACCGGCACCGGCATGATCGAGGCGCCGTAGTAGCCCTTCCGCAGGCTGCTCAGCTCCCGGCGGCCGAAGTCGGCGTGATTCATGAGCGCGATCCAGAAGGTGGGCGGCGCGAAGAAGCTGGTGACCGCGTGCGCTTCCACGTCGCAGAGGACCGCGGCCGGTTCGGGCGCCTCGTGCAGCCGGTTGGTGGCGCCCACCGCCAGGTACGGCATCAGGAAGACGTGCATCTGCGCGGAGTGGTAGAGCGGCAGCACGTGCAGCGGTCGGTCGGAAGCGGTCAGGTCGAGCGCGGCGATGCAGCTCGCATACTCGTGGACGAGCGCCCGGTGGGTGAGCATGGCGCCACGCGGAGCTGCGGTCGTGCCGGACGTGTAGAGGAGCTGCACGAGATCGTCGTCTCTCACCTCGACGCCGGGCTCCTCCGCCGGCCCCGCGTTGGCCCACGCGGCGACGTCGAGCGCCGTTCCACCGCGGAGCGTCCCGTGGTGCGCAACGCCCAGGCGCCCGCGGATGGCGTGGACCCGCTCCTCGAGCGAGGGGTCGGCGAAGATGGCGCGACTCCCCGACTGGTTCACGATGTAGGCCAGCTCCTCGCCGCCGAGCGCGAAGTTCACCGGAACGTGCACCAGCCCGGCCTTGGCGCAGGCGAGATACAGGATGAGGTAGGCGTCGGAGTTCTTGCCGTACGCAGCCACGCGGTCACCCTTCTTCAGCTTCAGCTCGAGCAGGCGACACGCGACGCGACTCGCGGCTATGTCCAGGGCCGCATACGTCCAGCTTCGCTCGCCGAACACGAGGGCCACGCGCTCGGGGTCGCGACGCGCGCTGCGGCGGACGAGATCTCCCACGGTGCTGCTCCAGATGCTCGTCATCGCGGCTCCTCCTCCCGGGCGCTCAGCGCGCCAGTGCTTGCAGCATCAGCTGCGCCACCTCGATGAACGATGCGTCGTCGGCGCGCGATCCTACCCGACCGACGCCCAGTTCGCCCAATCAGGCGCCGCGCCGGCGCGCTCACTTCCGGAGGTTCAGCGTCGCGACCTTGCTAGCGCTGCCGAGCGTCGCGGTGATCTTCACCTTCTGCTTCGTCGGCGGGCTCGTCGTCTTGATGGAGAACTGGTAGGAGCTGCTCCCCACCGGGATCGTGATGCTCCCCGGCGCCGGGATCGGCACGAGGCTGGGGGCGCTGCTCACGAGCGTCACGACGGTGGGAGCGGTGGCCGGTGCCGTGAGGGCGACGGTCACCTTCACCGTCTTCCCTCCCCTGACCGAGCCCGGCGTCAGCGCGAGGTACGAGAGGATCGGCGCGCTGGTGGGCGCAACCACGGTCACCTGCGTCGAGTCGGTGAAGGCCTGGCCGCCCGTGGTGTAGCTCGCGCTGAGGGTCGCGTTCCCCTCGGCGACGGCGGTGAGGAGGCCCGAGGCGGACACGCTCGCGACGCCTGGGACGGACGACGTCCAGCCGCTGAGGGTCACCGCCTGCGTCGAGTCGTCGGTGAAGGTCGCGGTCCCAGTGAGCTGGAGGGTCTCGCCGGCAGTGAGCGTCGCTCCGTCCTGGTCGATCGCCACCGAGGCGACGACCGTCGCGGTGACGGTGAGGGTCGTGAGCTTCGCCGCGACCGCGCCGAGCGTCGCGCTGATGTTCGCGGACCCGATCTTGAGCGTGGTCGCGAGCCAGGGTGGCGACGCGAATGACGCGACGCTCGCGTCGTTCGACGCCCAGGTCACGGACGGCGTCACGTCGTTCGACGCGCCGTCGGAGAACGTGCCGGTCGCGTGGAACTGGACGTCGACGCCCAGCGGGACCGATGGCGCGAGCGGGTCGAAGGCGCGGGGTGAGAGGGCGGAGGCCGTCACCGCGATCGCCTGGAGCGTGGCATTCGTGACCGTCCGGGTGACCGTGGCGAGCTGGCCGCTGGCGGCGTGGAACGCGCTGATCGTCGAGGACTGGCCCACGGCGGGCAGCGCGAGGATCACGCCAGGATTGGCCACGTCGTTCGAGACGGTGAACGCGCTGACGTTGGAAGAGCTCCAGGCGACGTCGCCGGTGACGTCCGCGGTGGTCGCGTCGGTGAGCGTGGCGATCGCGGTGAGCTGCTCGGAGAGGCCAATCGGGAGCTCGCCCGTCGCCGGCGTCACCGCGATCGAGACCACCTCGGCGGGCGTGACGAGGAGGGCCGCGGAGTCGGCGGAGCCGGAGCACGACGCAGTGATCGTGGTCTGCCCGAGGCCGAGCGCGGTCGCGATACCGCCCGAGACGCTCGCGACGGCTGGGTCGGACGAGGTCCACTGCCCGGTCGCGGTGCAGTCGTCCAGGAGGCCGTCGTGCGCGAGCTGGGCCTGGAACTGATGGGTGCGACCCTTCGCGATCGTGACGTCGGATCCGATGGTGAGCGTGGCCACGCCGCCCGACCCGCTCGTGTTGTTGCCGCCCCCAGGGATGCCCCCGGTGGAACCTTGCTTGTTTCCGCCGCAGCCGGCGGTGACGAGCGCGATCAGGAGCAGCGGGGTGCGGATGCGAAACATGGGTCCCCCTCCGGACTATCCGAGAAGGCCTCCAGCCTCGCGCGTTCGAGGAAAATCCGAAGTCCCGTCGTCAAGGTAATCCATTTGGTCCAAACTCCGCTCGGAAGCCCGTCGAGGGCTCAATTCTTTCCCCTACGTGTAGGACCTCTCGAGAGGCTGGCGCTCGTGGGTGTGACGGCAAAGGTCCCTTGAATCCATGTCGTTCCGCCACGGCGCAGGCGAAGGGTGGGGTCCGCCCCTAAGCTAGAAAGGACCGGAACGGACCCGCTCCTCTACCGTGAGAGCCAACCTCACGGTATCGGTGCGGGCGCGCCTCGGAGCGGAGATGGCACACGTCGAGGATCTGCGTAGCGCACCCAGGCTCTCGACCCACTGTCGGGTCGAGGTGCGCGATCGCTATGCGAGCTGGACCGCCGAGACCGAGGACCTCGGCCCGCGGGGGTGTCAGCTCCTGACCGGGCGCCCGGCCAGGGTGGGTGACGTGCTCACGCTCGAGATCTCGAGCGCGCTGGTGCCGACGCCGCTCGTCGTGATGGGCCTCGTGGCGTGGTCAGCTCCCCCGCCCGTGGGGCGGATCGGGGTCGCGTTCGCCGGGGCTCTCACGTCGTCGCTGTCGCCGGAGCAGTGGTTCGCGCGGCTCGTCGCGTCGGATCCCGCGGCACGGGTGCGTGACGTCCGTCGCACGGTCGAGCTCGATTCGGTGCTGTACCTCGCAGCGCCGCCGGAAGGCACGGTGCCCCTCTCACCCGACGAGGCGCGCCTGCTTCGGGCCATCGGCCGAGGGAAGACTCTCTCCGCGATCTGCGAGGCCGTCGACCCGAAACGCCTGCGCCGCGCGCTCTTCGCGCTCTTGTCGAGGCGTCTGGTGACGCTGTCGCGCGCTGCCTCGGTCGACCCAGCGCGGTGGGAAGCCGTGATCGGCGAGGCGGAGCTTGCGCATGCCACAGAGGAGATCGCCCGGACACCGACGCCGCTGGGGTCGTCCGTCCCCCGGCGCAGTCAGGACGCCCAGCGGCTCTACGAGCGCGCGGTGGAGTTGCTCGTGGCGGGCAATGCGGTCGCGGCGGAGGCGCTCGTCCGGAGCGCCGTAGCCGCGGCCCCGGACGATCCCATCCTGAAGAACGTGCTGAAGCGCTTCCTGGGCCGCTGACGACCGACCGCGGAGGTGGCGACCACTACGCTGCTTTCACCGCCTTCGGCAGCGGCTTCCCCTTCTCGAACGCCGCGTTCTCGCCGAACTTGGCGACGATCTTCTTCTTCGTGTCGAGGCCGGTGGCCGCGATGACGAACTTTGGGACGCGGCGGGCGCGGTTGTCTGCCACCCACTTCGTGATGTCGGCTCCACGAGCCCTCGCACCGCGAGCCGCGCGACGCGCCGCGCGCTGGCCGTTCAAGGCCAAGTTCTTCTCGAGCTCCTCCGCGGCGAGCTCCGCGACTCGGCGCTGGATGGCAGGGCTGATCTTGGCGATAGCTTGCGCTACCGCCGTGGCGATGGTCTCTTCGATGCTTTCAGTAGCTCGGGGCATGGGTTCTCCTTGAGTGACTTGTATTCTGCCTGTCGCAACGCGGCGTGGCCAGCTTTCGTGAGGGCAACGCACCATCAACGGCTCTGCGCATTCCGTATTCCGTCCGCGAACTCTTGGACACGAACCCTGCACGCCGGGCACGCTCGTGCCTTCCGGTACTTGTTGTCGTTCGCGGGAACCGCGTGGTTGCAGATGAGGACGTCATACAGCCTCCGGCCCTGGCGCTCGTTCTTCTTGACGATGGTCCGCCAGACTTCCGGGACCGTGAATCTCTTGGTCTTGCTCTTCGGCTTTGCTCTAGCCAAGCCTGTCTCCCCCCCCCGCCTAGCGCGCCGGAGATACCACGTAGCAGCGGGCCATTCGATCATGATCGTCAGGGAAAGCACCCGCTACACCAGTACCCGTCGGGGCGAGTTTCGAGACGTCACTTTGCCGGGCTCACACGCCAGGCGTGCCTGTCCGCCTGAGAGCCGATGGCCAATACTCCCCCTCCCTCCCAGCCGCGACCCGATAACCGCGCGAGCCAGTTGCTTTGCTCGGGGCGTCGGTGAATGGGTTCCGATGTAGGGCGTGGAGCTTCATGAAAGTTAACCGTTCGCTTGAATGAGGTTCGACATCCGAGCGCAGCCTGGCACCCTTACTTCCTGCCAGGAACCGAAGATGAGAGAACTCATCCTCTCGCTCGCACTTACCGTGTCCCTCGTACCGACCGCCGCCCGAGCGCCGCGCGAGCACCACCACGACGACCGATGACGGCCCGGCCCACCAGTCCACCGCCGCCGGCAGGCTGAGCCATGCGACAGGACCGCCCGCCTGGCCCGGCGCGCTG
>Ga0318573_10000750_pt1 | contig 10817 bp, 10 predicted proteins | sample GRESIP089b5f21_FD_202515 | JGI IMG/M metagenome (GOLD analysis project Ga0318573, IMG submission 202515) | Tropical soil microbial communities from Luquillo Experimental Forest, Puerto Rico - GRE.SIPMG.089b5f21 | ecosystem: Environmental > Terrestrial > Soil > Tropical forest > Bulk soil... | reverse complement strand
TCATTCGGCGGGATGTTGGCCAGGGCTTGGAGCATTGGGGCCAAGGCCCGTTCGCGTCAGCAGACGCGCGCAGATCAAAAACGTCCTGCTTGTCGCGCCCGATGTAGACGTCGATGTCTTTCGCACCGACGTCCAGGAAACGACCAAACCTAAGCCTCGCATCGCGTTATTCGTGTCTCACGACGATCGCGCCCTTAAAGTGTCAAGATCAATCTGGGGAAAGCCTCGTCTGGGCGATGCTAATCTTGACCAAGCCTACTGGAGTGATTTCGAGCGCGAAGGAATTTTGGTTTTTGATCTAACAGATTTACAAGGTAGCGCACATTCCAGAGCCTTCGAAGATGTGACTTCTGTAATGGGAATGATCCAACGAAGGCTTGCGGAGGGGCAGCAGATGACGGAAGGCCAACTGGCGCTATGCGATTCCTCACCCTGATGCGACTCAATATTTGAAGGCTTTCAATTGACGCTTTTTGACGTGCAATCTGATACCGGGCTCCCAGCGCCCTTGGGAACCGCCATAAAAACAGATCCGAAATTGTTAAAGGAATTGGCCTTTGTCCCGGCGCCGGGGCCCGCTCCCGTATATCTGTCGATATGAGCGCCCTTGATGCGCCCGCCGATGTCTTGCGCGACCGCTATTGAAGAGGTGGTCCCGCACGCGTTCGTCGCGGGTACGTTGAGCAAGGTGACGGTGCCAGTGGGAATAGAAGTTGGATCTGTGGCGATCGAGGCGTTTGGCGTGATCGGAATATGATCGACGCCTTCGTAGCTCACCCCTCGTTGGTAAAAGACTGTCGATGGATTGTAATGGACGGTGTCCCGATAGGCCTCATCGGGATGACGGGCATAGTAAGTTGCAAATGAACCTCCTATTTTTTTATTCTCGCACTTCAGGACGTCGCCGATCATGTTATTGGGCCGACCGTTCGTTCCAGCAAAATTCAAAAGGACATTTTCTACGGAGCCGTCCTTCTGTCTCAAGTTCACGCTTCCAGCGCCTTCCAGCATAAAACCAGAAACATCGTAGAGACTCCGGAAATAAGCGATTTTCTGAGTTTTCCCATCCAAAGCGCCGCGAGCGATCTGCTCGCGGGTGGGGAGTGCGGAATAGGTGCCGTTTTTATTGTCAATGCACCAATGGATTGGAAGTTTGGTCACCTCGTCGACACCGCAGCCCTGACCCAATTCCGGCTTAGGATTTTCAAAATACGTGAGACCTTCGGGCGCCGCATAGAGCGGGTAGCGGTACACATCCGATGGATCAGCGGAGGCGTCAACCGCGATTGGACTATAGTACCCGGTAAACCGCGTCGTTCCGGCCCTGAAATTCCCGTCGTTGCCCTGGCGGCCGTTGCTTTCGTACCAGTCAAACTCCCGCGCTGCTCGGTTCACGAACATGGTGTAATCCATGTTGGGCAAGCTCGCGAGTTTCAACATCTCCAGATTGGCGTTCAGGCAATAGTCCTCTTTCTTCACCATTCGGCAGCCGAACTGGAACAGCTGGCCCTTTTCCTCGGCCGACTTTCTTTCGCAATTTGCGATTTGATTCCTTAAGGCGCTTTTTATTTCCTCCAGGTTCCCAGCCACACACTGAATGGGAAGATCTTTCGGAGGGTTTTGAACAGGATGCGATGTCACATGAAACGTGGGAGCGATTTTTCGGGCGAGATTCAATTGAACCAGATCTAGGCAGTGCTGCACGGGGTCAGCCGCGGGCGCCGCTTCGCCCGCAGCATAGGCCACCTCTCCTTGGTACCGGAAGACGGCGAACCCCAGCACGCTTATTGAGACGGCGCGACGGATATTCATCGACGATAATCCACACGCTTCGGGGCCGGTTCTCGTGCGCGAGAACCCGGCCCCGATCTTAGTCCCCATCCCCCGACACCCCAATGAGGTCGGGGCCGACATTTCCCAAATAAAATATGGCTTTCAGTGGGCGTGGAAGAATTTGTGATCGACGAATTCTTTCTGAGGTGTTGCGTTCAGGCTGGCCAGCGGCAGTACACTTGGCTCAGCCATGACATTCCTTCTGTTACCCCCCTTGTCATGGCTAGGGCTGGCGCAAGGTTCTTCCCAAACCTTCCTTGCGCTGGCCCGCCTTACGCGACGCTAGATTGTTGGGATTGCGCAACCTAACGCCACGGCCTTGGCCCGAGCCTCCGCGAACATCCCGGGATGCTCCGCGAGCCAAGCCGCAGCCCTCAACACGATGTCTTTGTGTGAGTAGTCGCCAATCCGCTCACTCCGAGCGCGGATTTGATTTTTGATTGTGTTGCGTGCGGCTAGCCCAGATCACATCAATTCGCACAAGCTCCGCAATCTTTGTTTGTTTGCTCACGATTGTTTGTTTAATCGCCAATCAATTCAAAGCGTTGTTTATTTGATCGCGTTGCGCCAGCGCGACCCATCCGAGATTTTTCGATTTGATCGACCCCCGGGGCAAAAATCAGTCGCTCGCTCGCTATACCCCTTCGCAAACTAGCCGGCAAGTCGTGTCAGAGCTAACGGCGCAGACGTCACGGAAATTATTTGTGACCTGAAACCTTCCGCAGCGCGTTTACAGCATCGGCCGCGACGTTTCCCCTCCAAGCTACTATCTGATCAGGCCGAATAAGGGCAAGATCGGCCCCATAGAGATCACGGGCTTGGTCTGTGTTGATGTCCAGGATTTTCAAAGGCATACGTTGTGACTGCGCTGCCGCGCGAAGCGGAGTTGCGTCGGGCGGTTTTGCCCCGAGCCGCAGAAGTGTGAACTCAAAGCCGAACATATCATAGAGCGAGTATTCATCCTCGAGCCATAGGTGTGGTGCGCGTCCACCAGGGCAGCCCGTGGGCACATATTCATTAGGTTTGTCCGGCGGCGGTGTAGTGCCGTCAGCGACCACGATGGGCGAGCCGTCGTAGCGGCCACCGAAGGTAATGCCCGGAATGTTGAACTCGAAGCGGGCGTGATAGTCGAAATGCTCGCTTGCTATTTTCCGCGCCGCCCGCCCTTCCGCCGTGTCATCCTCCAGTTCCACCGGCGGTGTGTACAGCCCGACCGAATCGGCGAAACCTCGCGCGTACTTGGTATTGCGCCTTGCGAGTGCCTGCCGCTCGATTTCGTAACTTGCGAGTAGGGCCGGGCCGCTCCAGCCTTTGAGCACCGAAGCAAGTTTCCATCCCAAGTTGACGGCATCTTCGACCGCAGTGTTGTACCCGAGCCCGCCAGTCGGCGTGAAAAGATGGGCCGCATCGCCGGCAAGAAAGATACGTCCCCTTTGGAATTTTTCGGCCACCAAAGTGTAGCCGGAGTTCCAGGTTGATCGAGCGATAATCTCGACGTCCAGTTCGGCGCCGAGTGCGGCTTGGAACATCGCCTTCGCTTGTGCAACCGAGATCTGGTCGGGCCGCTCATCGGCTCGAAGCTGAGTGTGGAAGGTGAACTCATCGCGGCCGTTGACGCTTGGCATCAGCGCGCGGCGCTGAGGGTTGACCGCCCAGTACATCCAAGCGCGTGGATGAGGAATGATCTCATATAAATGCGGGCTGCGAATGTGCAGTGCGAACATGCGCCCACCGAGGAAGTCGCGGACTACACCACCCTCACCGACATAATTATAGGCGAGCGTTTTGCGCGTGGGACTGCCAGCCCCATCAGCCCCAATTGCATATTTCGCAAGAAAACTCGCTCGCTCTGAGCCGTCGCTGCGCTCGGTCTCGACTTCAACGTGGTCGCCGTGATCGTGTATGGCAGTCATTCGCCAGCCCGGCCGCAACGAGACTGACGGCAACGCCGCGGCCTCCTCGCGCAGCACGTCCTCAACGAAAATCTGCGACACCCGGTGCGGCAGTTCTGCTGCACTCCAGGAGCCGGTCAATGTCCTGACAATCTCGCTTGCTTGTCGCGCAGACGGTAGATTGATGCGAGCCAATTCATGTTTGGTAAATCGAGTGAAATAAGCGATGTCCGTTGGGTAGTCGGGCGGTAGACCTTTCCCACGCACCTTCTCAGCGAAGCCGAGCCTGCGATAGTGCTCCATTGTGCGAGCTTGCGTTGCGTTCGCGGAGGGAAATCGCGACGGACGCACCTTTTCCTCAAGCACCACCGTAGAAATGTTGCGACGACCTAGTTCAATCGCGAGTACAAGGCCACACGGACCGGCGCCGATTATAACAACAGCGCAATCCCGCTTAGGCCGCTCTCGAGTCTTGGTTTGCATGTGCTGGCGTAAGAATAGCCCATTTTGCACGGTGTTCTTCTGCCGGGATCAATTTCCACTATTGGCACAAAGTGGACGTCCCAACAGTGTTTCGCCCCAACAGTGTTTCGCAATGTTCGCTTTCGGGGGTAAAGCAGACATGGATCCGGTTCAATGTCCGCTAATGACCCATAATGGACATCGGCCGTCCTGTTTTGCCGTGATGCACTGACGCCGCATTTGGTACTATCCACACTTACGGGCCTCCGGGAGGAGCAATCACCATGGCACAGAAACTATCAGGCGGATGCGCTTGTGGTGCTATCGATTATGTATGCAGTGCTAGTCCAGTCATTATGTTGAACTGTCATTGTCGGGACTGCCAACAGGCGAGCGGCAGCGCTTATGCTGCGATCGTTGTAGTGCCGAAAGCCACCGTTCAGATTGGAGAGCTGCGTTATCACAAGGTTGTCGGGCAAGGCGGCAAGGCAATCGAACGCGGGTTTTGCCCAAATTGCGGTAGCCAAGTCACGGTGAAATTGGAGCGGCTGCCCGATATCCTTGGATTGCAGGCAGGAAGTTTAGAGGATCCATCAATCTATCGACCCGCGATGGACGTTTTCACCGCTAGCGCGCAACCGTGGGATCATATGGATCCCTCCGTCCAAAAGCACACGCATGCTCCACCGATTTAGATTGCCCGCTCTCGAGAAACAAGTGGACGCTTGCGTAGGATCCCATTGTCAAAACGGAGTTTCCTATGGCGCAACGACAGGACTTTCGGCGCATCGGTTTGCTCGTTCCATCCTCAAGCTCAGTACAGGAGCGGGATTTTAGCAAAGTACTGCCGGAAGACATTACGCTGCACGTGGCGCGGATGCGATTGAGCAACGTTGAGGCGGAGTCGACGCTGCGGATCGTCCAGGAAATCGAAACCGAGAGCCAAAAGTTGGCTGATGTCGACGTTGACGTGATTGTTTTTCCAGCGACAGCGCCCTCCTCGCGCAACGGCATTGGTTACGACCAGGAACTGATCAAGCGAATAGGCGCAGCATGCGGGAAACCGGCCACTACGGCCTCAACCGCGTTGCTTGAGGCGTTGCGCGTGCTTTACGCCAAACGAATCGTTCTCGGCGCGCCTTGGAGCACCGCAGTCAACCAGACCGTCGCAGCGTTTATTGAAGCAAACGGAGTCGAAGTCCTTGCCCAGGAGGCACTGGGGTTTGTCCGCAACCTCGAGATAGGTCTTCTTGACCCACAAACTGCCTTCGACGTTGGGCGCCGTGTAAACAGGCCGGGAGCCGACGCGGTTATACTAGCGTGCGGTAACTGGAGTACGTTCAGCATCATCGATCAATTGGAGCGTGATCTGGGAAAACCCGTGCTGACCACGAACCAAGTCAGTTTATGGCACGCTCTTAAGATAATAGACAGGAAACCCCTCGGCGGCCTTGGTGTTTTGCTGCGCGAGCACCTGGGCGACGCATGCCCATTGCGTCAGCCGATGTCGGCTTCCGGGGATAAAGCGGACATCACGCAAAGGTCCCAGGACGTCCGCTTCTGACCCAAAGCGGACATTCGCCGAGTCACGGCTCCCGCGAAAGCTGCGGCAGCTTGGCGACGTGAAGTACGAAGTTATGGGTGCGTGCGCAGGGTTCGCGTTCGCAATCATCATTGTGTTTCTTGCGGCACGATTGAGCGAGACGCTAATCCCCGGGACTTTCATAACTGACCACGCGGGCGGTGATTCGTGGATCGGCTTCCTGTATGCATTCGCGCTCGTTCGCGTGTTTCCTTTGCCATAGCCACGAATGTCTACGTTTGGCACTTAGCGGTCATGCCTGTCGCGCTTCGGGATGTCTGCTCTCTGGAGTAAAGCAGACATCCATTTCTCCAGGGCCAATATCATCAAGTCACTAAATTCGCGTCCCGCCAAAGGACCCATGTCCCGTCAGACTGCTTGCGAAGGATCGAGAGCGCGTATCCTCGTCGCTGCATCGCCGTGCCGTTGGGCGGCGTGACCGATATCTCGATGTAGTTGCGGATATAGGCCCAATCGCCGAGCACCTTAAGTTCGCGAATATCACTCGTTCCCGTCAAACGGACTTTTTTCATTGTTTCCGAAGCGGCGCGGAATTCCTCTTTCCCAAACGGCTCACGGCCCGGCGCCATAAAGATCACATCATCCGCCATCAGGCTCAGTACGGTGTTTAGGTCGCCGGCTTCGCTCGCCTTCATCCAAGTTCCAACCAAATCCCGAATTGCACGCTCGTCGTCAGTCATGTCACCTCTCACTTCTAAGATGTTGAAGATGGTGGCAGCGATCAGCTGATTAGATGCACAATTTCAGCGATGGCGGCGAAGCAGCACATCCTTGGCCTCATTGATTCGGGCCGCAAGATAGGTCGTCCCTCCTTGGTCCGGGTGTAGTTTCTTAATGAGGGAGCGGTGCGCGCGACTGATCTCCTCGGGGCTCGCCCCGGGCTGAAGGCCGAGGATCTGATAAGCCTCCCTCTCAGTCATTTTGCTACCATCCGCCGGCCGCGCGCCGGCGCCCGCACCGCCCTGCGCGTATTCACGCCAGCCGGGCTCCCTGCGGTCGAGATAAGCCCCTAGTAAATCGCGGCTATCGTCGTCGATTTCGCTTAACAATTTGATCAGGGTGGCTCGGTCCAGGGTCTCGAGCGAAGCGCCCTGATAGGTGCCGGCGAGAACCTGGCCATTCATCCTGCCAGTGTCATGATCGAGTTCCATTTCAAGGAAGGCCGTCCGCACACGCGACGCCTGTCCCGCGCTTCGCTGCGTTCGCGATCCAAAAGGGGCTGGCCAAAATGACGCCCAGCCGAGCAGACTCAGGCCGAACGCACCGAGCGGGATGGCAACTGCAATTGCGCCACGAAACAGCAAAAATCCGGCAAGCAGCAGTGCGGCGCCGCCGCCAATCCAGCGCAACACACGCGCAACTTGTTTGGGATCGGCTTTAACGAACGCACTGACCGCGAACACCAACAGGAGAAGGGCCAGAACTCCGAGCAGAAATACCGGCATGGCTACTTCAGTTGCTCAATCAGCCTTGCAACGGCGGGACCATGCGCTTTGAGTTCGGCTAGGGCAGTAAGCCCACCAGCGGCATACGCTGCCGCCGCGCGCAAAAGCTCGGCGAGTTCGTGCGCAGCTCCCGGCGCAAATCGGCAGAACGCTCCGCCGGTGAGGCGAGCGATCTCCCGGAAAGCCTGTTCGGAGATTGGATCGTAGCCCTCCTGAAACATAAACGCCTTCACGTTGCGCAAGCCAAGCTCTCCAGCGCGGGCGCATAACTCGTCGAGCGATTCCTCCATCGCGTCGCCAACAAAGACCAATACTGCGACCTTGCTGCTCTCGTTTTCCCGGAGGGCGTGGGCTAGAACCTTAGCGATCTGGGTGTGACCGCCGCGGCAATCGATGCCCGACATCAACGTGCCAAGTCGATCCGAATCAGCAATCCAGGATGAAGCGCGGCATTCGGCCAAGCCGCGATAGTAAACGAGTTGGATGTCAAGACCGCCCACAGCTGCCGCCTCGCGGAACATCTCGGCCTGCAACCCACAGGCCTGGTCCCATGTTGGCTGCCGACTCATCGTGGCATCGAGGCCAAAGATTAGGCGCCCACGCCGTCCTGTTTTGACAGCAGGCCCAAGCGCTTTGACCTGATCGAGAAAACGATCAATCTCGGCGCGTGGCGACGCGGCCGGGGCCGAACCGGCGGGATTATCCAGGGGTGCTGGACTCGACGTTTCATCGGATCGGTGATTGCCCATCGCGATAGCCTTGACCTTATGCTCTAAGTGGTCCTCCCCGCGAAGAGACGCAATGGCACAACACGGACGCACTAATCGCACTATCAATTCCTCATTCTGCATAGTGGCCAACGGCATACCATCCAATGGCGAAGAGACCTTTACCGACGTGCACGCACACGGCGTCGCATTGGTGGAAGGACTCCCAGAGATCGGGCCGGACATTGATCCAATTCGCGCCTGCCGGCGACGCATCGGGATCGACTTTGACCTGGTACCGCACAGAGCTGCCTTTTGGTCCACCAGAGACATGAATGCGCTTGTGATCGATTACGGATTGCGTGTCGTGGCCTGATGACGCATCGAGCATGACGTCAGCAAAAGTAAGCGCGCCATAGCAATACGCGACCGCGAAGATCGCGATTGTGACGCCTTGATTGAAGTCGCCCCTAAGCTGCGGATCGAAACGCCAGAAGAGGGTGAATACCGCCAATGCGGTAAGCATCGCCGCTACGATCAAGGGCGCGTAGCTCTCAAAATTGAGATCGGTCCCCGCGCGCATGGCGAGCGCAATCGCAGGTGCCAGGAGGACCGTAGCCAGCGAGAGTGGATAGCGGCGGCCAGCGCCGCGATTCGAACCCGAGCGCGCCTCTGGTACGCATCTCAAGGGCGAGAGCCCAAAGCGGAAGCAGAACGCAGAGCGAAAGGCCAACTGTATAAAGCCGTCGGGAACAAGATTGTCCACAAACCGAGGGCGAAGGCGGCGCCGTTGCCTAGCGCGATCATGCGTTTGAGCCGTGCCCGGCTGTAGCCCGGGATGTGCGTAACTGGAGTGCGTGCATCCATCGCGCAAAGAATCGGTGGCAAATGGAAAAGAATATGTAAACGGGCTCGGTTACCGGACCCAGAATGTGGGCGCGAAGCCTGACGTCGCTCAGAAATTGCTTCAAATTCGGCTTTTCACGAAAGCGACATCGGCGTTCTCAGTCGGATGACTTTAATGCCGGTCCGACCAGCCGACGGCCAAATTGTTAGGAAATAAAGCTGCAAAATCGGGGCTATTGATCGCCAGTGAACCTCATTGAGGCGTTGCAGGGTTAATCGAATGACAATTGATAACAGGGAGATGAATCGCCGTCTGATTCGACTTTCCGAAAATCCGACCTCGCGATTTTGGCGTCTTGACTACCAAGATCTGTCCATTCCAGAGCGTGTCTTTTTGGTCATCTGGGAACTCGAAAGTGAGGTCAACAATGGAGGTGAGCGCTCGCTCCCCACGTTGTGAGTGCCTTAAAAGCAATAGGTGCACAAGCAACGGCCGTCGTACAACGCGCGCTTAACACGGTGGCTAGTGCAATTACGTCGTGGTCTGATGATGCCGATCGCCAAGCACTGATCAACCAGCTCTCATCGTAAAATCGGCAATTCCTGGAGGGCTGGATCAGGAATATTATACATGTGCCGAAGATCTCACACCGTTACTCCACAAATACGTTGCCGATCATCGAACTGAGGTTCATGCGCCGTCGGATTTTTGAGTGACACGATATGGTCGAAAGGACAGAACGCCTTTTCAAGGAAGCTTTCCTGTAAGTTTTGGCAAAAAAACCGCAATGTCCGCTTTGGCACGAAGCGGACTTCTGGATGGCATCGGTCAATGTAGACGTCCGTTCCTGACCCAAAGCGGACATCCGCGCGGGTGATTCTGCAAGAGACATTCGAACGGCGTCTGCAGTTCCGACGGAACCGAGCTTATTGGTGACCCACAGCGAGGGCGGTAAGTATCACGGCCAAGGCGGCGATAATCGGAAGTGCGATGATTAGCACTACGATCACGATCAGATTGTGATCAAGCTCCAATACACGCTTGGCTTCCTCCAACTGTCGCTTCTTCTTTTCCGCAATAAGCCTTTGCTCTTCCGCAATGAGGTTTTGAGAGTGGGCGGCAGCAATCTTGGCGTGCCGCTCAGCTGGCAGAGCGGCGATGACCTCACGAAGGTTTCTTGCCATCGGTCCTCCCCACGAAGCCCTTGCCGCGAATAGCCTGGGCCGCAATTAGGTATGTTCGAGGCGTCAATGATGCGGCGGTTGCTCTGCGGCTTGTCCTGCAGCTCGAGCAGGTACCATGCCGGTGACGCTGGCAGGACTTGAACCTGCAACCTCCCCCGTCCCCCGGAGAACAAGGACGCTCTATCCCCCCTTGAGCTGCAGCGTCGTCACGATCTTCATGACGGTTTATGGCGGCGCAAGGGCGCGCCGCTGCCCGCCGTAACTATTACTTCTCGATTTTGATTATGCGAGTGGTGATCGCCCCGCAGTTCTTGCAGGTATAGACCACGTCGCAGAGGCCGCTTCCCGCCACGAGTCGAGGACCAACCTCTGACAATATCGGTTGGCCCTTAATGTCTTGCCCCACACCAGTTGAATACGTTGCCAATGCGCCCGCATGCGCGGGTTTATCCACTGGGGGATTCTTTTGCGCGGTGGACACCCATTGGTTTCTCTTGCGTTCGCATGCACAGCGCTGAAACTTCACGACTTCAAACAAAAAGGCGCAAAAGGAGTAGGCAGTCCCCAGTTCGCGGAATGTTTTGAGCTTTTCCACAGGGCTGCGCCTAGGGAGCGGGGTATGTGCCGGACAAAAAAGAAAGGCCCCGACACCTAGGAGGCCGAGGCCGAAGTTTGTGTCTTTTGGCCGTATGGCGGACGAGCCTCCCGGGCTTTGGTGTCAGACGCACGCGTAGCTGATGGCAATTCGATATTGCGCGATGTGACGCGAGCACAAAAAGACTGAGTTCACACAGCAAAGCCGCCAGCGATACGCGCCAGCGGCTTTGCCTTCGTCCCCCATACG
>Ga0318573_10000749_pt1 | contig 10818 bp, 8 predicted proteins | sample GRESIP089b5f21_FD_202515 | JGI IMG/M metagenome (GOLD analysis project Ga0318573, IMG submission 202515) | Tropical soil microbial communities from Luquillo Experimental Forest, Puerto Rico - GRE.SIPMG.089b5f21 | ecosystem: Environmental > Terrestrial > Soil > Tropical forest > Bulk soil... | reverse complement strand
GCCTGGTGGCGCTGGGCGGCCCTCCTCGACGCGCGCCACCGGCGGGTCGCCGTAGACCAGCTCGGCCGCGACGTGGAGGCGGTCGCCTTCGCGCGCGAGCCGCGCGCGCAGCCGCGGCGTCGCGGTCTCCTCGCGTGGCAGCCGCGCAGTCGCGATCTCGACCGGGATGCGCGCGCGCAGCTCCGGGATCACCTCGGCGACGAGCCGCGGCGCGGCCTCCGGCGGGTATACACGACCGCGTGTCAGCTCCTCGCGCTCGCGCAGGCTGAGGTGGGGATTGCCGAGCGGCCGCAGCGCGCCGCCGCAGAGCGCGACGCCGTTGGCGAAGCTCTCGCTGTGCCGGGGATCGGGCGCGAGCTGCAGCGCGAAGCCGTCGCCGCGGTCCTCCAGGCGCGCGATCGGCAGCACCGGCTCGAGCGAGATCGCGACCGGTGCGCCGTCGAGGCGCACGTCGTCGCAGCCCACCAGCGCCCCGAGCAGCCGCTGCATCAGCTCCGCGGGCGGCGGGCCGCTGCGGCGCGCGTCGAAGAGCCGCTCCACGGCGAGGTCGGCAGCGCTCACCAGCGGCGCCGGGCCGGGCAGGCGGCCCGACGCGAAGGCGGCGAGCGAGTGCGCGAGCGGCTGCTCGACGCCGTCGCGGACGAGCACGCGCGCGACGGCGACGCCACCCCGCGCGCGCGAAAGCCGATAGCCGAGCTTCGGCGCGCTCGAGCCCGCCGCGGGCAGCGCCTGGCCCGAGTCGCGATCGCGCTGCGGCGACGTGCTCGCACGGGTCGTCGGGCGAGTCGCAGTCGCACTCCCAGTCGCGGCGGCGCGGCGACAGCCGCACCGCCGGCGCGGCGCGGCCGCTGCGCACCAGCACGCGCAGCACCAGCTCGTCCTCGGAGCGCGTCTCGACCGAGACGGCGTTGCGCCGCGCCAGCTCCACGGCGCGCGACCAGACGGCGGGCTCGCACTCCTCGCGCAGCGCCTCGAAGAGCTCGTCCATCGCGCGGCGAGGCTAGGCGAGCGGCCGCAGCGCCGCCATCGGCTGGCGGCGTCGCGCGCCTCCGGCATCCTCCCGGGCCTTGGCCCCACCCGCAGCCACCAGCCGCCGTATTCCGGCGCTCGTCGTCTCGGGCTATCTCGGTTCGGGGAAGACCACGCTCGTGCGCCGGCTGCTCGACGACGCCCGCGCGCGCGGCGTGCGGCTCGCGATCGTGTCGAACGAGTTCGGCGAGGTGGGGATCGACCGCGCGTTGCTCGGCGGCGGCGACGAACGCTTCGTGGAGCTCGGCGGGGGCTGCGTGTGCTGCCGCCTGTCCGACGAGCTGGTCTCGGCGCTCGAGGCGCTGCGCGAGAAGGTCGATCCCGACCGGATCGTGATCGAGACCTCGGGCGTGGCGCTGCCCTACGACGTCGCGCTCCACTTCTTCCGCGAGCCGCTGGCCCGGTGGATCGGCGAGGACCTGGTGGCGGTGGTGGTGAACGCGGAGCAGCTCGCGGCGCCGGCCGAGCTCGACGAGACGTTCGTCGACCAGGTCACCTCCGCGGACCTCTTGATCCTGAACAAGACCGACCTGGTGGCGCCCGAGACGCTGCCCGCGCTCGAGGCACGGCTGCGGGCGCTCGAGCCGGAGGCCGACGTGCTGTTCCCGCCCGATGCGGCCGAGCTCGGGCGGCGCGAGGAGCGGGAACGGCAGGCGCGACGGCCGCACGCGCACGAGGCGTTCAGCAGCGAGCTGCGCGAGTTCGCGCGCGGCGTGCCGAGCGCGGCGGTGGAACAGGCGCTGCGGCGCGAGGGCGCGCTGCGCGCCAAGGGGTTCGTCGACACCGCCGAGGGGCTGCGACTGGTGCAGGGCGTCGGCGCGCGGATCGAGCTCAGCGAGCCCGACGCCGCGCCGCCGGCGGAGCTGGTCGGCCGCGTGGTGCTGATCCGCCGCGGCGCGGCGCTCGATGGCTGAGCCGGCCCGGCTCGGCGAGCTCGCGCAGCGCGGCATCGCGCCCGACGAGATCCTCTCGCGCTTCGTCGCCTGGGCCGAGGGCAGAGGCCTGCGCCCGTACCCGGCCCAGGAGGAGGCCTTCCTGGAGCTGCTCGCCGACCGCCACGTGGTGCTGGCCACGCCGACCGGCTCGGGCAAGTCGCTGGTGGCGCAGCTCCTCCACTTCAAGGCGCTGTGCGAGGGCCGTCGCTCCTTCTACACCTCGCCGGTGAAGGCGCTGGTCTCGGAGAAGTTCTTCGCGCTCTGCGCCGACTTCGGCGCCGCCAACGTCGGCATGCTCACGGGCGACGCGAGCATCAACCCCGCCGCGCCGATCGTGTGCTGCACCGCCGAGGTGCTGGCCAACATGGCGCTGCGGCGCGGCGCGGCGCTCGACGCCCCCTACGCGGTGCTCGACGAGTTCCACTTCTACTCCGACCCGAGCCGCGGCTGGGCCTGGCAGGTGCCGCTCTTGGTGCTGCCGCGCACGCTCTTCCTCTTGATGTCCGCCACGCTGGGCGACACCGCCGCGATCCGCCGCGACCTGGCCGCGCGCAGCGCGCGCGAGGCGGCGCTGGTCGCCTCGGACGAGCGGCCGGTGCCGCTCGACTGGGAGTGGCGCGAGACGCCCCTACACGAGACGGTGTCGGAGCTGGTCGAGCAGGGCAGGGCGCCCGTCTACGTGGTCAGCTTCACCCAACGCGAGACCGCCGAGCTGGCGCAGAGCCTCTGCAGCCTGCAGCTGGCGACGCGCGAGGAGCGCGACCGGATCGCGCGCGCGCTGGGCGACTTCGGCTTCGACAGCCCCTACGGCAAGGAGCTGGCGCGGCTGGTGCGCGCGGGCATCGGCATCCACCACGCGGGGCTCCTGCCCAAGTACCGGCTGCTGGTCGAGCAGCTGTCGCAGCAGGGCCTGCTCAAGGTCATCTCCGGCACCGACACGCTGGGCGTGGGCGTGAACATCCCCATCCGCACCGTGCTGTTCACCAAGCTCGCGAAGTTCGACGGGCGCAAAGTCGGCACGCTGTCGGTGCGCGAGTTCAAGCAGATCGCCGGCCGCGCCGGGCGCAAGGGCTTCGACGAGCGCGGCAGCGTGGTGTGCCAGGCGCCGGAGCACGTGATCGAGAACAAGCGCATGCGCGCGCGCGCGGGCAAGCCGGGCCGCAAGAAGCGCGAGGTCAGCAAGAAGCCGCCGCCGGGCTTCGTGGGATGGACCGAGGAGACGTTCGAGCGGTTGATCGAGCGCCTGCCCGAGCCGCTGGTTTCGCGCTTCCGCGTGACGCACGGGATGCTGGTGCTGCTCTTGCGCCAGGGCGAGGACGACCCCGACCCGCGCCGCGGCTGGCGCATCGTCACCGAGCTCGTCGCGACGAGCCACGAGGACGAGCGCCACAAGCGCCGGCTGCTGCGCAGCGCCGCGCAGCTCTTCCGCGGGCTGCGCGCGGCCGATATCGTGCGCATCGAGCGCGACCCCGGCACCGGCCTGCGCCGCATCCGCGTTGCGCAGGACCTGCAGTGGGACTTCTCGCTGCACCACGCGCTCTCGCTCTACCTGGTGGAAGCGATCTCGTACATCGAAGCGCGCGACGAAGCCTTCGCGCTCGAGCTCTTGTCGCTGGTCGAGGCCGTGCTCGAGGACCCGCGCGCGATCCTCTACCGCCAAGTGGATCGGCTGCGCAGCGACCTGTTCGCGCGGCTCAAGGCCGAGGGCGTGCCCTACGAGGAGCGGATCCGCCGGCTCGAAGAGGTCGAGCCGCCCGCGCCCAGCCGCGCCTTCATCGAGCAGACGTTCGCGTACTTCGCAGAGCGCCATCCCTGGGTGCAGCGCGAGGACGTGCGCCCGAAGTCGATCGCGCGCGAGCTGGTCGAGGGCTACTGGGGGTTCGACCACTACGTGCGCTTCTACGGCCTGCAGCGCAGCGAAGGGCTGCTCCTGCGCTACCTGGGCGAGGTCTATGGTTCGCTGGTGCAGACCGTCCCCGCGGGCGCGAAGAACGACGCGGTGCAGGACGTGATCGCCTATCTGCGCGCGCTGCTCGAGCGCGTCGACACGAGCCTCGTCGAAGAGTGGGAGAGCCTGCTGCATCCGGAGCTGCGCGCGCAGCAGGCCGCGCCGAGCGCGGCTCCCGTGCGCAGCTACGACCTCGCCGGCGACCCGCGCGAACTGCGCGCGCGGGTGCGCGCGGAGCTGCACCGGCTTGTCCGCGCGCTCGCCGAAGGCAACTGGGAGGAGGCGGCGCACTGCGTCCACGCCGACCCCGAGGATCCGTGGACCCCCGAGCGCTTCGAGCGGGCGCTCGCACCCTTCCGCGCCGAATACGACGAGATCGTCTTCACGCCGCGTGCGCGCGCGAACGAGTGGACGCGGCTCGAGCCCGACGGCCCGCGCCGGTGGCGCGCGACGCAGGTGCTGCTGGACCGCGCCGACGACAACCTGTGGTGCGTCGAGGCGACGGTCGATCTCAGCGGCGAGCGCGACCCCGTCGGCCCTTTGCTCCGGCTCGAGCGGATCGGGACGTAGCCGGTCGCGCGCGCGCCTTCTTCTCGCGCGCGGCGTGCGCGCGGCTCGTCGCCCAGCTGCAGATCGGACAGGCTGCGAAGTCGTGCGCGCGCGCAGGGCAGTACTTGCGGCCGAAGTAGATGATCTGCAGGTGGCGGCGGATCCACTCGTCCTCGGGGAAGAGCGCCTTCAGGTCGCGCTCGGTCTCGACCACGTTGCGCCCGCTCGACAGTCCCCAGCGCTCCGCCAAACGGTGGATGTGGGTGTCGACCGGGAAGGCCGGCACGCCGAAGGCGTGCGACATCACCACGCTCGCGGTCTTGTGCCCAACGCCCGGCAGCGCCTCGAGCTCCTCGAAGCTCTTGGGCACGCGGCCGCCGTGCTCGTCGACCAGCTGCTGCGAGAGCGCGTGGATGTTCTTCGACTTCGCGGGCGACAGCCCGCAGGGCAGGATGATGCTGCGGATCTCCGGCACGCGGAGCTTCGCCATCGCCGCCGGGTGGTCCGCGCGCGCGAACAGCTTCGGCGTCACGCGGTTCACGCGCTCGTCGGTGCACTGTGCCGAGAGCACCACCGCGATCAGCAGCGTGTAGGGATCGACGTGGTCGAGCGGGATCGGCGGCAGCGGGAAGAGCTCGTCGAGGATGCGCCCGATCTTCTCCGACTTCTCCTTGCGCGTCATCGCACCCTCCCGGCCAGGAAGCGCACGAACGCGGGGTGCGCGTTCACGCACGGCACGAGTTCGAGCGCCTCGCCGCCCGCGGCGCGCCACTGCTCGCGCCCGCGCATGCCGATCTCCTCGAGGGTCTCCAGGCAGTCCGCGGCGAACGAGGGGCAGAGCACCGCCAGCCGCTTTGCCCCGGCGCGCGCCAGCTCGGGCAGGCGCACGTCGGTCCAGGGCCGGATCCACGGAGTGCGGCCGAGCCGCGACTGGAACGACAGCGAGAACGCGCCCTCGGCCAGGCCGAGCGCGCCCGCCAGCGCGCGTGTGGTGCCTGCGCACTGCGCGCGGTAGCAGTGCGCGTTCGCCGGGCCGATCGCGTCGCAACAGCTCGCCGACACCAGGCAGTGTCCGCCGGAGGGATCGCTCGCGCGGACGTGGCGCTCGGGCAGGCCGTGGTACGAGAACAGCACGTGATCGGGGTGGAAGGCGGAGAGGCGGGGGCGCGCGATCTCCGCTGCCGCGGCGACGAAGCCCGGGGCGTCGTAGAACTCGCCGCGCACGACCAGCCCGGGCACGTTGGTCCGCGCCGCCGCCAGCTCGTACAGCCGCGCGAGCGCCGAGCCGAGCGAGGACGAGGCGTACTGCGGGAAGAGCGGCAGCACCACGATCCGCGCCACCGCGGCCGCGCACAGCCGGTCGAGCGCTCCGGCGAGCGCGGGCTCGCCGTAGCGCATGCCCAGCTCGACGGCGAAGCCCGGGCCGAGCTCGCGCGCGAGCGCCTCGCGCAGCGCGCGGCCGTGCGCGAGCAGCGGCGATCCGGTCTTCTCGTCCCAGATCTTGCGGTAGGCCGCCGCGGAGCGCCGCGCGCGGAACGGCGCGATCACCGCGTTCACCAACGCGAACCGCAGCGGCGCCCGGAGGTCGATCACGCGCGGGTCCGACAGGAACTCGCGCAGGTAGCGGCGCACGTCGCCGGTCGAGGGCGAGCGGGGGGTTCCCAGGTTGATGAGCAGCACGCCCGTCGTCACGCGCGAGAGTAGAACGAAAAACCTCGGCGGCTGTAAACTGTGCGGCATCGTTCGGAGGAGCCATGGCGGAGCTCGACCTCGCGATTCGCGGCGGAACTCTGGTGGACGGGACCGGTGCACCGGCCCAACACGGTGACCTCGGCATCCGCGGCGGCGAGGTCGCCGAGCTGGGGAAGGTCACGGGCAGGGCGGCGCGCGAGCTCGACGCATCGGGCTGCGTGGTCGCGCCCGGCTTCGTCGACATCCACACCCACTACGACGCGCAGGTCTTCTGGGACCGCATGTGCACGATCTCCCCCTGGCACGGCGTGACCAGCGTGGTGATGGGCAACTGCGGCTTCGGGGTCGCGCCCACCCGGCCCGCGCACCGCGAGCTGATCATGCGCACGCTCGAGAACGTCGAGGGCATGTCGCTCGACGCGCTGCGCGCGGGGATCGGCCCCGACTGGCCGTTCGAGACCTTCCCCGAGTACCTCGGCGCGCTGGAACGGCGCGGCACCGCGATCAACGTCGGGGCGCTCGTTGGCCACACGCCGGTGCGGCTCTACGTGATGGGCGAGGAAGCGACCGAGCGCGAGGCGACCGAGGACGAGCTCGCGCAGATGGAGAAGATCGTCGCCGAGGCGATCCGCGCCGGCGCGATCGGCTTCGCCACCAGCAAGTCGGCCACGCACGTCGGCTACGCGGGCCGGCCGGTGCCGAGCCGCGCCGCCTCGCTCGCCGAGATCGAGCGGCTGGCCGCGACCCTGGGCACGGCGGGGCGCGGGATCGTGCAGGCGACGATCGGCCGCGGCTTCTTCACGCAGGAGCTGGCCGACCTCGCGCGCAAGACCGGGCGCTCGGTGTCCTGGACGGCGCTGCTCGCCGGCGCGCTCGGCCCGGACGGACACCGCAAGGTGTTGGAAGACCACCAGGCGCTGCAGCGCCAGGGCGTGCCGGTCTACCCGCAGGTCGCCTGCCGGCCGCTCAATTTCGAGTTCCAGTGGAGCGCGCCGTTCCCGTACGAGAGCATGGAGATCTTCAAGCCGGTCTCGGCCGCGGACCGCGAAGGGAAGAAGAGGATCTACGCCGACCCGGCGTTCCGCGCGGCCTTCCGCGCGCGCGGCGACCGCGGCGGCATCGCGGGCCGCTGGTCCGACACCGTGGTGTCGTGGTCCCCGGCCGACCCGAGCCTCGAAGAGCACAGCGTGGCCGAGCTCGCGGCGAAGGCCGGCGTGCACCCGGTCGACTTCGCGCTCGACCTCGGCCTCGCCAGCGACCTCGAGGCGCGCTTCCGCATCGCGGTGATGAACCAGGACGAGAGCGCGGTCGCGGAGCTGCTCTCTCACCCGTCGGTGGTGCTCGGCCTGTCCGACGCGGGCGCGCACGCGAGCCAGCTCTGCGACGGCTGCTTCTCGACGCACCTGCTCGGCCACTGGGTGCGCGAGAAGCAGGCGCTGTCGATGGAGCAGGCCGTGCGGCTGCTCACCTCGCGCTCGGCCGAGGTCTTCGGCATCACCGGCCGTGGCCGGCTCGCGGTCGGGCTCGCCGCCGACGTCGCGGTCTTCGATCCCGACACCGTCGGGTGTAGCCCGCTGCGGCGCGTGCGCGACCTGCCCGCCGGCCAGGACCGGCTGGTCGCCGATGCGTACGGGATGCGCGCGGTGGTGGTGAATGGCGTGGTGCTGCGCCAGGACGGCAAGGACACCGTCGATCCCGAGGGTCCGTTGCCTGGCCAAGTGCTGCGCAGTGCTTGAGACGGCTCCGGCGCAAGCGTAGCGCCAAGCGAGGCCCAGCCGAGCGGAGGCCGTAGGCCGCGCCGCCCGCGGCCGTACACCGCTAAGCCTAGCGCTTCACCAGGTCTCTGCAGAAGGACCGGATCGCTCCGTTCAACACGTCGGCGGCTTCCCACTGCAGGTAGTGGCCGGCGTCGCGCACCAGGAACGGGCCGACGTGGTCGGGGAAGACGGCCGCGGCCATGCGATCGAACTCCGGGTAGAGCACGTGGTCCGAGGTCCCGAACAGGATCAGCGCCTGCGCGGAGGGGTTCTCGCCGAGCACCGGCAGCTCGCTGCGCTTCTTCGGGTCGAACACCGACTCGTAGCCCGCGAAGCCGGCGCGGAGCTTCGCGCCGTCGGCGAACGGCTCGGTCATGAAGTCGACTGCCTCGCGGATGAACGCGCCCGGGTGCGCCCAGAAACGCGAGCCGTAGAACGCGGCGATGTAGCGGCGCCGCTTCTCCGGCGTGTCGAGCTCGCGCGCGAGCGCGTCGGCCTCGGTCCCCTGGCGCATGAAGTAGTCGCTCGCCTCCGCGGCCGGCCGCGTGCGCATGCCCGCCATCTTCTCCTTCAGGTAGGGGAGCGGGGAGTTGAAGAGCACCAGCCGCTCGACCCGCTCGGGGAAGCGCAGCGCGAAGTCCTGGATCACCGCGCCGCCGAGGTCGCCGCCGACCAGCACCGCGCGCCGGACGCCGAGCGCGTCGCACAGCGCTGCGAGGTCGCGGCTGTGCGACGCCACGTCGCCGAAGCCGTCGGGCGCGACGTCGCTGTCGCCGAAGCCGCGCAGGTCGGGCGCGATCGCGCGCAGGCCCGCCGCGGCGAGCGGCTCGAGGTTGCGCCACCAGATGCGTTTCGTTTCGGGCCAGCCGTGCACGAGCAGCACGGGGAAGCCTTCGCCCAGCTCGACGAAGGCCTGGCGGAAGCCCCGCGGCGCGACCGTGCGCACGCGGAAGCGCGCGGGGTCGAGCTCGCGCGGGTCGCTCAAGGCGTGCGCGTCTCGAGCACGTCGATCGCGTGCACCGGCGCGCCGTCGCCCTTCATCAGGTGCGCGATCGCTCCCAGCACCAGCCGCTGGCGCGCGAGCGTGTTCTTGCCGGCGAACGCGTTCGAGATGACGCGGAGCTCGAAGTGACCGCCGCTGCCGCGCACCTCGAGCGAGTCGCACGGCAGCGCCTTCGCGATCGCGTCGCGCAGCTTGTCGATCACCTCGGACGGCGGCGGGTGGATCTGCAGCGCCAAGGTCGTGCCGGGTCTAGTAGCGCGGCACCGACGGGTCGATCTCGCGCGACCACGCGTCGATCCCGCCGGCCAGGTTGTGGAGGTTGGTGAAGCCGAGCCCCGCGAAGTGCTCGGCCGCCGCCTGGCTGCGGCCGCCGTGGTGGCAGTGGAACACGATCCGCGTGTCCTTGGGCAGCTTCTCGATCTCGGCCGCGACCCGCGGGTCGACCAGCGTCGCGCCCGCGATGCGCGCCTTGCGGTGCTCGTCGGGCGTGCGCACGTCGAACAGCTGCACCGGCTCGCCCGCGTCCATCCACGCGCGCAGCTCCTGCACCGAGAGCTGGTGGACGGTGCCGGCCTTGGGTGCGTTGGGATTGTCGACGGTGAGCGCCTTGCGCCCGCCGCCCGAGTCGGCCGCGTCGATGCGCAGGCCCTGCGCGCGCGCGGCGGAGTCGCGGTCGAACAGGAGCGTGATGCCGTTCGACTCCGCGGCGATCTCGTGGCCGGCGCGGGGCGCGAGCGAGAGCGAGTGCTTGAAGCCGGCGTCGATCGCCACGTGCAGCTCGCCGGGCTGGCGCGCCTGCGCCTCGCGCAGGAGCTGCGCCGCGGAATCGGTCACCGTGACACTCGGCGGTGTAATGGGCGCGAGCTCGAGCCCGAGCGCCTGGTGCAGCTCGCCGGTCGAGTACATCTCCTTCACGATGTCGCAACCGCCCTGGAACTCGCCGCCGATGTAGAGCTGCGGGATGGTCGGCCAGTTCGAGAACTCCTTGATGCCCTCGCGCACCTCGCGGTCCGCCAGCACGTCGAAGTGCGCGTAGCCGGGCACGAGCCGGTCCAGGATCGAGACCACCTGGGCGGAGAAGCCGCACTGGGGGGCGTCCGGGCTGCCCTTCATGAAGAGCACCACCCGGTCCGAGGCGACGATCGACGCGATCCGTTCGCGCAACTGGCTGTCCATGCTGGTGAAACCTCTCCTCTGCCCGGGGGACCGGGCGGGTCCGCACAGTACGATTCCGGAAGACCGAGTCAAGATTCGGCCCGACCCCCCGCGATGCGCAAGCTCCGCGTCGCGAGCGCCCGGGCGTCGTCCGGGTCGTGGGTCACCAGGAGCGCCGCGCCCTTGAACTCGCGGAGCTGCCGGCCGAGCTCGGCGCGGAGCTCGAGCCGGGCGCCGGCGTCCATGGCCGCGAGCGGCTCGTCTAGCAGCAGGAGCCGCGGCTCGACCACCAACGCCCGCGCCAGTGCGACCCGCTGCGCCTGGCCCCCGGACAGCGTGCCCGGGCGAACGTCGGCCCAGTCCGCGGCGCCCACGCGCTCGAGCGCCTCGCGCGCGCGGCGGCGGGCCTCCGCACGCGGCTGGCCGCGCGCTTCGAGCCCGAACGCGGCGTTGTCGAGCGCGGAGAGGTGGGGGAAGAGCAGGCGGTCCTGGAACACCATGCCGACCGAGCGCTCCTCGGCCGGGACCAACACGCCGCCCGCGGGCTCGTCGAGCACCTTCCCGTCGAGTTCGATCCGCCCTGCGGTGAGCTGCAGCGCGCCGGCGAGCACGCGCAGCGTGGTGGTCTTGCCCGCGCCGTTGGGACCGACCAGCGCCAGCACCTCGCCCGAGCCGACGGCGAGCTCGAGCCGCAGTTCCAGCGCACCGAGTCGCAGCGCGAGCGCCGCCTCCAGCATCACGCGCCCAGCC
>Ga0318573_10000746_pt1 | contig 10836 bp, 12 predicted proteins | sample GRESIP089b5f21_FD_202515 | JGI IMG/M metagenome (GOLD analysis project Ga0318573, IMG submission 202515) | Tropical soil microbial communities from Luquillo Experimental Forest, Puerto Rico - GRE.SIPMG.089b5f21 | ecosystem: Environmental > Terrestrial > Soil > Tropical forest > Bulk soil... | reverse complement strand
CAATTTGCTCATGCAGCGGCTTGCCTTCGTTCTTTAGCTTCTCATGAGCCGATCCCCTCATCTTGTGATCTTCGCTTTGAACACCGACTTCAAAGGCGGCCAAGGCTCCCCAAATAACCTCCGTCTGCTTGTTGAACATTTCGCGTAGACCGTCTGGCAAGAAGATGGAGTTCGTCTTCACAAAGCCGTCAGCCGCAGCGAGCGCATCCCGCGCCTTGTAGTAGCGCTTGTCGGTTTCGAGTTCCTGCCAGCGCTTGTCCCGATCCTCCGGACGCTTATCGCGAATAGCCTGCTTCTGTGTTTCCGACAAATGCTCTCGCTTCGACATGAACTCTTCAAGCTCGGGATCGGACATCCATCGTAAGGACGCGTAGCTCTGGAGCGGAGAACATAACCAATCGGCGATGCTGTACGCCTCGCTAATCTTCTCCCAGGCTTCCGGGATGATCTTGAACTCGCGTTCCTGTAGTTTTAGCGACCCCTGGATCACGGTATCGAGCTTGGCCTTGATGCGCTGCAGTTCCTTCGCCTGCTCGTGCTCGAATTCCTTCTGGCGTTTTGCGAAGTGAGCGTCCACCCACCGCTCGGCGGACTTCTGCAAGATGAGCCAACCAATCCCGACCGATGCACCGCCGTATAGAACGACCTGGCCGATGAGCTTAATCAGTTCGTCAAATGTCACGCTGGCCCTCTTTTTGTGGTTGTCGCAACGCGCATATTCGCATGAACTTTACTAGGTGCGCGGCGGGTTACTACCCGAAGGAGGTGTTACTGGGATATTTGTTTGTGGCTCGGCTTCAGGTTTCGGTTCAATGCAGTTTGGATCGCAGTACTTCTTCAGGTCAGGATTCTGTTTAATCCAAAAGAAGAGTACTTTTACCCAGTCCTCCTTCTTTCCGGCAAGCACAACGTAGTTCGCCATCGCCTTTAGGATAGCGGCGAGGGCGCATTCCTCCAAATCGTCAATTTCCACGATCCCATCTTCGCCCTTGTCAAAATGCTTCAGGGCGTTAATGAGGAGCATGTCATTGACCGCCTTGCCGACTTCCTGCCGGGGCCGTTCGATTCCAGTTCGCAACGCCTCTCGCTTGATGATGTCATCGGTGAAGTTCTCCTGTCCAGAATTGAGAACGAGCCGGGAGAGAATGACATCTGCCGCGCCAGCTAGCGTGATGACCGAGAAACGGTCGCGACCTGCGATGAAGAGGCTGACTGCCGCTCGAAGCTGGTCTGCCGCGAGTTGGAGGCGAGTGTACGTCTTGGTCGTCATTCTGTTTTCGGCCTCATCTTTGGAGGCACCTCGGCATACTTCTTCATTAGAGCTTGCCCGTCCATAGTCACCCAAGACCATTGCAGGAATGCCTTAACGAACGGCTCTTCTTGTCCGTTCAACTCGATGTAGTCACCGATTGCTTTAGTTAGTGCGTTTGCGGCCTGCCGTTCGAGGTCTAATTCAACAGTTTCTGTGTCGGTCTCGTGCAAATGCTTGTGTGCTGAGATACCGAATCTCTGCTCAATGTAATGGGCGGTCTTAACTCGACCGGGCATCTGACCCTGTAGCTCTGCGTGAACCCGCCGCGCATAATCTATGAACGGTTCCTTGCTCGCTGCGAGCAGAAGGCCGTCCAGTATTCCGCTTGCCGCACCAGCGAGCGTGATGACTGAGTGGTAACTGAGACCTTTCAGGAAGATGTCCACAGCGGTCTCAAGCTGTGATCGCGCGATGTCGCTCTTGTGGAATGTCGGCATATTGCGAGGCGCTCCCGGTTTTCGGATCACGCAAATATACCAGTGCGCCCGCATTGCCACAGCAAGGAGAAGTAGGAGAGGCGCGCGCGTCCGGTCGGCGTCCCGCGCGGCGGGAGACCGGGCCGGAAACCCCCGCCGCGCATAGGGTGTGTACCGCCTAGTAAGGGCGTTAGTGCGGAGGGAAGGTAGGAAGTCCCGCGCCGCGTTCAACTACGGCAGAGCGAATGACCGGACCGGCCAATGACATGTCGGACGCCAAGAGTGACAGGGGACCATTGTTCTCTCATACCTACCGTTACACAGCAATCGGCTTGAGCGTCGGCAACGGGTTGCGTTCTGCCGCTGGCGGCAAGGCAGGCGTTGATCGCGCGATGATCGGCAAGGTTCGACCAAGAAGCGGACATTAGGCATCGACGTGCGCGTTGTTGACAATCGCGGCTCAATTCTGAATGCTATGTCACCTAGAGGTTGATCCAATTTTGGGGAGAAAATGTAATGCCGGACGATGACTTTGAGAATCCGATCGAGACTGCCAAGGGTGCAGTTGAACTTATTGGCACCGTAATCAAGGTTGCCGGTGATCATCCGGACGTTAAGGCTGCAGGAGGCAATCTCGCAAAAACTGCGAAGACACTGACCGAATTCATTAATGTTGGATTGCTTCCGATCGCAGCTATCAATTATGGCTACGGAAAGGCTCGATCATACTTCGAGAAAAAATTCGTAACTGACGTCGAGGCGGCTGCGGGAAATATTCCGCCTGAAAACCTCCAAGAACCAGCTTCTTCAGTAATTGGACCCGTTCTTCAAGGACTGGCCTTCACGCACGAAGAAGATAATCTCAGGGAGATGTATCTTCGGTTAGTTGCTACCGCGATGGACAATCGTCGTGCGTCGAAAGCCCATCCGGCGTTTGCCGAGATCATAAAACAACTGAGCGGATTTGAAGCGGGAATTCTGAAGGCCACACTCATTCATTCCGCACTTCCAATCGCGGAAATTCGTCTTGGAACATACGATGAAAAAATGCAGTTTTCGAAATTTTCATTTCCGACGAGTTATCGAATCTTGCAAACGCACGTCGTTCCGTTTGGTAACAAAGACGGCACTCCATTAATAAATCATGATTTTCCGGCAATGCTGGACAATTGGGTGCGGCTTGGACTCGTGAGCGTAAGCTACGACACATCATTTACTGACGAAGGCTCATATGACTGGATAAAAACACGCCCAGAATATCTTTATTGGGTTCCGCAAGATGCGCCACCGCAAGGAAAACTGGATGTAGCCAAAGGCCAACTTAAATCAACTGCTTTTGGTCAACAATTCGCAATGGCGATCGGCGTTAAGGGCGAGGCATAGGGGCATAGGGGCATAGGGGCATGCAAACGCATCGCACACTGAAGTTTGACCCGGAGTTCATGTGATTGAATGGCCGCTATCAAGCAAAGCGATTGACTGCTCCGGGTCGACTACGGCCGACCGCATCAGGCCGGAATGCGCCTGCAGGTGGCGGGCGCAATAACCGGCGCCGGCCACTCTGTGCCAGCATATAGTCCTGCACCGCGTCAAGGGTCCGCTGACGCCAGGCTTCGCCTGCCCTTGATGTGGCTATGCTTGTCCGAATGAAGGTGGAGAACGACCTGGCCCATGACCGATGAGTCAGTTCGTCAAATAGACCTTGACAAACTACTGCTCATAGAAGGGGGCTCTTGAAATGTCCGTCCTCGAATTAGAAAAGCTGGCCGTCAAGGGCTGGCCGTTTCTCGTTGGCGCGCTTGCTTTTGTCACTGCGGTTCTAACCGCCTTCGGTGCGTGGTTGACCATTAGGAAAAATCGGGCCGAAATACGCAAACTCGCGCTGGAGACCGAAGAAAAGGCTCGTCTGAAATCGACTGCGGAGGAAACCGCAAAAAGCGACGAAAAAGCGCTGGAATTCGTCAACGTGAAAATCGCTGACAATAACGACGATTGGGCGGAAAATGACGGCGTGAGGTTTCCCTGTTTGTACCATGAGAATACGAAACTTGCAATGAGCAAGTTTTCTCGTATGCAGTACTTTTCGATAAAAAATGGTTTGTCCGATTCAACGCCTAGCTTTGACGTTTTGCTTCATAATATCCGCGAGAGGGATTTAACGATCCTGGCCGTAGGGGTGCGAGTGGTCTATGTCGCGCATTTTAGCTACCAAATCCTGGGCTACGCGGGCGATCTCCCAGAGGCCCGCAAGTTGCCAATGAATGAGACATACGTTATTGAGATGCCGAAAATAGGCGTCTCGGATGTCGAATTGGACGAGGATGGGGATGGTGGCGAAGCGGTAAATGTCTTGGTCAAAGCCTCATGCGAACCCTACGTTCTCGAGGCTGGCGCCTATTTTCGTTACCGAATTCTCCTCAACAATTGGTGGGGGCGCATGCCGACAAACGCGATTTTGCGCCTGTGGGTGCTGACGGGCACGGGCGAACGAGAGTCACATGAGCTTTACGTGCGATACGGGGACGCTTAAGAACCGAAGACTGAAGGACGACCATCTCCGTTCGTGAGCGCGGAGGGGTTCATCGGTGTGGTATCGATCTCGCCGGGTCACCGGGACTGCGCCGGTTGGCTGCTGAACATCCGGAAGCAGCCACTCGTTTGCCCTCGCCACGAACGGCTCTTGAGGGTCGCAGGCGGCCCTTGGAGGAGCGGCATAAACCAAACCCCGGCCCGTCATACGGCCGATGTCAGCTGGAATCTGGAGCCGTAGACAACTAAGCTCGATGCCACGGAGCGAACTTGGGCCGGAAGCTTTCATACCCGCCTCACGTTTGCGCGCGACGGGTTACGCGATCCCGGCGAAGCGTTGCTCTAGATAGGCGATGATCGCGTTGGACTCGTACAACCAGCGCGACTGGCCCTCTTCTTGAATATGCAGGCAAGGCACTTTGATCTTGCCGCCACCGGCCAGCAAACGATCCCGTGCGATGGGATCGTTTTTGGCGTCGTGCAGCGTCATCGGTACATTCAGACGATGCAGGGCGCGCCGCGTCTTGACGCAGAAGGGGCACGAATGGAACTGATACAGCGATAGCCGCGCCGCTTCTTTTTCTACATTCGCCTGACCTTGCGCCCCACGGCGCTGCGGGCGTGGGCGACTGACGGCGTCGCTGAGTAAAATCAACTGGCCGAGACCGACGCGTAGGGCTTTTATCAACATAGAGACTACCTTGAACGGCGAATGGGAGTGGGCAAGTCTACTCTTTCCAAGATCCGACTGCTCCCGGCATAACCAGGGCGACCGCGATGGGCAGCGAACGACCGTAGTCGGGCCGGCCACGGTGGTCGGGATCGGCCACAACCGGTCGTTCGGCAAGCGGCGAAACCTGTCGTTGGAACGGCGGCAATACTCCGGAACCGGACGGACGAACTGCGCGCACAAATCGGTCTGAGCGGCCATTGGGGCGCGCTGACTGCTAACATAAGAGCTACCAGCTCGTGAGGTCAATGAGATGCGAGTCAGCGAATTTCATAGAGGCCGCTGCGTCCCTACCGGCTGCAGTAAGGCCGTATATACAGCCGCAGCCGATCCTGTACGTCAAAGCAGGCGAAATTGCTTCGCAAACGGGAGGCGTTCATATAAATGCACATGATTATCAAAGGGCAGATGAAGCGCGCTCGCGGAACCCGTCCGTCTGCCGCTAATCAATTCTACGATCTCGCAAGATAAGCAGTACTTCGCATATCGATCTAGCCTGCTCCTTGAGCCTTACTGCGACAAAACCCCTTCGAAAACAGGTCAACCGGCGCCAGGTTGAGCAGGGTGAGATGCTCCGTGTCGGAGATCGCGTGCTCGACCAGATACTGATCGAGCTCGGTCGGTGTCACGTTGAGCTTTTGCGCCAGTGCAGATTTTCATGTGACTGAAATGGGCCGCAAGGAATGAGCACCTCTATAACGCCGTGAGCTCGCTGTCCTTGCCCACGCGCTCGCCGGGTTCTTCTGTTCGTTTAGTGTCGGGCTGCCGTGACAACGTAACGACCTGAGGGCAGCGAAGGCATGCCGCGTAAGAATTCTCGGCAAACCAGCGACAAGTGGCGCGAATCTGGCAAGGTGGCGCCACGTCCACCACCTCTATCAGTTCGGCGACGATCTTCTTGCCGAGGCTACATCTCCCGCCATCATAGTTTCCGCATCTAGCCCCGTCGCAACGCGCAGCGATCCTGAAAACAAGGTTTGGATCGAGCCCGGTATTCTCGACGTCTTCGACAGGGACGTGAGCTTCAGACTTGAGGTACGACACCTCGGGTTGACCGGCCGTGCCACCCACAATCGCGAACACTCTCGCCTCGGGCATATCAGGCTGGCCGCTTGGACAGGAGTACTGCTCAGTGGCTGGCTTCATGTCGACCTCCATCGACCGGCTCGAAGTCAAAGTTCGGTGAATGGCACTTCGGCACCGCCCTTGTCCATGAAGCCACTAAAGGACCTGTGCCCGGAGATCACCGTTAGTGGTTCGGCCTCGATGCCTTTTGATCTCAACTGTGAGGCGATCTCATTGGAAAGCTTCTCCGCCGCCTGAGGATCGAGGTCCCTCAGCCAGCGACCCTGGATCCGCCAGTTAAAAACGACATTTCTGTCCTCGACATCCGTGTTCAATCGCTCGGATGCCAGCTTGATTGCCGCGTCAATCTCAGTCGAAAGGGTGGCCAGAGAAACCACCTTCGCCTTCTTTCCGGATGTAGACATGCTTCCTCCTCGGTGACGTGAATTTCACGCGTGTTTCGGAACGGACCAGGCTTCGACGCCTAGCAGAGTCTAGATAACGTTCACGTGCCCATCAGGTACAAGCGGACACGTCCCCCCTTCAAAGCTGATCGTGAGCTGATGTGTTAATACCATGCCGCCTATGATCTGGGCCGCCTGATCGGGTGTCATGTCCGGATTTGCGTTATTGACATCCTGCGCTATTACAAGGAATGTCCACATGCCGCGATCATCGACGGTAAACTGATAGCCACCGGTGTACACTCCGTCCAACGCCACCGCGTCGCCGAAGCGACCACCCGCGCCGTTGTCTTGTAGGACGAACTTGTCGAACCGGCCATTCGGCCCGGTGAGGAAGCACTGCACAAATAGCTCGGCACCCTTGAAAAGGGTACCGTCCGACGCAAGGAATTGAGCTTGAACGATAAACGGCTCGCGCTTGTATGAGCGCACGACGTCGGGTGCAGTGATCTCATAACTGGAAAGAACGTGGACATTGTTTTGCGTTTCGTCCACGGTGTACGTCAGGTCTCCTGCCGTGGTCGAACGCGTATAGGTCCATTGCGCGCCGATGGCAAACGGTTTGCCCAGCTGGACGGACTCCAGATAGATGAGCTTTGCCTTAAGGTTTTCCGATGTCGTTAGGACACCAGAATGAGTGTTTGTGTGGTCCTGCCCCCGCCGGAATGGGTCCCTGACGTCGGACAATCCTGCTGCAGTTGCGACCGCAGCAGCAGCCGCAAGCAAACCGGCGGCGACAGGGCTTGTGCCGCCCCCAGAGGCGCGAATGCCGCAGCAGTCCTTGGTGCCGTCTTCGCCACCACCACTCGTACCGCCAGACACGGTAAGATCACCTGATCCGGACAACCCTTGCACGACGGCAGCTGCTGCCGCGAGTATTAGCGCTATCAGGCATAACACGAGCTTCCACCACGGGTCACCGAACGGCAAATCCCCGTACTGGCCAGTGTATGGAGCGTCCGGCACCAGATTGACGACAAGTTGGTGCGGAAGGAAGGGCCCGCATGCCGGTGATTTTCCATCCTTCGTCGCGCGCACGAACTCGCGCGCCAGCATCGTTGTAACGCCCTCGTGAATGGGTGTTGAGGGGGAGTCGCAGTCGCATCCGCAGGGCTGGGTGGTACCAACCAGGTCGACGAACTGGACCGCAAGTTGCCCTTCGGGCACGATCCCGGTGAACGTTTTGGTTGCCGGATCGAACTGCACGGATGCCACAAAAATGCGGGCGAAAAGACGCTTGCTCGCGGCCGACGTCTGCACAATAAAGCTGATGAGGTGCTTGCCGGGCGAAGCGCCAGAAAAATTCGCCTGCCAGGTGAACAGCTCGGACGCCCCGGGACTGAGCGGGTTGACGGGATAGGTGACAGGCGTTACCACAATGCCGGGATCATCGACACTTTCAAGATAGACTCTCGCCTGGTCGCTCGCCGATCCTCCCTTATTCCGGAAGTGCGCATTGATGCCCTGCATGCCCAGCGTCGAGACGAATATCCCGTCAGGCAACATGAGGCCGCTGATGTATTCGGTTGCAAACGCGCGGTTCGGAATATCAAGCGTTACGCTCATGATCCTGCTCCATGTCCGAAACAACCAGAACGCTCAACCCGCCGACAATACGGTCCCTGGCGTGCTGCGTGACGTGCAGCAGGGCCGAGCCCGCTTCCAGCGTCCCGACCAGGGTGAAACCGGTGCAGGTGAATGGCGCGACCCTGACGTCCTCAATGACGCGGGGCGCCGTGGCGTATTGCGAAGGATCCGGACACGTTGCCCTGAGAAAACCGTGACCACGCAACTGCCCTGCTTGGATACTCAGCTTCTTGCTGAAGGGCGCGGCATCCCTGGAGGGGGCCTGCCGCGCCCGGATCGAGAAGGTCTGCTCAATACGCCTCGGATTGCAGACCTGGAACGGATAGTGAAAAAGTCCCATCTTGCTGGCGACCACGACGCCGAGGTTGCGTTGTGCGACGGTCGGGTCCGCGTCGCCGTCCAGTACGGACGGGGGCGGTCCCTGTCCTTCAACGACGGCGGCAATGATGCATTCATGCCCGTTATTCACGAAACTGGGCTGCCACACCTTGAGTTCGAGCGTATTGTTCGATTGACCGCCGTACACGGTCACTGAACTCGTGCCAATCGGTACGGCATTGACAGAAGTAATAATTCCGAGTGCCGGATTTGCCCAGTAGAAGTAAACCGTGGCATTGTAAATGTCGGCATTGGTGGTATTTCTGACATTCGCCGCAGCGTAGTACTTCTGACCAACAATCGGCGAAAGCTCTCCGGGCGAGGGCTCACTGGGGTTTGAGATTGGGGTGACCCACACATTGGGGCTCAGCCACCAGGGATCGCCGTGATCGATTACTAGACCGGCCATGATGAACCTCGCATTCTGCTTCTTCAAAACTGGATCAGGTCGACACTACGAGCGTAGGTTGACGCGGCAAGCCATTGGCGGAACTCCGCAGCGGATCGACAGTTTCCGGCGCTTCAATACCGCAGGCAACGCTAAGTCCTGCCGGATCGCAGGTAAGGCCGAAAGATTTGAACGGCACCATGGACGCATGAAGGAAAACGTGCGTGTGCGCGCCAAGGTCCCTCATAAGCGAAATCAGAAAGGCCGACAATGCAGATAATTTCGTTAGTGGACAGCGTGACTGTTTCGCTCATGTCGGCACTCCTGAAATGACCGGGCATCAGATGGCGTGGCCACGCTTGCTGCGCGCGTGTGGATCGCCATTCTGGCCCGATACGGCCCAGCTTCACTCTAGTACGTGGAAGGCACATATCAAAGTGCGCGTCAGAAAAAATGTTGGTCAACCCTGGAAAATCGGGAGTGCCTCCAGATGCACGTTCGGCCACCGGGGAAGCGCTTCATTAAAACGTTGTGTCGCTTGACGACCGTCGTTGACCGTCGTTGTTTGGGCAACTTGAGGGGCAGTGTCGATCGTGCGGTGCTGCTTGCTCAGGCAAGGCCCAGCCGCACAACGGATCGAGCTGCGCGGGGACAGTCAAGATTGAAATCCCCGACAGCGACGTTTCGCCCTCTGCAAAGCGATTTTTCTCCTTGAATCGCCGAGCATTGCAGCCTACCGTTTTAACGGCGCTGTCACATTGAGGTGAACGCGCTCACCCGGACGCGATCGTTACTTCCTTTCTGCATTTACCCTCATACGGAGTGGCAGGCTCGCGCGGTTTGCTGCTTTTGAGTTGGCTCGAGAACGGGGTTATCCGCGATGAGTATTGTGTCTACGCTATTGGCTGATGCTTGGGAGTTTGCGAAAAGGCAGCACCCCGACGCTGAGTATTACGAAGACCGTTTTGAGATGGTCTACGACGACGACAAATGGATGTTCGGTGGCGTCTATGAGGTTGGCGTGCTAACGGCTGTCGACTACAAGAGGCGGCTGGCGCACGTTTCGTTCTGTGTGCCGGAATTGGGGGGGCTAGATATTAACCCTGCCAACATTGCGGTTACCGGAGCGACCTACGTATTTAAAGGTTTAGCAAGCGTCGGACTGTTTGTGCCGGACTTTTTACCCGAGGCCAAGAGTATGCTTCGCCGGGTTGATTCGCCAGCCGAAATTGAGTTTGGCCCCGTACTAACAGTGAGAACGAACGCTGTCCACGTTTCGGAACACGAGATAGCTCAAGCATTCAAGGTTTTTCCCGGGAGGGTAACGATTGTGTCTGAGGATGACCTACACCAGTCCGTCTTCATTAGCTATGGTGGCCTAGATGAGGAACGGGCGAAAGAAATCAATGAGTTTTTGAAGGCGCACAACGTTAAGACCTGGTTCTTTCCTGACAACAGCCTGCCGGGCCAAAAGCTGCATAGAATGATGCATGACGGTGTTAATACGCATGACCGGGTGTTGCTTATTTGCTCTCAATCCTCCCTCTCGCGTCGCGGTGTATTGAATGAACTCGAACGAGTCTTCGAGCGTGAGGCCCGGCAGGGCGGCGATGACATACTTATCCCGGTGACCATTGACGACTATGTTTTTAATGAGTGGACGCTCGCGCGGCAGGATGTCGTGCAGCAGGTGCGAACGAGGGTTATTACAACCATTCCTGCGCGTGAACTTGACCCGGACGGGTTTTTGAGAGAAATGGCGAAGTTGCAGAAGGCGCTAAAGAAATAGGTTTGAGGGAGCATTTTGAGCAGCCCCCTGAAACGCGGGATACAGTCGTTCTGGCATAGATTGACTCATAGTCAATGAGCCTTGAGGTCAGCGGCCCGGGTGCGCGAACGAAGTCAGATTTATTGTGGGGCGCGCGCGTGACACCCTTGATAAACGCACACGGTTGAGAGTGGGTGAG
>Ga0318573_10000723_pt1 | contig 10955 bp, 13 predicted proteins | sample GRESIP089b5f21_FD_202515 | JGI IMG/M metagenome (GOLD analysis project Ga0318573, IMG submission 202515) | Tropical soil microbial communities from Luquillo Experimental Forest, Puerto Rico - GRE.SIPMG.089b5f21 | ecosystem: Environmental > Terrestrial > Soil > Tropical forest > Bulk soil... | reverse complement strand
GCCATGGATGTAGACATAGCGCCGCATGGTGTCCACCTTGCCCAGGCGGTTGAAGCCCGGCTCCCGGCCCGAGAGCCAGAGAATGCGGGTCAGAATCCAGTCCCGTTCAGGGAAGGCGGCGCCCAGTTCGGGTGTCCAGACTTCGCCCGTTGGGCGCCGGGCAACGAATACCGCATTGGCAGGTTGGCCATCGCCGATCTTGGCGCGGATGAGGTGCTTGCCCCGGGGCGTCTGGTAGCTGCCACTGACTTCGCCGGCGCCCTTGGCGGCCGTGGAAACAAGATAACGAGCCAGCAGGCGGCCGTTGGTCTCCCGCAACTCCAGGGTCTGATCGGGCAGGTTGATGCGAATGCGTTGGTCCATGGACAAGCTAGGCCACCAAGGTCTTGCTGCGCCGGGCGGCGAAGAAGGAAGACAGCAGTTGTCCGCACTCCTCGGCCAGCACACCGCCGGTGATGTGGGCGTGGTGGTTGAGCCGGGTTTCGGCGTAGAGGTCGATAACGCTACCGGCAACGCCGGTCTTGGGGTCTCGGGCGCCAAAGATCACCTTGGCGATACGCGCATGCATGATGGCGCCGGAGCACATGACACAGGGCTCCAGGGTTACGTAGAGCTGGCAATGGGGCAAGCGGTAGTTGCCCAGCTTCTGGGCGGCATCCCGCAGAGCCATGATTTCGGCGTGGGAAGTGGGGTCGTGGCGACCGATGGGCTGGTTGAAACCGCGCCCAATAATTTCACCGTCCCGCACGACGACGGCACCGACGGGCACCTCGCCCAGAGTGGCGGCTTCCTTGGCCAGTTCCAGGGCCACGCGCATGAATTGTTCGTCCATGGGGCGGAATTATGCTTGAGTTCGTCGGCAGACCAGCCAAGAAAAAAGGCCTGCTTCCGCAGGCCCTTCGTTCGATGGCTTGATGCTGCAAGCAAAGTGCTCAGGGCATCAGTTCATTGAGTAGATTGTCCACCTCGTTCTGGGACAGGCGATTGTCTTCGGTGCTACCGCCGCCTTCCACCACGATGATGGCACCCACCAGGGCCTTCATGGCCTTGCGGATGGCCTGGCCGGCCAGGTCCTGGAACTCCTGGGCGACGATGATGTTGGTCAGGTGGCCGTCGGCGATCTTCAGAGCAGCCTCGATGTCCTTGCGGCTCCAGTCTTTACCCAGGGTGTCCTTCATCCGGTCTAGAACGGTCTTGGCGGCTTCCGCTTCCTGCAAAGACTTGTTGGCCGCATCGTTGGTCATGCGCTCCACGCTGCCCAGGATGTTGGCAACGGTCTTAGGATTCTCGCTGGAAGCCTTGCCCAGGTCCTTGGCCGCCTTGTTGAGTTCCTTGGCCAGGGACTTCAGTTCGGTCAGCACTTCGCCGGTTTTCGTACCCCGGGCGGCAGGCTTGCGGGGGCTCGCCTTGACAGCGGGTTTGGCTGCAGGCTTCTTCGCGGCGGGCTTAGCAACTACCTTCTTGGGTGCAGCCTTCACGGCGGGCTTGGCTTTAGCGGCAGGCTTGGCGACGATTTTTTTCTTGGCAGCCGCGGTAGTAGCGGCTTTGGGTGCTGCTTTTTTCATGATTCCTCCCTGACTCTCGAAGGACGCAGAGTAGCAGGACTGCGCCCATTGCGGGGCAGTCTTTTATGTCGCTGACACAGGGGGAGGTGAAGAAAGGAGGTTGGGGTGGCTGATGGGACTCGAACAGATCAAACCTCTACCAACCCTCAACCATCTGACTAAAAATAACATTCAGCAAAACAGACAACACACACAACCACCGTATGTGTATCAGCAATGTACTCCAAATGTGTGTCAAACCTCAATGAAGCTGCATAAGTTCTATCACCTGTAACAATGCTAAATTATCTTGCCAACGTCATCATGACGACATCAGTCACATAGCAGCAAGACAATTGAGAAAGGCGTCCAATGATCCCAGCGGTCAATACACAGCAGATTGAGAACGCAATCGCCACTTTCGACAAAGAATATAGACACCTGCTGGAATGGCAAGGTTGGGAGCTGAAACGTAACCAACTCTATGCGCTCACGCACAAGGGGGCTCTTTATCCACCAAAGAAAATAATTTCGCTAGCAACCGGTTTGTCAGTAGACAAATTTTATGGTGGCCGGCCAAGCAATACTTATCTACAAGAACGTGGCTTTGAAGTTATTCGCTTAAGTAGTGTCGTGGCAATTCCATCCTTCATTAAGGGAAAGACCTACATCCGTAAAAAAGATATCACGGGAAAATATGGCGGCAGCCCGCAGAGCGGAATAGCTCCCTCCAAGCAGAGCCCAGCAATCTTCGTTTTTACTGGGGAAGCTGGCGAACAATTTGGCTACCAAGATCAAATAGATGAACTTGGCTGCTTGCATTACACCGGTGAGGGGCAGGTCGGGGATATGACCCTAACCCGTGGCAATCTAGCTATCGCCCAACACACTCAGGACGGGAGAGCGCTTCATGTCTTCCGAAGTAATGGCAAAAGCCATGACTACGAGTATCTAGGGGAATTCGCATACGTCTCCCACGCTATCGAACGAGGACTAGACAAGAATGGTAATGACCGAAACATCATAGTTTTTTTACTTATGCCCGTAAGTCACACACTAGCTATCGAGATGGATCTCGATACAGAGGAGATTCTCGATACTCCAAAGCTAGACATGGAGACTAACCTATCTGAATCACGCCAAGCAGCCCTTGCAGCCTGCACCCCACAAATTGGTGAATCCAAGCCCAAAGAGGCTGTTCGGTTAGCTTATCAACGTAGTTCGGTAATAAAAAAGTATGTGCTAGAAAGAGCTGGCAATACCTGTGAGTCATGCGGAAATCCAGCACCTTTCAACCGGAAGAGCAATGGAAGCCCATACCTCGAACCACACCATATCAATCGTCTCTCTGATGGCGGCCTAGACCACCCCAAATTCATTGGAGCTATTTGTCCTACCTGCCATAGAAAAATCCACTACGGCATGGATGGCCAAGAGCTAAATGAGCAGCTTAGAGAAACAATTATCGAAAAAGAAGAAAAGCTGTCATCTGAGTTGCTATAACCATCCTACCTTCGATGGATTGGTGTGAGCTGATTGAAGATGCCATTGTTGCCGTGGCTCACACCAAGCATGCAAAAGACATAAAACCACACAGATGATGCACCAATTTAGTGCAAAGAAACAAGCACTTTCATTTTCGGTAAATCCGTGAAACTCCTTGCTGTATCAGGATTAGCTCTTGGCTTGTCGAATACAAGTGTCAATTTTTGACAGCACATGGGGAAACCTCATTGAACAATCCAGGCCTCCCCATCATTTCCAAAAAGTCAGAACTCAGGGGGGATGCAGGGTGCTACCCGCGTAAGTTCGCACTGAACACCCGCAAGATGTTCCTGTATCAGCCACCTTGTATCGTTATTTCCATCTTTAGCTACTCTCAGCAGGTCATCAATAGCTAGATCAAATTCTCTAAATGTCAGTTCCGGAAGATGAACGTAAGTTTGTCCTGTCCCACTGGCACGGTTGTCCACTCCCTCAGTATTCCTCCCCATTGCTCGATAAACACTAGGGAAATCTGACTGCATCCAGTTAGCAATGGTCTGGTGTGTAACGAATGCCATTTCCTCAGCAATCTTCCGATACGACTTGTATGTATTGCCAATTTTGTGTTGTTTCGCTTTCACATAGGCCCTAAATAACTCTCTTGTATCTTTTGCTTTGAGAGGTAGTCCATTCTTCAAATTCTCTCTTCCACCTAACCACCGGAGGTGGTGAAGCGATACGTGCTGATCAACAGTAACAACTCGTGCAGTAACACTCTCCTGACGAATGTTCTTCAATGCCACAAATCTATGAAATCCATTCAGGATCACATACATATTCTCCAATGGAGTAGCACCAATCCTCTCGGCGATTAGCAAGGGGGGAAGCTTCACTCCATTTCGATAAGCTTTTTCATAGTTTTTGATTGTGTCCCGATTCATTTCCTTGCGGACTTGGAGTGCAGGGTCAAGATCGATACAACTTACTTGTAGTTCCATCAGTTTCTCCTCAATGAAGGGAGGATGATTGGTCGTATTCATGTTCTTCACTTTCTTCAATTTCTTTGTGTTCCAACAGGATGATTGCTAGGGCTTCGTTGTTGGTTAGATGAACCCCGTAGCGACGGTAGTAATCCCGTTGAAAGTTCTTTAGGTAATCGAATGCATTGACTGGAAAAGCAATGCTTCGGAAAACTGCGGCTTCAACAGCCATCGCATTAGCTCCCTTCGTTGTGCATGGTTCTTGGGCAATAGACAAAGGTCTATTTCCTCTCAATGAGTAGGGAATTCGATGCCAACCTGAGGTAGAGGCTAACTAGGCACCCCAGGAAACCACCCAATGTGTCAAGCTAGGATCGAAATACTAATTTATTGACACATCCAGCTATAGGTTATAGACTTCATCCTGACACTTTAGTAGGAGTGAAGCTATGGAACAACCAATCAAGGCTGGATACGTTCGAGTCAGCACAGAACTACAGAACACCGAAAGGCAGCTTGATGGGCTTGAGCTAGATAGACGCTATGAGGACAAGGTATCCGGCAAGAACACTGACCGGCCAGAGCTACAAAGACTGCTAAGTGATGCTGACTTACTGGGCCAACTGAAGGCCATCCTTTATGTTCATTCCATGGATCGACTAGCCCGGAATGTGGATGACCTGAGAAAGATCGTTAGGGAACTAACCAGCAAGGGTGTAGTGATTCAGTTTGTAAAGGAAGGACTAACCTTTACGGGTGAAGACTCTCCCATGGCTAACCTTCTGCTGAGTGTGTTAGGGGCGGTAGCAGAGTTTGAAAGAAGCCTAATAAGAGAACGTCAGCTAGAAGGTATTGCCATTGCCAAGCGTGAAAAGAAATTCAAAGGCAGGAAGCCTAGCCTAACTGGTGAAAAAGCAACCAAAGCCGACAAGTTAATTTCTGATGGAATACCTAAGGCTCAGATTGCAAGGGAGCTTGGCGTGAGCAGGGAAACCCTATATCAATACCTAAGAAAAACTACTTAGGTATGTTCGCTCTACTCTAAGAAGCACCATTAGCCCACTTCAAGAATCGACATATTTTTACCCAAAGCTTTTTTTTGGCAAAATGAAAGAAATTTCTCTTGCCAGCAGGATCAATATATTCAGTAATTACGCGGGCCAAACGCATACCAAAAATTAATGCCCAAAGTGGGATAAAGACAAAGAACGCTGTTGTATTTTCAATTGGATGGGTACGAATATAAAGTTCGCGCATTGATAATTGATAGGCTTCTTCTAGGCCAACCCTGTACGATGACAATGTTTTATCTGGTTTCATAAGCAAGCCTGCTTTTGAATGCGTTGCCATCAAAATTTCTAATGCATCGTGTTCTTGATCGCAGCGGGCCTTATCACACGCACTAATCCCGGTACAGCTAGCGGTGATCAAATGATCACTTGCATGACTATAATCTCTTGTTACAAAACTTATATCTGAACTAGGGCAGAATTTTTGGATATCTTTAGTGTGATCCGCCCACTGAGTTTGCCAATAAATAATTTGACTGGCTCGAACACATGGAACATCAGCAGAGACACTTCCCTTAGCTAGACCGATTTGCGACTCAGCAACGGGTTTTCCGTTGGGGCAATTCAGTGACGCCAACATCTTTCCATCGATTTTAGCCAACTGATCCCAGGTAGCACGAATTTTTCTGTCGTAACTATCAACGTAACCTTTCCACGCGAAGTCACCAAACACGACCAAAGCACTAACGATGCTGACGCCAGAAAAGACTGTCCATAAAAAATCAATTCCAGCAGAGCATCGCCGTCGAACTTTATCTTTAATTCTGGAGAGATTGAACAAAGCTACACAGAGACCAATCAGAAATGCAGAAAGACAAATCTCCCAACGCACAAATGGAGCAATGGAGTCGACGACATCAGCATTCAAAGCAGTTTTCCTTCAATAGGGTCTCAAAATTTCAGAAGTACTTCGCACATACCACCACTATCGATCCTTCATTAGTACTTCAAGAAATTTCAAAAAGTTGGATTAGGTATGTGAAGGAGCGCCTTGTCCCCAATCACCTTATGGGAAGGGGGGGGATTTAGATATACGCTGAACCGACTGCCTCTTCAAATATTTTTAGTGGGATTTTTCACCATACCTAATATGCGTAGCCGCATCACAAATGTAAAAAACAATAAAACTAGGAAAAAGGCTTCAAAGACTGACTATAACCATGCTGTATCCCTGAAGAAAAGAAACCTCCACATTCATGCTTGCGAGCGCATCCCATACATTCAGGAGCATATTCGTTCTTCCAGTCCGAAATTGAGCGAACGTAAGCCTTTTCAACATCGGGGTTCACTAGGCAAAGCGGGTGGTTATAGACTGATACTGGAATGTTGTAACTACTCAAAACCTGCACTGCATCACTCAGAATATCTTTGTATTCAACCGGGTCAATCCACAGGGAATCAAGATTCGCACGAGTGAATCCTGTCATCTCTAGTCCCATGAGAACAACTTGATCGACAAAAAGAAGATTACGGGTGATGAATTCAGCTAGGGCAGATAGCCCCTCGCAAGTCTGCTTATGTACTACTACTCGAACTTCTACACGCTGACCAAACTCTTTGAGATTAAGAATACCTTGGATAGTTTCGTCAAATGCACCTTTCGCTTGAACAACATAGTCATGCCTTGTCGGATCAGAAGAATATACGGGGATCCCAACCATCACATCTGGGTGACTAACTGCCGAGTATTTCCTTGCAAATTCTCGATCAGCAAAACTCCTTCCATTTGAGAGGATGTGCAGAGAAGTATGCGGCAGATACCTCTTAAAATCACCCACCAACTTGATAAAACTATCACCGCAGATAGTGGGCTCACCTCCCGTAATGCACATGGAAGTAGCAGTGTGTCGAGGAACCAGCCGAATAAGCTCCATTGCCTCATCAATCAGCCACTCGTCGCTCACATCTTTAGGCGGCTGTGAGCACATTAAACAATAGTTGTTGCAACGCTCTGTAATGAGTATTGCGTTATGAGGTGAATTGGCACGATAGAGAGATCGAATCCGCCCATCGGCCCCCACTGCAACAATGTCATTCTCAGCCAGATAGTTAAAGTCTTGGCCAATAACAGTACAGACAGCCCCATCGGGAAGATTGTCCGGGATCGAATCAAATGAAAAATAATGACTGAATCCAGCAGGGATAACACCCTCTGTCACCAAAAATGCACGGTTACTCCGAAGCACTGCTGGCAGGCATGGATTGGTAGCCAGTAAGAAGAGTTGACGTCTTGCTGGTGCTACGGCTTGACTCATTTGAACAACCCTACCGGATAACGTCAGCATGGCCCCACCCAATCCATGAAAATTTTCTTTGCCTCAGGGTCTGTCTTCATAAGAGTGAGTAAGTACTTGGCAATCCCCATTTGTCGTTTACAGAACTCAGACTCAGGTTTTCGGCCAAGCATGTCTCCTGTCATCCCATGGTGAAAAACTGGGTCAGACCCACACCAAGGTTCAATCGCACAATCAGCACAACCAGGAGAGGACAACGTAAATGAATCCTCCAACGCACTTAGAAGTGATTCATTTGTAAAAATTTCTTCATAAGTATTCTCGTACACGTTTCCGATACGGAATGTTGAATCCCCCATCTCATGCAACATTCGACTTTCATCCGAAGCATAAACATCTCCATCGTAGTTAAAAACCACTGCGGAGATACCGGCCCCACAAGGGCTTGAGATATCAACAAACCCTGGATCACGCACCGTCAACATCTTTGTCAGTAGGATGGCGCTGTATTGCTCAACAAAAGATGTTCCAGCCTTGTTCAGCTCAAGAATGTAGGCCAAACCTTCCTTGAAAAACTCAAGCCATCGATCAACGTTGTACGCTTGGTAGCTCTTGGTTTTAAGTGCAAAACCATATGGTGACAAGTGACGAAGAAAGATGCTGCTAAATCCCAACTTCACATACTCGTCAATAATGTCTCTCACCCGAACCATACTTGCAGGCGATGTAGTCATCAACGCAGACACAGCATCGTAACCAATAATATTCCGTGCTCGCTTTAATCCATCCACAAAACGGGCATAGCTGTCTCGACCAGGACGAGGACGATTTTTGTTGTGAAGGTCTTCTGGACCATCAAGTGAAGAGGACAAAACAATCCCATGGTCACGGCAGTATTCGAGCATTTCATCTGTCGCAAGTGACAACGTCGTCGTAATGACAAACTGAAGATTGCGTTGCTCGATCTTGTTACGAACCTCTGCTTTCTCAACTACATACTTGATGAGGGCCCAATTAAGTAATGGCTCGCCCCCCTGAAACTCAATCTTTATCGCAGGGTTTGGTGACCGAAAAACGATATCCAACGCTTTTTCTGCAGTTTCCTCTGTCATGTCAAATTTCGCTTTATCTTCTGACTGACGAGAGACTTGGCAATACTGGCAAGAATGGTCGCATCGAAGTGAAACGACAAAAAGATGAAGATTTGTAAAATTCGCTTTGTTCGCTAATTTCGTACGGGCTTTCAAGGCCAGGAGTTCAAGCGGCACCCGCTCTCCCTTTTCTCGAAGTAAATGCTTGGCACGTAACATGCCGTAATCCGGATCAGAAGCGGCTAGTGTGTGGTTGATTAGTGATTCAAGCTTATTTCGACCAAGGATGGCGAACTCGCCGACCATATTTGACAAAACTACCTCTTCGTTTCCAAGAGGTTCAAACTTGAATGGCAGTAACTCATACTCTTGATCAACAGCGACATACGCGATTAAAGGTTGAAACTTACTCATCCCTGCAAACCTGACCGGGAGAAGGCGTACGACAAGATCAAGTTTCGTACGTCAGTCGTTTCTTTTTTGATTTGCACACGTAACTGTTGATCAAGAAGCTCACGTTTAAAGTCAGCAAGTACAGGATCAAGTAGTGCATCACACCCAACAATCAGATCAATATCGCAAGTGATGATCCCTTCCGATTGAGAAATTAGTATCGTCAGTCGGTCGATAAAACGGTAAGCAGCTTTCTGGACTGCTTCAAGTGAATAAACACTCTGGTCAAGATCAAGACGCACAGAAATTCCTTTGCTAAAACAAAAAAGCCGGCAAATGCCGGCCTATTTGCCTACTTCATCAACGCTTAGTAGCGGCTGGAATAGTGGGAGGAATGAGAAGAATGAGAGGAATGCGATGAGTGACTATAGTGATATGCCAGTAACTGACCATTGCCAGAACGCTCAAGCATGAATCCGAAAGCATCACCAGCGTTATTAGTCACAGTAATCCGCCCAGAGGCAGTATGAGCAGATATTGAGGCCTCGATGCTCGGGGCCACCGAGGATGTCTCTTGTTGTACGGGCAATGCTTCTGCGTGTTGTGCTGCAAAGCTAGCAGCAAGTGCTGCGAACGAAGTCATAAATTTTTTCATTAGGACACCCGTTAGAAATATATGCTCCGATACTACATGATTAACATACAGAGTCAATCCAACGAAAGTCATAGTGCATATAGGCAATCCGTTTTAACTTTGTTGTACATCGACAATACGCCCCCCCCTAAACCTTATGCCAATGCCTGGGACTAAGCCCCTTAAAACCAATTTTTTTGACCGCCGCAAACAGAGGCTCCAAAGGGAAAAGACTCGCCCCATAGGTTCGACCAACACTGGATGAACTGTGTCCCGTCAGTTGGTCATGCACATCCTCAGGCAAATGGGCCATACGGCAGGCATCCTTAAAGTTGTGCCGAAGTGAATACAGGGTTTTACTAGGGTCGGTGATCCCGATAACGTCCCTCATGTAGGGTGACCACCACCGATCCCCCCAACGATCAGTAAGCGCCTCCTTGTGTGGGACTAAGGCTGAACTGCTCAACCTTGGCTTGATTGTTGGAAAACTTAAAGTCTTCCTCGGTGCAGAGTTTGACTGCCTCCCGCTTGTCCTTGGTCCTAAGGGAACGCTGGACAAATCCGCTTTTTTTGGAAAAGTATTCCACTACCTCAGGGGGTAGTTTTGAATTACTTACGTTAGTGGATAGGAATTTAGCGATGTGGTTAGGAACTCTACGTCTGTAGTAATAGGTTCCTTGCCGCGACCAAAGATGTGCAGCACCGCGCATGACCATAGCCCAATCATAACTGAACTTGTGTAACAGTTATGTGTGACAGTCTATTGGGCTGAATCCCTGATCCAGAGCGGATTTCTTAGATAATCAGGGAATTAGAAGAGGGTTGGGGTGGCTGATGGGACTCGAACCCACGACGACAGGAATCACAATCCTGGACTCTACCAACTGAGCTACAGCCACCACCGTTGAAATCGGTGTTACTACATTTACTACAGGGCAAACTTTACTGGCCCGCCCGAAGGGACTCGAACCCCTAACCCCCGGCTTAGAAGGCCGGTGCTCTATCCGGTTGAGCTACGGGCGGTTCGCGTACTTACTGCAAGCCACTTCGAAGCAAGCTGGTCGGGGTAGAGGGATTCGAACTCTCGACATCCTGCTCCCAAAGCAGGCGCGCTACCGGGCTGCGCTATACCCCGAAGAGGCGCGCATTCTAGCCGCGCCATCGAACTTGGTCAAACACTTTCGACAGTTTTTTACCTCCGCCGGAGATATTCCGCTGCACTGAAACTTTAGCTTGCGACTATCAAGGCTTTCGTTTATAAAGCCCGCTTTTCATCGCCCATGGATGTTGGAAAAATGGCTGAAGACCTGCTGCACAAGAAACAATTTCCCGCCTACACACCCAAAAAGGGCGAGGAATACATGAACGAGAAACAACTCGCTCACTTCCGCAGCATCCTCGTTTCCCTCAAGGAAGAACTGCAAGAGGATATCGAACGCACCGTCCATACCATGCAGGACGAGGCCACCGTATTTGCCGACCCCAACGACCGCGCCAGCCAGGAATCCGACATTGCCCTGGAAT
>Ga0318573_10000706_pt1 | contig 11096 bp, 9 predicted proteins | sample GRESIP089b5f21_FD_202515 | JGI IMG/M metagenome (GOLD analysis project Ga0318573, IMG submission 202515) | Tropical soil microbial communities from Luquillo Experimental Forest, Puerto Rico - GRE.SIPMG.089b5f21 | ecosystem: Environmental > Terrestrial > Soil > Tropical forest > Bulk soil... | reverse complement strand
GCGCGGTGTATGGAGCCTTCGGCGGCATCCTCGTGCTGTTGTTGTGGCTGTGGATCTCGTGCTTCGCCCTGCTCGGCGGAGCCGTGGTCGATCGCCTGCGGGCGGATGCCGGCCACGGGGAAGCGCCGACACCTTGACGGAGCGGCGAACTGCCTCGACCCCGCGCGCCGCGGAGCGAGCCCTACTCCCCACCCCCCGTCAGGAGCGGAGCGCGCGCTCGCGCGCCTTCCTTTCGTGCTTCACATACCTGCGCGGTCGCGAACGGCGGCGTCGAGTGCGGGGGCAGTCCGTTCGGTAGCCTTCCGGTCCAGGTCGCGGGCACAAAAATAGTAAACGCGCGGGCCGCTGGCGCGGCGATCGATCCATGGCGAGCAGGCGGTGCCCGTAGATTGCGGTAGCCGAATCGTCCCGGGGGGCGCGCATGACCGAACAGAAGCCGCTGCTCCAAACCCAGGTTCATGGCATCGCACTGGCGGTGTTGATCGGCTGGGTGCTGTACGTTGCACGCGACGTGCTGGTGCCAGTCGCCTACAGCGCCCTCCTCGTCTACGTCGTGCTGGGCATGACGCGCCAGATGGCGCGCATCCCCCGCCTCGGGCCGCGCCTGCCGGCAGCGCTGCGCTACGTGGTGTCGGCCGCCGTGATCCTGGCGGCGGTGTGGGGCCTGACGCTGCTGGTCCTGGCCAGCATCGCAGAGATCACCGACCACGCAGCCCGCTACGACCAGGCCACGCTCGGCGCGATCCAGCGCGCGGCAGCTTGGCTCGGCATCGAGACCGAGCCCACGTGGCCGCAGCTGCGGCAACTGCTGTTCGAGCGGGTCGGCGTGACACGCCTGCTGGGCTCTACCGCGGGCGTGATGCTGGGCCTCGTGGGGATACTGGCTGTCGTGGTGCTCTATGCGATCTTCATGCTGATCGAGAAGCGCGCCTTCGGCCGCAAGATCGATCGCCTGTATGCCGATCCCAGCCGCGCAAAGCGGCTGCGCACGGTGATCCAGGCCATCAACGACCGCGTCGGCAACTACCTCGCGCTAAAGACGCTACTGAGCGTCGGCCTGGGCGTCGTCACATGGGCCGCCATGGCATGGATGGGCCTGGGCTTCGCCGGGCTCTCGGGACTGCTGGCGGGACTGTTGAACTACATCCCCTACGTCGGCTCGGTTCTCGGCGTGGCGGTGCCGGCGCTGCTGGCGCTGCTGAGCGGGGCCGACAACGTCTCCCTGTTCTGGCTGTGCCTGGGGCTGTCAGTGGTGCAGTTACTCAACGGCAACCTGCTCGACCCATACCTGATGGGCAACTCCCTGAACCTCAGCCCCCTCATCATCCTCTTCAGCCTGGCGGTGTGGAGCAAGCTGTGGGGTATCCCCGGCGCGCTGCTGGCGGTTCCCTTCGCGGCGGTCATGCTGATCGTATTGCAGGAGTTCGAGGGCACGCGGCCGCTGGCGGTGCTGCTGTCGCGCGACGGCCAGCTCGACGAGGACGGCGCCTGAGGCGATCCTGTACGCGGGCGACCACGCTTCGAGCTGCCGGGTGAGAAAATCGCTGAGTGGCAGCGTGGAGACTGCTGTACGACGTGTCGAAGCGGCTGTTCTCTAGGTTCAGGCGCGCCAGATCACGTGCTTTGACGTGATGCGTCGAGGTTCGGAGTGGCCATCGAGTGGCCTACCGAACCGAAATCGGTCGTCGCCATGGGGCCACCTCACCACCAGCACCGAGATCGAGAGGGACCCGCCGACACTTCGGCACACGCGCCTGCTGAAGGGCGTGCTCGCGGACCCTCCCGCGAGTACGGGAGCGGACATGAGCGAGGCCGATGTGTTCTGCAAAGTGCCTGTGGGGCAGGTCGTGGAGGTTCTCTGCGCGCTTCCGGAGGATGCGTTCAGTGACGTCGACCACGTACGCGAGTTGTTGCTCGCGAACCCGGTGGACCCTGCATCGCTCGCGCCGTTCCTGTGCTGGGACCGCCAGCATTACACGCGCAACCTGATCGAAAAGACGCCGATCTTCGAGCTGCTCGCAATTTGCTGGGAGGTCGGGCAGGCCAGCGCGATCCACAATCATCGCGACCAGAATTGCTGGATGGCGGCGGGCGCGGGGCGGCTCATGGTGCAGAACTACCGCGTGATCTCGAAGGATGTGGCGGCGCATCGGTGCCTGCTCGAACCGACCGACTTGATCGAACTGAACGCGCGACGACCCTGTGCCGTGGATCCAAGGGAGCCCGTGCATTCGGTATTCAATCCGAAGGAGTTGGGAGAGCGTGCGGTGAGCTTGCACGTGTACTCGCGTCCGTTTGATTCGTGCGAGGTGTATTCGGTCGAGCAGGGGATCTATGGCGACATTCAGTTGCGTTACACGACAGTAAAAGGCACGCCGGTCGCGAAGTGAACCGCGACTTCCAGGGACATGTAGCTGCCGGCGCACTGATGAGGCGCGCGATGGAGCCCCTGGGCCGATCCCAAGGGCTCTCTTCTTTCGTCACGGGGCCCCGGGGCGCCCGCACCTACGTGACGGCGAGGAACGAACCAACCGCGGCGGCAGCCTCGTCGGGGTATTCGTCGTAGAACGCAAGTGAGCCGGGCAGCGTCGCTGACGTGACGTTCGGGAGCGCGGCGAGAGCCAGCATTTCGGCCAGCGACTTGGGCGGCGTGGCCGCGCCCATGGCGACGAACAACGGCACGCTACAGAGACGAGCAGCTTCCAGGAAGTCATCGCGCGAAGGAAACAGGTCGAGCCCTCCGGTGACGAACGCGGCGGCTGCGTGGCGTGCGTTCGGCTGGTGTGCGGTGCGCACTCGGGCGTCGAGCAGCGCCTCGCCGAGATGCGCCGGTTCGGCATACACGTGCCGGCGCATCATCCAGCGAATGAAGCCGCGCGAGCTGTTCAGGGCGTACAGCACCGAGCCGATGAGCGGAGCGCGCACCAGAGACTCCAGGACGCTCCAGACGCGAGGGTGCGGACCCATCGCGGTGGGCAGCGGTCCGCGCCACGTGGGCGCCAGGAGCACGAGGCGGCGGAACCGAACCGGCGCGACGCACGCTGCGTCGAGCGCGTAGGACGCTCCGTGCCCGGCGGCGACCACGTCGACCGGCTCGGCAAATCGCTCGATGAACGCTCCGAGAAATCGGCAATGTAGGGACGCGCGATATCGAATGGGAGCGCGGTCGGCGTCCCCCAGCCCGGGCCAGTCGACGCGGACCACGCGGCGATGGGCCGATAGCCGCTCCGCCAGACCGCGCAGCTCGTGCCGCGTGGAGATGGTGCTCGGGGCCGGTAGGCACACCACCGGGCTGCCCTGGCCGATCTGGTCGAACGGCACGCGCCAGCGGCGGCCCCCGTCGAGCCACTCGAAGATTCCGGTCACGGTCATCAGTCGTTCGCAACGAGGCAAGAGGTCGCTAATCTGAGAGCCTCCATGGGAGGCACCGACATGAGGTTCTTTGCGGCCAACCTGCCTCCGCCCCCTCGAGGATGGCGCTCGCTTGCTTGGCCGCTGTCGCGCTCTCCTGTGGAAACGACGACGCCCCGACGAGCGGAAGGATGATCTCCGGGCTGTAGCGGCGCAGCGGCACGTCGCGTCCGGCGTCGAGATCGCCACGCTCGGGCACGACTCGGGCGCTAATGTCCTACGGTACGAGGAGACTCGGACAGCGGCCGGGTTCCGATGGACTCGACGAGAGCGAGCCGCCCTTGGGGATGCACTGGCTGGGGGGCAGCGGGGCGTTGTTCTCTACGTGATCCACCAGCAAGTCGAATGCTCTCTGTGCATGCGGTTGGATCAGCTCCAGTTTGCCTGGGAACAGAGGGATGTAGCTCTCGATGTGGTTCCCGTTCTGCACCTCATACAGCCGGTACTGCGCCTCGCGTTTCGCGTTGTTGCCTTTGCGGGACGCATTCACCTTGTCCTCGTATGCCTCTGCCTGCTTCCTGATCGGCAGCAACGCGTCCATGGTCCCGGCGACCGTGATCAGCGGCTTCTTGATCTTGCCCGTGGTCGCTGAGTCCGACAGCTGAGCCACGTCGACGAATCCACCATTTACTCTGGCGAGGTACTCGTAACTACCGGTTCCACCGTTCAAACCGTACGTGTCCCAGGCTGGATCGAAGCGTTTCTGCCACTGGCACTGCGTCACCTCCCAGAACTGCGCCGAATAGTGGCCCCACAAGGTGCCGAAGCGCCCGTCCGTTGGCGAAGCGTCGGCGGTGCAGGTGGTGACGATGTCCGGCGGATACCCCGCAGCTCGGATCGCCGTGGCTTCCGGGCCATTGGGGTCGCAGCCTCCCGCGATGTAGCCGGGGAAATTCTCGATCGCCGGCGGCAAGGTTTCGAGGATGTTCTCCCGGACGTCGACAAAGGTCCCTTCCCAATCTACTCCGCCGTCGAAGAGATCGGGGGCTGCCTCGACCGCTCGCCGAACCTGGTAGCCGCCGTTGGACGTGCCGACCGCGTAGGTGCGCCCGGGAAAGTGATTGTAGTTTGCCTTGAGCGCACCCTGCGCCAGACGGGCGCCGTCCAGCATGAATTGCGCCCATTGTGTGAAGGGCTTCAGACGGTCTTTCAGGACGGAAGCATAATTCGCAACGAGGACGTCATTGTCGTAGAAGTGGACCCAGGTTTGTGAACTCGGGTTCAGGCGGCAGGAATACGTATCGTTAGGCTGGGCCGGGCTTGCGAGAGCTACGATGAACAGATTGAGCACGCCCTTGTTTTGCGAGGCATAGGCGTAGCCCTTCGGCACGACGTAGTCGCTCCAGGCCCAATCGCCGTTGTACTCGCTGCGTGTGCCACTGGCCCCCGCCACGACGAGTTTGCCGTTCCAGTCGTCGGGAAAACGCAGCAGGAAACGCGCCTCTCCGGCCGGATCATCGGCAAGCCAGCCTTCCACCTGAATCCCGGGCACGGCGGTCGAAGTGGGTGCTGGGCCGTTGGAAATGACGCCGAGGTCGGTGACCGGCGTAAATGAGCCAGCACCGGAAAACAGGCCCGGCAGCGGCGCACCATCCGCGAAGGTCGTGATGGAGTTGTTGAGAGGCGTGACCGGCACCGTGGGCTGCGGGCTGGGCACGCGCAGGTCGTCGGCATGGAAGCACACAACCCCGGACGCTTTGTCGGCCAGGAATTGTTCGATCTCCGCGCAGCCCGCAGATGCGGGGCGGGGGAGGCAGAGGATCGAGGCAAGCAGCATTCCCGAGACGGACGCAGTTCTTCTGGTCATCGATGCTCTCCTACGCAGGCCTGCGTGGGCGCGACGAGGCGCTTGGCTGTTTCGTAGCACTCCAGAAATGAGTCGCAGCGCCCGCAGGGGGCTCGCTTGCTGTGGAATGCGGAGGTTCCCGAATGGTCCGGCGTGCGAGTCACGCCATGGTCGGTGAAATCAACGGTCGTGTGAGCCTTGCGCGTTGTGCGTAGCCGGCCTGAGCGGGTACGTCGGCATCGATGACGTGAGGCGGGAGGCGGCGGCGTCAGTGGCCGGCCTGGCTGCCCGATTCCGCGTGCGCGCTCGTCGCTGGCCGCACCCGTTCACCAGTCTGCCGGTGCGCCTCCACCATCCAGAGCCGCTTGTCCGTTCCACGCGAGATCTCGGTGAAGATGTCCGACGTGTCCTGATCCCTCGCGTCGGCCGCGGTGTCGATCGCCTCGCGCGCGGCGCGGCCGAAGGAAGCGAGTGCCGCCGCCACCGCAGAGACGTGCTCCTCGCCGCCCCCGCCGCCCGTCGCCGCATACTCGTCGAGCGAGCTGCGCTCGGCGACCTGACGAACGGTGCCGTCCGCGATGCCGCCGAGCTGCACGGCGCGCTCCGCGATGAGGTCGACGTACTCGTCCGCGTCGTCCACGATCTCGTCGAACAGCTCGTGCAGAGCGATGAACTCGGGACCCTTCACGTTCCAGTGAGCGACCTTGAGCTGGCTGCGAAGGTCGATCGCATCGGCGAGCCGCGCATTCAGCAGCTCGATCATGCGGCTGCGAATGGACGGTGGGAGGTCGTTCAGCGTCTCGTACACGGCAGCACCCACCTCGAGGTTGTCCTTCTTCGTGCTCATCTTCGACATGGCTTCTCCTTTCAGACCGGACGCACCGCGCCCGCAGGCACTAGGATGCGTCCCGACGACTGATAGGGCCAAGACATCGTTTCTATGACAGTGATAGGAGTAGGCGATGAATGCCCATCCCTTCTCGCTGCGACAGCTCCAGTACGCAGTGGCCGTCGCGGACACGCGGGGGTTCCGCAGCGCCGCGGAGCGCTGTCACGTGTCCCAGCCTTCGCTCAGCGCTCAGCTCGCGCAGCTGGAGGCAGTGCTCGGGGTGCAGCTCTTCGAGCGCAACCGGCGGCGCGTGCTGGTGACGCCTGCTGGCGAGGCGTTGCTGGTCCGCGCTCGCCGCATGCTCGCCGAGGCGGACGATCTCGTCACGCTCGCCCGTCAAGCCGGCGATCCGCTCTCGGGAACGATCCGCGTCGGCGTGATCCCGACCGTATCGCCCTACCTGCTTCCAGACGTCGTGCCCGAGTTGCGTCGCAAGCATCCGCGCCTCGTCGTACTCTGGGCCGAGGAGAAGACCGACTTCCTCCTCGCTGGCCTGCGCGAAGGACGCCTCGACGCGGTCCTGCTCGCGATCGTGCCTGGGATGGAGGACCTCGAGCGCGAGACCCTCGCCGAGGATCCTTTCCTCCTCGCCGGCCCGCCCGAGCATCCCCTCGTCCGCCCTCGTCACCCCGCGAAGCTCGGCGAGCTCGAGGGAGAGCGGCTCCTCCTCCTCGAGGACGGCCATTGCTTCCGCAAACAGGCGCTGTCCATCTGCTCCGCCAGCGGTGCCCAGGAGGCCGGCTTCAGGGCGACGAGCCTCGCGACCCTCACGCAGATGGTGGCGGGCGGTGCCGGGTTGACGCTCCTTCCTCGGCTCTCGGTCGATCTCGAGAATCGCCGCGGCGAGCTCGGCGTTCGACGATTCGAGGACCCGCAGCCAAGCCGCACGCTCGTGCTCGCCTGGCGCAAGCACTCCCCGCGCGGTGGCGCGCTGCGGGAGGTGGCCGACACGATCCGCGAGGCAGCGAGGCGGCGGGGAGACCTGCTGTTGCAGCTCGCGTCCTTGGAGCCCGCCACAGGCCGAGGACGGGAGCGTGAGCGGCGAGGCCGCCGAGCTCGACGAGGCCACTCTTGACACCCCGCAGGCCGGCCGCTCGCTGAAGCCCAGCGTATCTCGGCCTGCCCACCGCGGCGGCGTGCAGCGTCGTGCCGGGTCCAGCTCGAGTCCTGGTCACACTCGGCGGGGCCCTCGTCCCAAACCCTTCGAATGCTCCTCACGTTGGGGAGCAGGAGGAGGTCCACATGTCCATGTCCGCTTCTGCTGCCCTGCCCAAGACGCGCAGGCACGTGAACGGCGCCGCCATGGCGTACGTCGACGTCGGCTCCGGCGCGCCCATGGTGTTCCTGCACGGCAACCCGACCTCGTCGTACCTGTGGCGGAACATCGTGGAGCCGCTCTCCACCCATTTCCGCTGCATCGCCCCCGATCTCATCGGCATGGGCGACTCCGACAAGCTGGTGCCGAGCGGCCCCGATCGCTACACGTTCGCCGAGCATCGCGCTTTCCTCGATGCGCTTCTCGACACGATGGCGTTCGACGAACCGCTCGTGCTGGTCGTTCACGACTGGGGTTCCGCGCTCGGGTTCGACTGGGCTCGCCGGCACCCGGATCGCGTGCGCGGCATCGCGTACATGGAGGCGATCGTCGCGATGCGCTCGTGGGAGGACTTTCCGCCGCCGGGACGTGCGATCTTTCAGGCTTTTCGATCGCCGGCCGGAGAGCGATTGGTGCTGGAGGAGAACGCCTTCGTCGAGCGAGTCCTGCCCAGCGGCATCCTGCGAAAGCTCACGGAAGCCGAGCACGACGAGTACCGCCGCCCGTTTCGCGAGCCGGGCGAGTCGCGGCGGCCGACGCTGTCGTGGCCCCGACAGCTGCCCATCGAGGGCGAGCCGAAGGAGATCTGCGCGCTGGTCGAAGCCTACGTGGGCTTCCTCGCGCAGTCGCCGATCCCGAAGCTGTTCGTCAACGCCGATCCGGGCATCCTCACGGGTTCGGGGCGCGAGACGTGTCGGGGCTGGCCGAACCAGCGCGAGGTGACCGTGCGCGGCCTGCACTTCGTCCAGGAGGACTCGCCCGCCGAGATCGCCGCGGCCATCGCGGACTGGGCGCGGCCCTTCCGGAGGAATCCATGAACGCGGCTCTCGATGCGCAGGCTCGACACGCCCAGGAGGGCGATCGCGATGCGCTCGAGGCGCTGGTTCGCGGCCTCCAGGGGCAAACGTACCGCCTGGCGCTGCGGATGCTCGGCGCACCGGAGCCCGCGCGCGACGCCACCCAGGAGATCCTCATCTTGATCATCACGCAGCTGTCGAGCTTTCGGGGCGAGAGCGCGGTCACGACCTGGGCGTACCGGGTCGCGGTCCGGTACCTGCTGCGCGAGAAGAAGCGCACGTCCCTTTGGACCTTCGAGGAGCTGGCCGAGGACCTGGGCCAGGCTCCGAACGAGATCGACCGGGCCGCGCTCCGGGTGGCCGAGCAGAAGCTGCTCGAGGAAGAGATCTTCGTCGGGTGCACGCAGGCGATGCTGCAGGCGCTGGACCCCACCCTGCGCATCGCCTTCGTCCTCGGGGCCATCTGCGAGCTGGAAGCGCCGGAGTGCGCGGCGATCCTCGGCACGACCAGCGCCGCCTTCCGCAAGCGGCTCTCGCGCGCGCGGGCGGCGCTCGACGCCTTTCTCACTCGCCACTGCGGCGTCGCGAACTCAGAGTGCCGCTGCCGTTGCGCCTCGCAGGTGAATCTCAACCTGCGCCGCGGCCGCGTCGATCCGGAGCACCTCCGCTACGCCGTCTCACCGCGCCGGACGAGCCTCCAGGTGCTGCAGGCGTACGAGGAGGTGCACCGCGTCCGCGACTCCATCGAGCTCTACCGCGCGCAACCGCATTTCGACCCGCCCGAGGACTTCGCGGCGCAGGTGCGCGAGCTCCTCGCGTCGACCGACGTGCTGTCGGGGCGATCGGACGGTTGACGAGGTCCCCACGCCGCCCGCGGCTTGGATGTCGGAGGCGTCGGCCTGTCCGTTGCTCTCGCCAGCTTTCGCGTAGACGACCTCTCGTCGGCGATTCTGCGCGAACGTAGGCTGATGTCGCGCCCCGACCCACGCTCTGAATCGCAACTCGACTACGAGTGCGTCCGATACGATGGCGCGGGGAGGAGCATATGGCGACTGTCGCGACCGCGGCGCAAGTGGGTGAGCCGCCCGAGTTCGAGCTGGAGCCGGAGTATCAGCGGACGATCGAGCGCTTGCGCAAGAAGCCGAGCCGAGCCTTGGCGGCGCTCCTCCTCATCGGCTCGCTGGTGGCCTTCCTCGTCGTGCAGCAGAGCCAGTCGGGGACGCTGGTCAACGTGGGCATCCTCGCGGGGGTGCTCTTGCTCCACGAGGCGGGCCACTGGATCGGTATGCGCCTGCTCGGATGGCGTGACCTCAAGATGTTCTTCATCCCCTTCTTCGGCGCTGCGGTGTCGGGGCGGCGAGCTGGCGCCGCGAGCTGGAAGGAGGGCGTGGTCCTGTTGCTCGGGCCCATGCCCGGGATCGTCTTGGGCGTCGTGCTGGCACTCGCGGTGCGCACCGAGGGAAGCGCCGCGCTGCGCACCGCGATGTTCACGCTGCTCGTGGTGAATGCCTTCAACCTCCTGCCGCTCGCGGTCCTCGACGGGGGGAAGCTGCTTCAGCTCACGCTCTTCCAGCGGCACCGGAATCTGGAGGTGGCCTTCCTGGTGGCGGCCTCCGGGGGCCTGCTGGTCGCGTCCGTCTGGCTCGACGACGGCGTGCTGCGCTACGTCGGCATCGGAACGTTGGTGTCACTGCCGTTACGCCACAAGCTGCTCCGCTCGGCTCAGGCGTTGCGCGAGCGAGGGCTACCGGTTCCGGTCGACGCTCGCGACCTCGATGGCGAGACGGGGCGCGAAGTGTTCCTCCAGGCCTGGAACGCGCTGCCGGAGAAGCGGAGGAGACCAGCGCAACTCGCCGCGACCATCGAAAACCTCGTCGACCTCGTCTCGCGCACCGTTCCAACCGCGTCGCAGACCGTGGCGCTCCTCACCGTCTGGGCACTCGGGCTTGGCGCCGCCGGCGGCGGAGTTTGGCTCCTGAAGCACCCGGCGATGGCTTGGCGCGAGGTTCGCGATCCCGGCGGTCGATATTCCGTGCAGCTGCCAGGCGAACCCAGGGTGTCGAAATTGGAACCGTCCGGCTCCGGATCGTCCAGCCAGCAGCTCGCTCTGGAACGTGGCGACTATGCGTTCATCGTGTTGGACACGCAGATTCCGCCTGGCATGGAGGTCGACCTCGAGTCATGGCGGCAGGGAGCGGTTCCCTCTGTCGCGAAGAGCATGCACGCGCGGGTGGACCGGAGTGTCGACAAGGAATTTCTCGGCAACCCAGGCTTCGAAGCGCTCCTGGCGGGCAAGGGAAGGGACATCAAGCTCGTGGGCTTCGTGCACGAGGGCTACCGTTACTTCTTCGTGGCGTCGGTACCCGCGGGAGACGCGGCCTTGGAGAGGTTCTTTGATTCCGTGGCGATCTTGCGGCCGTAGGGCGCATCGCCTCAGGTGATCTTGGCGAGGGCGAGCGCCAGCTCTTCGTCCGAAATTTCACCAGCGGCGTGCTTCGCGCGGAGCGAAGAGATGGCGTTCTCGGCATCCGTGGGGGCGGCGGCCCTGGGCCTCTCTTCGTACTCGGTCTTCGCCCTGCTGGCCGCCTTCTTGAAGACCTCTCGCAGCTCGTCCGGCGCCAGCTTCATCTGGCTCTTGAACCACGCGTGGGCGGACTCACCCAGAGCGACCGTCCCAGCGAACGCAACGGCGGCGCTGATCGCCGAGCCCCAGCCCGGGATCAGCTTCGCGAGCTGGCGTGCCGCCTCCCGGAGCCCCATCCCAGCGCCCACGACGGTGAGGAACTCGACGGCGCGGTCCTTGGTGACCTCGACCCCGTGGAAGTAGCCGACGCCCGCCACCATGGCGATCTGCATGGGGGTCAAGACGGCGATGTCCGCGACGGGAATGGGTACGGC